>ERZ773197.1944-NODE-1944-length-13600-cov-26.196973_pt1 | contig 13600 bp, 18 predicted proteins | sample MGYA00580999_ERZ773197 | MGnify/ENA primary metagenome ERZ773197 (study PRJEB29015, sample SAMEA2738166) | human oral metagenome | biome: human oral; feature: human-associated habitat; material: saliva | place: China | collected 2185 ...
TTATCGAATATAGAGAAGATTTAGGAATGTTTGTAAATAGCTTGATTAGATACAATAATTTTGAACGATTGTGTAATGTGGCTAGCGATAGAGAAATCATCGGCAACATCTACGAGAATCCAGAGCTTTTGGAGGTAGAAGAATGAAACCAAAAAAATATCCATATTCAGGTTCTCAAAACACAAACAGCAAACAAGATAGACTTGGTCTGATTGAGGTTATAAAATACGAAACAATTAATGTATCAATTGTAATTAGGGAAGGGGATAATAGTGAGATATTAGCAAAATGTGTAATTCGTGCTTATGGCGAAACATTATCATTTATAGCAACGTTGCCAGTAAAAGGAACCGGGCTTTCGAAACAGAAGCAAGCATTATTTAAAATCAGGCTTTATCAAAGAATTGAAAAAATGGGGAGCGATAAGCTTTTAGAAATCAATCGTTTCATTTGGTCAAACATGTGTCTGGAAGAATTTAACAAAATAATTACTTAGAAAGGAGGTTTATAGCATGGAATTGAGATTGAAAGAACTTAGAGAGGACCTAGGGCTCTCTGTCAAAGATATGGCTAGGGACACGGGTGTTTCACAAAATACAATTCATCTGTATGAACGCGGCGGATACCCGTCTATTAAGCAAATTGAAATGATTGCTAAAACTTATGATGTGAATCCTGCTTGGTTAGTTGGATGGATAGATGATGAAATGCAACCTGCAATTCATGTAGTTGAGAAAATCATCTACAAAGAAAGCCCAACAGCAAGACTGCCAGATTATCACAATAACAATAACGACGGTAAGATTATCAAGTGGAAGCAGTCACGAAGATATCGAGGGGGTAGGAATTGAAGAAATTAAGCGACGAAGATCTCAAAACATTAGACAGAGAACTTTTCAAATTTCAAAACATTCAACGGACAATAGATTTGAGAAGGCTAGAACTAGAAACTCGAAACCCAGATTCTCAAAGTGGGCCCAGCGTAGGAATAAGCAAACCTACCGAAACCATTGCAATCAGAATAGCGGATGATCCAACCTTAAAATTTCTCGAAGGGTTCAAAGCTATTATTAACAAACTCCTGATCAATCTAGTTGATGAGGATAAGGAAATCTTTAATCTGCGCTGGAGATATCCTCAACTGAGATGGGAAGAAATAGCAGAACAGAAATTCATGAGCAAAGCTACAATCTATCGACGTAGAAGGATTATCCTAGAGCAGTACGCTATTTTGAAAGGTGAGCTATAAATAAACATGAGACAAAAGACATCTTGAAGTCTCACAAAAAAAGGGTTATTATGATAGCATGAACTTCTGAAACAAAAACACACATCACACTTTAGGAGTCATCCTTAATTCTAGTCAGAAAAGTTGTCCAACAGAAGTATCGTCAAGAGTCAGCAAATGCTGGCTTTTTGTTTTGGGAAAGGAGGTAGAATATGGAATTTGTATCACCGATAAAAGATAATGACGACATTCAGGCAATGAAAGATTATCTCAGAGAGTGGAATGAGATGTATTATATGCTATTCATTACAGGCCTGAATACTGGTTTGCGAGTCGGAGATATACTTACCTTGAAAGTTAAAGATGTTCAAGGCTGGCACATCAAACTGAGAGAACGGAAGACTGGCAAGCAGATAACAAGACGGATGACAAAAGAACTCAAGAAAGAAATGAGGAGATATGTTGAAGGGAAACCATTTCATCATTTCTTATTCAAAAGTAGGCAAGGTCAGAATAAAGCGATCACTCGTGAGAGAGCCTATCAAATCATACATGAAGCAGCTGAAGAACTTGGCATTGATAATGTTGGCACACACACAATGCGCAAGACGTTCGGCTATAAATATTACAACAAGACAAAGGACGTAGGAACATTACAGAAAATGTTCAATCACTCATCACCTGCAATAACCTTGAGATACATAGGAATAGAACAAGCAGAGCTTGATGATGCTTTACGTAACTTTGTCATTTAATTTTTTTAGATATTACTTTCACATAACGAGTTAAGCATAAACTGAAAAAATGAAACCCTTTAAAACCTATGCCTAGTAAGGGTTTGAGATTTAGAGTGAGTTTAACAAAATATAAGATATGTGAAAGCGAGGGATAAAATTGGTATAGTTGGAGGATGGAACATTGGGATTATTTTTAGGATATCTAGTTGTCTATTTTTTTACCCTAATTATTTTAGTCGTTTTTTTTGATCATACAATAAGAGATGCATTAGACTTCCTTGCTGAAGGATTGCGATTTATTTTCTTACCGTTCATTTTTCTTTTTGTATTAGTCTATGATTTCATAAAGAAAACAAGATGAGACAAAATACATCTTGAAGTCTCACAAAAAAAGGTTTATTATGGTAGCATAGATTTCTTGTATGAGAAAGGGATAGGTCAAAGGCCTGTCCCTTTTAGCATTGAGAAAGGAGGTTTGAGATGTATAACAAACCTATCAGACCATCCTTGAAATCTAAGAAGTGGGAGAAGTTCCGTGATAGGATAATGCGTAAGCATGATTATCTTTGTCAAGAAAGTTTGCGTTACGGAATTTATGTTCAAGCAGAAATGGTTCACCATATCTTTCCTGTATCTGAATATCCTGAACTTGAATTCGTTGAATGGAATTGTTTGCCGTTGACGAATAAGAAACACAATACGTTTCACGATAGAGTGAACGATAGAGTAATCAATCAAGGATTGTATTGGCAGAAAAAAAGAAAAAAAGAATTTTTAAATTTTTTCAAAAATGAAAAATGAAAAATGAAAATTTTTAGTCCCCCCTCTTTTTGAAAAATCATTTTGGCCAGTAGGGTACCGGTGAAGGGAACTTTTTCCAAGTCGGGGGCCTTCAAACAAAAAGGGGGTAAAAACTAAGCGATTTTGACGAAAGGAGGTAGTTTTTGGCTAAACCAATTACAGCAAAGTCGATTAAGTCAAAAGTGGTCAAGCAGATGAAAGACTTGGGCACTTATCGGAAAGAGTTCGAAATGATCATTGACATTTTCGCAGGTATGTTATACCAGTATCAGAAACTTGCTCAAGATTATGCTGATATGGGTTATCCAGTAACAGACACTTACGTCAATAAGGCTGGTGCTGAGAATGAGCGCAAAGTTCCAATCTTGACAGCGATGGAAATTTTGAGGAAAGACATCCTCAGCTACTCTAATCAGTTGATGATGAATCCTAAGTCGCTCGGTGAGGTAGTAGAACAAGAAGGTGATTCAGTTCTTACCGAAGTCCTGAAGTTTAAGAATGAAATCAAGAAGAAGCGAGTGACTGGCAATGGGTAATCTTGGTAAAGCGAAAGAGTATGCTCAGTACGTCATATCTCATAGAGAGGAACATTGCGAGGAGAACATTCTTGCAGCTGAACGTTTCTTGCGTGATCTTGAAAATCCTGAGTTTGAAATGGATGAGGAAATCGTTGATTTTGTTGTTCACTTCATCGAGAATACGATAGTCCATCAGCAGGGCGATGACATGTTTGCGGTATCTATCCGTAACAAGCCATTACTCTTGCAACCCTGGCAACACTTTGTGGTTGTTAATCTATTTGGATTCTACTACAAGGGGTCAAATGAGCGCAGGTTCAAAGAAGCGCTTATCATGCTTGCTCGGAAGAATGGGAAGACCTCATTTACTGCTGCAATCGCACTTGCTTATCAGATATTAGACACGGATAGCGGTTCAAAATGCTACATCGTGGCCAACTCAGTCAAGCAAGCTATGGAAGCCTTTGGATTCTTAAAATTCAATGTAGAGCGATGGAATGACAAGAACATTCGTATCAAGGATAACAACCAGGAACACTCAATCACTGCTAATTTTGGTGTCGAGGGTTCTTTCTTTATCCAGGCATTGGCCAACGATGAAAGTCGTTTGGACTCATTGAACGGTAACGTAATTATCCTAGACGAAGCTCACACGATGAGAAACAGCAAGAAGTACGGTCTTATGAAGAAAACAATGTCAGCATACCGAAACAGTATGCTTTTTGTTATCTCTACGGCTGGTGATATTCCTACTGGATTCCTTGCTAACCGTCTGAAATATTGTCAAAAGGTCCTTAAGCAATTGGTCAAGGATGATTCCTTGTTCATGTTTATCTGCAAAGCTGACCAGACGACTGATGGAGACGTGGGCGACTACCTGGACGAGAATGTCCTAAAAAAAGCCAACCCTTCGTGGGGAGTGACGGTGTCGCTCAAGGCTCTGAGAGAAGAAGCCGAACAGGCTATGAACGATCCACAGACAAGAAATGAGTTTTTCAACAAGACTTTGAATGTCTTCACAAACTCTATGAATGCTTATTTCAATCCTGATGAATTCATAGCTTCAGATAGTCAATACGATTGGACATTGGAAGAGCTAGCACGCTTGCCTATCCAGTGGTATGGTGGCGCCGACTTGTCAAGGCTGCACGACTTGACCGCTGCTGCTCTTTATGGGGTTTACCATGATGGTGAGAAAGATGTTGATATTTGCATCACACACGCTTTCTTTCCTCGTGTCAATGCTCAGAAGAAAGCCAATGATGACGGGATTCCACTCTTTGGGTGGCAGTCTGATGGCTGGCTGACGATGAGCAATACTCCGACCGTTCTCTATGATGATATTGTCAAATGGTTTATCAAGATGAGAGAGAAAGGGTTCAAGATTGCTGCTGTCGGAATGGATAGGAAGTTTGGCCGTGAGTTCCTGACGAAGATGAAACAAGCTCGCTTCAAGATGATTGACCAACCTCAGCTTTTTTATCTGAAATCAGAGGGATTCAGACGGATTGAGTTCAAAGTTAAGAATAAAGAGTTTTACTATCTTCATTCTGATGCTTACGAATACTGTGTGAGCAATGTTAGAGCAATTGAAAAGGTGGACGATGCTGTGCAATATGAGAAATTAGACGGTGACGGTGGTACTGCAAGAATTGACTTGTTCGATGCCAGCGTTTTTGCTTGCATTCAGGCTCTTGCTAATCTTGGTAAGAATCAGAATGTCATGAGCTTCTTTGATTAGAGAAAGGAGGTGAGGAAAGATGGGGCTTTTAGATAGGTTTTTGAAACGTGGTAAGAGTCGAGGTGGAACGAATGTTATCACTCATTCAGATTTTGGTCTTTATATCGACGGTGATAGCTATGTGCCACTGGCTCGCAATCCTGATGTGATTGCTGCGGTCAACAAGATTGCTGACATGGTATCAAATATGACCATTCATTTGATGGAGAATACCGACAAGGGAGACATACGAGTTAAAGACGGACTAGCTAGAAAAATTGATGTAAATCCATGCGAAAATATGACTCGCAAGACTTGGATTTTCAAGATTGTGCGTGACCTGTTGCTATTTGGTGACGGAAATTCGGTTCTTCATGTCGAATATGATCTTGTGAATGATTACATTTTGAACCTAAGACCATTCCCAATGAGCGAAGTTTCTTTTAAAAGCGATGAGCTCGGCTATGTTATGAATTATCGTGGTGTTGACTACAACCCAAACGAAATTGTGCACTTTGTAATCAATCCAGATCCAGACAATCCATTTGTAGGGACTGGCTACAGACTTGCTCTGAGGGATATTGTTAGGAATTTAAACCTTGCTACTCAAATCAAAAAAGGCTTTATGAATGGCAAGAACGTTCCTAGCCTAATTGTTAAGGTTGATTCTTCGAGTGAAGAATTGGCCACGCAAGAGGGACGAGACAAGGTTGCTAAGAAATACTTAACAACAAGTCAGGCGGGTGAGCCGTGGATTATTCCAGATGCTCTATTGAGTGTCGAACAGGTCAAACCATTAAGTTTGAAAGATATTGCTATCAATGAATCTGTTGAAATTGACAAGAAAACAGTTGCTGGGCTTTTGGGAGTTCCAGCTTTTATTTTGGGAGTTGGTAGCTTTGACAAAGAAGAATACAACAACTTTGTCAATACAACAGTCATGAGCATTGCTACGACAATCACTCAGACCTTAACTAGAGATTTACTAGTTTCAAACAATCGGTATTTCAAACTTAATGCTCGCTCGCTTTATTCGTATGACATTACAGAATTGTCTTCAGTTGCTGAACAGATGACTAAAAGCATGGCAATGCGTCGAAATGAGTGGAGGGATTGGCTTGGGATGCCGCCAGATCCTGATATGGATGAGCTCCTTGCTCTTGAAAATTATCTACCGCAAGACAGACTTGGGGACCAGAAGAAACTGAAAGGGGGTGAGGAAGAGAATGAACAAACGGAATAGTTATCGCACTGCTCAGTTCAAAACACGGGAAGAAAGTGAAACTGGTGATTTGATTTTGAGTGGGTACTTCATCAAGTTTGATGAAGTTACTGAATTATGGTCAGGTTACTTTGAAGTGATTAAGCGTGAAGGTGTTGAAAAAGCAATTCAAAACGCTGACATCCGGGCATTGTTTAACCATGATGATAGTTTAGTGCTTGGTCGTACTGGTAACGGAACGGTCATTTTAGGAGTTGATGAAATCGGACTTTACGGTGATATCATCATCAATAAGGATGACCCGCAAGCTGTTGGGGCCTATGCTCGTGTTCAGCGTGGCGATGTGATTGGATGTAGCTTTGGTTTCATCCCAATCAAAATCAATACGGAAGAGCAAGCAGATGGTTCGTACCTGGACACTATCTTAGAATTAGAAATCTTTGAAGTGAGTCCATGTACATTCCCAGCCTATCCGCAAACGGAAATTGCTGCACGACAGAAAGACTTTGAAAGTCAACAGCGTGCCAATCGTGAAGCGCTGGACAAGCGCAAGAAAGAAATTAAGGAGAAATTTAACCTATGAACAAATCAAAGATTTTAAGTATTCGTGTTAATCTTAAAGAAAACAAAGTGGCTAAACTCGAAGAGTCGATTGAAGAATTGAACAAGCGTTCTGAACTTGAAGCGAAGAAATTGGAACAAGCTGGAACTGACGAAGAAACTTCAGCTGTCGAAAAGAGCCTGGAAGACATCCAAAAAGAATTGAATGATAAATTGGCAGAAAAAGAACAACTTGAAAAAGAAATCGAAGATTTGAAAAATCAAGTTAATGAACTAAATCGTAAAGCACCGACTTACCCAAGTCAAGAAAAACGTGGAGGACAGAAATTGGAACAACGTGACGCAATTGCTAAATACATTCGTACTGGTCAAACTCGTGACATCGTAGGCTTGAAAACTACTGATTCAGGAAGCGCAGCTTTAATCCCTACTGAAGTTTTGAAACCTCATTTTGTTAACAAAACACGTAATCCACTTTTGGATCTTGTGGAACGTGTGAAAGTTAACAGTGGATCTGGTAAATATCCAGTTATCAAGAAAACGGATGGTGTAATGGTTTCAACAGATGAATTGAAATCAAATCCAGAACTCGGAAAACCAGCAATCAGCGAGATTGATTATTCAATCAAGACTTACCGTGGATATGTACCTGTGTCACAAGAAATGATTGACGACGCAGACTATGACATCATGTCCATTGTTGAAGACGAAGTATTTAATCAAGGTGAAAATACTGAGTTGTCATTAGTTGCAGCTGTCCTCAAAACAGCTACCCAAGTAGATGCAGCTGGATTTGATGGTATTAAAGACATCTACAACAAGAAGCTTAAATCAATTTATAAAGCAAGCATCGTTGTAACTAAGTCAATGTTTGCCGCACTTGACAAGGTGAAGGACAAAGATGGGCGCTATATGCTTCAAACCGATGTAGCTTCACCTACTGGCTATTCATTTGGTGGGAAAACAATCTACAAAGTAGATGACACAGTGTTTGGAGATGAAGGAGATATGAAATTCTTCATCGGTGATGTCACTGAGTTCGTCAAAGAGTTTGATCGTTCTCAAGTATCCGTTAAATGGGTGAACAATGACATTTACGGACAATTGCTTGGGCTTTTTATCCGTTTGGATATTAAGAAAGTAGATGAAGAAGCTGGATTCTTCGGAACCTATACTGATGTTGTAGCTTAAGGAGGTAACGTATGAGCTATAAAGTAATCCGTCCTTTCAAGGACTTGGCTGATCCTGAAAAACATGACTATGCTGTTGGTGATATCTTTCCTCGTGAAGGATATGAGCCCACAGATAGCTTTACCAATGGCCTTTTGACTGGTTATAACACTGCTGGCTCTATCTTCCTTGAGGTTTTGGGAGATGATGAGCCTAAGAAACCAGCTCCTGAAACAAAAGAAGTTAAGGAAGAGCCCGCAGTTGAGCAGGAAGAAACAGTTAAGGAAACAGTTGAGGAAACTGCTGAAGAGCCTGCTAAGGAAGTTGAGGAGTAAGCATGGATGAAGGTCAGCTTTTAGAATTGCTGAAGCTTAAGCTGGGTATTTCAACCCGCTTGAGAGACAAGCCGTTAGAAAAAATCATTTCAAGTGTCATTACTGAATTGACCGATAACCTCGGTATCGAGCTTGTCGGTGAGCGTGCTGACCATGAAATGTTTATCGTTGACTATGCTGCTTATCGCTATGATGGTGGGGTGGATATGCCACGCCACCTTCAGTGGCGACTGCATAATTTACAGATAGCATCAAAGAAAGGGGTCAAGAATGTGGAATCATGAAATCACGCTGATCTCTAAGAAAGTCACAGGTAAGGACAAGTTACTACAACCAATCTCTGAAGATGTTGAAGTTACTCTCTTGTGTCAAAAAAAGAGGGTTACTCGCTCTGAATTTTATCAAGCAAATCAGGCAGGTCTAAAACCGAGCTTGGTCGTTGAGATTCGAAATTTTGAGTATGAGAATCAGGAGTTTGCGAAATTTGAAGGCAAGCAATATCGTATCTTGAAAACCTATCCTATCGATTCTGAAATTTTAGAGTTGACTTTGTCAGAGGTGTTGAAATGAGCTTAACAAGTGATTTAGCGAATGAGATTGCAAAGGCAATGGCAGAGTACTCTGCTGAGGTAGAAGATAAGATTGACCTGATTGCTGAGGACGTTGTAAACGAAGCTGTTACGGAATTAAAAGCAACTAGTCCAAAACGTTATGGAAAGTATGCTAGAAATTGGCGCTTCAAGAAAAATGCTAAGGGGTCATACGTTATCTACAACGCGGCTCCAACCTATCGTTTAACTCACTTACTAGAAAATGGGCATGTTTTGAGAAATGGCGGTCGTAGTCGGGCATTTCCACATATTAAACCTGTTGAGGAGAAAGTTAAAGAAAACTTTGAGAAGCGTATCAAGGAGATTGGGAAATGAATCTATCAGACTTTGCTGCTATTTTGGAACAGGTAAACCTACCTGTCACCTATCGAGCGTTTAAAACTGGTAACGCTCCTGACCTACCTTACCTGGTCTATTATGAATCAAGTCCAGCCATCAATGCAGCTGACAACACGGTTAATCATCAGATTAAGAGCGTGACAGTTGAGCTGGCTTTTGAGAGTAAGGATGAAGATTTGGAAGAACGTCTGGAAGAGCTGTGGACAACCCACGAGCTCTTTTTCGATGTTCAAGAAGAAACATTTATCGATACTGAAAGACTCTATGTCAAGTCTTATACAGTCTATCTATACTAAGGAGGAATGACATGACTCAAGAAAATAAAGTAACCTATGGTTTAAAAAATGTTCACGTTGCGCCAATTAAATCAATTGGTGCAGATGGAGTGATTGCTTACGATGAAATTTTCCGCTTTCCTGGAGCAATGGAATTGACATTGGATCCAAAGGGTGAATCAACACCAATCAAAGCAGACGATATCGATTATCACTTCAGGAACTCAAACGAAGGGTATGATGGGAAATTCAAAATCTCTCACATTATTGAAATGTTTGCGACTAAGATTTTGGGTGAAATCAAAGATGCTCAGACGGGTGTTTTGACTGAAAAAGCTGATGCAGAATTCACCTCATTTGCCTTGATGTTTGAATTTTCAGGGGACAAGAATAAAACACGTCACGTCCTTTACTATTGTTCAGCGAGCCGTCCAGGCAATGGCTCAAAAACCAAAAATGGTACAAACGTCAACGAGCGTGAACTTGGCTTTAAAGCAAGTCCTCGTCCTCTGGATTCAGTTGTTAAACGTTCTATCACATCAGCTGATAATAAGGAAATCTATGACGACTGGTTCAAGAAAGTGTATGAACCTACTGCGGTGGCAGCTTAAGGAGAAAATCTATGCGTAAAATCGTTTTGGTTGGTGATCAGGAGTATGAGTTGGGGACCAACGGCTATACTCCTATCGCTTACAAGCAACAATTTGGGAAAGATTATTTTCAAGATTTGTTCTCAATGTTGAAAAATCAATCATTCATGAATGAATTGAACAAGCTAGAAGCTGAAAAAGAATTGACAGCGACTAACATTGACATTTCAATGCTAGAAGAGTTTGATATGACCTTTTTCAACCGTCTTTTTTGGACCTTTGCTAAATCTGCAAATCCTCACATCAAGCCTTATGAACAATTCTTCATGGAAATGGAAGTCTTTCCGATTCAGGAAGTTGGGCCTGTCCTGATGGAAATGCTGAATGCGAGCATGACGACAAAAAAGCACCAGATGACTCAGAATCAGCTAGCGAAGAAATCTTCACAGTAGAATCCTATCTGTCCTGCTGTAAAGAAACTGGTCTGTCTATCGATGATTTAAAGCACATTTCAATCGGAATGGCTCTGGATTATCAGACGGATTATGTGAATCTACGGAGCGAGGATAAGGGTGGTGAACGGAAAGCCACGCAAGCTGATTTTGACAGTTTTTAAAGAAAAAATGAGTGCTGAGAGAGCGATTCTGAGGTCAAGTTCATTGTCCTAACTGCATTATCAGTCGTAGAAGTTCTCTCAGCGCTTTTCTATTTTTTGTGAAAGGAGGAAATATGGCAGGAAATATCAAAGGTATCAAAATTGAAATCGATGGCGACACGCAGCCCTTACAAAAGGCCCTGAAAAATGTCAATAAGGCTGCTACTGATGCAAGTCAGGAGTTGAGACAGATTGACAAAGCATTGAAGTTTGATACAGGGAACGTAACGCTCCTGACTCAGAAGCAAGAAGTCTTGCAAAAGCAAGTTTCGACGACCAAAGAGAAACTAGAAACCTTGAGACAAGCTCAGTCTCAGGTGGAGCAGCAATTCAAAAATGGTGATATCGGTGCTGACCAGTACCGTGCTTTTCAACGTGAGGTAGAAGTTACTCAAAACGTCCTAAAAGGATATGAGGGTAAGCTTGCAAATGTGAACCAGGCGCTTACTGAGAATGGGAGTGCTACTCAGAACAACAAGAACCAATTAAAAGAGTTGCAAAATGAGCAGAGTCAACTTGCTTCAGAGATGGTAAAGGTGACAAGCTCATTCAAACTGCAAGAAAGTCAGCTAGGCGCTAATGCTAGTGAAGCCGAGAGAAATGCTCTTGCCCAGAAAAAGATTGGTGCTCAGTCTGAGATTGTAAGTAAACAAATTTCTAATCTAGAACAGCAATTGGAAATTACCAAAAAAGAATTTGGTGAGAATTCCACACAAGCCAACAGGATGGAAGCTGAGCTAAATCAGGCTAAGACTGCTTTTAATCATCTCAATGATGAGATGAAGGGAACAAAGTCTGCTGCTGATGGCACTCAAGAAAGTTTAAGTGAAATCTCAAGAAATTTAAGAGCAGAACTACTTCAACAGTTTAGTGAGAAGTTGAGTGCTATTTCAGATAAGCTTGTGGAAGTAGGGAAAGAAGCGTTAGAAGCGGCTGCTCAAATGCAAGCTAGTAATGCTCAATTTACTACTGTTTTCGGAGATATGGAAACCCAAGCAAGAGAAGCATTGAATGCTATTGGTCGGGAAATGGATATTGTCCCAGAGCGTTTACAAGGGTCATTTACTCAGATGGCTTCATTTGCTAAAACTTCAGGGTTGAATACTTCCGAAGCTTTGGATCTAACTTCTCGTGCGACTAGGGCAGCAGCAGATGGTGCAGCCTTTTATGATAAGTCCATTGAGAGCGTGACAGAAAGCCTACAATCCTTTTTAAAAGGAAACTTTTCTAACGATGCGGCTCTTGGTATCTCTGCGACAGAGACAACTAGGAATGCCGCTGCAAATAAATTGTACGGAAAGTCATTCAAGGACTTGAGCGAAGCGCAGAAGCAATTGACCTTGCTTCAGATGGTTGAAGACGGGAATAAACTTTCAGGAGCACTTGGACAGGCTGCAAGAGAATCAGACGGCTTAGAAAATGTGATGGGGAATCTGAAACAAGCTGGAACCAATGCATTGTCTGCTATAGGTCAGCCACTTTTAGAAATGATGATTCCAGTGTTTCAAACATTGGCAAGCATTGTGAAGGGTGTGGCTGAGCTGTTCAGTTCCTTACCTGCTCCAGTAAAAGATTTTGTTGTTATTTTAGGAACAGTTGTGACTGCTGTAGGGGTCATAGCCCCCATATTCTTATCGTTGCAAGCCCTTGCTGAGTTTTTAAAAATATCTATTGGAGAAATGATAATTGCCGCATTGCCAATTATTGGAACAGCTATTGCAATTGCTGCTGCAGTTGCTGCAATTATTGTTATTGTAAAATACCTTTGGGAAACTAACGAAGGTTTTCGAGATGCGGTCACGACCGTTTGGAATGCGATTCTTGAAGTTATCAATGCAGTCGTATCAGAGATTTCTAATTTTGTCATGAGTATCTTTGGAACGGTTGTTACTTGGTGGACGGAGAACCAGGAACTCATCAGGACAAGCGCTGAGACTGTTTGGAATGCCATTTATACGGTCATCAGTACAATACTGGATATACTTGGCCCCTTGCTCCAAGCTGGTTGGGATAACATTCAACTTATCATTACAACAGCTTGGGAAATCATCAAGACCGTTGTTGAGACCTCAATAAACGTTGTCCTTGGTATCATTCAAGCAGTTATGCAGATCATCAATGGTGATTGGTCAGGCGCTTGGGAAACTATCAAGGGAGTGTTTTCTACTGTATGGCAAGCTATTCAAAGCATTGTTCAGACTATTTTCTCAGCCATTCAGAGCTACATTTCAAATATTCTCAACGGCATTTCAGGAACTGTATCAAATGTCTGGAATGGCATCAAGGATACTGTCTCAAATGTGTTAAATGCTATATCTAGCACAGTATCAAGTGTTTGGGAAGGTATTAAGAGTACCATTTCAGGAGCTATCAATGGTGCAAAAGATGCTGTATCTTCAGCTATTGAAGCTATCAAGGGATTGTTTAACTTCAGTATCAGCTGGCCACACATTCCGCTACCGCACTTTTATGTGAGCGGGTCGGCCAATCCATTAGATTGGTTGAGTCAAGGTGTTCCAAGTATTGGAATTGAATGGTACGCCAAAGGCGGTATCATGACTAAGCCAACCATCTTTGGAATGAATGGAAATAACATGATGGTTGGCGGTGAAGCTGGGAATGAAGCAGTGTTACCACTCAATGACAAGACACTTGGTGCTATCGGTCGAGGTATTGCTCAGACAATGGGTGGAACTTCACCGACCATCAACATTACTATTAGTGGGAATACTATCAGAGAAGAAGCTGACATTATTCGGATTGCTGATGAGGTGGCTCAGCGTATTGCTGACGAATTGCAACGTAAGACACAATTGAGAGGAGGGTTTGCATGATAAA
>ERZ773197.1948-NODE-1948-length-13581-cov-20.132781_pt1 | contig 13581 bp, 10 predicted proteins | sample MGYA00580999_ERZ773197 | MGnify/ENA primary metagenome ERZ773197 (study PRJEB29015, sample SAMEA2738166) | human oral metagenome | biome: human oral; feature: human-associated habitat; material: saliva | place: China | collected 2185 ...
ATATGTCTGACGTCATTATTTCATATACATGTGTATTTACTTATGATAAAAATAATCGAATAGTAAAATTAGAAAAAATATATAGTCGACACTATGAAACAAAAGAAATCATATATGAAAACAAATAACACACGTTTGTTACTTTCATCCCTTGTAATGTGTACATTATTTTGTGTCTCTATCTTAGGGCTTTACTCTTGCTCTATTGCACCTACATTGTCTAAATTTCCGGTGTCAGACATTCGTTTAGGACTCAATAAAGCAGATGTGAAAAAACAATGTGGTTTTCCATTTAGGACTGATGTTTTTACAAGAAACCATAAGAGAATAGACGTTTTGTATTATAAGGAACCTGCTCGTGTCGAATGTGAAAGATTCATTATAACAACGGCATTAACATTTGAAAATGATTCGTTAGTTTCTATTATACAGAGTGACAGACTAATATCTGGGCTTGATCTCTCTGTAGATTCTATTCGAAGGAGATAAGAATATTTATAAGGACGGTGTGTCAAAATGTAAGTTCCATTTTGATAATCATACTGTTTGAAACAAATCTTTAAGAATGACCATTTCTGTACTTGCTGTTGAGTATAGAAATGGTTTTGTGCCAATGGCAGCTGCTCGCCCCAAAATCCTCGATGGTTTTAGTATAGATGATTAAGCTACACCTACACGTGGGGTCGCAGTTCTATGTTGAACTTGCGGAAAATATATAAAATAAAATTTGTAAACATAAAATAACGATATGTCAAACAAAGTCGCTATATTTGTAGTTCGGCACTTCAAAACAAACTTTCCTGTCACTGCTGTCATCATTTGTGGATGTTTAACTTGTTGATTTACAATGAACTCTACGCAAATGTTAAAATGACAGCAAATGAAAATAAAAGTAAGTTTGTGATAATATTAGTAGTGCATTATAACTGAGGACTACTTAGTTTATGGCTGTAAAGACATTATATAAGACGATAAATACAAACGGAGAATATAGCTGTGGTGATATAGGCATCACCACGGCTGAATGGCTTGATTTACTACGTGATGAGAAGTCAATGCCATATCATGAGGCTTTGCTGTGTTTCCTACGTCAAAAAGAACATAAGGCAACTTGTGTAAAGGTTTCCCAAGTATATGGAAAGCCTGCTCAGTATTATAACAGTAAGGTGTATAACTTCTCTAAATGGGTACAAAAACGCTTGAATAGATTTAGCGTAAAAGACGCAGACGGTAAAGATACTTACTGGTGTATTACGATGCAAAAAGGTTGGGACACAAAGCACGGGTTCCAATGGCAGCTGCGTGATGAGCTGGTAGAAGCCCTTAGAATCTATTTGATGAAAGCGCTTATTGATGTCTTCAGAAAGGGAAAACCTTTCAATGGTTATTATGAAGAATATAAATGGGAATTACTTGATAGGTCAGAAGGGAAAGTGGTGCTTGCTGTCTTCGATGGTCTTAGAGGAGAGAATGTTATAGATAATCCTCGCACAGACACAGTGATAAAGTATTTGGTAGACAATAAAGCCGACAAGACAAGAGTTTGCTGTCAACATCTGATTGACGAGTCTGTTCCGTTAAATGATCGATTAGCAGCTTTTAAGTCAGAGATAAAGGCATTGTGTCCAAGTAAATGGAAGAATACTGCAAATGATGAGCGTACAGCATCAGCCTTGCTTACCTGTGTTTATCCAAAGACTTATACCTTCTATAAGGATGAAATCTATAAGAATATTTGTGACTACTTCGGTTATATTTCTCGAAAGGCAGGAAAGAAATATGAGCACTTTATGGAACTTATCAATGGTTTCGTAAAGAGCTATGGAGAGGAAATACAGCAAATTATGCTGAATGAAATCAAAGGATTCAAGAATAAACCGCTCAACCTTGCGGTTCAGACTTTATTCTGGTGTATGAAAGATTACATGAAAGAGAAATTGGATAAGAAGATGACTACAGATACAAATAATAGTTCAAAAGGGGCATGGTATGATGATGTTGTTCGTATATGGGAGCGACGTAAGAATGTAGTATTATACGGTGCACCGGGTACTGGTAAGACATACGATGTACCAGAGCTTGCTGTTCGTCTTTGTGATCCATCGTTTATGGTTGCAGAACCGAGTAGGGAGGAGATAGTAAGCAGATATAATCAGCTCAAAACGGAAAAGCGTATTGCCTTTACAACCTTTCATCAGTCCTTAGACTATGAGGATTGGATTGAAGGGTTACGCGCTGTGGTAAACGAGGCAAGTCAGGTGACCTACGAGATAGAGAACGGTGTGTTCAAGAGGCTTTGTGAGGCTGCCGAACGTTCTAAACTCGAGGGTAATCAGTACGGTATCAATTCGGAGTCTGACGTTTGGAAGGTTTCGCTTAAACGGACAGGAGACAATGATGTGCGTAAAGACTGTATGGAGAATGGCTATATCCGTATCGGTTGGGATGAGTATGGAGATGAAATCTCAGACGAGACAGATGGTAGTAGTCGCAATGATAAGGGTAAGACGATATTAAATGCCTACATCAATAAGATGAAAGTAGGGGATATTGTAATGTCTTGTTATTCAAGTAAAGAGATAGATGCGATAGGTGTTATCACGGGTGACTATCGGTATGATGAAAGCCTACCAGCCTATAAGCGTATCCGACCAGTACACTGGCTAATAAAAGGTAAGCGAGAGAATATCGTGGAGACAAATGATGGTAAGGAGATGGTAGAGTCTACTGTCTATCGTTTGAAGTCGATTTCTATCGGAGATGTAGAGGCCATCCTTGAGAAACACGGAGTGTTTATCGATCAGGAGAAGGACGATAAGCCCTACATTATGGTCATTGATGAGCTAAACAGAGGGAACGTCTCAAAGGTGTTTGGCGAACTGATAACACTGCTCGAAGCAGACAAGCGTAAGGGACGTATTAATGCTGAAAGTGTCGTGCTGCCTTACTCTAATAAAGCTTTTCATATCCCAAACAATGTCTATCTGATTGCAACCATGAATACTGCCGACCGCTCTTTAGGTTCGCTTGATTATGCTATCAGACGACGTTTTGCCTTTATAGCAGAGAAGCCATTTGGCTTAGAAGTAGAAGGATTCAATGAGGAACTGTTTGAGTTGGTTAGTAGTCTGTTTGTTAAGAACTTTGATGAGTATAAAGAGAGTGGTTGGGATCAGACTCTGAAACTCGAATCAGCAGATACCTTGTCTGATGAATATAAGCCAGAAGATGTTTGGATTGGTCATAGCTACTTCTTAATGCAGGATGAGGAGGGTGAAGATAATACGAGCAATCGTCTTCTCTATGAGATTATCCCACTTTTAGAGGAGTATATTCGTGATGGTGTGCTGACAGCAGAGGCACAAGGAGTTATCGACGAATTATATAAGCAAGCAACCGAGTAATGAGAGTAGTGCAACTTCAAGAACAATTGTTGGAGAATACTCATCTCCAACAAACTGAGTGTGAGGCTATCATCCCTTATATGGATGATGGCTCAGAAGTTGTGCGTGGGGTTAAAAGAGGGCGTGAGGAGAAGGAACTCTGTCTTAAGCTATCTCGTAAAGCGGATAGGATCTGTGCTACTGGCTCTTATTTTGTTGGGGTAGACTGGATAAAGGAAGAGGAGTTAGCTGTGCAAGTCAGTCCTAAGATGAATGACGGCTTTGAGATAGACTATGTTCGTATGTTAAATGAGGCATTGGCAGAACCCGATAACATGGATCATCTGAAAGACTTACTCACCATTCGTTTTGATAAACCTTCTATCCGTATCAGTCAGCAGCAAGACTTGTTGAGTATCTTCTTGATTACAGAGTATCTGAATATTCTTCTGCGTATCGTAAGAAAGGGGTTGAAGAAGAGTTACTATAGGGTTGAAGAAAACCTAAACAATAAGGTTAAAGGACATATCCTTGTCAGTAGAACGATACAACGAAACCTTGCAAAGGGACGTATTACAGACAATGTCTGTTGTTATCAAGTGTATGACATTGATTCACCAGAGAACAGAATACTAAAGAAGGCACTTGTTTTTTGTAAGAAACAGTTGGAGGTTTATAAGCATGCACTTGACACAAAGGCTTTGGAAAAGAAGATAAGATACGTCCAGCCTTCTTTCGAGCGGGTGGGCGATGAGATAAGTGTTAAGGCAATGAAGACGTTTAAGGGGAATCCTGTTTTCAAAGAATACTTCACGGCTGTTGAGTATGCGCAATTGCTGCTAAGGCGTTTCAGTTATGATATTACACTTGTTGGTAAAAGCCAGATAGTCACGCCTCCGTTCTGGATAGATATGAGCAAGCTCTTTGAGTTATATGTCTTTGGTAAGCTTAAGAAGATATTTACAGGGAAAAGAGAGATTCAATATCATGTGAAAGCTCATTATCAAGAACTTGATTATCTTCTGAAACCGACAGAGTGGACTGAACCCTACGTTATTGATGCGAAATATAAACCACGTTATAAGCAGGGTGGTGGTATAACTATGGACGATGCAAGGGAAGTGAGTGGTTATGCCCGACTAAGTAAAGTCTATAAAAAGTTAGGTTTGAATGAAGAAACTGCACTGCCTATTAAGTGTCTCATTATCTATCCCGACCAAGATCAAGAAGAGCGATTTACTTTTACAAGGACGGAAGAACCAGCGTTTGAAAAGGTTTCTAATTATGTACGTTTCTACAAATTAGGAATCAGGTTGCCTGTTATTTCTGTGTGAACCACTATTAAATCAATCGTTTTTTCCTTTTATTCTCGTCCCTTTTTAGGTCTTTATTGTTTTATAATGTTATTTCTTACTTTATATTTTTCTACAAAGTAGTGCTTTCTCTGTGGGCTTTTGTTTGTTGTTATATGTCTGATATATAGCTTATTATGATTTCTTTTGATGTTTAAAAGGTTATTGAAAGACTTATATTGATTTATATTATAGTCGTAGGAAGTTTGTATTCGCTTTTAGTTTCGCTTTTTCTTTGTAATATTGTAGTTGAAAAGGAAAGATAAGAAACCTAAATCTTTGTTGATAAGAAAAAGGACTTCGAGTTGTATTACGAAATAAATCAGATTTTAATAACCTTTTAATATATAAGTTTATGGGATTAAAAACATTTACAAAATCTATTTTATGTTGCGCTTTATTCGTTGTTGGCGCATTGTCTGCAAAAGCTGCTGACCGCTTAGTAATCGTCGGTGAGGCTACATGGGGTGGTTGGAATCTTGGTCAATCTACCGTTATGCAGAAGTCTGATGAGAATGCTGATGTCTTCAAGGCAACTGTTCATTTGGATGCAAACAAGGAGTTTAAGTTCTTGACCGAGCTTGATTGGGGTAAGTTAGAGTACCGTGCTGGTGCAAGTTCTGTGACATTACAGTCGGGTGTTGAGGCTCCATTGGTTAGCAGCGAAGATGAGCCTACCGATGGTAAGTTCTTTGTTTCTGAGTCTGCCAACTATGATATCGTTTGTAACTTGGCTGAGAAGACAGTGGTTGTTACTAAGGCAGCTTATCAGACAACAGCTTTGAAGCACACTGCTTTATGGATGATTGGTAGTGCTACAAAGGGCGGTTGGAGTATCGGTGAAGGTACGATTATGAAGGCAGATGCAACTAATCCTGCTAAGTTCTCAGCACGTACAGAGTTGAAGGCTGGTGAGTTGAAGTTTGGTACGAATGTCTATGCTGGCTTCGATCAGATGTTCTATTTGCGCGACGTGTCAGACGAGGGTAAGATTGTCTTCGGTGGTGATGATAATAAGTGGAACTTCACAGAGGAGGCTACATACGACGTTACCGTTGATGTTGCTGCGATGACAGTGTCATTTACTAAGGTTGATCCAACAGCGATTAGCACTGTAGAGACAGCAAATAATACACCTGCAGTTTACTACACATTGAGCGGTGTGAAGGTTGAGAAGCCTGTTGCTGGTGTTTATGTAAAGCGTCAGGGTGGTAAGTCTGTGAAGGTTGTAGTGAAATAAAACCTTGTTTCTTACCATAAGTTGGATGAGAAAATAGGTTCTTCCGTTAAATCCAAATCGGTCATTAGAGACTAAACATATTGTGGTCTAATGACCGATTTGAGTTTAATGTGTGTGCTTTTCGTATTGTTTTAACGGAAGAACTGAAGTTACTCATTAAACAAAAACATAGTTAAGACAGTCAATTATTTGTCTTATTATCATCCTCTAACATTGAAAAACACCTCGAGAATCTGCAGAAAAGGGTTTGAAAAACTATTACAAAAAACCAAATAAGACATCTATAAATAACGGTAAAAACACATACCGAAAGTAGCTTTGTAACCAACAGCAAATCAATAAGTTATAAAGTGGTAAAGTAAGAGGTGTTAATTGCATTCCAAAAGGGCGTTAGTTAGCGTTCAAAAGGGCATCTTTTGCAAGTCAATTAGGCGTCTTTAAGAAGGCAAAAGAGCATGTATTGTGTTTGAACTGTATGAAAATAGCTTACAAAAGTCAATGACATGGGAATAAATTGGCGTCTTCAGGATTTTGAGTGATGAGTCTTACCACTTAAGGTTAGGTTTCTGATGAAATGTCACACGGAGGGACGGAGAGGACGGAGGATTATTAAAACAAAGCAATGGAAGTCAGGGAGGCACCGTCGGTGCATAGAGCGACGGAGCTTGTTTGCCAATTCTATTAGCAATTTATATACAAAGCGTTTATCCCAAAATAGTTATCAAGAATCTGTACGCTACACCTCCGTTGCTCTTTGTGCCGTCGGCACCTCCGTAATATTGCATTACCTCCGTCCCCTCCGTGACTCTGTGTGCCTATTATATAAGACTTTTAGTTTATCACTTCATATTTCGGAAGAACCAAAATAAAGCCATATCGACATCTCTGTAAGGGGATGAAGATATGGCATTTTGATTTGTAGAAAAAGGTTTGTTATACTTTATGCGTACGGTAAATTAAGTAATCACCGTCCGCTTGGATTGTAAAATCATTCGATAAGGCTTCGTTCAGTGTTCCCTGCCATAGCTCGCTGAATGGATAGATATCCCATTTCAGTCCGTTGCTGCTTAGCTCTTTGCAGGTAGCATTGAAGATACTTACTTGCTGTCCAGGGAATGATTCAAAGCGCATTGTACCCGATGCTGCGACAAAATATCCATAGTCGGTTACCATCACAGGGTCGATAGCCAACTGACGATAGTAATAGAGCATGAGAGAGATGTTGCCCAAAGTATGATCTTCACGCTTGCCAGTTGCTCCGAGGTAGCAGAAGCGAGGACGAGTATGCGTAGATGCGTCCATCTTCAAGTGTGAACGAGCAAAGAGGGTAGCCTTGGTCAGGTCGTTAAACTCCTGCTCTGAAATCGGATGATAGATGTGTGCATAGCGTTGTTTCAACTCTTCAGAGAGTGAGTCGCCATCACCCACCACTGCTGTTGGCTCTATTTCATATTCCAATAAATCCTTCAAAGCACCATCACAAACTATCAGATTTTCCGCAGTACGTAGGATGTGAAGGGGTAGGACGTGGGTTGGGAAGTCGCCAGCAGCAAGGATGACGGTACTAAAACCTCCTCCGAAGACCTCCCCTAACCCCTCCGAAGGAGGGGAAAGCCTAACGGAGTGTTCGTTGGGAATGTGTTGGTGTTGTTCGTTCTTATTATTCTTTTTGTTATTGATAATCATTTGCTTTGCAGTTCTATTTTATTCTTTCTCTCTTTGAGATACTTTATATGCGTTTTATTTATTGCAGTAACTTTATTTTATTCTTTCTCTCTTTGAGATACTTTATATGCGTTTTATTTATTGCAGTAACTTTATTTCAGCCTATGGAATAGCTTTGGGGAACTCTGAGGAAACTTTATCCCGTTAGGCGTCCCCCTCCTTTGGAGGGGTTAGGGGAGGTCTTCCCTATTTGCACTCCCCTCCTTTCGGAGGGGTTGGGGGAGGCTCCTCTTCCACTTATAATACCCTGCCACAGCGATAACGGCATAGAAAGCATAGAGTCCTGCGGTGAAAGGAATCCCTTTATATACATAAAGTCCTGCCAATTCGATGTCGACGACAATCCATATCCACCACTGTTCGATGTATTTCTTTGCTAACGCCCACAGTCCGATGAAGCTGAGTGCATTTCCGAAACTATCTAATACCGGTACGGTAGAGTTCGTGAACTTGATGAGGATGATATAAAGTGCAGCCCAGAGAAGGAGGAAGACAAGCAGTGAGGGGAGTATCAACCGACGAGGATAGCGAGTGATAGGAATCTCCTCCGCTCCTTTCTTTCTTCCGAACTTCCAATACAAAAAGCCATAGATGGCAGCTAAGGTATAGTATATTTGCATTCCAAAGTCCGCATACAGTCCTGCCTCGTAATAGACAAACATATAGATGACAGGCATAATAATCCCCGTCAACCAAAGCCATATACTCGCTTTGAATTCTTGATAGATGTAAATTAGGCCGACGATGCAGCCCAGCATGTCTAATGTCATAATAAATATGAAAGAAAAGCGATCAATAACAAACCATCAGCAATCCACCCACCAACTGGCCGGCCAACCAACCGGCCCCTCCCCCTTCCCCTCCCCCGAAGGGAGGGGCGTAGAATGCGTGATACCCCTACATGAGATTACAAGTGGATAAGTTTACGTGTAAACAAGTTGTCCTGCTTGAGTGTTGAGTCTTTTTACAAGCAATCTACAAGCATACCCCTTGTGATTAACATGAGTTTACAAGTGGATAAGTTTACGTGTAAACAAGTTGTCCTGCTTGAGTGTTGAGTCTTTTTTTACAAGCAATCTACAAGCATACGGTACATTTCACGCCCCTCCCTCCGGGGGAGGGGAAGGGGGAGGGGCCAGTTGTTAGGTCTTGTTCTATTTAAAACTTCACCGCAACACTTCCCATCACATTAAACCCTGCCATTGGGATAAAACCAATCTGTGTATAACGGTTCTCATTAGGATGACCGTTGTTGTCGAGGATAGAGCTGTACACCCATCCGCTGGCTGCATAATGGCGGTTGAAGATATTGTTGAGGTTCACACCGAAGACAGCTTCCTTCAGACCAGCAATGTGCTTGGTAGGACGGAGGGTATAGCTGAGGTTAACATTCGTTTGTGAATAGCATGGCAGTGAGCGTGTCATGTTCTCTGTATTATCCAAATACTGACGACTGACGAAGTTTGTATGCCATACTGCCTCAAAGCCTTTGTAATGGAGATTGAGCATACCATTGAGGATAGCTGATGGTGAGAAAGCCAAAGTAGAGTGGTTGTAATGAATCTTACGGAATGAAGACTCCCAATCAACACTTGCCATCTCGTCAAAGTCCTTGATGATATTACGACTCAAAGCAGCATTACCCTCAACTGTCAACCATGATAATGGACTCCATCCAGCCTCAATCTCAGCACCCATACGATAGCTGCTCTTGATGTTTGTGGTTAGATTCTCACCGATATCACTCTGCGCACCAGTCTGTACAAACTGGTTGTTATAGTCCATATAATAGAGGTTCACCCCTGCTCTCCAGTTGCGACCATTGTATTGATAGCCCATTTCGATATCCACCATACGCTCTGGCGATGGTGCAGGATAACTACCGTTGTTGGTGAAGTTGTTACGTTCTGGCTCACGACTGGCATGCGCAATAGATGCGTAAGCCTTGTGACCACCACGATAATAGCTGATTCCTGCTTTCGGATTAACGAAGTCATAACGTTCGCTAATATCCAAGAGCTGGTTCTGATAGCCACTTCCGACCTTATAGAAACGGTCGTTCTGACCATCGGTCATATATTCTACATGACGGATCTGCAGGTCCATAAACACATTCCAATAGTCTGCAAAGTTGTATTTTGCCTTGAAGAATCCGCTGTAATCATACTTATGTGCCTTAGAGTCATAATACTTATAATCATTGCCACCAGCACGATATTTCGCATCTGCCTCCTCATTCTTTATATAAGTAAGGTAGCCGAAGTGACTGCCACGGAACTGCTGCAGGTTCAATCCTCCCGTTACATCCCAATTCTCGTCCTTGTAATTGCTGGTGTAAACAATGCCGTAGGTGTGCTGTGACAAACCTTTCAGGCGTACAAAGTCAGACTTCTTGATAAACTTACCATTGCTATCGGTGAACGCCAAGCCGAATTTAGCAAACTTTGCATTATGCTTGAATTCGCTATAATAACCATAACCATAGGTGTAATGCAGGGTTACGTTATGACTCCAATGATTGGATGGTTGGAAAGCAAACGATAAGAGGTTATGATTCTGATAGAAATTATCTGTCGTCTTGTTCCAGAATGAGCCGTCACGCATCGTGTAACGGGCTGTTTGATAGTTTCCGTTTGCATCCTTAACGAAGGCTCCGTTAGCATCGGTCTGCAAGTATTCATAGAGTTGGTTGAACTTGCCCAAACCTCTGTCATACATGTCTTTATAGGTTGTGATACCTGTCTTTGCACCGTATGTACCATCCATCAAACTTAAGTCGTCGCTACCCGTAACGACACCATTCCATGCCTGACCAGTCTTCTCAAAGTTGCCGATGTTCTTATAACTGATGCGGAAGTTATCGCCCAACCATGTAAGTCCACCATAGTAAGAGCCCGAACGCCCACTTGTACCATTGATATATCCGTCTGTTGCGGTTTCGTGATAAGCTCCATCGAAGACAAGGTGATTGAACAACAGTCCCGTAGAGAACTTTACACCAGCGTTATACGTATTGTATGAGCCGTATGAACCACTCACCTCTACGCTTGGTTGTCGACTTGGTGCACTCGTTGCCAACGACACCGAACCACCGAAAGCACCGTCACCATTGGTCGAAGTACCGATACCACGCTGTATCTGTACACTATTCATCAGCGATGCGTAAGAGTTCATGTTTGCCCAAAAGACCGTCTGGTCCTCAGGCGAATTGAGTGCAACACCGTCTAAGGTGATGTTGATTCTACTGCCCGCAGCACCACGAATGCGCATTGCTGCCGTACCCGTTCCGAGTCCGTTCTCGCCCCAAGCTAATACGCCCGGTGTCTGTGAGAGGAGGAAAGGTAGTTCACGTCCACTCTTTGAAAACGCCTCAAGTTCCGTTTTTTTGATATTAGAAACAGCGTATGGTGCACTCTTTGGCGCACGTACACCTGCCACAACGACCTCGTCGAGATGTTGTTGTTTCAGCGTGTCCGTCACTGTTTGTGCCTTAATAGCTGCCACGCACGTCAGTGCAGCAGTAAATAGGATAATTCTTTTCATATCCCAGGTTGATGATTTAAGAAAAAAGTATAAAGGGGGATCTTCCTACGACGGCATTATCCGTATCAGGTCAATGGGTATAATCTCAGCAAGCCCAAACAGGCAAGCACCCCTTAGTTTCCACTCTGAAAACCACTGCAAAAGTAATACATTCTTATCAAATCGCCAAATGTAACCTGTATAAATATCGGATACGCGTATTTATATTCCTTTCTTTCTATATAGGGAGTGATAACTATTTTCTAACAAGAGAAACTATTACCTTTCTCACAATATAAGTTTTGTTTTGATTTGCTGTCACTTTTAACATTTCAATCATTCCCTCTGTAATCTAATGAGTTAGCTTGTGCCTTTAAGTGATAGCAGTGACAGCAAATTTGAAATATGCAAAAAGGAAAGAAGATGCGAAGTAATTAAAACCATAGCTTATAGTAGTTCATAGCTGTTTTAGTTTACGAGTTTACGAGTTCACAAGTTCACAAGTTCACAAGTTATTTGTTGTGATAATGATTCGTGGTATTTGCGTAATTCGTAGTTTGTCTTATTATTCTGTCTTTATTTGTCTTTTTGTCATTCTGTCTCTTTTTGTCCTTCTGTCTTCTTCCGTCCTTCTGTCTTGTAAAGATAATTCTAATACTAAAAATCAGAAAGGCGTTAATAAGCTTTCAATTAACGCCCTTTTGGCTTTCAAAAGATGCCCTTTAAGCCCCTTACTAACGCCCTTTTGGAGTCCAATTAAGCACCTTTTCTGTGTCTCCTTTGTAACTAATTGAATTTCTGACTGTTGTAAGCTTGCGCCTTACACGTGTTTTCCGCCTTTGTTTTAGGTGTTTTACTGGATTTTGTGTAAATAATTTTCAAATTCGTTTTGGTGGAATTAAGTACTGTGGATGAGATGATTATATCGGAATATATAAGGATGCGAATTATTGTATCAGTAATAATGATGGAATATTTTGTTTTTATTCGTGTGCCTTTTTGAAATTTATATAGTATGAATGAGAAATGATATAGATTGCAAAAACAGGTGAGTTATGCATAAATGACATATAGATAGTAAAATTTTGATATATTTCTTTTTTTCTTGGACCTAAGTAGTGTTTTTACATATATTATTTTTATCTTTGCCCTGTTGAACATTTCAAATGGGAATTGGTCGTTAAAGCCATAATGATAAGTAGGGCATTTAACCGATATATTTGGCTTCTAAATACGTTACCATAACCAATGACAAAAGAGTATTAGTAATTAACAAAAACAAAAAAACATGAGAGCTATTACAGACGAGCATTTACAAGCCTATCAAGAAGGAGGTTGCCTACAGAAATTATTCTATGTTATCAAGAAAGACCCTGAACTTTCCTTTGAAATCAGAATGAAAAATGAAGTTATGATATATCATCATAAGGACAGAATCTTAACGATACATTTCAGTAAAGGTAAGCCTTCTATTGACATCTTATCTGAAAAGTATTATAAGAATGCTACGCCACCTTCTGTCTCATTTAAGTATGATGACTTGGAAGAAACATTAAAGCAAACGGATCAATTAAGAAGATATTTTAAAGAGGCTAAACATCTGGTAGATACTTACAAATCTGGTCTGGAGTTTGAAGTCCAGCAGAATATTGCTTTGGGAAACCGTAGTTTTAACAATAGATTTGTTGTTGTGGATATGGAATGGCAACTTCCTCAAGCAGATATCAAGAAAGAAGAACGAATAAGTAGGACACGAATTGACCTTGTTGTGGTTGATACGCAGAAAAATGACAAGGGTGAGAATGATATCTATCTTGGTGAACTAAAGGTGGGAATGGATGCAATAGGAGGCAAGTCTGGGATAATCGACCATATAGAAAAGACTAAAGAATTAATTCGTAGTCCCAAGGCTTGTGCTGTTCTTCGGGAGGATGTGGGAAGCATTATTCGTCAGAAAGGATCATTGGGATTGTTTGAAGGGGATTATACAGGGCTGAACTTGTCTGATACGCCTCGTATGATGATAATCCTTGCATATCGGGGGAACGAGGAAAAGAAAGCTCTGGAGGAACAAGAAAAGATTGCAAAAGATAAAGCAAGAGAACTGAATATGGCAGAACCTTTATTTATTTGGCGTGATGCACTAATTACTTTAGAAGTGTGATGGAGATAAAAATACATAGAGGACTTGACCAGATAGGAGGCTGTATAACCGAGATATGGACAGATTCTTCCAGAGTATTCATAGACTTTGGGCAGAATCTGCCGGGCAATGGGAAGACTGCTACATCTGAAGAAGATGCCCTTATGGTTGCTGATATTGTCGAGAATAATGAGAAAGAACACCAGGCAGTATTCT
>ERZ773197.1952-NODE-1952-length-13575-cov-21.910947_pt1 | contig 13575 bp, 9 predicted proteins | sample MGYA00580999_ERZ773197 | MGnify/ENA primary metagenome ERZ773197 (study PRJEB29015, sample SAMEA2738166) | human oral metagenome | biome: human oral; feature: human-associated habitat; material: saliva | place: China | collected 2185 ...
AGATGCTTGACGACAAGCAGCTACAAGAGGAAGATATGGCACGCGACTTTGATACTGAAATAAAGAATCCTACCTTCCTTGTTGGGCAGAACTGGCTGAATCCTACTACCGAACAAGAGGTGCCCTACGAGAGTATGCGCTGGTCGGTGTTCCGCCATACGGGTCCAGAAAACATGTTTCAGATGGTTCGTCAGAATGTCTTTGAGTTTATCAAGACAATCGGAACAGGTGAGGAGAGTGCCTACAGTAGGTATATGCAGTCGGCTACCTTCCTTATCTCGGATGCTCGCACACTGACGAAGGTGGTCGATGGGGTCGATGCCCTCGATATGAACAACCGTGATGCGATGGGCGATGTCTATGAGTATATCCTCGGTAAGATGGCTGCTTCGGGTACTAACGGACAGTTTCGCACGCCTCGCCACATCATTCGTATGATTGTCGATATGATGGAGCCAACACCAGCCGACTATATCTGCGACCCTGCGATGGGTAGTGCGGGCTTCTTGGTGGAGGCAGTGAAGTATATCAAGGAGCATCACGAACGGGCACTCTATACGGCTGAATCGGTGAAGCATATCAAGTCTTCGCTTGTCAATGGCTATGATACCGACCCTACGATGTTGCGTATCGGAGCAATGAACCTCCTTTTGCATGACATCACAGCACCCGAATTGGCACGTCGTGACTCCCTTTCTGAGCAGAACAATGACGAGTCTTGCTATACACTCATCCTTGCTAATCCACCCTTTGCGGGCAGTCTTGACAAGGGAAATGTGAACAAGAAGATTCTTGCCTACGCTGACACGAAGAAGACGGAGCTACTCTTTCTTGCCCAGTTTGTACGTTCGTTGGAGGTGGGCGGTCGTTGTGCGAGCATCGTTCCAGACGGTGTTCTCTTCGGAACGTCCAAGGCGCACATAGCAATGCGTAAGGAACTTGTCGACAAACAGCAGTTGGTGGCTGTTGTCTCTATGCCGAGCGGTGTCTTCAAACCCTACGCTGGAGTTAGCACGGCAGTACTTGTTTTTACCAAGACCAACAGTGGTGGAACGGATAAGGTGTGGTTCTATGATATGCAGGCGGACGGCTTTTCGCTCGACGACAAGCGTTCGCCAATAGCCGAGAATGACATCCCTGATGTTGTCAACCGCTTCCATTATCTTGCTGGTGAAGCTAATCGTAGCCGTAAGGAGCAGAGCTTTATGGTGCCAGTTGATGAGATTCGTGCGAATGATTATGACCTCTCCATTAATAAGTATAAGGAGGTAGAGCGTGAGAAAGTCACCTACGAGTCTGTCAACGACATCCTTTCTCGTCTAAAAGCTAATGAAACAGCTTATCTAAGTGGCTATAACGAACTCACTGAAATGTTAGAGGAGGGAGTGAATGAATAATCAACTGACTTTTACAAGGGTATATTCTCTTGGCTGCGAGTGGGTAGGCAAGGGGATTGTTGAACTTCGACAGTCTTCTCTGATACAGCAAGGCGGGAAGGAGGTAAGCGTATGAGAGAAGATTGGGATATAAGATTATTCAAAGATGTCTTTGACCTTCAGATGGGTAAAACGCCTGATAGAAAGAACTTTTCTTTGTTTGAAGGTGATAATACGTGGGTTTCTATCAAAGATTTAGATGGTAAATACATCTCAAGTTCAAAGGAGTGTATTTCTGATGAAGCCGCTAAGAACATTAAACTGGTTAAAAGAGGAACAGTCATAATGAGCTTTAAGCTGACCGTAGGTAAGACAGCTATTGCTGGTAAAGACCTATATACGAATGAGGCTATAATGGCTTTTAATCTTCGAAATGGTTATGATATAGATGCTTCATTTCTCTATTATTATCTCATGAATTATAGATGGGAGGGAAGTAATAAGGCTGTGATGGGTATTACCTTGAATAAGGCTACAATCTCAAAGCACAGGATTGCTATTCCTCCTAAGTCTACCCAGCTCTCCATTGTCTCCGAACTTGATAAGCTAAACGAGCTGATACGGATTAAGAAAGAGCAGCTAAAAGACTATGATACACTTGCACAAAGCATCTTCTATGAGATGTTTGGAGACCCTGTGGTGAATGAGAAAGGGTGGGAAGTGAAGAAGATAGGAGATGTTTGTAAAACATCTTCAGGTGGAACCCCATCTAAAGCCCATGATGAATATTATAATGGTGATATATTGTGGCTTCGTAGTGGAGAAGTGTGTCAAGGTGATATATATGATACAGAGCAAACGATAACTTTGTTAGGGTTGGAGAATTCTTCTGCAAAAATATTTCCGGTTAATACAGTTGTTATAGCTATGTATGGTGCAACTGTAGGGCAAGTTGGTATTCTTAGGAAAGAAATGTGTACTAATCAAGCTATTTGTGGCATTTTGCCTAATGGTGTTTTAACACCTGAATATCTAAACTATTTCTTACTTAGAATGAAGTCTGAATTTTTAAAGTTAGCCATAGGAGGTGCTCAAGCAAATATCTCACAGCAAATTATAAGAAAGACTTTAATTCCTCTTCCTCCTCTTTCTCTACAGAAATATTTTACTTGTAGGATAGAGCAGATAGAGCAACAGAAAGCAGCTATTCAAAAGACAATTACCGACTTAGAGACCCTTCTTGCTGCACGAATGCAATATTGGTTTGACTAAGCAAGCAATCAGAATACTTGAAATATAAAGACGAAGAAAGACGACATGGCTAAAAACTTTGATTACATACGACTGGTAGCAGACGAAATACCAAGCTTTAAAAGCCTGCATAACTATTGCAGGTTGGCTGAAGAACAACAACCTATCTATCCTGATGCGTCTGCCAACAACGCTCGTAAAGCCCTTGAGTGGCTGATGAAGCAGATGCTGAAAATAAAAGGTGTGACCGTTGAAGAGCGGATGACACTCAACGATATGTTACGCCTGCCAGAGACAGACGCCTTTATCAACCACGATTATAGGTTTTCGGACGACATCTATTTAGTAAAGAAGATAGGTAATGCTGCCAGCCATGATGGTGCCGAACCTGTCAATCGTGTGAAGGCTTTCCGTTGTCTTCGTGCACTTTATAATGTCGTAGCGGGTTTTATGGGGCGTTGGGATGCCGTGAAGAATATCCCACCCTTCGATGCAACCCTTATCTCTGCACCGACTACTACGGTTGCCCTCGTTACGAGTCCTGAACCAAAGGTAGAGATGGAGGTGGTCAATAGTGTACAGAAAGAGACGCTCGACGACCCACAACCTGTGGTGATTCCTCGCGAAAGTCTTGAAAGTGAGGCAGTGACAAGGAAGTATCTCATCGACTATATGCTCGAGGAGGCAGGTTGGGAACTCTTAGACGTGAAGGGAATGGTGCAGGGCGGAAAGGCTTGTATAGAAGTGGAAGTAGACGGAATGCCCACTGCTTCGGGGAAAGGTTATGCCGACTATGTTCTCTTTAGCCGTGGCGGAAAGCCCTTAGCTGTCATTGAAGCCAAGGCAACTAACCATGCCGTAACAGAAGGACGACACCAAGCAACGCTTTATGCTGACTGCTTAGAGAAGCGATATGGCGTGCGCCCTGTCATCTATTATACCAATGGCTTTACGACAAAAGTCATTGACGGAATGGGCTATCCAGACCGTGACGTGATATCCTTTCACTCTATGGACGATCTCGAAAGGCTGATACAGAAGCGCGGAAGGGCAGAGATAAAGGACGTAACGATAAAAGAAGAAATCACAGACCGTCCTTATCAGCAGACGGCTATCAAGCGTATTGTGGAGTGGTTTAACGCTAAGCATCGTCGTGGATTGCTCGTCTTAGCAACAGGAACAGGCAAAACACGTGTGAGTATCTCGCTCTGCGACATCCTTATGCGTAATGACTGGGTGAAGAATGTACTCTTTCTTGCAGACCGTACGGCACTCGTCGGTCAGGCACATAAAAACTATGAAGCCTTGCTGCCAAGTGTTTCTATGTCGGTGTTGAGCGAAGAGAAGGCACCTGATATGCAGGCACGCATCCTCTTTTCAACCTATCAAACGATGATAAACTACCTCGACAGAGAGGATAAAACCTTTAGTGTTGGACGCTTCGACCTCATCATCATCGACGAAGCTCATCGAAGTGTCTTTGGTAGATATGGTGCCATCTTCAACTATTTCGACTCACTACTCATTGGCTTGACAGCTACCCCACGTGACGAGATAGACCGCAATACCTACGACCTTCTACAGTTAGATAACGGTATGCCTAACTACAGTTACGACATTGATGAGGCTGTCAGGGATGGCTTTCTCTGTCCTTATAAAACGTTGCAGTATCACTCTAAGATAATGGAACGTGGTGCAAAATGGGATGAAATGTCGAAGGAGGACCGTGAAGAAGCAGAAAGACTGATGGACTATGAGAAGTCTTTAGCAGGCTTAGGACCCGACGACGAATATCATCGTGACATCCTCCCGCAAGAGATTTTCAAATATCTTTTCAACATAGATACCGTTGACAAGGTATTGATGGAGTTGATGGAAAAAGGATTAAAGGTGAAGAGTGGGGGAGGAGATAGGTAAGACTATCATCTTTGCCATGAACCACAAGCACGCAGAACTCATCGTTGAACGCTTCCGCACGCTCTATCCAGAGAAAGATCCCGACTACTGTCAGTTGATTGATAACTATGTCAACAAGGCGCGTGGTCTTATACTTGACTTCGAACAGATGGATAAGAACCCACAGATAGCTGTCAGTGTCGATATGCTTGACACGGGGGTCGATGTGCCATCGGTGCTTAACCTCGTCTTCTTCAAGTGTGTGAAGTCGAAGATTAAGTTTATGCAGATGATAGGACGTGGCACACGTCTTTGTCCGAAGGTCTTTGGTGATGCTGACAAGAAAGAGTTCTATATCTTCGATTGGTGTAATAACTTCGAGTATTTCTCAGTGAATAGTGATGGTGCAAACCCTATTGCTGTGAAGTCATTGACCGAAAGACTCTTTGCGTTGAGGCTCGATATCGCTGCTACATTACAGACGGCAGAACATCAAGAGAAGGAGGTCAACCGTCGACTGCATGATGAGTTGAAAGCTATCCTACATACACAGGTGGACAGTCTGAGTAGAGCGCGCATTGATGTAAGGGCACATTTGCAAACCATTGAACCCTATCGTGACCGTGAGGCGTGGGTTTGTCTGAGTGAGTTAGATGTTGCCGAATTGAAGGGAATAGCCCATCTGCTGCCTCGTCCAAAGGAGAATGAGGCTGCAAAGAAGTTTGATGTATTGATGCTTTATTTGCAGTTAGAGCGGGTAGACAGTACGGTGAAGGCTGATAACAGTCGTGCGAGTGTGATTAAGATTGCGCAACTGTTAGAGAAGAAAGCCACGATCCCAGCTGTGAGAGAGCGGATGGAAACGATTAAGGAGGTACAGACTGCCGCCTTCTGGGACCATTGTACGCTGAATAGTCTTGAACGAGTGAGGAAGGAACTACGTGAGTTGGTGCATGTGTTAGCCGAGAGTAGGGACGAGAGAAGATTTGTTATCAATATCGAAGATGCAATCAGTTCGGATGCTGTGGCTGCTCCTGTCACGCTGAAGGCTACCTATCACGACCGTGTGATAGACTATTTGGCAAAGCATACGGACAATGAAGTATTAAGGAAGATACAGAACTTTGAGCAGCTGACGACGGATGATGTCAACGAGTTGCAACGTATCTTCTGGGAAGAATTAGGTACACGTACGGAGTTTGATGAGGCTACGAATGGAAAGAAATATAACCATAATGTGGCTGCGTTTATCCGTGTCATTCAAGGTGTAGACCGCCAGAAAGCGTTAGCCCTCTATACCCGCTTTATCAAAGACGGCAACCTGACAGGTGAGCAAGAACAGTATCTGAAAGAGATACTGAACTATATCAGTGAGAATGGCGACCTACAAATGAGTGACTTCATGGAGTACCCACTGAACCGAAACAGGTGGCGGGATGTCTTTGGCGAGCATTTTGTGGGACTAAAAGACTTTGTGAATGAGTTGCATAAGGTCATCAGTTAGCAGGTTCTACCTTATCGGCATGGGTCGACAAGATGCTTCTCTGTTAGGCAGTAGAGCTGGTTCATCAGTCCGTTTTCGTCCTCGTACGATAGTGTTTCGTCCTGTCATTGCGAATTATTTTCATGAAGAAAAATATTTATTTACGTGAAAAAAAATATTTATTTACGTGAGAAGAAATATTTCTTTTCATGAAAATAATTCGAGAGCAGATGTTTATCAGCTGTTTGCATAGTAAGATTTATGGTCAGAATCACCGCATGTCGCCCACTATTCAACCCCTATCACCCTCATTACCTATCCCTCATCACCCAACATTTAACACCCCTCACCCCTCATTACCTATCCCTCATCACCCAACATTAAACACCTACCACCCACCACCCCACCACCCCTGTCCAATCAAAAATAGAAACTAATTAAATAAAGAATAATATAAGATGAAATCATTTATTGTATCTACCATTATTATTTTAGGAGCATACGGTTTTGTTTATGGGCTTAATAAATTATTCTATCGTTACTCTTTTGTTCATTCGATACCCAGTATTAAGACCTTTTCTAAAGGCGGTCTCGTTTGGTTCTTCCTGTCTATAGTAGCATTCTTCGGTATATCCATGGGTTTAGCCTTTTCTGGTATTGGATTTGATTTACTCTATGAAAGGGGGTTGTTTGTCTATCTACCTGTTTTGATGATAGTTCTGATAAGCGTGGCGATAGTCGCTATTTTTCGAATAGAGAAAAGTGCTTGGCTACGTCGTAATCCCCAACATTGCCGATTGTTCTTTCCCTCATGGAATGAAGGTGCTAAGAACATGATGGTGGCAATAGGCAAGATTGATGATATCAATTATGGTCGTGGCGTAAGTTTCTCATGGTTTGATGGAAGTTTCCTGACCGCGGGAAGACACCGAGTGGAGTTCGTATTCTATGAGGAGCGTATTCTTTCAAGGCGCAATATGCGTAACGATATTTATAAAAAAGAGATAATTTTTAATTTCCGAGCAGGTGTGGTGTATGTGATAGAACCACTCCCAGAGGCAAAGACTTTCCGTATTGTTGAAGACAAAACACGGTTTGTGTAGGGATAGGACGATAGGGGGCTGCGGTTAACAGCTTGGGTATTAAAATAACATGATACAGGTTATTTTGCACGAGAAGCGTTGCATTCTACAAAATAAAACACTATATTTGCGAAGAATCTTTTGTGTTAACTAACCCTATAAATAAATATACGTATGAAATATTGGAAACCTATTAATTGTCTGGCTATATGCTGCCTATCAGTGTTGATCTTATCTTGTTCAACGGAAAACGCTGTTATTGGGAATGTTGGGATAAGTGATGTGAAGTCGTCAGGCTGCAAAGCCTCAGCCTCTCTGATGGATTCTCGTCCTGAGTACTATAATAGTTTTGTAGGACAGAAATCAGTGTTACGCCTCTCACTCGGTGAGGATAATATTGTCAATGCACGTTTTGCAGACGTCATGGATAACTGTGCAATCGACCTGTTCCATGTAGGAGCAAGCAGCAGTGAGGGTAAGCTTATTCTCATCCTGTATCCCGATAAGGACATGATGACAAACTGCATCTGTCGCTATGATGTTGATTTCAAGATAAATAATATCCCTTCAGGTAACTACCAGTTGGAGGTTTATCACACTACCGCCGATAAACAGATAAACAAAGATAACCAGATTTTTAGTGGAACTGTAAACTTAGAGAAAGGGAAGGAACTTATACTGACAATGAGCCGGTAAGGAATAAGTGTGGAGAGTTGGGTTGTGGTGGCTTGGTTATACAAGTGCCTCTACCTTACTTTCTACAGCTTTATCGTGGAATGGTTAGCTGTGGTGTCAGCGTGAAGTTGCTTTTATGGTGCTGAATCAATTGTTCTTTAAGGATAAGAAAATTCCTAAAAAATATTTTCCTGTCATATCTGTCATACAAAAGTAGTGCTTAACTTGTTGGTTGATAGCGAAGTTACTTGAAATGTTAAATATGACAGCAACTAAAAACAAAACTATTTTCGTATAATAGGTGTTTTTCTTACTAACGTAAGTAGATTTCATTGCTACCTATTTTGAGGAAACTTATAAAGTAAAAGACAAAAGAATAAAACGTTAAAAGAGTATTTTGCTGTTTTATTCTTTTGTCTTTTTGTTTTCCAGTCTTAATTCGCAGTAAGAAACATAGTGGACACTGGTAATCATAATTATGAATTAAAAAGGTTCTCTCACAGAGTTCACAGAGTTACACTGAGGTTTAGACAGCACTTAAGTCCACAGAGTGACCATGCGGTCTGGGGAGTTCACAGAGTTTTTTGCAAGTGAACAAGCTTACAAGTTCATAAGTTCATAAGTAAACGAGTTTACAAGTGAACAAGTGAACAAGTTACTTGTAGCAATAAACACAGCGTATAGTAGTAATCATAATTATGAATTTTGAATTCCGTCAGTTCTATTGCAACTGCATGATTCCGTCTTTGTTCACACTCGTCACGCCCTTTACTTTCTTGAAATCAGCGATAGCTTTATCAACGTCGTGTTTCTCGTCAACCTTGACCGCTACACCGCTGAATTCCTTGTATTTGTAGAGTAGGGTACAGCCCTGCTTTTTGATCGCTTTCAGTAGAGGCTTGTTGCCTGTCTTCTTGTCGAAGAAGATAATCAGCGTATGGCTAACAGGTGTTTTCTCTCTTTCACGCTTAGCTTTCTCTAAGCCTTCTCCGCCATCGTCTCCATTCATTATCTGCTCCTTGATTGGGCATTGTGCAGATGCTGTTGTTGACTGGATGAACAATAAGCCCATCAGCAACATACTTGCTTTAAAATATTTCTTCATCTTATTCTCTCCTTTTAATATGAATGACAAAGATAGTTATAAATAAGCAGATAACTACTAATATTTATAATTATTTCAGTTTTTCTTCTCCTTATTTATTGTACTACTTTTGTAGTGTTTTAAGGCAATTAGCTTTAAGATAGGTTGATAATTGCTCTTAATCTGTTTTGTTCAAGGGTGTTCAGTAACGAAAAAAGCAACCAAGCGTTGTGCTCGGTTGCTTTTGTATGGTGTTAACCTTAACAAAAAGGATTATGCTTCTTCAGTCTCTTCCTCCACAGCCTTGAACTGCTCAAGGTCTTCTGGGTTGAAGGCTTTGATATAAGCAGTGTGCCCGATAACTTCTTCCTCAGCCATACGAACAAAGACATGGGCAGACTTCTTGAAGAGTTCTGGTGCCTTAGAAGCATCTTCAATGAGGAGGAGAGAACCGATGATGTCGGCTGTCATGTTGTAAAGACGGCGTGCAAGGAAGTCGTGAACATCCTGATTGTCGCTTGCGTTCACCTTCTCAACAGCCTCTTCATAGAGCTGAACAAGCTTTGCAACACGGTCACGCAGACCCTTCATGCAGTCGCAAGAGAGTTCGCCCTCAAGCATCTCCTTCATGATAGAGAGGTAAGTGCCGTTAGTGATGTAACGTACGGCAGCAACAACCTGCAACTGTGTTGTACCCTCGTAGATAGAGAAGATACGTGCATCACGATACAGACGCTGACACTTGTACTCCATGATAAATCCAGAACCACCGTGGATAGAGATAGAGTCGTAGGCAGTCTGGTTAGCATACTCAGAGTTGACACCCTTTGCCAATGGTGTAAAGGCATCAGCAAGGCGGGTATATTTCTTCATCTCCTGACGCTCTTCAGGGGTGAGCTTCTGGTCACGTGCAATATCTTCCAAAGCCTTGTAGATATCAACATAGCGGGCAGTCTGATACAAGAGAGAACGACCAGCATCGAGTTTTGCCTTCATACGAGAGAGCATATCGTAGACAGCAGGGAAGTTGACAATCTTCTTGCCGAACTGTGCACGATCCTTAGCGTAGGCTAAGCCCTCGTTATAAGCCTCCTGCTCAAGACCAACAGACTGTGCTGCGATACCAAGACGGGCACCATTCATCAATGCCATTACGTACTTGATAAGACCCATTCGGCTGCTACCACAGAGCTCTGCCTTTGCATTCTTATAAACAAGTTCGCAGGTAGGAGAGCCATGAATACCGAGTTTATGCTCAATATGGCGTACGTCAACACCGCCATCACGCTTGTCATAGATGAACATTGAAAGTCCACGACCATCACGTGTACCCTCCTCTGAACGTGCAAGGACGAGGTGGATGTCTGAGTCGCCATTGGTGATAAAACGCTTCACACCATTCAATCGCCAGCAGTTCTCCTTCTCGTCGAAGGTAGCTTTGAGCATTACACGCTGGAGGTCAGAGCCTGCATCAGGCTCGGTGAGGTCCATTGACATCATCTCTCCCTCACAGATACGTGGGATAAACTTCTGACGCTGTTCCTCGTCACCAAACTCATAGAGTGTGTCGATACAAGACTGCAATGACCAGATATTCTGGAAACCAGCATCAGCAGCAGCAATCAACTCAGACATCATTGAGAAGACAACGTTTGGGAGGTTTAATCCACCATAGCGACGAGGCATAGAAACGCCCCACAAGCCAGCCTGACGAGTAGCCTCAATGTTCTCTAAGGTCTTGCTGGCATAGTGCATACGGTTGTCGATGAGATGTGGACCTTCGAGGTCAACAGACTCCGAGTTAGGTGCAATGATGTTTGCTGTAATGTCACCAGTGATATCCAAGATGCGCTTGTAGTTTTCGATTGCATCCTCGTAGTTTACTGGTGCGTCAGCGTGTGTAGAAGCATCAGCGTAGTTACGCTCTTTCAGTTCTACGATGCGTTTCATCAATGGATGCTCCAAGTGAAACGCTATTTCTGGGTGGTCAGTATAATAATTTGCCATGATAAAAAATGTAAGAGTGGCCCCTCCCCCTTGCCCCTCCCCCGAAGGGAGGGGAGTAGAATGTACTGATTCTTACGGTTAGGGTACTCTTTTTATTCGTTGTTTATAAATTCGGTTATTTGTTCTATCACATTGTCTATGTCCGTGTATATTTCTTCGTTGGTGAATCTAAGAACATTAAAGCCCATTTCATTAAGGTATTCTGTTCTTGTTTCATCGTCTACCTCTTGTTGCGGTTGCTTATGGTAAGCTCCGTCTACTTCTATGACTAAGTTCTGTGAAAGGCATACAAAGTCTACAATAAAGTCACCTATAGGATGCTGTCTTCTGAAATGACAGTCGCCTCTCATTCCTTTCAGTTCGTTCCAAAGAATCTCTTCTGCTAATGTCATCTCTTTCCGATTCTCCTTGGTGAATTCCTTTAGGATATGGTATCTATCAGGTGAAGCTGTCTTATAGGTGCATTTCTTTCTATTTTCTTTAGTCATAGGTCGGTAGTTAGTCAATGATTATACACGCTATTCCTCTTGTGATAATGAGTATTTAGCGACAGTAGTCCTCTTATTCCCTTTTCGCATTTTACTCCCCTCCCTTCGGGGGAGGGGCAAGGGGGAGGGGCCAGTTAGTTGTTCAGTCAGCTGGCTTTTACTTACTATTCTGCTTATAATACTTTATCAACTTCGGAACAACCTCTTCAACGGTGCCATTGATGATATAGTCAGCGATGGCATTGATTGGAGCGTCTGGGTCGTTGTTGATAGAGATGACGATACCACTGTCCTGCATACCAGCAATGTGCTGAATCTGTCCAGAGATACCACAAGCGATGTAAACCTTTGGATGGACGGTGACACCGGTCTGACCAATCTGACGATCGTGGTCTACCCAACCTGCATCAACAGCGGCACGGCTGGCACCAACCTCTCCATGAAGCTCTTTAGCTAACTTGAAGAGTAAGTCGAAACCCTCTTTAGAGCCAACACCATAGCCACCTGCGATAACGATTGAAGCCTCCTTGAGGTTGTTCTGTGCAGGCTCAACGTGACGGTCGATAACCTTTACGACATAGTCAACCTCTGGTACATACTTCGCCACGTCTGGATAGACAACCTCGCCCTTTGCCTCACCCTCATAGATAGCCTTCTGCATAACGCCAGAGCGTACGGTAGCCATCTGTGGACGGTGGTCAGGGTTGACGATGGTTGCTACGATGTTACCACCGAAGGCAGGACGAATCTGATAGAGCAGATTCTCATAACGCTTACCGGCTTTCTTATCTTCGTAGTCACCAATCTCAAGTTGAGTACAATCGGCAGTAAGACCACTGGTCAATGAAGATGATACACGTGGACCGAGGTCACGACCGATAACAGTAGCACCCATCAAACAGATCTGTGGCTTCTCCTCAGTGAAGAGGTTAACGAGAATATCTGTGTGTGGTGCTGATGTGTAAGGGAAGAGTCCCTCACCGTCAAAGACAAAGAGCTTGTCTACACCGTAGGGTAGGATTTGGTCTTCTACCTTTCCTTTGATGCCACTACCAGCAGCGATGGCATGGAGTTCCACACCTAACTCATTTGCGAGCTTGCGACCCTTGGTCAGCAGCTCCTGTGAAACCTCCTGTACGGTGGTTTCCTCTATTTCGCAATATACAAATACGTTGTTCATAGGCCTCACCCCCGCCCCCTCTCCGAGTGGAGAGGGGAGTGAAATGCTTCACTTGCTGGGGGATTTTTCTTATGTTTATATGATACCTCCCCATAATGTTTTACAGAACATTCTACGCCCCTCTCCAGTAGGAGAGGGGTTGGGGGAGAGGCTTTTAACCAATAATCTTCTCTCCTAACAGTTCTTTGATGAGTCCTTCTACATCCCCATCTGAGCCAGTGAGGGTCTTACTCTCCTTAGCTTGGAAGACAATGTTCTGAACAGACTTCACCTTTGTTGGTGAACCACTCAAACCACACTGCTCCTCATCACCATTGACATCGGCAACTGACCACTGGTTCAGTGTGAGATAAGGACGCTCCTCGTAGAGCTGTGTCCAAGGCTCATCACCTTTGCGCTCCATCGGACAAGTAGCATACTTGTACTTCATCACGAGTTTGGCATTGCAAGGACGTGCAGGAGCAGCAGTACCATTCACTGTGATGAGAACTGGTAATGGAGCAACAACGGTCTCTACACCACCATCGATATGACGGCGGATAGTAGCCTTGCCATCCTCAATCTTCAGGATTTCCTCTGCGTAAGTAACTTGATTGAGTCCTAACTTCTGTGCAACCTGTGGTCCTACCTGTGCGGTATCACCATCGATAGCCTGTCGTCCACCGATGATAATGTCTACATCACCGATTTTCTGTACAGCTGTCGCTAAAGCATAAGAAGTAGCGAGTGTGTCAGCACCAGCAAACTTACGATCGGTAAGCAACCAGCCAGTATCAGCACCACGATAGAGTCCCTGTCGGATGATTTCTCCGGCGCGTGGAGGACCCATGGTTAAGATTCCTACAGTAGAGCCTGGGTTCTGTTCCTTCAGTCTCAGAGCCTGCTCCAAAGCGTTTAGGTCTTCAGGGTTGAAGATGGCAGGCAGTGCGGCACGGTTTACCGTTCCTTCGGCTGTCATGGCATCTTTTCCCACATTTCTTGTGTCAGGTACCTGCTTAGCAAGTACTACAATTTTCAAACTCATAAATATAATAATGTGTTATTTAATATTCA
>ERZ773197.1954-NODE-1954-length-13568-cov-19.226227_pt1 | contig 13568 bp, 8 predicted proteins | sample MGYA00580999_ERZ773197 | MGnify/ENA primary metagenome ERZ773197 (study PRJEB29015, sample SAMEA2738166) | human oral metagenome | biome: human oral; feature: human-associated habitat; material: saliva | place: China | collected 2185 ...
ATTTGACCGCTGCTCCTAACATGGTTTCTTTAATGCCAAGTTGCTGTTCTACGCCACTGGAAATATCTAGAAACTTCTTTTTCTTAACTTCGTCTTTTAACGTATTAGCCACTAAAACCGGTTTCGAAAGCCGTTTTTGTGTATCTGTTTTCAAATAATTTCTAATAACAGACTCATTAAAAGGTCTATCGAACTCTTTGGCCATCTGTCTGGCAACTTCTGATTTGTTACCAAGCTTTTTATATAATTCATTAGCTCTTGAAATATATGCCATCTGTTTCTTTGTTTTTTCAACAGACTTCAAACGCTGCCTTTCAGCAGATGATAGCAACATCAGTTTATCTGTTTCTTTCTTTGGCACACCTTTGTTGGCAAGTTCATCTTCAATTACAAATAAATTTTTATTATAGTTATATTTAGAAAAATAAAAATTATATTAATTTTTAAAAAAAGAATGATAATCTTTTTTATTTAGATTATCATTCTCTCTTAATTTTTTTATTATTTAACTAATTTCACAAAATGTTTTAATGTTCTTATTAATTGTGCTGTATATGACATTTCATTATCATACCATGCAACAACTTTTACTAATTGTTTATCTCCTAAACCTATTACTTTAGTTTGAGTAGCATCGAATAATGATCCATAACTCATACCTATGATATCAGATGAAACTATAGGGTCTTCTGTATAACCATATGATTCATTTGCTGCTTTTTTCATGACTTCGTTGATTTCTTCAACAGTTACTTTTTTCTCAACATTAGCGAATAATTCTGTTAATGAACCTGTTGGTACTGGTACACGTTGTGCAGCACCATCTAATTTACCATTTAATTCTGGAATTACTAGCCCTATTGCTTTAGCTGCACCTGTTGTATTAGGTACAATATTTTCTGCAGCTGCACGTCCTCTTCTAAAGTCTCCTTTATTGTGAGAACCATCTAAAGTATGTTGATCTCCAGTATAACCATGAATTGTAGTCATTAATCCTTGAACAATACCAAAATTATCATGTAATACTTTTGCCATTGGAGCTAAACAGTTAGTTGTACAAGAAGCACCTGAAATAACAGTTTCTTCCCCTGTTAATATATCATGATTAACATTATAAACTATTGTTTTTACATCATTACCACCTGGTGCAGATAATAGTACTCTTTTAGCTCCAGCTCTAATATGTGCTTCAGCTTTTTCTTTACTATTGAATCTACCACTACATTCTAATACGATATCAACACCTAATTCTTTCCAAGGAAGGTTTTCTGGATCTGGTTCCCCAAATACTTTAATTTCTTTTCCATTAACTATAAATGCTCCTTCTCCCTCTTCTACAGTTCCTGGAAAAGCTCCTTGTGTTGTGTCATATCTTAATAAATATACTATCTGATTAATTGGTCTCATTCTTGATCTATTTACTGCAACAACTTCGATATCATCAGCATGTTGCGCTTGTATCTGTCTCAAGACTAATCTCCCAATTCGACCAAAACCATTAATAGCAACTTTTATTGTCATGTGTTTTTTCCCCCTAAAAATTTATTTTATTACTATAAGTTTCTTAAAAATTCATTTTGATTAAATCACGTTTTTATAGTAAAATAAACTTTTTAATTTTATTTAAATTCATAATGTACATTCTATAAGCAAACTTATAGTAAGCGTTTCAAAACACCTAAACACAGTATATCATATCAAAATAGTAATTTCAATATCTTAAAACTTAAATTACAGACTTTTATGATATAAATATTTATGAAATAAAAATTTATATTTTTCATCAAAATTTAAAACCTTTTATTATAAGGGAATTTTTTGTATCGCTAATTCTTTAAATAAATTTTATATTAAAATATTTTTTTGTTTCTTAACTTTTGAAAGGGCTTGATTTTTGTATTTTTATGTTCTATACTTAATATTAGATAACATAAAAAGGAGTTAATAACTAACTATGAAAAGAAAAAAAGTTGTTGTCACTATGACATCATTATTAGCATCTGTTGTTTTAGCAACTGGATGTGCACAAAAATCAGAAAGTAGTTCAAAAGAAGAAAACAAAAATTCTGATAACAAGATTACTCTTTCTTACGATGAACTAAGATCTAGAGAAAACACTATGGGAACTCTGTGGTATCAAAATGCTGCAGAAGTAGATGCACTATACCAACAAGGTTATAACATAGCAACAGCTAAGTTAAAAGAATATTTAAAAACACCTTCAGAAAAACCATACTCAATTGTTTTAGACCTAGATGAAACTGTACTAGACAATACTCCATATCAAGCTCAAAACGTTAAAGATGGAACTGCATTTAACGCCAAAGATTGGGATGAATGGGTTCAAAAAGCAGCTGCAAAACCAGTTGCAGGAGCTAAAGAATTCCTTCAATTCGCTGATAAAAATAAAGTTCAAATCTACTACATTTCTGATAGAACTGATTCTCAAATAGATGCAACTATTAAAAATCTTGAAGAACAAGGCCTACCTGTTCAAGGACGTGATCATTTAATGTTTAAAAAAGAGGGAGATAAATCTAAAGAACCACGTCGTCAAGAAGTTATGAAACATACTAATTTAATTATGCTATTTGGAGATAATCTAGTAGACTTCGCTGACTTCTCTAAAACTTCAGAAACTGATAGAGAAAAACTATACGAAGAATTAAAAGGTGAATTTGGTGAAAAATTCATTATCTTCCCTAACCCTATGTACGGATCATGGGAAACTGCGGTTTATAAAGGTGAGAAAAAAGATGCTAAAGGGCAATCAGAAGCTCGTATGAACGCTCTTAAAGGATATAAATAATCTATACTTTTTAAAAGGGGAGGTGTATCGTTGGGAGGCTCAGTTAGGAATTAACGATTAATTTCTAAGCAAAACCTTCCAACGGAACTAAAAAACAGAATGACCACACTAGAGTATTCATTTACTCCAGTGTGGTCATTTTTTAAGCCTCTTCAGCGCTTTCTAAAGAATAATATTTCTTTCCATCAATGTCATCGTAATTAATATTAAACCATTTGTGAATCCCTCCACTATTTCTTTCATGCCCTGATTCTAAAATTTCAATAACGTAATTTTTCCACTTCTTTATATCTAGTGGTTCTGAATAGGTAATTTTAAATATCTTCTTTTCATTTGGCTTAAATAATTAATATAAGTATGCATCAAAAATAATTGCATGCTAAATAGTATGTTCACTAACATTTTCAATTGTTAGTGTGATATTTTATGCTTTGGATGAGTAGAGGTATCATGCATATTAGAAGCTTCTGCAGTGCCGACAATCATAAAATCAAGAGCAGTAATATCAGTTGAGAATATAGGTTGTAATTCCTTTATTTTCTCTTGCTTACTTCTAATTTCTTCAATATCAGCAAAATATTTAGTCTGAAATATTACTATCGTACTTACAAAAACAGTGCCTGCAAATGGTAAATATCCGCCTAAAAATCCTAGCCAATCACTTTTGGTAAGATAAATTCCAATAGTTAAAAATACATTTCCAACAAAGCATGCATATATTGCAATATATGTGATAATCATAATTATTGCCGAAACAATAAATACGTTTCGATACTTTTCTAAAAGCTTTTATTCATCTGTATTACCTCCATATTTTGCAGTATCTTCGGCCACCATTAAGACAGGTGTGGACTGATTCGTATCATAACAGATTCCTTTACGTAGACGCTCATATATAACACCACCTATGGTATCCATTACCTGTTTCATCATATCAGGGTCAGAGAACATTTTTACAAAGAAGGATTCGTTCTGCTCAAATCTGCTTGCTGCCATTTCCGGGAAGTCTTTAGCGAATAGAAGCATAAATGTTTTAAAGTCATTGTTATGGGCATAACTTTTCCATTTATCCTGAGTAGCATAATCATTCTCAATTTGAAGAAGAACTTTATCCATCTCCGTAAAGGTAGTCCCATATTTCTCATTGATTTTATCAATAATAATTGTAAGAGGATCTTTCTTCTTTTCTCTGCGCCCAGCCTCACCGGTAATTGGTTTGAAGCCTTCTTCTGTAGGTTCTAATTCGATACTTCCTTCAAAGTCTTTTTCAAGACGATAATACTCGAGCAGTACCTTATCATCTACATTTATGATTTCATTGCCACCTTTTGGTAACTGCAGATTTAAAAACTTCGCATAAACACTAAACTTGTGAATGTCTTTATCAAACAATCTGCATACCTGTGTAACAAAAGCATAGATGCGATTAAATCTTGCAAGTGTAGATTTAAATAAATCCTGCTTTTCTGCCGGAAGGGTTTTGAATCTATCAAGTGCGGGTTGAATCTGGCTTTGCAACTTTCCTAAATCTCCAGCATTTTGGGTTTTACTAGCAAAAAATATTTCTGCGAATTTATCAATTTCCATCTCTTGATACACATGATATTCATCAAGGGTATTCTTTAAATCATATACCACGTTCGGATTTGTTTCCTGTTCCAGAACAGTTTCCTCATAATATGGCTCAAACGATTTTTTGATATCCTCTGCTGAGTTTACGAAATCAAGAACGAAGGTATCCTGTTTACCACGCATCGTACGATTTAAGCGAGAAAGTGTCTGAACCGCCTTTACTCCTGACAATTTCTTATCCACAAACATTGTATGAAGTAAAGGTTCATCAAATCCTGTTTGATATTTTTCTGCAACAATAAGCATACCAAAGTTATCTGTGTGGAACGCTTCCGGTAATGCCTTTTCTTTGATGGTACTTCCGTCTTTTGCTTTGTTAAGCTTTTCTTCGGTATATGCTTGTCCATCGTCCTCCACTTCGCCGGAGAATGCAACAAGCACATCTAAACCAGAATAGCCTTTTTCAGCTATTTGTCTCTTGAACTCCTGCAAGTAGCGAACAGCATGTAGACGTGAAGGAGTAACAATCATCGCCTTAGCTTTTCCACCGATTTTGTGTCTAGTCACATTAATAAATTGTTCAAGCATAACAGTAGTCTTCTGCGAAATATTATGCGGATGCAGCGACTCATAGTTACGGATTGCATTCAGTCCAGCAGTGCTATCTAATTCCGGATCATTAGGAATAGATTTTACAATTTTATAGAACATATTGTAAGTCATATAATTTTTCAACACATCTAAGATAAAGCCTTCTTCGATAGCCTGTCTCATAGAATAGATATGGAACGGATGAAATTTTCCATTTTCGTCTTTCCAACCAAACATCTGTAAGGTCTTATCTTTTGGTGTAGCCGTAAAAGCAAAGAAAGACATATTTCCATGAACACCCTGTGCAGAAAGTTCATCTAACAGCTTATCCTCATCGTCCTTGCGTTTGCTTTCGTCTTCATATTCCATATCGGCATATTCTTCCAATATCTTTTCTGTATCTGCCAGACCACGTTTTAGTTTTTTTGCAGCATCACCAGTTTGGGAAGAATGTGCTTCGTCTATAATGATTGCAAATCTCTTATTATCTGATTTTACTTCTTTATAGATGACAGGGAATTTTTGTAATGTTGTTATAATAATCGGAATACCATCATTGATGGCATCCTTAAGCTGTTGAGCGTTTTTATCAATCTTTTTTACCACACCATCTACATGGTCAAATTGATAAACTGTATTTTGTAATTGCCCATCAAGGACACGTCTGTCTGTAACGATAATAACAGACTGGAATATTTTTTCATTTTTATAATTATGTAGACCGCTAAGTCTATGCGCAAGCCATGCAATTGAGTTGGATTTTCCGGAACCTGCACTATGCTGAATCAAATAGCTTTTACCGGAACCATTCTCTTTAACATCCTCAAGAAGTTTGGTGACAACATCAAGCTGATGATAACGAGGGAATATCATACGCTCTGACTTGATATCACCATTGTCATCACGTTCAATCTGAAAGTGAAGGTATTTATGTAATATCTCAAGAAGTCTATCTTTGCACAGAACACTTTCCCACAGATATGCTGTATCATAACCATCCTCATTGATAGGGTTTCCTTGTCCACCAACTTTTCCGGCACCATTACTTCCTTGGTTGAATGGAAGGAAATATGTTTTTGCGCCCTCAAGCCTTGTGGTCATATACACACGGGATAAATCAACAGCAAAGTGTACGAGCACACGTTCTTTGAAAGTAAATATTGCATCTTTGCCTGCTCTGTCAAATTTATATTGCTCGATAGCGTTAGCAGTGCTTTGTCCGGTAAATTGGCACTTTAATTCCATAGAAACAATCGGAATGCCATTCACAAAGAGAACAATATCTATGCTGTTTTCGTTATTCAAAGAATAATGCAGCTGTCTTGTACAGTGCAGAATATTTGATTCATACTGATTAACCGTAGTGATATTAATGCTTGTTTCCGGTTTCCAGAAGACGGCTTTAAATTTGATACCTCTGTCAGTAAATCCTTGGCGAAGGACACGGAGTAAGCCAACCATTTTGACTTCACGGCAGAAACGCTCGATTACTTGCTTCTCACTATCAGCACCATATATTTTTTCATAACGTTCCCATGTCTTAGGCTGACTATCTTTCAGAAAAGAAATAAATGTAGTTTTATCCAAGCCTAATTCTCTGTTAAAAGATTTAGGATTTCCTTTTATATATCCGCCTTTAGTTGTCAGATATTCTTCAATATCTTGCTCAAAGCGTTTTTCTTTTACATCAAAATCCGACACTTGTTACACCTCCTTCTTTCCTGTGACAACCTCAAAGATGAGGGATTTTTTGTATGCAGTTAATTTCTCGATAATATCTTTTTTGCGAAGAATTGAATTTTCAATTGCAGAGCATTTATTATCAAGATACTGCGCTATATCAAGTTGCTCTTGATACGCTACAATCGGGATAAATTCTTCTTTTATTATTTCAACATTAAGATTTAGCTGTGTGCTTATTATTGCATTTCGTGTAAATTGTTGCTTCATTGCACTCAGTACATAATAAAGATAATTCCAATGTGTTTCTTCAGCAGGTACAAAACCAACCACACTATCAGGAAAACATGCATCAAAATTAAGGACAGCAACATCACCTACATTTGCAGCAATAGTCATACAGATACTTCCTTTAGGAAATTCTTTACTTACTGAATATCCTAGTTCATTTAAAGTCTGTGAATATGTTTCTATAAACTTAGATGCTCTAGCAACATCTCCAGTCTGAACAAAAGGATATTTCCCATCATAATATTTCGGATCATTCCTTGGTCTGTGATTGAACTTGCCTCGCATTATTTCAGTTACGTATTTCAGCTTACATAAGTTCCAATGCACTGGGATTACACCAATCCAGTCAATTTCGCTATCCTTCATCTCAGTATCTGGGTTCAATCCTTTTGTGACCACCTCTGTGATAACAGACAGCTTATATGCTTTCAGATTTTCAATCACAGCTTTCTGTTTCTCAATGATAGCATCTATCTTAGAGCATTTTTTATCGAGATAGTCTGCTATTTTGCACTGCTCATCATACGGAAGAGCAACAATAGGATAGTTCATCAGTGTTTCTGCATTTAATGTCCACCTATTATCAAATGAAACACCTTTTCCGTATGAGAAGAATGCCATCATCCAGTATTGAACCTTAAAGTAGTAATCGTAAAAAAACGGATTAATGTCGTCTTTACTCTTAAGATTAATATATGCTGGACTAATTACCCCAGACACATTGGAAACACTACAGTTAGCTCCACTATATAAGTCCATTGGATTTAGCAACAAATCACCTGGCTCAACTGGATTGTAATTAAAATAGCTTTCTGCTATCTGCCCTTCGTTGTTAGAAACATCTCGTACCTTTACTCCTGTTCTTGCCAGCGACAGAATAACTGGATTTTCTTTCATCGCCTTTTCATTCTTGCGAGTAAAACCATGCTTCACTCTTTGCATCGACCAGTTTTTAGGTATTTCTCCAAGCCACGAAAAACCACTATTCTTCATTTCTCTCATAGGTTGAATACCTCCTCAAGACTTCCGGAAAGTTCAGTTTCCAAGCCCATAATCTCTTCCATAATTTCTTCAGACGGCTTAGGAATCTCATACTTGTAAAAGTATCGTGTGAATGGAATTTCATAACCAATTTTGGATTTCTTCTTATCAATCCATGCATCCGGTACAAAAGGAAGAACTTCACGCTTGAAATATTCATCAATATCTTCTTTAAGAGGCACATTTTCTGTATCACGAAGAGAAGAATCTGCTTGCGGCTTATTCTTCTTTAAGATTGGATTTCCATCTTCATCAAGAAGAGGACGTTCAACCGTAATCTTTGTATATCCAAAATCAGCGTTATCATAAATCTTACTGATTTCATTTTCTCTGAATTCACCATAAACTCGAGTGATTTCTTCTATCGCATTTTCAGGGATATCATTTTTCTTGTTTCCAAGTGCTTTACGTCTCTTTTCAAACAATCCACTAGCATTTATAAGCTGAACTTTGCCTTCACGCTTAGTTCCGGCTTTCTTATTAGAAAGCACCCAAATATAGGTGGCAATTCCTGTGTTATAGAAAATATCGTTAGGAAGTGCAATGATAGCTTCTAATAAATCATTTTCCAAAATATATCTTCTGATTTCAGAAGGGCCTCTTCCGGCATCACCCGTGAAGAGCGGAGAACCATTGTGAATAATAGCGATACGGCTACCACCATCACTTGGCTCTTTCATTTTGGAAATAGCAGTTAGTAAGAATAGCATTTGACCATCTGATGTAGAAGGGAGTCCTGCTCCAAATCTGCCTGCGAAACCACGCTTTGCTTCTGCCTCAACTTTTGTTTTTTCGTTTTTCCATTCTCTACCAAAAGGTGGATTGGAGATAATATAATCAAATTTCTGACCTTCAAACTGGTCATCAGAAAGAGTATTCCCATCTTTGATAAAGTTCGCATCATTACCTTTGATAAGCATATCTGCCTTACAAATGGCAAAAGTCTGGTCATTCAGTTCTTGTCCAAATGCAAGAAGTTCTGTGGCAGCATTCAGTTCATGAAGATATTCCTCAGAAACAGAGAGCATCCCACCTGTGCCGCATGCCGGATCATATATAGTTTTTGCTACGTTGTTGCCAGATAAAATATCATTATCATCATGGAATAGAATATTAACCATTAAGCGGATAACTTCACGGGGAGTATAGTGCTGTCCAGCATCCTCATTGTGCGACTCAGAGAATCTTCGAATAATCTCTTCAAAGATATATCCCATCTCAAGATTGCTAATTACATCAGGATGTAAGTTTGCCTTAGGAGAAGTGAACTCCTTAATAACAATATAAAGTATGCCTTTGTTTGCCATAGTAGTGATGTGGCCATCAAACTTGAACTTTTCGATAATATCCTGCACGTTCTCAGAAAAGCCATTTAAATAATCACGGAAATTCTCTTCAATGTTATCTGGATCATCGAGCAGACGTTCGAAGGTATACTTGCTTGTGTTATAAAAAGCTTTACCTCCAGTAGCACTGCGAAGAAGAACATCCTTCATTGGCAGATTCTTTACTTCATCATATTTTTTTAAAACTGCATCCTTTGTATCTGATAAGATGCAGTCAAATCTTCTTATAACAGTTAACGGTAAGATTACCTCACCATACTCATGTGGTTTATATACCCCAGTTAGTTTATCTGCAATTGCCCATATAAGCGAAGCCTTTTCATTCACATTAGAACTTAAACACATCAGTCAATTCCTCCATCTTATATTTTGTTCCACGCTTTTTCTAAAACATTAAAATCAATATTCTGTAATTCACAGAACCCTTTTATTTTCTTCATGGCAGCCATATTCGGCTTGCTTTTTCCACCTTCCCATCGGTTTACTGAGGAGAAGGAAACATTTAATTCTCTAGCGAATGCCTCTTGGGATAAGAAACATTTTTATCTTATTCTTTTGATTTCTCCTGAATATGCCATATTTATTATCTCCTGATTTCAATGTGTCAATGTTATAACATAATTATAGCAGTTATTTATATATTTTTCTACCTTCAGGTCGTAAGATCAGAGGATTATAAATCCCTTATTGCGTTAGCCTTCACCTACTTTTTTATTTTTGAAAACATTTTCCTTGATTACATTATTTTTCAGGAGTATAATACAAACTAGAAAATATTTCTATATACATTTAAGGAGCATAAAATGAAAAAAAACAAATTAAAATACGTACTTATACCTGCATTTACAACAGCAGCAATGTTCCCAATATTTGCAGACAATAACGCTAAAGCAAGTGATGAAAGTACTACAGTTGCAGCTACTCAACCAACTACTCAACCAACTTTCCAAAAGGAACCTAAGGAAATTAGTAATAAAATTCCTATGACTGTTTCTGAGTACAAACAAAAAAGTGCCTTGGAGCTTGCTCAATTAATTCGTGAGAAAAAAGTAACTAGTGAAGAACTAGTAAACCTTGCATATAAAACTATTGATCAAGAAAATCCAAAACTTAATGCTGTACTGACAACAGAAAACGGAAAAATTCCAACAGCTATTAAAGAACAAGCATATTCTGACGCTAAGGAAATTGATAGTCGAATAAAAGCAGGAACAGCTTCTTCTAACCCTGTTAACTGGGATGAACAACCATTTTTAGGTGTGCCTACACTTATTAAAGGTCTAGATCAAATTAAAAATGGTGATGCATCAAATGGTGTTTACTTTAACAAGGGGAAAGTATCAAAAAACGACTTAATGGTAGCAAAAGAATTCAGAAAATTAGGATTTGTTATTTTAGGTCAAACTAACTATCCTGAGCTAGGAACTAGAAATATTACAGATTCTAAATTATTTGGACCTGCTGGAAACCCTGCTGACCCATCACGAAATACTGGAGGCTCTTCAGGAGGAAGTGCTGGTGCTGTAGCTAGTGGTATGGTTCCAATTGCCAGTGCTAGTGACGCTGGAGGGTCTATTCGTATTCCAGCTTCTTGGACTGGTTTAATTGGATTGAAACCAACAGGACATGTAGTTAAGTTCCCTCTTGTTAAAACTATTGAAGATGCTAAAGTTTACTTCGATAAAACTAAGATTAATAAACCTAAAACACTTGAAGAAGTACCAAGCGACTTAAAAAAACTAAAAGTAGCCTATACTCTTAAAACTCCACTTAAAGATGTTGAATTAAGTGAAGACGGTAAAAAAGCAGTTCTAAAAGCTGTGGACTTCTTAAAAGCTCAAGGTTTTGAAGTTGAAGAAGTTAATGAGTTTCCTGTTGATGGATATGAAGGAATCAGAACATATACTGTTGGTGCTATAGGTGGTGCATACGCCCAAGCAGCAAAACTTGCAAATGAGACAACAAAATATGAACTTGATCCTGCAACTTATGCTCTTGGAACATCAACTATTACAAAAGGAAAAGTGGTAGGTAATACTGATATTTCTTCTGCTAAACCAGCTAGCACTTATTTAAAACAAATGGATGATTTCTACAAAAAATATGATTTATTCTTAATGGCTACTAATGCGGTAACTGCACCTTCTAATGATAAAAGCATTGATCCTTATGTAGATCCAGAAGTTGAGAAAAAATTATATAACATTAATAGTATCAAAGACCCTAAAGAGAGATTTGATTTATTAGTGAAACAATGGGAGCCTATGATGAAGAGAACTCCTTTTACATGGTTATTCAACCTTACAGGTAACCCGTCTATTTCTCTACCTGTATATAAAAATGAAAATAATTTACCGCTAGGTGTTATGTTCGCAGGTAGAAATAATTCTGAGAAAATATTACTTGAAATGGGACAATTATTCCAAGATAATAAACAATTTGTTATGAATTCAAGTATCAGAAATACTACATTATCTGAAAACGGAAATAAAGTTGGAGTTAATGATTATAATACTAAATTTGAATATAATACACCTAATTATGCTCCTGTAGTTGAAGAATTACCTATTTTAAATCTAAATAGTGCTAAACCATCAGCTAATTCTGATACTTCTAAAGTAGAGAAAAATATTGTTAGCAATTATCCTAAATTTAGTAAAGTAGAAGCAAATAATAACTCTACTGTTAAAGCTTTACCAAAAACTGGGGTAACTAACACTACTTCGTTCACTGCAATTGCTGCGTTAGGTTTAATAGCCTTAATGCTATATAGAAATAAAAAGAATAACTAATTATAAAAAGAGTGACCTGAATTTGAAATTCAAGTCACTCTCTTATTATAAAGTTAATAAAAAATTTAGTTAGCTTAATCTACCTTTTAGTCTCATATTTTTTACAATTTTCTCAATAGAGTTTACATAAGCTGCTTTTCTCATTGGGATATTAAATCTTTCTTTTACTTCCCAAATATCATTAAATGCTTTTGTCATAACTTTATCTTGTTTTTCAACAACTTCTTCTTCACTCCAATAGTATCCTTGTAAGTTTTGAACCCATTCGAAGTATGATACAGTAACACCACCACTATTAGCTAGAATATCTGGAATTACAACAATACCTTTTTCTTGTAAAGCTTTATCTCCTTCAAGAGTAGCTGGTCCATTAGCACCTTCTGAAACAATAGGTGCTTTAATTAAGCTTGCTTCATGAGAATCAATAGCATTTTCTAAAGCACAAGGGCATAATACATCTACGTCAAGAGCCCAGAATTCATCTAATGTTAAGCGTTTTGTATTTGGTAGTGTATGGAATCTAACTTTAGTATCTTTACAATTTTGTAATTCTTCATATGATAGTCCTTCTTCACGATATACCGCATATTGAACTCCATCATCATCACGTTCTGTTACTGCAACGACTGTAGCTCCATATTTTATGGCTGTATCTACTGTATAACTTCCTACATTACCGAATCCTTGTACAGCAAATTTAGCTCCCTCTACTGTTTTACCAGTTTTTTCTAAAGCAAGTTTTGCAGATAATGCGACACCGTGACCTGTAGCCTGTGTTCTTCCTAATGAACCACCCATTTCTAATGGTTTCCCTGTCAATGTACCTATTCCTTGTTCTCCTGTAAGTACGTTATATTCATCAATCATCCAAGACATAATTTGACCATTAGTATTTACGTCTGGTGCTGGAACATCTTGTTTTTCTCCTAAGTATTTATATAATCCACGGATATATCCACGTGATAGTCTCTCTAACTCACCTTTTGATAATTCTTTAGGGTCAACTATAACCCCTCCTTTTCCTCCACCATATGGTAGATTAGCAACTGCACATTTGAATGTCATCCAAATTGATAATGCCTTTACCTCATCTCCTGTTACTAATGGATGGAATCGAAGTCCACCTTTTGTTGGCCCTATCGCATCATTATGTTGCGAACGGAACCCTTTAAAATACTTCACTTCTCCACTATCCATTTTCACCGGAATAGTAATCTCAATAAATCTTTGAGGATCTTTTAGTGATTCATAAACTTCCTCTTTATAACCTAATATATCACAAGCACTTTTGATTTGTTCTCTTGCGTTAATTAATGGATTGTTGTTCATAGCATTATCTCCTTATAATTAAATTTTACATTTAATAATGTATTCATTTACTATATTATAACAAATCTAGAACATTTTTGAAAAAAGTATATTTTCTAATAATTATAAAGAAAAATA
>ERZ773197.1956-NODE-1956-length-13561-cov-3.750111_pt1 | contig 13561 bp, 14 predicted proteins | sample MGYA00580999_ERZ773197 | MGnify/ENA primary metagenome ERZ773197 (study PRJEB29015, sample SAMEA2738166) | human oral metagenome | biome: human oral; feature: human-associated habitat; material: saliva | place: China | collected 2185 ...
TGAGAATGTCAGAATTTAAACCAATTACTACACAAGAAGAATTTGATGCTGCTATTAAGGCCCGCTTATCTCGTGAGAAAGAAAAATACGGAGACTATGACCAGATCAAATCTCGTGTTACCGAATTGGAAGAAGAAAATATTAGCTTGAAGTCAACTATTGAAGCTAATAAGCAAAGTAAGGATGATTCAGACAAGCAACTCGAAGAAATGCAGAAGCAAATCGCTGGTTATGAGACAGCTAATCTGCGAACTCGGATTGCTTTGCAAAATGGATTACCTTATGACTTAGCTGATCGCTTGCAAGGTGCTGATGAAGAAAGTTTAACAGCAGATGCGGAGCGTTTGGCATCATTCATCAAACCCATTGAACATGTCGCACCAATGCGGAACCTAGAGCCTGCTCTAGAAAAGAATGAAAACACGTCTTATAAAAACCTAGTACAAGGTTTAGTTTTTGAAGAATAAAGGAGTAATATTATATGACAGATCAACTATCAAAAGGTACATTATTTGACCCAATGCTTGTGACAGACCTCATCAACAAAGTTAAAGGTCACAGTTCATTGGCTAAATTGTCTAATCAGCAAGCTATTCCGTTTAATGGATTAAAGGAATTTACATTCTCATTAGATGCTGATGTGGATATCGTTGCAGAAAACGGGAAGAAAACGCATGGTGGTGCAAGTCTAGAACCTGTAACTATTGTGCCTATTAAAATCGAATATGGTGCTCGTGTATCTGATGAATTCATTTATGCATCAGAAGAAGCTAAAATCGATATTTTGAAATCATTTAATGAGGGATTCGCTAATAAAGTAGCTCGTGGTATTGATATCATGGCTTTCCATGGTGTTAATCCACGTACTAAACAAGAGTCTACAGTAATTGGTAATAACTGCTTTGATAAAGCTGTTACCCAAACTGTTAATTTCACGGCTAGCAATCCAGATGCAAATGTTGAAGATGCAGTGAAAATGATTCAAGGAGCTGACAATATCGTTAGCGGTATGGCTATTGATACTACATTTTCAAGCGCACTTGCTAGCATGAAGAATGCAGCTAATGAGCGTCTTTATCCAGAATTGGCATGGGGAGCAAATCCAGGTGCTATTAATGGTTTACCTGTAGATGTAAATACAACGGTTGGACTTAATGTTGGGACAAACAAGGATGTTGCTATTGTTGGGGATTTCGCTAACATGGTGAAATGGGGATATGCTAAGCAAATCCCACTTGAAGTTATTCGATATGGTGATCCAGACAATTCTGGCAAAGACTTGAAAGGTTATAACCAAGTATATCTTCGTGCTGAAATTTACCTAGGATGGGGAATCTTGGACAACAATAGTTTTGCTCGTGTTGTGAAAGCGGGGTAGTATATGGAATACATTAATGTAAAAACAGGGGCTACTATTGTTACTGAAAATGCAATTAGTGGAGGCGATTGGGTTCCAGCTGATCAAGTTGAAAAAAATGTGGGTTCCCAAGAAGAAGCGACAGATAGTCAGGGAGATCTGACTATCTCCCAAATTAAAGCTCGCTTAGATGAGTTGGGCGTTAAATACGACAAAGGAGCTAAGAAGGCTGATCTTCTTGCTCTTTTAGAACAACATGAAGGGTAAATAAAATGACAACATTTGCGACAGTTGAAGACCTTGAAACTTTGTGGCGTTCTTTGAAATTTGATGAACGAGGAAGAGCTAAGGCACTGTTGGAAATTGTGTCAGATTCTCTTCGTGAGGAAGCTAAGAAAGTCAGCAAAGATTTAGATAAGATGGTGCTTGACAGCCCATCTTATCAAAGTGTTGTGAAATCTGTTACTGTGGATGTGGTTGCTCGTACATTAATGACATCAACCGATCAGGAGCCAATGACCCAAATGGCTGAGTCTGCTATGGGATATTCTTTTAGTGGCTCTTATTTGGTGCCTGGTGGTGGCTTGTTTATTAAGGACTCTGAACTGAAGCGTTTAGGTTTCAAAAAGCAAAGATATGGGGTGATTGATCTTTATGGGACGAATTAAAGGTATTACAATCACTCTTATAGAAAGCGTTGAGAAGGGAAGGGATGACTTTGGTCATCCCATTTTTGAGGAAGTTGAAACATTGGTGGATAATGTCCTCATATCTCCATCTTCAACGGAAGATATCACAAGCCAGATGAATCTAACTGGACGGAAAGCAGAGTATACTCTAGCAATACCAAAAGGTGATCTTCATGATTGGGAAGATAAAGAAGTTTTATTTTTCGGTAAGAGATGGAAAACTTTTGGGATTCCTCTTGAAGGGATTGAGGAAATGCTTCCTTTGGTCTGGAACAAGAAGGTGATGGTTGAACGCTATGAGTGATATTAAGTTTAAGCTCAATCGTGCTGGAGTGGCTGAATTGATGAAATCTGCTCCTATGCAAAATGTCCTTTCTCAATATGCATCTGATATTCAAGCTAGATGCGGTGATGGATATGTAAAAGATATTCATGTAGGTAAAAATCGTGCTAATGCAATGGTTAGTGCAAAGACCTATAAAGCTAAGAAGGACAATATGAAAAACAACACTCTTTTGAAGGCGGTGGATTAAATGATTGAAATTGTTATCAAGAAATATCTTGACGGCCATTTATCGGTACCGTCTTTTTTTGAGCATGAAACAAACATGCCAAAAGAGTTTGTAATCCTTGAAAAGACTAGAGGATCCAAGAAGAACCACGCCAAAACTGCAACCTTTGCTTTTCAAAGCTATTCAACCAGCATGCAGAAAGCTGCTGAATTGAATGAGAAAGTAAAACAAGTTGTCGAAAACATGATTGAACTGAATGAGATCAGTGGAATCCATCTAAATAGTGATTACAATTTCACAGACACAGAAACTAAAAAATATCGTTATCAAGCGGTATTTGACATAAATTATTTTTAAGAAATGGAGAATGGAATGGGATCAGAAGCTCAAACTACTCAAACAACATCGTCATCATTAGTGACGACAGCAAAACCTAAAATTGGGGGGGCAATCTATTCAGCACCTACTGGGACTCCTCTACCAACAGATGCTACAACCGCCTTAAATGCTAAATTTTTATCTCTAGGATATATCTCAGAGGATGGCTTGGAAAATGAAAATAGCCCTGAATCTGAAAACGTCAAAGCATGGGGTGGTGACATCGTACACTCCTCACAAACAGAAAAACCCGATACTTTCACTTATACATTAATCGAAGCATTGAACGTCAATGTGCTTAAGGAAGTGTACGGTGCTGATAATGTTAGTGGGGATCTCAAAACAGGTATCACTATCAAGGCTAATTCAAAAGAATTAACTAGCCATTGCGTTGTGGTAGATATGATTTTGAAAGATGGTACTATGAAACGTATTGTTATTCCTCAAGGAAAAGTAACAGGTATCGGAACTATCTCTTACAAAGATGCTGAGACAGTCGGATACCAAACAACTCTTACAGCATTCCCAGATGGCGAAAGCAATACTCACTACGAATACATCAAAGGAGCTTAATACATGTCAGAAACTAAATCATTTAAAGGGACTACTAAAACAGGTTTTCCATTCGATATCAGTATGGAACGGATGGAAAATTATGAGGTCGTAGAAACTATTGCTGAAATCGATGAAAACCCTCTTGTACTACCTCGATTGCTTAAATTGTTGCTCGGTGATCAGGTGGCAGCATTGAAAGATCACGTCCGTGGTGAAGATGGAATGGTACCAACTCAGAAGTTGATGGATGAAGTACGGGACATCTTCGAGTCACAGAATGTAAAAAAATAGTAACCCTTTCCAGAATGATCAAAACTGATGAAGATGCTTTGATTTGTGATTTAGCTGAGACGTATCGCATTTATGATTACAGACAGCTACCTGCATATCAGGTAGCTGTTTTTTCATTTGGTCTGCGTGATGATTCGAGGATAAAAGTTGCAATGTCAGGGCAGAATGTACCAACTGATTTATTAATCCAGGCAAGTATGTTGGATCGATTATCTATGCTTGTATGGATGAAAACCAAAGATGGACAACAGGGCAAAAACCGTCCGGCTTCAATGGTTGATAGTCTTCTCAAGGTTGAGAAGGAAAAGGAACAGATGGTATTTACATCTGGAGAGGAATTTGAAGAATACAGAAGTAAATTGTTAGAAAAGATTGGAGGTGGTAATTAATGGCGACAGAATTAGGTCAAGCATATGTCCAAATTATGCCATCAGCTCGTGGAATCAAGGATATGATTAAGAAAGAGCTTGGCTCTGAAATACCACAAGCAGGGCAGGAAGCGGGGGAATCTTTGAGTTCTAAGATGCTAAGTGTCGCAAAAAAAGCAATAGCAGCCGCCGGAATAGGGAAATTCTTTTCTGCATCATTGACAGAAGGGGCCAATCTTCAACAGTCATTAGGAGGGATTGAAACCTTATTTAAAGGTTCTGCTGATACGGTTAAAAAGTATGCTAATGAGGCATATAAAACAACAGGATTATCAGCCAATGCTTACATGGAGAATGTAACAGGCTTTAGTGCCAGCCTTCTTCAATCGTTAGGTGGTGATACTCGGAAGGCGGCAGATGTTGCTAACATGGCTATGGTAGATATGGCAGACAATAGCAATAAGATGGGGACATCTATGGACCGTATCCAAGATGCTTACCAAGGATTTGCAAAGCAAAACTATACAATGCTGGATAACCTTAAGCTAGGGTACGGTGGTACAAAAACTGAAATGCAACGCTTACTAGCTGATGCACAAAAATTGACTGGTGTTAAGTATGACATCAATAACCTATCTGACGTGTACCAAGCCATCCACGCTATCCAAGAGAATCTAGACATTACCGGGACAACTGCTAAAGAGGCAGCGACTACTTTTAGTGGTTCGTTCGCATCCATGAAAGCAGCAGCTCAAAACGTCTTAGGGAAATTAGCTCTTGGCGAAGATATTATGCCTTCATTGCATCAACTTTTTGAAACCGTTAAAACATTCCTTGTAGGTAATCTTATTCCAATGGTATGGAATGTGTTGAAAGGGATCCCCCAGGTTTTAGCTGGTGCACTCGGTGAGCTTATGCACATGCTTTTCGGAGACTACATTGGAGCAAGCATTATGAATGATCTTTATGATGCTTTTGATAAAGTAGGAGGAGTGGTCAGCACTATCTATGATATGATTTTCGGATCATTGAGTAAGAAAGATAATATAGATTTTTTAAAGAAGCTAGGAATCAATGAGAAAACAGCTAGTAGCATTGTAAACATTGGCGATAATATACGGACCATGTTTGAAAATATTGGTGCTGTTATTAGTAACGTTGCCGGAATTGTCGGAGAGTTCATCAGTGACCTTTTTGGACTTGCTAAAAGTAAAGACAGTGTTGGAGGAGTAGCTTCAGCTTTTGAAGCCATTACTAAAGTTTTAGCTGATGCATCGGGTAAGGTAAAAGATTTTACAAAGTGGATGCGTGAGAATAAAACAGTTATGGATATTGTTAAATCTGCTCTAGCCGGAGCCTTAGCAGGTTTTTTGGCATTTAAAGCAATTACAACTATTCAATCTATTATCACAGGTTTCAAATCAGCACTTTTAGCAGTTAAAGGCGCAGTTTTAGCTTTTAACGCTGCAATTGCTGCTAACCCACTCGGAGCATTAGTAGTCGCTATTACTGCTGTTGTAGGCGCCTTAGTCTGGTTTTTCACCCAAACAGAGACGGGTAAGCAGATTTGGAGTGCTTTCGTTGATTTTGTAGTAGGCTTGTGGAATGGTCTTGTAGAGTTCTTTTCAGGTTTATGGACAACCATATCAGAAGGAGCAATAAACCTTTGGAACGGGGCTGTAGAAGTCTGGAATAGTGTGATTGAAGGAATAAAAATCGCTTGGAATGGAATAGTAGAATTCTTTGTTGCTCTGTGGGAAGGTATTTCTAGTACCGCTACAGCTGCATGGACCACAATTACAGAAACAGTAATGGCTATTGTCCAGCCTTTTATTGATGTCTTTATGTCGATTTGGAACGGAATGAAAGATGGTCTGGGTCAGATTTTCGAAGGCATTAAAACGATTTTTAGTGGAGCCTGGGAATTAATAAAGAGCATTGTAATGGGGGCAGTATTATTTATCATTGATTTAGTAACTTTAGACTTTAAAAAAATGGGTGAAGATCTAGGATTGATTTGGGAAAGTATCAAATCTGCAATATCAATGATTTGGGATGGTATCTGTACTTATTTTAGTGGAATCATTTCTACAATCATAGGGTACTTCACTGGTGCTTTCGAAGGACTAAAGACATTTTTATCTGGAATTTGGGATTCTATAAAGGAAACTGCAATAGCAATGTGGAATGCTATATGTCAAGCTATTCTTGGCATTATAGATGCTTTTGTGGCTAGCGCAAAAGCTCTTTGGGAAGGTTTTAAATCTTTCATGTCAGGATTATGGGAAGGTATCAAATCTACAGCAATAGGCATGTGGGAAGGCATCAAATCAGGCCTTGGTAGTATTTTCGATGGAATTGTCACTGGTGCACAAAAAGCATGGGATACCATGAAAAACGGAGTTAAAGACCTTTGTTCAGGTATTAAAGGATTTTTCTCTGGCCTAGCAAATATCAACCTTTGGGATGCTGGTAAAGCTATTCTTGATGGCTTCTTAGGGGGATTGAAAAGTGCGTATAATGGTGTTAAGAATTTTATCGGTGGTATTGCAGACTGGATCCGTAAGCACAAAGGTCCTATTTCTTATGACCGCAAGTTATTAATACCTGCTGGTAAAGCTATCATGGGAGGATTTGATGCTTCTTTACAAAATAGTTTTAAAGATGTGCAAAGAACTGTTGGTGGAGTAGCTGGATGGATTTCAAATGCATTTACAGGTGATGATTTTGATTTTGGATCAGGAGCAGCTTTCAGTAAAGATATCACATCAACATTGCAGATGCCTAACGCTAAATATGACACAACTGAGTCTAGAATGGTGTCTGAGATGATGATTCTGAGATCAAGTTTAGATACTTGGCTTGAGAAGATATCAAACAAAGACTCTAATACTTACTTAGATGGAGAAAAATTAGCCATCAATGCCTATCAACGTCAAGGACGAATCATGGCTAGAGAGGGGATCTAATGGCAGTAAATTATCTGATTATCAATACTTTTAACACAAACACTATATCAGATAGTGTGGTGACTGATTTTGGAGATATTAAAGGTGCTATCCCTCGATATGATGAGCAGAAAAAACTATTTGGAATGAATGGCCAGTATAACATTGAAGATGGTGCTTATGATGGCTATGAGCGCACTTTCAAGTTGTTTGTTAAACGATATGAGGATGCTCAAGCCATTATTAATGCATTCCAGAAGCAAGACAATGTTTTGGAATTTAGTTATCAACCTGGTAGCATTTACTATGCTGATTTACTTGAATCAGAAATATCACTTCATGGGCAAAATAACTGGATTGTCAGTATTAAGGTGTATCAACATCCTTTCAGATATGCCAAAAATATCCAAGAAGTCGTACTGTCAGGACAAGGCACGATTACTAACCCAGGTACAATCTATTCAGAACCTATCATTACGATTGAGGGCCAAGGAGAAGTAACCCTAACGATTGGCAACCAGACAATGGGATTAAATCTATCAGGTGGAGCAAAAATTGACTGTAGGCAGCGGAAACAAAACATTTATACTTTGAATGGTGAACTCAAGAATACCTTGCGAACAAGAGGTCCTTTTTTTGAACTGCCAAAAGGAGTTATAGGTGTAACTACATCTGGTAATGTTTCCAAAATCAAAATTCAAGGGAATTGGAGGTATATCATTTGATTTATTTAAAAGAGGGGAATATCCCTCTTAATTTGTGTACGGATGATGACATCAGCCAGCAAGAAAATAATACTTATCAACTCACCTTCAAGTATCCTGTTAGTGATGAAAAATGGAGCCTGCTACAAAACGAAGTTCATTTGTTGGCAGATGATTTGTCAGGTGAACAAGAATTTGTAATCATTGACATCCAAAAGGGGCACGGATATATCACAGTATATGCCAATCAAGTAGCAACGTTGCTAAACGGATATAGTATCCGCAAGATCAATGTAGATCGGGCAAATGGTTATACTGTGATGAACAAGCTAGTAGAAGGGCTAAAGAGAGAATGCCCTTTTACTTTCTTTTCTGATATCTCTGAATTACATACTTTAAACATTGAGAATGTGTCAGTAATTGATGCACTCTTGAAAGGTCAACACTCAATTGTTGGCCAGTGGGGTGGTGATTTAGTTAGAGATAAATACTCAGTGAGATTGTTAAAAAATGGAGGGATTGAGAATCAATCTCTTTTTATGTACAAAAAGAACCTTTCTGAGTACAAAGAATCCACTACTACTAAATCGCTTAAAACAAGAATCCATTTCCGTAAGGTCATTACCGCATCTGGAGAGGGAGAGAAGGACAAAATCCTTGAGACTACTGTAGACAGTCCACTTGTAGATAAATATAAGCATATCTATGAGGATGACATGGATGTCCAAGACCAGGATGTTAAAACCATTGAGGATTTAAAAGAGTATGGTAAGAAATACTTTCAGTCAAGTCTTTGCGATTTGCCAGATGAGAGCTTAGAGATTGATGTTCTTGGTCATGCCGATCAACCAGTAAAACTATTTGATACAGTATCAATCTTTTATGAACTCTATAATATTGATATTCGCAAAAAGATTACCAGCTATAACTACAGTCCAATGTCTAAAAAGTTGAAGAAAATTGGATTTGGCAAAATCTCACGTTCGCTAGGTGGTGCGATTGGCAAAATCGTTGAAGATGTAGTCAAAGAGAAAATTGCTAGTCATGATGCTGAATACGAGGCTAAGGTTCAAAAATTAGTTGATAATGCCAATGCCGAATATGATAAACGAGCTAAGGAAATTGAAAATAAGGTCACAGATGGCATTGAGGAAGCCAAGGCTCGAGCTGAAGTAGTCAAAGAAGAAATTTCAGCACAAGTCACTGAGAGGATTAAGGCAGCAAACCAAGCGAACAAGAATGAAATTGTAGAAGAGTTTAAGGCTCAATACAATGGCATCGAAGTCAAGATGGAAGGCTTGGAAGCTACTACTGATCAATTAAAGACCAGTGATGCAGACATCCAGAAGTTGATCAATGATTTCAAAGCTCAGACACAAAGTCAATTTGTTGGGGTCCAAGGCGCACAATCACGCTTTGAGCAAACCACAGAAAAAGCTATCTCTGACCTGACCAATGTGGCCAATGGCAAAGCAGATCGCTCTTATGTCGAACAGACAGTGAACAACATCAAAGCAGAATTCACTTCAATAGGTGCTGGCGGTGGCCCCAACATGCTCAGGAACTCAAGGGCAGATGAGGGGTTGAAATATTGGACTGAAGCTAATAACAAATTAGCATTCACAGCCCATAAATTCTACTTTAATGGCCAGAAGAGGATGTTTGAATTGCGTCCTGGCGCAGTCGTCCAAAGCCCACGCTTCATCGTAAAACGCGGTGCGGACTATATGCTCAACATGCTCGGTTTTGACGCTAACTCAAAGAGTTTTAAAGTTTATTTTTGCAAACGTAAAAAGGGAAATACAGCGGACTTTGAAGAAAAGCAAGTCATTTTTGAGGGGTCTGGTAATCCTATTTTTAATAGTTCAAAAGCTATTAAGAAATCCTTCAAATTTAATGTAGGCGATTTTGATGATGGCTACTTGCAATTTGAATACGTTGGAAATGACAATGGCAGATGGGCCGGCCTATTTATGACAGAACTTGACTTCTATGAGGGTACAAATGACCGCTTGTGGCAACCTTCCCCAGAAGATCAAAATTATCTAGTAGAGCAAGCACAGGCCACTTTTGAGAAGACAGTGGAAGGCCTATCCACTCAATTGACTAAATTAGAGACAAAAACTGGTCCAAGCGGTGAACTTGAACAGCGCATGCTTTCTTATTCTGAAAAGGCTGCTGTTGACGCTCTAAAAGCAACTAGACAGATTTTGTGGGAAGGATATGTTGCTAAAGCTCAATACACGGAAGATGTAGCTGGAATCACAAGAAGATTTGAAGAAATTGTGCAGGCTGGTGAAAATCTGCTCAAGAACAGTGGGAATCCTCAAAATGTTGAGGGATGGGGCTACTATGAACCCGGTTCAAATCCAGAAGTGACCACATCAACTATTCCAATCTACTACAACGAATCCAGAAAGCTCTTTAGGCTTGATAATTCAACTGCTAATGGCAAAGTGGCAGCATCCCAACGCTTCAACGTAAAAAGAAATACAACGTACACTATTTCATTTGATGCAATTGGATCAGACAATCTTAAAAATGCCACATTCTACTTTTTGGCAAGGAAGAAAGGTGAGACGGGGACTTTTACAAAAGTATTCACGCTTGCTGACAAGATCACTGTACCACAAGATAGAATCACACGTTACTATTTCACAGTCAATTCTGAAGACTACGATGAAGCGTTTTTGCGATTCGACAACAATGGCTCAACGAATGGACAATCAGCAAGTCTCTATTTTGGGGACATTGATGTGTATGAGGGATCTATCAAGAGAGCCTACCAACCGCCCACAAATGATGGTTCATCCGTGATTGAAGCCAAACTTGCTGAATACAAACAGACAGTAGATGGACAATTTACAACAATAACCAATCAAATAGGTGACATGTTGAGAAAAACGGATATCCAGATCACCCCTGGGCAAATCAGTTTTGGTGCTGGTAAGGAAATCAGCGGAAGAACCATCAGTTCCTTGCTAGTGCAAGAGCCAGAATCCATTGCTTTGATCGCTCAATTAATCAAAGTGAAAGGTGACATGGTAGTTGATGGATCCATCACAAGCCGGCATCTAGCTTCTCAGAGCGTTCGGACAGGCCACATGGAATCTGGATCAGTCACTACTCAGATTTTGGCTAGTAACGCAGTGACCGCTGACAAGTTACAAGTTGACTATGCTTTGATACAGAAATTGCTTGCTAATCAAGCATTTATTAGAGAACTGATTTCACAAAAAGCATTTATTACTGAGCTGAATTCTATCAAGATTGCTGCTGAAAGAATTCAAGGCGGCAGATTGCTATCTAACAATGGTGCGACTGATTTTAATTTAGATGATGGGACCATTAATTTCTATTCAAATAAAGGATCCATAAAACGAATAGATGATACAACTTCGTCTCAATTTATTCGGTTAGAACAAGGCTACTTTAGAGGCGAACGTGTAATTGATAAAAAAGCCGCACGAATTGTCGTTGGAACGAACCACGACAAGAAAGAAAGTGTAGAAAATGCTACATTTTCTGGCACTCGATTGTGGTCAGGAAGTGGAAATGGAGAAAAAGAATCATTTTATGAAGTAGTTGCAGACCGTATTGCATTTTATGCAAACGGGGAGTATCGCAGTCCTTGGTTACTGCACAACAACACAAGGGACCAAAATACATATCTAATCCCGCTTAACGAAAACAATGTTAAACACATTATCGGACGTGGTGACAAGCATTTTCATGCTGCTTATATAGATAATGTGTACGTTGGAAAAGAGGCAAGAAACGTAGCTGGCTATCTTTGGGATATATTGACATGCTTTGGAATACTTGCACGATACGGCTGGGATACAAAGAATCCAAGCTTCCAGAAGCATACAAGAGATAACTTAATTAACAAATACGGATTCAGATAGAAAGGTAACAAAATGAAAGAAAACACTTATGTATCAATCATCACAGATCTAGCTAATCAATTGGCTAGTAAATCAATCAATGAAGCTGAGTTCAAAGCACGATTGACTGAATCACAGCAGGAAAAAGAACAGCTCATCAATGAGCTAGAAATCTATCGCTCTGTCCTAGAATCAGATAAGGATTTGATGGACCTTTTTAACGAAATCAAAAATAAAAACGAGGTAACAAACTAATGGATTATAAATTACAATTTAAATCATTTGACCCAGTTGTGAATGCTACTAAAGTAGCAATCAAACAAGATCACCCTTATCGGGTATTCGAAGAAGTTTTGCCAAACAACCGCATGGCAGAGGAAGATTCTGCACTAGTTGAAGCAGTACTAAACATCGTTCGTATGGAACTTGATACATCAGGTGCTGTAGTCGCAATCAAAAAAGAGCTGGATAAGTCTGTGGAAGCAAACAACGAGGCTATTACTAAAATCCAAGCCCTTACAAAAGATAATGAAGATAAAGCAGTCCAAATCAAGAACATCAAAAATGTAGCTGATTGGGCTGTATTAGTCGCTGTTACCAATACCGATCATCCAATTGATCCTACGTTATTCGCTCGTGGGCTTGAATTGGTTGATGTAGCTCAAACAGGCAAAGTCTATCAACCGTATGATATCTTTGTTATCGAAAATCCAGACTACACTCCACGATTTAAAGAAGGTAAATTAGTCATGATCCAGGTCAATGAGGAATTTACCTATAACGGTGAAACACTTAAAGAACTTGAAAAAGGACCTCGTGCCAATGGGAAATTAGAAATTTGGAAATGGGAAATTCCAAAGGAAGAAAAGCCTTCTAATAATCTTGAAACTCAACCAGTAGCACAACCTGAATCTTAATTGATAGGAGCGTGATTGATGTATCAAGAAGAGCCAGATGGTATTTTTGGAATTATCGAAGTAGTTCGTGATTTTTACGATCATGGAATTGACGAACATATAATTGTATTTCTCTTGATGGCCATCGTTGCTCTAGATATCATTTTAGGGGTATCTAGAGCATGGGCCTATCATGAATTTTCCAGTAGAAAATGGAGGAAGGGCCTAGTTAGTCACACAGCTATGATCTTGATTGTGGCAATCGGTTATCCCTTCACGTTATACATGAATCTAGCGCCTGTTATTGATGCATTCATCATCTCGATGATGGCAGCTTACGGTTCTAGTATTCTTGCTAGTCTATCAGCATTAGGGATAGAAATTCCCTTTATCGATCAATATATTCAGAGAAATGTTGACCGTGAAAAGTTTCAATTAAAAGAAGGTTTGGAAGAACCTAAGAAGTTTAAAAAAGGAGAAAAGAAAAAATGGACTTCTTATGAAATCGTATTTGATAAAGATGAAAATGGTGACTTCAAAAAAAGAGACGATTTCTATGGAAATGAAGAATATGGAAATAGGGAAAAAGAAGCAACTTGTAATATAAATGGTAATTCTGAGTGCGTGAGTGGAAATCGATTAATATCAGATATAATTACTGATGAAAGAGAAGTAACTATAACGAATCAAAGAGATCCTAATAATTGGTTTACAGAAGGAGTAGATAGTGATGGAAAGCCAAAAGAAAAAGGATCAATGGCTACATATAAAAATCCAAAAAAAATAACTGATAAAATAAAATATTTTGCACTATTAAATACTGAAAAAAAAGTACGGCTTAATAATGTACAATTAGACAGCAATGGAAATGCTGTTAAAATATATTCGGAAATTATTCCACCATACATTGCATTAGCACATGAATTAATACATATTCATCATTATTTAAATAAAAATAAAGTGAGCAATAGTAACA
>ERZ773197.1962-NODE-1962-length-13541-cov-3.735059_pt1 | contig 13541 bp, 7 predicted proteins | sample MGYA00580999_ERZ773197 | MGnify/ENA primary metagenome ERZ773197 (study PRJEB29015, sample SAMEA2738166) | human oral metagenome | biome: human oral; feature: human-associated habitat; material: saliva | place: China | collected 2185 ...
GGGGTAAGAAGGTTGATGTGGTGCGTTCTGCTGAGTTGGAGGTGACAGTAGGCGACACCAAAGCAGAGCCCCAACAGACCCCCGCACCGCAGCAGCCAGCAGCGACGGAACAGCAACAGCCCCAGCAGCCTAAGGCAAGGCAACAGACCCCGCAGAGCGATAACCAGACACAGCAGCCATCCAAGGACAATGACCAGGCCCAGGTGCAGCCCCAGCAGCCCACGGATGAGAATGATACGTCCAACTGGGTCAAGCTTGATGCCCCCGCAACCGGGCAGGGTAGCGCGGGCGTAATGTACGTTAAGCCCTACACCACCGGTAAGGGCTCAAAACTACGTATTAAAGGCAGCGGCTGGACGAACGCCGCGGGCAAGGGCGGCTCCACTGTGGCGCTGAAGCTGAACTACCTGAAGGATGGCAAGCCCGCCCAGTATTCGCGTACCGGTGGTCATGGTGCCATTGACCAGTACCTGCAGGATAATGGTAAGAGCGCTGACTCCACCACGTGGGCTCTGCTGATTCCCGATGCCGGCAAAGCGAACCCCGCCCAGGGGCTTTACGCGCTGAACCCTGACGGCACCTTCGATCTTGAGATCGACGTTCCCGAGCAGCTGCAAACCGGTAAGGCAGGCGACTACCTGAGCATTACCGCACAGAGCGGCCGTAACGCCCCGAACGACACCCAGCGCGCGGCAACCTCCAAGACCATTCCCGTGAACGGTCAGGCTGCCGCAGAATACAAGGAACCCGAGAACACAGATGTGTGCTCCCCTGAAGGCGGGGACTTCAGCCCCAAGCTGAAGATTGAGAACCCGACCGTGGAGCCCGGCGGTAAGCTGCACATTACCGGTAGCGGCTGGTGCAACCCTGACGATAAGCGCGTCTCAAAGATCGGCTTGAAGATTGATGACGGCTCCGTCTCACACAATGATGCCACTAAGGTGAACTCGAACCGTACCATCTGGGCGATCGTAGAACCCGATGCGAAGACCGGTAATATCGACACCTATATTGACCTGCCCACCGCCGAAAATACCGGTCTGAGCGGGGAAGAGCTCGCGAAGGTCACCAGTGGTGAGCATACCTTGCGCCTGCTCACCGGCAGCCTCCGTAAGGGCGACCGTCACGGCACCTACGGCGGGCCCGAAGGCGATGGTGATGTGAATACCAAGTTCGTGATTGGCGACTACAAGCCCGGGGCCGACCCTGCATCGGTACCCGCCAGCCAGTTGGGTGAAGGCGACCGCCACGGCGTGAGCGTTGAACACAACGGCAAGCAGCTGACCGTGAAGGTTCCCGAAGCTGAACCGGGCACCTGGGTGAAGGTTACCCCCTACCTGGGTGATTCAGCGCAGCTGGCTCGGGCTTCTAAGTGGGTGCAGCTGGATCAGAACCGCACCGTCAGCTACACCATGAGTGGGGAGCTGCCCGCCGCAGACTACCGTATAGTGGTCCAGAGCGGTAACCAGGGGGAGAACGGTAAGGTTCTTGGCTGGGCCCCGCTGCACGTTGCCGAAGCAGCCGATAACGGCGGTACCTCGGGCCGTGGCAGCGTATCACCCGCTGACCAGTCTTCCTACGATTCGGCTGAGCCTGACGTAACGATTGATGAAGACGGACAGGCATGGGATAGCAGCGGCAATGCGGTATCCGTATCCACCGCCCCGGCACCTTACCAAAACGCGGGGGTTGGGTATGTCTCCAGCAGCATTGGCACCAGCCCCGCCTCCATTGCACCGTTTACTTCGGGCACCCGGAGCGTGGTGGTTGCTAACGCTAAGTCAAAGGCAGCCTCTGCCCGCAAAGCAACCTCAGCGAACGGGAAGTCAAAGTCAACGGGCCCGGTGAAGAACGCCGCCAAGAAGACGGTGCAGGCAAAGGCCGCTAACGACAACAACGGCAACGATACCGCATCGCAGGGCGGCAGCCCCCAGGCTAAGGTTGAGCACCGGGTGAACGGCACCGAACTGACCGGTTTCGCCAAGTGGTTCGCCAATAACGCCAATAACGTATTAATGTCCCTGGCCGGTATTGTGCTGCTTGCCTTGGCGCTGACTTTCAAGAAAAAGAACAGCGACTAGATTTCCTGACCATTCATAGGGTGTCTATAACACACCGTTTCTGGCGCCCCACCCCGCTGCCACAGGACCACGGAGTGAGGGTGCCCCGCCCCTAAGATTTAGTACTGTTACGAGAGGACTACCGTGCGTTTCTCTACACCTTTTAGTAAGGCCGCTACCGTATGCGCCGCTGCCACCCTCAGCCTGGGGCTGAGCGTAGGTACCGCATATGCACTGCCCCCCGGCGGCGCCAGCGGCAACACCCCCGGAACCAGCTCCACCGTGAGCCCCACGGTAAAACCCGGAGGCGTGATCTCGTTTAACCTCAGCGGGTTCCCCCAGAACACTATGGTGTCTGTCAAGATTGATGACGGTGATGCCTGCCCCGCCGATGCGCCCCAGGGCGCCTGTGTGGTGCACCAGCAGAAGAGTGACGGTAACGGTAACGTATCGGGTTCGTTCGTGCTGCCCAGCGACCTGGAAAATGGCCAGCACACCCTGCGTTTCTTGGCTGCTGGTTCAAAGAAGAACTCTAAAGGTGATTCTCTAGGCACCCAGCCGTTTAGTAATAGGAGCCCGGTCTTCACCGTCACCGGCGGTAGCGACGGCGGAAACAAGAGCGGTGGAGGCAACTCCGGTGGCTCATCCTCGAATTCCGGTGCCTCCAATAATAATGGCGGCGGGTCCCGCAGCGGCAGCAATAAATCTGGTGGCGGTGGTGCCTCCAATAATAATGGTGGGGGTGGAGCCTCTGACAGCGGTGATGGCGGCTCATCCAATAACAGCGGCGGGGGTACCTCCGGCGGCGGCACCTCTGCTAACGGCGGCGGGACTGCTGACAGCGGAGAAACCGAGTACGTGGATGCCGACGGCAATAAAATCACCAAGGAAGAGTACGACCGCCTGAACTCCGAAAATGGCGGCGACTCCGAAACCGAAGGTGACGCCGATACCTCAAACACTGAGGACGGTACCACCACCAACGGTGAGAAGAAGCAGAAGTCTTCGAACGGTACCACCCAAAAGAAGGCTACCGCCAAAGCGAATGCTTCCGGGGTGAACAAGCAGTCGAACTCCTCCGATAAGGCGCAGGCCAAGAACGAAACCACGAACACGACCGTCACCTACGGTTCTGAGTTCCCGTGGATTGGTACGATCGTACTGGCCGCAGCAGCTATTGCGGCAGCCATTATCGTGATCGTACGCCGTAAGGCGTAACCCCTCAAGACACGCACGCGCCGCACGGCACCCCGGTATACCAGCCCTGCGGCGCGTGCGCTCATCTCACAAGACCTGCGAACAACTCCCGAAACGTACACTGTATACGCTACCCAAAGGGCGGTATGAGAACCATTTTCGGGTGCTGCAGGTTTTACTCATCACAAGCCACACCAATACTATTCCCAAGGAGTCTCGTTGAGCACTACCACTCAGCGAGCCGAAGTCCCAACAACCGCGCTCAGCGGCCACGGTGCTAAAACCGCTCAACGGATCACCTGGCTCATCGTCTTCGCGGCTCTGCTGGGGGCGAGCATTATCGCCTCGCTCCTTTTCGGTTCCAACAACTCTATCTCCCTTCAAGCGGTTCTTGACGCCTTCAACGGCACGGCATCACCCCAGACCAGTATTATCGTTTTTGAGCAGCGTATTCCCCGCACTATTGTGGGGATCACCTGCGGCGCGGCGCTAGCGGTGGCAGGCTCGCTCATGCAGTCTCTCACCCGTAACCCGCTGGCCGAACCCGGCCTCATGGGTGTCAATGCGGGCGCTGCTGTGGCGGTGGTTCTTTCGGTGTTCATCGGTGGTGTGATGGGCATCTGGCAGTATATGGTAGTCGCTGTTATCGGTGCTGCTATTGCGGCAGCAGCAGTGTATGTTTTAGGGCGCGGTAAAGACGGCTCCATTGTCAAACTCGCCCTCGCCGGTGTGGCAATCTCTGCGGCTTTGGGCTCTTTCACCCAGGGCCTTATTCTCATTAACCAGGACGCCTACAACGAGTTCCGCCTGTGGGTGGCCGGCTCCCTGGAAGGGCGTGGGGTGGCAATCGCTGTAGCAATCGGCCCGGTGATCGCCGCCGGTGTGCTGCTGGCGTTTTTCGTAGCCCCGGCTATTAACGCCCTGAGCATGGGGGAGGACGCTGCCATTTCTCTGGGGGTGAGTGTACAGACCACTCAGAACCTGACCCTGCTGGCGGTGACGGTTCTCGCCGGTGCCGCAACGGCCGCCATTGGCCCCATCTCGTTCGTGGGCTTGGCGGTGCCGTTCGTGGTGCGTGCCCTGCTCGGAAACGACGTGCGCTGGGTGAATATAGGTTCAGCACTTCTGGGGCCGGTGTGGCTTTTGGGCACTGATGTGCTTGCCCGCGTTCTTCAGCATGAACACGAAACCCAGGTGGGGATTGTGGCTACCCTCGCGGGTGCACCGGTGTTCCTGTTCCTCATGACCCGGCGGAAGGTGGAGGCACTCTAATGGCCACCTCGCCCACTATCAATATCGTAAAATCCGCTGATTCGCAGCAGGCCCCAGCAAAACGCCGCAACCGCAGCCGCAGCCTCGGCGGGAAAGCTGTGGTAACCCTGCGCGGGCCTATTGCCGCGCAACTCCCGTGGCGTGTGGTGATTCTGAACTCTGTGCTTGTTGCTGTGATCCTCTGCCTGAGTATTTGGGCACTCATGCAGGGTGATCGTGAATACAGCGCCTTCCAGGTGATTGACACGCTCTTAGGAGGTGGAACCCGGTCATCCCGCATCTTCGTACCCCTGCGGGCTGCGCGTATTGTTGCGGCGCTGCTGGTGGGTGCCGCACTGGGTCTATCGGGCGCTATTTTTCAGGTGATTTCCGGTAATACTCTCGGCTCGCCCGATATTATCGGTTTCACCAATGGTGCCGCCACGGGTGCGCTTCTTCAAATTATTGTTTTTAACTCCGGCCCTGTTGAGGTTGCCGCCGGAGCCGTCATCGGTGGTTTAGCGACCTCCCTGCTGGTGTGGCTCATGACCCGGCATACGGGGCTGCGCGGTTTCCGGCTGGTGCTGGTGGGTATTGGGGTGGGCTCCACCCTGGCTGCCCTCAATTCTTTGCTGGTGGTGCGTGCCTCCCTCACCCAAGCACAGACCGCCGCCTCGTGGCTGGCCGGTTCCCTTAACGATATTGTGTGGGAACGCAGCTTTGCTCTCATGATCGCAATGGCGCTTGTGGTGCCAGCTTTGCTGCTTGTGACGCGCCCGCTGGGTGCCATCCGGTTTGGGGATAATGTGGCTGCCGGTCTCGGGGTGAGCGTGAACCGTTACCGTGTGGCGGCCCTGTTTATTGGTGTGCTGCTGGTTTCTTTGGCGACCGCCACCACCGGCCCGGTCGCGTTCGTGGCGCTGGCCGCCCCGCATATTGCCAAGACCCTCACCAAAACAACCGGGGTGGGGTTCACCAGTTCTGCGCTCATGGGGGCGCTGCTGGTGTTTGGCTCGGACCTGATTGGGCGGTACGTTATCCCAGGCGGTATGCAGGTGGGTGTGGTCACCGGCGCTATTGGTGGGCTGTACCTGATGTACTTGATTTATCTTGAGAGGAAAAAGAGCTAGTGAGCGCACAGACTATGAACAGCACCGCCCGTTTGCAGGGGTCCGGCTTAGTGGTGGGCTACGGCGAGCATAAAGTGCTTGACGGCGTTGATTTCAGTGTGCTTGAGGGGGAACTGACTGTTATCCTCGGCCCGAATGCCTGCGGTAAATCCACCCTGCTCAAAACCCTCTCACGTGTTATCCCGTTTAAAGGTGGGCAGGTGCATCTTGACGGGCAGCCTCTCTCAAAGCTGAAATCGCGTGCTATTGCGCGGATCCTCTCGATGCTGCCACAGACCCCGGAAGCCCCGTCGGGGGTTACCGTGGCGGATGTGGTGGCGCGCGGACGCTACCCGCACCAGTCGCTTTTACGCTCCTGGTCTGCTCAAGATGAGGCAGCCTGTATTGAGGCGATGGAGGCGGCGAATGTGCTGGAGCTGTCTGAACGGCCCATCGAAGCCCTCTCGGGCGGGCAGCGGCAGCGCGTGTGGATCGCCATGACGTTGGCGCAGCAGACCCCGCTGATCCTGCTGGATGAGCCGACCACCTACCTTGATATTACCCACCAGATTGAGGTGCTTAACCTCACGAAAAAGCTGCACAGGCAAGGCCGCACAGTGGCGGTGGTGCTTCATGACCTTAACCTTGCCTTCCGTTATGCCACACATGTGGTATTAATGAAGCGTGGGCAAATCATTGCGCAAGGTAATCCTAAGAAAATTGTCACATCTGAGCTGATCCGGGAGGTTTTTGATTTGGAGGCCGTTATCATTGATGACCCTTGCACGGGCACCCCTCTCGTGATCCCCACTGAGCAGCAGAACATCTCGATTGCGGCAGACGCCATTGCCGCCGCCCGCGAAGGTAACTGAGGAGGCTCCCTCATGGGTAACCTAGACAACCCGCCGTGTGACACAGTTCAGACCATGAAACCGTCGATCATGGATCGACCGGTGCCGCCGAAAACTCCGCGCCCCACACCCGCCCCCCGAGTCAGCAGCCCTCTCATCAGCACACTCATCGACCAGGCCATCAACGCGGAAGAGCTTAATGCGCGCATCCTGGAGGTCGTTGGGGAAGGAACCCCCCTCATTGAGCAGGTGCATAACCCGGACGGTACCGTGAATGAGGGCGAGCGCATCGTCACGTTCCTGTACCGGCACGCTGAGGCGCAGCAGGTGCTTATTTTCGTGAACCGTCTCACTGATGAGAAAAACCTGCCGCTTTCGCTCATGGAACGTATCGAAGGCACGGATTGGTGGCAGCTGAGCTTTCAGATGGCCACTAACTGGCGCGCCTCGTATAGTTTCGTGCCTGCACTACCGGGGGAACGCCCGGTGTGGCTGAGCGAGAGCGACCAGGTCATGCTGCGGGCCGCTCTTGACGCTGGCGAGGGTGACCCGTTCAACCCTAAAACCGTGTGTAACCGCATTGGCCGGTGCATGGGCGTGGTGGAGCTGAAAGACGCCCCGGTACACGAGTTTCTGCTGAGCCAGCAGGAGCTTGATACGCTGCCAGCCCCGCGCTGGCTCAAAACCCCTGACGGGCACATGTATGTGGTGGGTAAAGTCGGCAACCCGGCCCCGGAGGACCCCCTGTTCATCCTGTTCGATGGTGAAGTGTGGTTTAACCACGGTATGGAGCACACTCTTAACCGTGCGTACCGTGCCGGTCGTATCCCGTCGTTCCACGTGTTTTTCCTGCATTCCGGCGGCCGTGAGCGCCGCTGGCAGGAACTAAACGGTGAGCACCCGATCGCCGACTATATTGTGGATGAGGCACTGCCGCACCTCGCTAAATTCCACAATATTCGCACCCCTGCCGAGAACATTATTATTAATGGGCAGTCATTGGGCGGGTTGTCCTCTCTGCTGGCGGTTATTTCCAGGCCGGAGGCGTTCGGGGCGGCAATCGCGCAGTCCGCGTCGCTGTGGCAGCCGCAGGTTTTTGACCGGCTGGAGCAGCTGCGTTCGGCCGATGAGCTGCACCGTCTGCGCCATTTGCATCTTGAGGTTGAGGTGGGGGAGCAGGAGTGGGTGCTGGTGCCCCCGCATCAGCGGCTGGTGCAGGAGCTTAAAGGTGTGGACATGCACCTGAACTACACGATGTTCAACGGCGGGCATGATTATGCCTGCTGGCGCGGGGCGATTGTGCCCGCTTTGGAGCGTATTTTAACGGCGAAGTAGCCTCGACCAAGGAGAACGTATCACAGATGACCGAGCAGACTCTAGAACGTAGCGATCTGGGGGTAACCCCGCTGATCCCTGAGGAGTTCGCCGCCCGATACCGCCAGGCCGGGTACTGGATTGATCAGACCATCCCCGAGTTTTTGCTGGATGCGTGCCGGGCTAAACCGCATTTCCCGGCCCTGGTGGCGCTTTCTCACGCGCACCTGCAGGACGGTAAGCCGCAGCAGGTTCGTTACTCGTATGCTGAGCTGGAGGCTGCTGGCCGCGCCGCTGCGGCCCGTATCGCCGCCGCCGGGGTGCAGCCTGGTGACCGTGTGCTGCTGCAGCTGGGCAATACTGCCGAGTATCTCATCTACCTGATGGGTATTTTCTGGGCTGGGGCACTGCCGGTATTTTGTTTGCCGCAGCACCGCACCAGTGAGCTGACGCATTTTGCGGCCCGTGCGGATGCGGCCGCGCACGTGTATTCGTCCCGCACCCCGGGCACAGATTTTACTGCGCTGCACCAGGACGTTTCCAAACAGCTGCAGGCTGAAGGGCTGAACCCGCCCGTGGGTCTTGATGCGGCTGAGCCGTTGGTGCCGCTTAGCGACGAGCAGCTCGCCGAGCCGTTCGTCCCGGCGGTTATCCAAAATACTGATAGTCCGCGTGCAAGCGAGCAGGTGGCGTTTTTACAGCTTTCCGGCGGCACCACCGGGGTGTCGAAGCTGATTCCGCGTACTCACGCCGCCTACCTGTATTCGGTGCGCGGTTCGGCGGATATTTGCAACCTCACCTGCAACACCACCATGCTGGTGGCGCTTCCGGCGGCGCATAACTTCACCATGAGTTCACCCGGTATTCTGGGGGCGATGTGTGTTCAGGCGAAAATGGTGTTTGCCGCTGACCCCAGCCCGCAGACTGCGTTCGCGCTCATTGAGAATGAGGGGGTTACGTTCACCGCTTTGGTGCCTCCGCTCGCGCAGGCGTGGGTGGCATCGGCCGAGAAACGTGGTGTGCAGCTGCCGTCGCTGAGCGTTCTTCAGGTGGGCGGCGCCAAACTTGCCGCCACGGTAGCGGGCAAGATCGAATCTGTGCTTGGTGTGCAGGTGCAGCAGGTTTTCGGCATGGCTGAGGGGCTGGTGAACTACACCCGTGCCGGGGATAGTCCGCGCATCCGGTTACATACGCAGGGGCGGCCCATTAGCGACGATGACGAAATTCTGATTGTTGATGATAACGACCAGCCCGTTGCACCCGGTGAGGTTGGGCACCTGCTGACCCGCGGGCCGTACACGATCCGCGGCTACTACAGGGAAGAAAACGCCAACACCTACAGTTTTACTGATGAAGGCTACTACCGCACCGGCGACCTGGTGCGCCTGGTGGACGGGAAGTACCTTGAGGTAGTGGGCCGCGCAAAAGACCAGATTAACCGTAACGGCGAAAAAATCGCGGTGGATGAGATTGAGGAGCTCGCCTTAGCCCACCCCGATGTGCTGGACGCCGTGGCTTTGGGGCTGCCGGATGAGGCGGTGGGGGAGCGCGTCTGTCTGGTGCTTGTACCCCAGGAAGGCGCATCGCTGGGGCAGAACCCACGCCGTACGATGCACGAGTATTTTACGCAGAAGAAGCTGGCCGCCTTTAAAATCCCGGAGCGGGTGGAGGTGCTCAAGGAGCTGCCCACCACGAATGTGGGTAAAATTTCCCGCCGTGAGCTGCGTGCCCGCCTGGCAGAGATGCTCACAGAATAGTTGCGTGTTGGTGTTCCCGGGCGGATGCACCGCCGTGAGCACAGGAGCGGCTGCTGGTATAGGGTGCGGGTCATCACGCGCCCTATACCTCCCCTCCCGCCAGGTGGCGGCAGGCTTGTACCCTTGACGCCGCACCTAAAACCGTATAGAAACGCATCAAACACTATTTAAGGAGTTACGCCATGAGTGCTGAAGCAACCCTGCGCCCGCTACTGGCCAAGTACATTCGTGAAGAAGACTCGCTGAACACCGCGTTCGCCGAGCCCACCACCGACCTGTTCTCGCTCGGGTTTGATTCCATGGGGGCCTTCGCCCTGCTCGATGATCTCGCCGCTGAGGGGAGTACCGTGGAATTTACCGAACTGGTGGAAAACCCCACTGTTGAATTCCTTACCAGCCGCATCGCCTAATACACCACAAGCAATATAAAACCACATGTAGTTCTGCTGCACGAAAGGCCAGCCCGCCATGAGCACCACCGAGCCTGCACCCGCCAGCACCCCGGATACGACGCCCTGGCTACCGTTGAGTGTGAACGCGCGCGGCATCTACCTTGCCGCCGCAATTGACCCCACCAACCCCTGTTATAACACGGCAGAGCTGCTCGAATGCCCCGTCGGCACCAACCTTGACACGCTGCGGCAAGCCCTGCGGCATCTCTACGAGGAAAACGAAGGGTTCCGGGTGCGCACCCGCCTGCACGCGGGACGCGCCGAACAGCAGGTGATGGGTCTCGACGAATTTCTGGAAAACACTGAGTTTCTGGAAAACATTGAGCTGCTGCCCGTACCCGAGAACCCTCATGAGGAAGAACCGGACAGTGAGCCGGTACCGGCCATGGTGCGCGCCTGGGCGTCATCCCTCATCGCCGAACCCCTCAACCCGGACGCCGGTATTACCGTTCGTTCCCGTGTCGCCTTCTACGCCGACAGGCTGTGGGTGTACCACAGCTTCCACCACGTAGTGGCCGACGGGTTCGCGGCATTCAACGGGCTTTCCCGCATCGCCAGTATCTACCGTGCGCTCAGCAGCGGGCACCCGGTTCCACCCGTCAGCCGCGCCTCGCTGGCCGAACTTATCGCCGCCGATAATGCCGCTGAACCTGCCCTCGCCAGCGACTACGAGTACTGGACCGCCGGGGAAGGGGTCACCGCGCTCGAACAGCCCGACACCTCCCTAGCTGCGCACACCGCCGCGCCCGCCCCCCGCGCGTTACGGGCCTCACTGCCCATCCCGAACACGGTACAGCAGAACATGCTGGCGGCGGCCAAAAAATATGGGGCGTCCTGGCCGGTCGCCGCAACCGCAGCCATCGGCGCGTACCTGGGACGTATCGGCGGGTACGATACGGCCGCGTTCGGCATCCCCCAAATGAACCGCATGTTCGGCCCCACCCTGCCCGAACCAACCCGAGCCCTCGGCAAAACCAGTGCAAACACCGGAACCACCGCCGTGAACGTGCTACCCGTGCAGGTACCTTCCCTCGGGTCCATCGCAGCGGCCCTGAGCTCCGTCAAAGACCAATTCGCCCGCAACACCCAGCACCCCCTGGCACGTCAAGAAGACTTGGAACGGGCCGCAGCACGCAACGACTCCCGCCTCTTTGGGGCGCAGATTAATATTGTCCCGTTCGATGCGGTGCTCACCCTCGGCGTACCAACACCTGGCACCGACGAACTGCCCGATGCCCCCGCGCCCGTGGCGCGCATCCACAATGTGAGCGCAGGCCCGGTCGCCGACATGACCGTCACTCTGCGCGGCATGCCAGGGCGCGGCAACCCCATCTACCTGGAGCTAGACGCCAACCCTAACCTGTACACCATGGAACAGGTGCAGGCACACGCACGGCATATGGGTGTCTGGCTGGAGAACTGGGCCACCGCAGCCACCAACGAGCTGCCGCTTGAGGCGATCACCACAGCCCTGCCCGCAGAACTGGAGACCATTAACGCTTTCAACAGCACCGGGCACCACATCGAATACAAAACCCTGCTGCAGCGGTTCACCGACGCTGTAGCCGCACACCCCAACGAACCCGCCCTCATCGCGGCCGCACCGGGGGAACGGTACACCCTCACCCCTGAATCCCCGCACGCACACGAATTCAACCACACCCTCACCTACGCGCAGCTTGATGCCCGCGCCCGCGCGCTCGCTGCCTCCCTCGTGGCCGCCGGGGTACGCCCCGGAACCGCCGTCGGCCTACGATTCAACCGGGGTATCGAGCAGTATATTGCGATTTACGCGGCACTCTATGCGGGGGCTATCTACGTACCGATCCTGCCCGAACTGCCCGCAGAACGGGTCGGCCACATGCTCACCGACGCCGGATGCTCCGCCCTGCTCAACGGCCCCAGGCTGGGCCTGCTCGCCCCCGCCGAACTGTCCCCGGAAAACCCAGAACGGTTCATGAACCTGCCGCAGCTGCCCTTCACCGCCCTCACCCCGACCGCGCAGCACCCGCTCCCCGCGGACGCCGCACCAGCATCCGCTATTCTGCCCGGACACGAGACGGAGCTTGACGACACTGCCTATATTCTTTTCACCTCAGGCTCAACCGGCAGGCCCAAAGGCGTGGCCGTCAGCCACCGCGCCATCGACAACCGGCTGCGCTGGCAGCAGTCAAAAATCCCGGTCGCCCCCGGTGACCGGGTACTCCACAAAACCCCCATCTCGTTTGATGTGCACGTGTGGGAACTGTACTGGCCGCTTCAAGAAGGCGCAGCGGTCGTTATCGCCGCCCCCGAAGGGCACCGCGACCCCGAATATTTAGCACGCGTGACCGCCGAGCAGGACATCACGTGCGTGCACTTCGTGCCGACCATGCTCGCCGCGTTTATTACGTCACCGACCGCCCGGCGTGTTCTTAAAAGCGCCGGGTTCGGACCCCAAGAAACCGACCGGCGTTTACGCTACCTCGTCTGCTCCGGTGAAGCCCTGCAGAAAGACCAGGTGCTCGGCGCGCACCGGGTGCTTGGGGCGTACCCGCTGAACCTGTACGGCCCCACCGAGGCCGCGGTTGACGTCACGTTCTGGGATACCGCCGAAGACCCAGAACGGGAAGTCATCCCCATCGGGGAGCCCGTGTGGAACACAGGAACGCATATTCTGGATAGGGCGGGGCGGCCCGTACCGCCGGGCATTACCGGCGAACTGTACCTCTCCGGTGTGCAGCTGGCCCAGGGGTATGTGAATAACCCGCAAGCCACCGCCTCCGCATTCGGACAGGACGCCCCCAGCGGCATGAGGGTGTACCGCACTGGTGATCTCGCCGCTTGGGAGATACTGCCGGGGGCCGCAGACGATAAGCCGCCGCGCGGAGTGATCGTGTACCGCGGGCGCTCCGACAACCAAGTGAAACTGCGCGGGCAGCGCCTCGAACTTGGCGATATTGAGACGGTACTCACTTCGCTTCACTCAGTCACCGGCGCGGTGGCGCTGCTGTACATGGGGCTGCGGGAGCCCGCGCTCGCCGCGTTCCTTGAGGTAGGTACCCTCAGCACGGAACAGCGTGAAGAGATTATCGCTGACGCGCGCCGGGCCTGCGAGCGGAACCTGCCCGACTACATGGTTCCTTCCCTCTGGCACGCGATGGAGACGCTGCCGGTGAGTGCCTCCGGTAAGGCGGACCGTAAACAGCTGGCTCAGTTCAGGTTCGCTACGGCCGCTGCCGATGCGCGTGGCCCGCACGGGCTGCTGGAGCAGCAACTGTGCACTATTTTCGCGCGTGTGCTGGGGCGGGAACGGTTCGGCACCACCGAAGATTTTTTCGCAGCCGGGGGCCATTCGCTGGCAGCGCTTGAGGTTATTGCCGCTATTGGTGAGCAGCTGGGATTGTCTGTGAGCATCGGTGCCCTGTTTGCGAATCCCACGGTTGAGGGCCTCACCCGGGCATTGGAGCAGGATGCGGGGCTGGAATTTGCCCCTGTGCTGCCGCTGCGTGCCGCCGACACGGAACCGAGCGCCGAGGCCCCCGCGCCGCTGTTTGTGCTGCCCCCGGCG
>ERZ773197.1965-NODE-1965-length-13536-cov-4.764558_pt1 | contig 13536 bp, 13 predicted proteins | sample MGYA00580999_ERZ773197 | MGnify/ENA primary metagenome ERZ773197 (study PRJEB29015, sample SAMEA2738166) | human oral metagenome | biome: human oral; feature: human-associated habitat; material: saliva | place: China | collected 2185 ...
CCGCCAGCTCGAGCGCGATGGCCCGGCCGATGCCTCGCCCCGCTCCGGTGACGATCGCCGTCCTGCCGGTCAGACCTCGGGTGTCATTCATTGGTTCTTCCTTTCTGGTGACGTCCACAACTTGTCCCGACGTGGAGCTGGTGTGTGCAGGTGATCGCCTGGGGCGCACCGCCACCACCCCCTTGTCGAAGTGAGAGGAGACGCAGTGCATTGACCGCCATCTCCTGGCGGGGCTGGACGATCGTGGTGAGGTCCAGCATCGGGCTGCGTGCGGCACTGAGGCCGTCAAAACCGGTGACTGCGACGTCCTCGGGCACACGCACACCGCGGGAGGCGAGTGTCGAGATCACTCCGAAGGCAATCGCATCGGTGCCGCACACGATGGCATCGGGCAGGTCACCGAGGTCCAGGAGGTACTCCGTGGCACGCGCGCCGTTGTCCTCGTTGAGCCCGCCGGAGATGATCCACTCGTGTCGGGGTTGGACACCACCGGACCGCATCTGTGCGAGGAACCCTGCGAGGCGCTGACGGGAAGCCGTGGAGGACCTCCGCCCGGCAATGATGGCTATGCGGTCGTGTCCATCCGCCAGGACGTGGGCCATGATCTCCCTCCCGGCGGCATAGTCGTTGATGCCGACGAAGTCTGCCTCCATGTTCGCGAGCCTCCGGGACACGAGCACGAACGGGATCCCCGCTGCCCGGAGGGGGCGGCAGACTGCAGCATTGTCCGCATCGAGCGAGGTGATGATGACCCCGTCGACATCGTGGTGGATGAGCGCCTTCACCGTGCCCTCGGCGGACTCAGGATGGTCCCGCACGCTGGTGAGGAAGACCTCGATGCCCCTCGCCCGACCGACATCCGTGACCGACGTGGCGAGCTCCGCGTAGAACGGGTTCGAGATGTCGGCCAGGATCAGGCCGAACACGAGAGTCCCCTGTCTCTCCTGCGCGTCCACCGCGACGGGGACGCCCGCAGCCCGTGCCTCGTCGAGGATCCTGCGACGCAGGTTCTCCGACACCCCGGGCCGTCCGTTGAGTGCATATGACACCGCAGCCGAGCTCACGCCCAGCCTGCGCGCCAGGGAGGCAGCAGAGACCGGGGCTCTCTCCTCCGGTCGGGACAACACGATCTGGTCCATCAGCACGCTCCACTCGTCGTCGAGTCACGAATCCATCGCTGACTGGAAGGATTCTGGACTGCTGGGTGTGTACTTAAGCAACGTTAAGTGCGACGGGCACAGGGCGGAACCACTCTGCTCACGGATCTCGAGACGCCAGCCTCGGGTCGGCGCTCCCCCACGGCAAGCACCGCCGCGTGCTCGCGGAATGGTCCCCCGGGTCGCGCCGAGGAGCCTCGAACTTAGCGTTGCTTAAGGACTGGCCGGTGGACCGACAATCGGACGGTTCCGGAGAGGCTCACGACTCAAGGACGAGCGACCAGTGCCTCTGCCTCTCGGCAGGGTCATCGACACGCAGGGCTGAGCGGGACTGGAACCAGACTGAAGACGACCACTCGACAACAAGGACCGTTGGTGTGAGGCCGTCGACCACCTAGTTCATCATGGGAGGAAACATCAATGTCCACCGTCACGAACGACCTGAGATCGAGCCCTGAGGCGGACCAGGTGCTCGACAGGGTCAACAGCCGGAACTTCCGGAAGCTCATGCCGCTCCTGGTAGGGGTCTACGTCATCGCCTTCATCGACCGGACCAACATCGGAATGGCGAAGGAAGCACTCGAAGCCGACATTGGTCTGTCCGCAGCGGCCTATGGCCTGGGTGCGGGCCTGTTCTTCGCCTTCTACGCCATCCTCGAGATTCCGTCCAACCTGTTGATGCACCGCTTCGGGGCACGCTTCTGGATCGCCCGGATCATGATCACCTGGGGTGTCATCTCCATGGCCATGGCACTCGTCCAAAACGAGTGGAGCTTCTACCTCATCCGAGTACTCCTGGGCGCATCGGAAGCCGGTCTGTACCCGGGGATCATCTACTTCATCTCGTTCTGGTTCCCCAGGAAGACGCGGGCGAAGGCCATCGGCATCTTCCTCCTGGGGGTGTCGCTGGCGAACATCATCGGGGCCCCACTCGGAGGCCTCCTTCTGCAAATGCACGGTTTGCTCGGTCTGACCGGCTGGCAGTGGATGTTCCTCCTCGAGGGCGCCCCCGCCGTTCTCCTAGCATTCGTGGTGTGGAACTACCTCCCTGACCGCCCCGAAGAAGCGAAATGGCTCTCGGCGGACGAGAAGCAGGCACTGCGTACGCAGCTCGAACTCGAGGACGACGGAACCGACTCGGAGAAGTCCAGCCTCCATGCGCTGATGCTCGTGGTCAAGGATCCGGTCCTGTGGCTCATCATCGCGGTCTACTTCACGCACCAGATCGCCGTGTACTCGTTGAGCTACTTCCTGCCGTCGATGATCCGTTCCTTCAGCCCTGGAATGGGATCCATCCAGGTGGGCCTCATCACCGCCATCCCCTGGATCGCTGCCGCCATCGGATCCGTCCTGCTCCCCCGGCATGCGACGACACTGTTCAAGCAGAGGGCAATGGTCAGCGGGGGCCTCGTCGCAGTGGCCGCCGGACTCACGATCGCTGCGATCTCATCATCACTGACCAGCGCCCTGATCGGCTTCGCGCTCGCGGCCTTCTGGTTCTTCATCATCCAGTCGGTCCTGTTCACCTTCCCTGCAGCTCGGTTCACGGGTGCGGCAGCCGCAGCCGCGATCGCGCTGACGAACACTGTCGGCCTCCTGGGCGGGTTCACCGGCCCCACGGTGATGGGACGTCTGGAGACATCGACAGGGAACTCCCTGGCCGGTCTCTGGTTCATCGTCGCACTTGCCGTCGTCGGTGGACTCCTGGCCTGGGGCGTCAAGGGACGTACTCAACCGGAGGTGGTCGAGGACACCACTCGGTGACACTCAGAGCATGCCCTGTCGGGCGAGACGTGGACCGGGTGCCCTGCGTGGGCACCCCTGGAGAGCAGCTTCTTCTCTCCCGCCGTGTGGCCTGTGCCGTCACCCGGTCCACTGTGAGCCGCACAGGGCACTGTGTCGGGAATGCACTGGTAACGGAATCAACGGATGTGAGGACAGCATGGATGAAGTCGTGATCGTCAGCGGGGTGCGCCTTCCGGTCGCCTCGTTCGGCGGCTCGTTGAAGGGTCTCTCGGCCATCGACATGGGTGCGATGGTGGTGCGCGAGGCGGTGGCACGGGCCGGGATCCCGGGTGAGGATGTCGACGAGCTGATCGTCGGTCAGGTCGGCCAGATTGCCCAGGACGGATTCATCGCACGGGCGATTGGCATCTCGGCGGGACTGCCACTCGGCACCACCGCATACTCGGTGAACCGCCAGTGCGGATCCGGCCTCCAGGCCATTGCCGACGCGATGCTGGAGATCTGGACCGGCACCGCCGATGTGGTGGTCGCAGCGGGGGTGGAGAGTCTCTCCGGGCTCCCCTACTACGTCAAGGACGCACGTTGGGGGACCAAGATGGGCCACCGGGTTCTCGAGGACGGGGTCATCGACATCCTGACATGGCCACTCACCAATGAGCACAACGGAGTAAGCGCAGAGAATGTCGCCTCTCGCTACGGCGTCTCCCGCGAGGAACAGGACCAGTTCGCACTCGAGAGCCACCTCAGGGCATCGGCCGCGATCGCGGAAGGGAAGTTCGTCGATGAGATCCTCCCTGTCGAGCTGAAGGACCGAAAAGGCAATGTGACCGTCTTCGACACGGACGAGGGACCCCGTCCGGGACAAACGCTGGAAGCCCTTGCGCGTCTGCGACCTGCCTTCGTCCAGGGAGGGACTGTCACGGCCGGCAACTCCTCCAGCCTCAACGATGGCGCCGCTGCCGTCGTCGTGATGTCCCGCGCGAAGGCCGAGGAACTGGGGGTGATCCCGAAGCTGCGGGTGGAAGGTTTCTCGGTGGAAGGGTTCGAACCGGAGTACATGGGATACGCCCCGAAGCTCTCCTCAGAGGCCTTGGCCAAGAAACTGGGCGTCAACCTCACGGACATCGACATGTTCGAGATCAATGAGGCATTCGCCAGTCAGGCTGTCGCTGTCCGACGAGACCTCGGCCTTGACCCCAAGCGGGTGAACATCTACGGGGGCGGTATCTCCATCGGTCACCCCATCGGAGCAACAGGTGTCGTTCTCACCGTCAAGGTGCTGTACGAGCTGGCGAGGTCCGGAAAGCGTGATTCGATGGTCAGCATGTGCATCGGGGGTGGGCAGGGCATTTCCATGTACTTCACGAACCCTGCGGTCGGCTGACCCAACGGACCGTAGCGGGCCTGCAATGGATGGTCCGGCCTGATCAGGGTCGGCGAAGCCAGTGGGGGTGTCCAGCCGCCAGGCTGGGCACCCCCACAACTCCTCCTGCCACCACAAGGGGCTGCGCCCTCAGTTCACCGCTTCGCTCCCCAAGGTCTGCACCTCCGGGTGCTCCTCCAGGAACGCAGCGACGTCGTCCTCCCGCCAGGCCTTCATCAGCCCGTCCAGCAGGTCGTCGTTGAGCAGCACGATGGACTGCCCGTCGTCACTGGTGCCGGTCCCGTTGACGGGCGCAGTCATGAAGTTCACCCCGTCGGGGCGCAGGTCCTTCAGTCCGAGTGCCAGCTTCGCCATGGAGTCGAAGTTCAAGGAGTCATCCACCGCGGAATGTGCCAGCAGCATCTGCACCAGGGTGTTGACCTTGGTCGGCGAGGTCAGCACGTCCTGACTGAAGGCCTTCGCCATGATCGCCTTGATCCAGGCCTGCTGGCGGCGCACGCGGTCGAAGTCCCCACCTGGCAGCGAGTATCGTTCCCGCACGAACTTCAGCGCTTCCTCCCCGTTCATCTGCTGAGGGCCATCCGTCGTCGTGATCTCGACCCCGCCGAGCTCGTCTGTGATCTGCTCGAAGCTCACGAAGTCCACGATGGTGAAGTGGTCGATGGTGACCCCGGTCAGGTCCTCGACCGTCTGCACGGTCAGTGCGGCCCCACCCCAGGAGAAGGCCGCGTTGATCTTGGCACTCCCGTGGTCCGGGATGGGCACCCAGGAGTCACGGGGAATGGACATGACGTTGACGCCCTTCTTGTCCCCCGTGATCTGGACCAGCATCATGACGTCGCTGCGCTGTCCGCCGTACTGCCAGTCAGTGGGGTCTCCCCCGCTCTCGCGTGAGTCGGAGCCCAGCACCAGGAAGTTGACGGCGTCCCCGGTCTCCCCGGACTGCCCGCTCTGCCCTGACTGAGTCGCGGTGCCACTGGGCAGGGCATTGGGGATGTGCGTGATCTGGGAGTTGATGGAGCTGCGGATCCCCAGCCCGATCCCGACCACGGCCAGCACCAGGACCAGCAGGACGGTTCCCAGGGCGATGAGCGCCTTTCTGGTACCACTCATGCTCTTCTTCGCCACGTGGCGTGAGGAGCGACTCGCAGGTGATGTCATGGATTCAGTATGCCTTCCGTCAGGACCCCGCAGGCGCGGTGGCGCCGCTTCACGAGTCGCGCGGGTCACGGCCCGATTGACGAGGGCGACGCCCCTGGATGATTGGCTGCGTGAGCGAACGCCCTCAGCTGCGGCCGTGCAGCGGCGGGAACTTCACGCCGGACCTGCGTGGCAGGGGTACCGCGACAGCCCCGTCCTCACTGGCATCCTCACCGACGACCTTGGCCCAGTCGGCCTGCTCAACGCGCGGGGCTGGAGGAACCGGCGTCCGCTCACTGGTGCTGACGCGGCGTGGGACTGTGGACCGAGTGACGTCTGCGTTCGCTCGCGGAATGTCGACCGGTCCTGGTTCGACGGAGTGGATCGGCGCAGAGGAAGGAGCACTCTTCTCCACAGAGGCAGCCGTTGTGGTGCCGGTAGCAACCGGACGAGTCTGCCGCACCGGGCGGTATCCCTTGGTCGGGGTCTCGCCGTAGGCGCCGTCTCCGTAGCCGTACCCATAGCCGTACTGCGCATCCCCGTACTTGAGCTTGGCCAGCTTTGAGGAGGCGGCACGGTTGAGTACCACGCCCAGCACCTTGCCGCCCGTCTGGGAGATGCCCTCCAGGGAGTGCTCCAGTTGTTCGGCATTCGTCTTGCCGGCGCTCACCACCATGACCACTCCGTCCGCGCTCTTGGCCAGGACGGCAGCATCAGTGACTGGCAACACGGGCGGGGCGTCCACGATGACGATGCAGTCACGCGAGAGGTACGCCAGCAGTTCCGACATGCGCTGGGAGCCCAGCAGTTCCGAGGGGTTGGGGGGAATGTCGCCGGCCGGGAGCACGCTCAGACCCTCGACCGCCGTGGTGCTGATCGCCTGTTCCAGGGCAGCAGCACCCACGAGCACCTGGGTGAGACCGATCTTGGAGGCCACACCGAAGGTCTCCCTCACCGTCGGGCGGCGCAGGTCGGCGTCGATGAGCAGCACGTCCTGCCCGGCCATGGCCATGCCCTTGGCCAAGTTGGAGGCCACCGAGGACTTGCCATCACCCTGCATGGGGGACGTGATGACGATGCTGCGCAGTTCCCTGTCGACATCTGCGTATCGCAGGTTGGTGCGCAGCTTGCGCAGGGACTCCGCGGCTCGGAAGTCCTTCGCGTGGTCCAGTTCGGACCGCGCCACAGTGTTCGACTGTGGAATGACTCCCAGGATCGGCACGTCAGCGCGTTCCTGGATGTCCTCTGCGGTGCGGATCCGGGTGTCCAGGGTGGTACGTGCGAACGCGATCACGTACCCCAGCAGCAGTCCCGCCAGGATCCCGGCAGCGATGTACTTGACGGGGCTGGGGGTCACTGTGATCGTCGACAGAGCTGCAGGCGCCATCAGGACGATGCTGACGGGTGAGTCCTCCCCCTCCAGTTCCTTGACCTGGATGGCCGCCTTGTCCACGACAGCGTCGGCGATCGCCCGGGCCTGGTCCGCAGTGTCCGCGGTGGCCGTGACAGTGATGGTCAGGCTGTTCGTGGCGTTGCTCGCCGTCAGCTTCCCCGCGAGTTCGCTCGGGGTCGTGTCGAGCTTGAGTTGGTCGATGACCGACTGTGCCACGGTCTGGGACGTGAAGACCGGCACGAACGCCTTGACCTTCTGTGTGGCCAGTTGGGAGGCGTTGTAGTAGGCGTTTGCAGGAGCCTGTCAAGCCCTGGGTTTTGTGGAGGCTCGTTTGTCTGGTTGTGGTGGTCTCGGTAAGGGGCCGGTCAGCGGTATCGAGGTCCTCGATCTCGGCCCCGGTTCCGGCGTAGTAGGCGAGCTCATGTTCGACGGGGGTGAGCATCCCGATCGCGGAGTGAGGTCGCACGGTGTTGTACCAGTGGACCCACTCGGCAGTGGCGACCTCGACGTCGTCGATGGACGTCCAGGGGCCCTTGTTGCGGATGAGCTCGGCCTTGTACAACGAGTTCAGCGCCTCGGCGAGAGCGTTGTCGTAGGAGTCGCCCTTGGACCCCACCGAGGCCACCGCCTGGCAGTCCTCAAGGGCCTGCCCGTAGCGGACGGAGCGGTACTGCACCCCACGATCTGAGTGGTGGACGAGGCCGGCCAGGTCGGCACCGTCCCTGCGGCGCTGCCACACGCCCATGTTCAGGGCGTCCAGCGCCAGGTCGGTGTAAAGGCTGGTGGAGGTCTGCCAGCCCACGATCCGACGCGAGTTTACGTCGGTGACGAATGCGACGTACACCCACCCCGAGAACGTTCGGACGTAGGTGATGTCGGCGACCCACAGCTCATTGGGGCGCAAGGCCGAGAAGTGGCGGTCCACGAGGTCCGCGGGGCACTGCTCACGCGGCGCAGAGCGCGTCGTGTGGGGCGTCCTTGGCCCGCCGGATACCCCGCAGCCCCAGGCAGCGCATGAGGCGCTCGATCGTGCAGCGGGCCACGTGCCCCTGCCCGTGGCGCTCAGCGGGCCACGGGCCGGTTCAGCATGACGTGCATCTTGCGGGCCCCGAACGCCGAGTAGTTCTCAGCATGCACGGCACGGATCTCGTCCTTGAGGACCTCGTCGCGCCTGGCGCGTGGTGAGGGCGGGCGGGTCCTGGCCGCGTAGACGGTGGATGGGGCGATCGTGATGCCGGCGCTAGTCAGCGTCTTGCAGATCGGCACGGGCCCCGAACTCGTCCTTCTTGGACTCCACGTAGCGGCAGATCATCGGGATGGGCGGCCTGGCTCCGCCGCGAAAAAAGCTGAGGCGCTCTTCAGGATCGCGTTGGCCCGCCGAAGCTCGCGGACCTCCTTCTCCAGCTCCTTGATCCTCTCGGCCTCCGCCGTGGTGGTGCCGGGGCGGGTGCCCTGGTCCACCTCGGCCTGCCGCACCCACGTACGCAAAGCCTCCGGATGGACCCCCAGCTCGTCGGCGATCCTCTTGACCGCCCCCCTTAGCCCTGGCCGGGTCGGCCAGCGCCTCCAGCGTCATCCTCGTCGCCCGCTCACGAAGCTCCAGCGGGTACTTCCTCTGTCCCATGCGCAGTGATCCTTCCTGTCATCACTGCCTCCATCAAACCCGGGGCGCAACACAGTCCGCACCAGCACAACGAAAAGTCCCAGTCAGACCAACACGAGGTGTCCTTTAACCCGGCTTCCACACCCGAAAAGGCTGGGCCGGACGCACATAACCCCCCACGACACGCCCGACCAATGCCACACATTCTTGCCGGTAACCCCGAAGTGTCCCCTGGTCTCAGAACACAGCGACCAACAAAAAAACCGCGGACCCATCGGATCCGCGGTTCGTTCGGTGGACCTAGCAGAAGGCTTGTCGAAACTCGCCCCACCGGTGGGTTACATGAGATCACTGCACCGAACGATCCGCAGTCGCGCGGGGCGGCCTACCCAACGTGAGCCAGAACCGGTAAGTCCGCACCGCAGCATCGGTAGCGAGGCACTCGACTCTCTGGAACGGCGGTATCACGATGGCGAGGCGCTCCGCGCGATCGCGAACGATGTCGGGCTGAGCCGTCACCGACTGGCGTCACTGCTTCGGGGGCGAGGCGTCCGCATCCGCGGAGCGTCTCCTTCTTCCGCAGAGGTTCGAGAGATGGCCCGGCTCTACCGGGCCGGCGAATCACTAAAACGCATTGGTGACGACTTGGGGTACTCAGCTGACACGATTCGGAACCACTTGCTCGCGGTCGGCGTGACTCTGCGTGGCTCGCAGCCCCGTGATCGATGAAGGAAATAGTGCGTTGGAGAGTGACCCCGAGCGTCGCTCTACTCGGAGTCAGTGATCGGTACACGGGCCACGGCGACGCTGAACCCCATGGTGACGAGTTGACGGCCTTGCTGCATCAGGTTCAGCTTGCTGAAGAACGGGAGCCAGTCGCGTCCCTCGCGAGTCGAATTCGCGATAACTGCGTACGTGACGCGGTACCGCGATCTATCTACCGTCTCGTCGTCTCTCGGCACGAGCCGGAGCCAGGTCTCGCGTGACTCCGCCGCGACCTCGTCTTCAATCAGCTGGCGGACTTGGGTCCGGAACGCGCCGTCGTTGATGAAGGTGGAGGCGGAGACGCTTCCTTGCGCGAATAGGTGGCTCAATGTTGCGGAGCGGGACTTCCGCTTGACGTGGATCAGGTCACCCTGGTCGGAGAGGACGTCACAGAACTCTATGCCACTGCTAGCACCGCCAGGTCGTTTGATGCGTGCGTCCAATTTCAGCAGGTGCTGTGGCGAGGACGCCGCCAGGCGAGTGTTGTAGTCGGCTTCGATTTCACCTGAACGTGCCGGCGGAAGGGCCACGTGCGTGTCTGGTAGGCCAGCAGCAAACGCGTCCACTTCCTCGACGAGCGTGGAGCTGACAGCGAACCAGCGTCCTTCGATGAGGACATGAAGGCGGCTATCGAGCCGCTGTTCGGTCACGATGCACTGATAGAGGTTCCACCGCTTGTCGAAGTTCCCCGAGCGCCCGAACCGGACGGAGACAGACCTAGTCTTAAGGTTCTTCAGCGTGATTGTGGCGCGGTCGTCACCAAGTCGGCTCAGATAATCATCGAGGTCCAAGTCTTCGTAGACGTGGCTGCGAGTTCCGGCGATCATGAATCCGTCGATGTCCTCCCAGTCGATCGTCTCTGGCATGGCGAGGTGTGTCGCCCCAGTTGACCCAGTCCGCAGCTGCGCTACAAGAAGATTGTTGAGTTCTTCGACGGTCGCGTCATCCCGCACGAGTGAGAGCTGGTCGATCCAGCCGAAGTCCGTCTTGTAGTCGTCCGCGTCGAAAGCAGTCAAAAGGTCGTCGCAGATGGCAGGAAGTTCCAACGATGGGGTCGTGACACCCATGACCAGTGAGTCCGCTCCAGCGATTCTCTTGGAGAATGTTTGGTCGCGGGGTTCGCCGGTTACCGCGCGCAGAATGTCTCGGGAGATGTCGACACCAAAGGTCGGCAGCTCAGCACTCTTGCTCACTTGAGTGTTGGTTGATACGACAAGATCCTCGAACGTCTTGGTGTCGAGGCTGCGGATCTGACGAGGATCGATGCGGTTGAGCGCGACGCGTAGACCGAATTGGTACTCGATCTTGGAGAGGTCGAGCAATGATCGTCCATATCCGAAGGTGAGCGCGAAGATCCGGCCGCTCGTCCGGAGGAGCAACAGTCCCGATGTGGAGGCTGAGCGGATGCCACTGAGTTGGTCCGTCAGTAGAGGTTGCACGAAGCCAACCCATGCCGGCACGGATGGCTGGGGCTTGACGTAGAAGAAACGGCCGTCGATACCGGTGGATGGGTCGATCTCGACGGTCACACTTGGCTTGTCCGGGTCGAGAGCATCGTCGAAGTCGGCGATGTCCTCTCGTAGGAGGTAGAACGTGAGTCGTCTCGATTTCATGATGCTCCTGTCGGCAGTGACGGGGCTGTCCGCGAAGCCAGATCGCCTATCGGGCTCCGCGGACAGGCACGGCAATCATCCCTTTGAAGACCGTGGATCGCTGCCAGGGGCGATAGTGTCCTGTGCACGGATGGTCCCCTTCTTGGAACGCACCTGTAGCTCGCCGCCCCCGTCGTTGCCGAGGATGGTGCGCGCCCTGCCAATGCCGGCGGCCTGCGTTGGCATGACCGCACTTGCCCGCGAAGCGCCTGGCTTCCGGACCTCCCAGTCGCCGTCGTCGCGTTGTTGCACCACGCGCTTGTTGGGCTTTCCCATGATGCTCTTCCCCTTCTTCTACATGAACTCGTGCGGGAGTGCCGAGTTCGGGTCATTCGGCCGATTCGGCACGAGAGTCAATTTCGGCTGCGGATCGTCAATGCCTGCCAGGCGTCGCACGTGACGGGGGGTCATCTGAAGGTCGGCTGCGATCTTGGCGAGGCTGGTCCCACAGCCATCAAGAAGGTCGATCGCTGACTTCAGCAACTCCGGACGCTCTCCAGGAAAGTCACCAATAGGCATCGGCCGTCGCGGAAGGCTATTCAGCGTGATGTAGCCACGGCGGACCGTGGACTCGGAGAGGAGATCAAGTTCACGGGATCGATAGAGCAGCGATGCCACCGAGACACCCCACCGCTGGCTGATCTGTTCGTAGCGGTTGAAGTGGACCCGCCTCGGTAGCTCGTTGGCGATCACGTCGCGTGGGGTTAGGAACTCGGCGGCGAACATGTCTGCTTGACGTTCCAACTGACTGTCGGTCCCATGTCGACCGTGATGTAGCACGATGTGCCCCAGTTCGTGCGCTGCTGAAAAGCGGTGCCGCATCACGTCGTTCGCCTTGTCAGGTGTGAGCACGATCATCGGGCGAGGGAGTGCCGTGGTCGAGAACGCATCAATGCGGCTCTTCTCGTCCAAGCTGTCGTCCTGCTTCATGGAGAAGAAGACCGTCAGGATTCCGTGCTGTTCGATCTGGTACACAAGATGCCGGATGGGTTCGCTCCCCAAGGACCAGTGTCGCCGAACGGCTTGTGCCGCAGTCACGGGGTCCGGAACATCGGCGGAGTCAACGCTGGCCCACTCCGGAAGGTCGACTTCCGGAAACTCGACGCTCTCTTCGAGGTAGCACGCCAGTTCCCAGGCTTGCTCGACGTAAGCAGTGGCCTGCTGTTGTTGAGCGACGCTGGTAGAGCGGAGACGCCGGAAGGAAGCCTCGGCGATGTCGACCTGGGCGCGAGGTCGCCCAAGGGCGAAGAATCCCGGCGGAACGCGAAGGGCGTCGGCCAGCGCGGCTACAGTTTCGGCCCGAGGGCGAACCTCCCCACGTTCGTATTGTCCGATAGCGGCGGCGGAGACGCCGACTTTGCGGTGGAGCTCTGCCTTGGACATCTTGTTGATGCGTCGAGCTTGGGTAAGTCGGGCGGGATCGAAAAGTCTCGCAACATCAGCCGCGTCTGTGGACTGACTACGGGGGTCGCCCATCGTTAACTGCCTTCCTTCTCGGCCAGGCGAGGGCGAAGCTTCACGGTAGTGCGGGGGCGATCACCTTCCGCGAAGCTGCCAACAGGCGCGAGCACGGCTGCGGGCGCCTCGCCCGCAACAGGCACCTGATAAGTGAGGCGTTCGGGGTCGGTGAACCCTAGGTAGCGGCCGTTGAGCTGTGCCGGAGCGAAGTAAATCGTGCCGACACCCTGGGGCGAGCTGCTGTAGTAGGGCACGAACAGTGTTGCGCGCGTGTCACCTTCACTGAGGACGGTGAGCGCGTCGCTGAGTCGGGCGGGCTGCTCGACACCGAAAGCCTCGTCAAGCTCGAACAGTCCGGCGTCGACGTACTTGGTGTTGCTGGTCTGCTCCAAGAGTTCGCGACGCGACTCCGGGAGGTAGTTAAGTCTGATGCGGCGGTGGTTTCGAGGCATCTGCTTGCCCACCCGGAGCGGGAAAATCAGTGCATTGCCGAGGAAAGTCAGCGTGCGGCGACTCCTGGGTATCTGCACCTCGCGGTAGGAGGAGAAGTTGGCGAGAAGAGTGCGGAGTTCCTTCTGCACACCACGGGACATACCGGCGCCGTACACGTCTTGGTCGCCATCAGGGTCCTCGTACTCCGTGTGCGCTCGGGCGGAACGCTCCTGACTCCTCTGGATCGCATGCGGAACCTCCCGGCGGATTGCACATAGTTCTTCTCGTGTGAACTCGCCGCGCCAGTCCTGGCGTTCGCACTGCCCGGTCATGGGACTCCTCTCGATGGCGAGTTCAGACTATCCCAAACTTCAGCCTTGCGCACAGATCCGTCAATCTCACGCGTGTCCTGGCCATCTGATCGCTCGTAAATGCAGGAGCTTCGTACCTCCCGAGGTCAATTCGCTCCACGTTCGTGTCGCCTGGGGCGCCGCCAGTGAGCCCGACTCCGCGTTCTCGGGGTACAGCTCGACTCCGCGGCCAGAACAGGTCACGTGACATGCAGCCCGGCCGGAGATGCCGATCACATTGTCGGACCTACGGGCTTCCTCTCGACGGCCACTGATCTTGGAGCGGTACTGGAACTGCGCGGAGGCACCGCAGCCTGCGCTCGTTCCGCAGCGACCCGCGCGCGGGCGCGGTCGATCTTCTGCGCCGTGCCTTCGGGTTGGGCGCCGAGCGGGTCCGGGTCGGTGATCTGGTAGCGGTCACGGTAGGCGGCCACAACCAAGGCGCGGCGTCGCCAC
>ERZ773197.1967-NODE-1967-length-13527-cov-13.637619_pt1 | contig 13527 bp, 13 predicted proteins | sample MGYA00580999_ERZ773197 | MGnify/ENA primary metagenome ERZ773197 (study PRJEB29015, sample SAMEA2738166) | human oral metagenome | biome: human oral; feature: human-associated habitat; material: saliva | place: China | collected 2185 ...
CCTAACCAATCGGTCTGCGCCCTTTGGGCTTGACCTCTTGGGGTTTCATGGTAAAGAAGGAGGCTCCCGCCGTGGCGGGAGCCTCCTTCTGCTATGTGCATGGCAGAACGTGCCGAAGTATGCTATACTTTATACGTTGCCTCTCCAGACCGGCAAGGGAAGGAGGTGCATTTGCTGTGGAGGATATCGTTACAACCTTCCTTCTCTCCGTCACGGCAGGGGTGGTCTGCCACTACCTTTGTCAATGGCTTGACGCGAGAGCGAAAGGCAACAAGCCTGAGCCTTAATCCCAGCTCGCAAGAAAGAGGATAGAAAATCCCCCCAAGCTACCATCTTGGGGGGATTTTCGTGCATGTACTATGGAATCGTTACAACATTCCTGCCATCTACAGTATAGCATATCTGTTTGTTGTTATGCAAGTCATTCTATCGATGGCATAGAAGTGAAAATTTGATTCGGACGATAGGAAGAAGATATTACAAGTTTAGCGAAGCAGAGCCAAGGCGGAGTAGTGGGACGCCATCGTGCTCATCTGCGCTTTCTGTGCGAAGAGGAAGAGCTTCTGCTGCGTATCGCTGTTCTTGAATTCGCTCGCGGCCTTTGCCATGTCGGTGCCGTTGCTCGTCGTCGAGGCTGCCATGAGGTTTTCTTCCTGCGTGACGAAGTTCGCCGACTGGTAATTGAGGCGCTGCTGCGCCGCGCCGATGGTCGTCGCCTGGTCGAGCGTCTTGTTGAGCGCCGTCGTGACCTTGTCGAGGGCATCGGCGATGCCGGCGTCCGTGCCGAGGTTCAGCGTGGACTTGCCGTTCGCGTCCGTCAGGCCGAGCGCGGAGGAGCGCATATCACCGAGGTTTGTGATGCTCGTCGAGCCGTCGAGGGAGGCGACATTCGCGGACTTCGAGCCGTCGAGGAGGTTCATGCCGTTGTACTGGATGCCGGCGTTGTCATTGAGCGTGGCGATCGTCTGATCGACCATCTTGCCGAGATCGCGGCGGTCGGAGTCGCTGTTCGTGCCGTTGGCGGCATTGAGAAGCGTCTGCTGCAGCTGGCCGAGCGCTTCGATGGAAGAGCTTACGCCGCCTTCTGCCGTTTTGAGCATGGCGTTCGTGCGCTGCGAATTGGCATCCGACTGGCTGACGGCGGCGATGTTCGCATTCATGCGCATGTCGATGGAATAGGCGGAAGGTCCGAATACGGCGGACGGGTGCTTCGTGCCGCTCGAAATCTGACGCGCGAGGTTATTCGATGTATGGTTGATGCGGTTCAAGGTCGAGTGCTGGATGAGGTTGTTCCCAAGTGTAATCGCCATGAGGCTGCACATCCTTTCGTTGGTGACGATATGTTCATTCGTATACGTTCATTATAAAAGAAATTGAAAAAGAAAGCAAGACTTTTTAACTAGAAAAAGCAGAAGTAGGCGCAGGCGGCAAAGTGTGGTATACTATAGGGCAAGGAAAAGAACGCATTTCCGAGGCGCGAGGAGGGGTGTGCCATGGGCAAGCCAATGACGAGTGCAAGAAATGAGGAAAAGATGGAGAGAAAGACGAGCCGGACGAGCCTCGAAGCGGCAAAGCTGATTCGGCAGGCTTCCATAGAGCTGATGAAGAAGAACGCGAAGCTCTACAAGGAGTTGGAGAACCGATGAGCAAGATTCAGTTGGTGGTGGATGATGTGCTCTACTTCCACGAGGAGATGGAGCGCACGTCCCGCATGGAGAAGGGCGTGCGCGACATGGGGCTGCTGGCCTCGGCGGTCAATGCGCCCTTCCAGAGTTTCGGCGGCGTGGAGCTTTATCCGACGTTGACGGAGAAGGCGGCGCGGCTGTGCTACGGCATTGCGAAGAACCACCCGTTTTTTGACGGCAACAAGCGCACGGCGCTTCATTCGATGCTGGTGTTCCTCGCGGTCAATGGCTGTGCCTTGGAGGAAGAGGACGCTGTGCTCGAAGAGGTCATCATCGACGTGGCAGCGGGCAATATGGCATCCGATGAGCTGGCAACATGGCTGAGCGAGAAGGTGCGGCGTCGGGAGATGGAAGGGATGTGGCATGGATGAAGGCATTGCGGCTGTACGGGGCGCGTGATCTGCGTCTGGAGGAAGTGGAGCGCCCCGAGCGCACGAAGGACGAGGTGCTGCTTGAGGTCAAGGCGTCGGGCATCAGCATGTCCGACGTCAAGAGCGTCTACGAGATGGGCGCGCCGGAGGGCAATGCGCCGCAGATCCTCGGGCATGAGTTCGCGGGGCGCATCGTTGAGGCGGAGGATGTCGCTCTTGTCGGCCGCGCGGCGGCGGCGTATCCGATGCTTTTTTGCGGGCGCTGCATGGCGTGTCTTGACGGGAGGCCGCGCGACTGCGGCGAGATGCAGCTCTACGGCGCGGGGCGTGCGGGCGGCATGGCCGAGTTCGTAGCGGTGAAGAAGCAAAATCTCGTGTTTTTGCCGCCCGACGTGAGCTTCCGTGCGGCGGCGCTGACGGGAGCGGCGGCGGTGGCTCTGCATGCTTTCCGCAAGACGGGCGTAGGCCCCGGCTCGACGCTCGTGGTCTTCGGACTCGGCTCGATCGGTCTGGCGCTGGCAAGCTGGGCGCGCGAGGCCGACGTCCGAAACGTTGTGCTCGTGGCGCGAACGATGGAGAAGGCGGCTTTCGCTCGCTCGCTGGGTTTTTTGCAGTCGGTCGACATCGAGGGCTCGGATGTCTACAACTACGTCATGCGCCTGACGGGCGGGCGCGGCGCCGATGCGTGCATCGAGGGGCTCGGCGAGGGCGGTGCACTGGAGACGGCGCTGCTGTCCGTGAAGCGCGGCGGGCGCGTCGTCGTCATGGGAAGGCCGGAGAAGAGCCTTGAGATGACGGGGCTCATGTACGATCTCTTGCTGCAGAAGGAGGTCGAGCTGCACGGCGCATGGAAGAGCAGCCTCAACACGCGCCCTGCCGAATGGCTCGACGCGATGAACGCGATGCGCAGCCATGCAGTCGATGCTGAGGCACTCGTGACGCATACCTTTCCGTTTGAAAAATACGAGGAGGCGTTCGCCTTGCTGCACGACAAGCAGGAGATGTACAGCAAGGTGCTCTTCGTGAACGGGGAGGAAGCGCATGGCTAAGCGCGGCAAGCGTCAGAAGAAGGGGCAGGGCGGCTCGGCGAAGAAGCCGCTCGCGGCGTTTGCAGGCGGCTCGCCTGCCGAGTTGCTCGGCGAGGCGAGCCGCCTTTTTGCCGCCGCGCGGTACACGGATGTGCGTGCGCTGCTCACGGCTGCGTTTGCCTCTTGGACGGGGGCTTCTGTCGGCGAGGCGGCGGCTTTTCATGATCTCGTGGAGCTTCGCTATGTGTTGGCGGCGTCTCTCGTGCAGCTTGGCGACTATGGGGCGGCGCGTGCGGAGATCGCACGCATCCGCGAGAGCGCTGCCGCGCACCCGGGCGCGGCGCTGCAGGAGATCTACATCGAGAAGGCCGAGGGCAGGACGCGCACGGAGCTTAAGCATCTCGCGGCGCTCATCTCGTATTTGGAGGAGCGGCTTGCCGAAGAGCCGCCCGCGCCGCTTGCCGCCTACTATCGAAAGTTCCTCGCGGAAAGCTACAGCCTTAGGGGTTCTGCGCTGACGCTCGCGGGAAGCGCTGCAGCAGGCGTCCGTTCCTTTCTCGCCGCGAGCCGCATGGAAGCGGATGAAGCGCAGGCCGTGGCGGAATACAGCAACGCGCTCTTCGCGCTCAACTATGTTGCCGTGGAGGAGCGTGCGTCTTTTGCAGGGCTGGCCGAGGGCTTCGACGGCTTCTTTTCCGATGTAGAGCGCATGACGCATACGAGGGCGCAGCACGCGCATGCGCGGCTTCGCATCGGCTATATCTCGCCCGACCTCCGCCGTCACGCGGTCGCCTTCTTCCTGCTGCCGCTCCTCCGCGCCTTCGACCGCGAGCGCTTCGAGGTCTTCTGCTATGCGAACAACAGCGAGGACGCGGTGTCGCGCACGATGGCGCAGCAGCCGGGCGTTCACTGGACGAATATCCTCGGGCTTTTGCCCGAGGAGGCGGCGCGGCTCGTCGCGGCGGACGAGATCGACATCCTCTGCGACCTCTCGGGGCACACGAAGGACAACTGCCTCGCTGTCCTCGCGCGAAAGCCCGCGCCCGTGCAGATTACAGGGCTAGGCTACATGGGGCCGACGGGGCTTTCGGCGATCGACTATGTGCTTGGGGATCGGGTGCTCGATGCGGCGGAGGAAGCGGAAGACGCGGCAGCCGCAAGATGCCGAGGCGCGGCGGAGGACGGCGCGTCGCAGGGCGCTCGGAAAGAGCGGAGCGAGCGTCCGCTCTCCCTGCCGCACAGCCACTTCTGCTACCTGCCGTTCGTCGTGATGCCGGACGTCGCGCCGCCGCCGTGCCTTTCGCGCGGGCATATCACCTTCGGCTGCTTCAACAACTACAGCAAGGTCACGGACGCGATGCTGCTCCTATGGCGGCAGCTCTTGGCATATATGCCGGGCGCGCGGCTGCTCTTGAAAAGCCGGCTCTTTGGGAGCGAGGAGGGGCGCTCGATCGCCGTCGAACGCTTCGGGCGGCTCGGTCTCGATGCGTCGCGCATCGAGCTGCGCGGCTTCTCGGCGGATTACCTCGCCGAGTATGCCGACATGGACATCGCACTCGACACCGCCCCCTATACGGGCGGCTTGACGACGTGCGAGGCGCTCTGCATGGGCGTGCCCGTCGTGACGCTCAAGGGCGGGACGCACGGCGCGAGGTTCGGCGCGAGCCTCTTGGAGAATGCAGGACTTCCCGAGCTTGTCGCCAAGAGTGAGCGAGAGTATGCAGAGATCGCCAAGCTTCTCGCCGGCTCGCCCGAAACGCTCCAAATGCTCCGAGAAAAACAGCGCGACATGCTCCTCGCCTCACCGCTGATGAACTTTCGCCAATATGTGCAGGAAGTCGAGGCGGCGTATGAGGAAGTATGGCGTCGGTGGGAAGATGGGGAGTGAAAGAAAAGAGCCGCCCTCGCCGCTGTCGCGGAAAGGGCGGCTCTTTTCATCTGCCGTGGAAATGCTGCCTGTCCGATGTTTGCACACCGAGGTAATTCTTCAAGGATTCCTGCAGCAGATGGGAGTAATTGATCTTTTCCTTGCGTGCGAGGATGTCGAGCCAGCGAGGAATCGTGACGGTCTTGCTCGTGGACTTGTTGAGCATCTTTTCACGAAACGGCGGCATCCAGGCGTCAATCATGGCGAGGCTTTCCCCCTTCCGGCAGGAAAGCGAGGCGAGGCGGCTTGGTTCGGGAATTTCTTCCCCATCCTCTTCCATGCCGTAGAGATGCAGCTGCAAGGCTTCTTTCGCATTGCGGAAGGCTTCTTCCATTGTCTGCGCACAGGGAAGGCAGCCGGGAAGGTCGGGAAAGTGAATCGAAATGCCGTCGGAAGCCTCGTGGAATATGGCGGGAAATGTATATGCGTCTTTCATAACAACCTCCTAAGGCTGATTCAGGGCAAGTCAATGTCGGCTTGCTCGGCGATGCTCTTCAATGTGTCGAGGGGGAAGGCTCTGCGCGGGTGCGTGACGGTGACGCGCCCTTTCTTTGTCGGGTGTTTGAACTGATGATGATCGCCGACGCAGTGGACTTCGTACCAGCCGTCTTTTTTCAGCAATTTGATGATCTCGCGCGACGAGTAACTTTTCATGGAGGACTCCTTTCATATTCAGTTTAACACATAGAATAATACGTGTCTACATGGAATGACGCGCCCTTCTCATTTGACACCTTTCCCTGTTCTATGCTAAACTGAATCACGATTGAGGCGGCTCGGCCGCTCTGGGAAAGCGAGGCGGTTTCGTGCCGATCAAAATACCGAACAGCCTGCCGGCGGCGCAGGTTCTGGAGAGCGAGAACATCTTTTTCATGGATGCGGAGCGTGCCTACAGCCAGGACATCCGCCCGCTTAGGCTTCTGATCCTGAACCTCATGCCGAACAAGTCGGTGACGGAGACGCAGCTTCTGCGCCTTTTGGGCAATACGCCGCTGCAGGTCGAGGTCGACTTCATCTATACGGAGTCGTATGTGCCGCAGCATACGTCGCAGGACTATCTTGCGGAGTTCTACGGCACGTTCGCCGAGGTGCGCCACAAGAAGTATGACGGCTTCCTCATCACGGGAGCGCCTGTCGAGCAGATGGCCTTCGAGGAGGTCGCCTACTGGGACGAGGTCGCCGAGATCATGGAGTGGAGCAAGAAGCACTGCTATTCGTCGTTCCATATCTGCTGGGGCGCACAGGCGGGGCTATACTACCACTACGGCATCGACAAGCAGGATACGGGGCAGAAGGTCTTCGGCGTCTACAAGCATCACCTTTGCGTCGAGCACGAGCGACTTTTCCGCGGTTTCGACGATGAGTTCTATGTGCCGCATTCGCGCCATACGGAGATGAAGAAGGCGGACATCGAGCGCGTGCCCGAGCTGACGATTCTCGCGGAGTCAGAGAGCCGCGCGGGCGTCTATGCGATTGCCAATATCGAAAAGAGGCAGTTCTTCATCACGGGTCATGCCGAGTACGATCCGCTTTCCTTGAAGCAGGAGTACGACCGCGATGTGGCGGCGGGGCTTCCGATCGAGATCCCGCAGAATTACTACCCGGCGGACGATCCGACGCAAACGCCCGTCGTGCGCTGGCGCTCGGTGGCGAACCTCTTGTTCGCGAACTGGCTCAACTATTATGTGTATCAGGAGACGCCGTATGAGCTTGACGGGCTTTACCGTGCGGCGGACGATTGAGATTTTTTGAATGGCTGGAAGAAAAGGAGTGAAAGAAAAAAAGATGAAGATGAAACGATGGCTGGCGGCCGCACTTCCTTTCATTTTTCTTGCGGCGACGGCAGATGCGGCGCCTCATGTGCCGCCGAATATCTACGAATGGGTGCAGTCCTCGGCGCGTGCCAATTACTTCTTCAACAAGAACGTCATGCACTACGAGCTTCTTGCGGGCGGCGTGCTGAACCCGCGCGTGCTCATCGTGCCGACCTTGCAGACGTACGATGATGTGGCGATTGCCGACGTCGTCGCCAAGAGGCGCTGGCGCGGCGAATCGCTCGCGGGCTACGATGACCTTGTGGGCGAGGCGGAATATCTGCGCATCGACCTTGCGGCGGGGACTTCGACCTTGGAGCGTGCCGATGACCTCGACAGCACATGGTCGACTCTCTCCTCGACGACGCCGATGAGCGTGACGGTCATCAAGGATCTGCCCGAGAAGAGCTTGGAGCGCAAGTTCCTTGAAGCGGTGCTCGCCTACGAGCGAGGGCATCGCATGGAGATTGCCGCACAGACGAAGAAGACGCTGACGACGGATGATCTGAAGCGGATGGAAGAGCATGAGCGTGAAGATCTGACGGCGTCCTTGCTGGGAGGTTTCGCTCAGGCATCTGAAGAAAAGGCGCAAGAGGATCATGGGGCAAAGGCTGATCGAAAAGGCGGAGAATGAGCATAGCTTGTGCGAGGAGGAGCTCGCCGAGCTTTTGTCGTCTTCCGCTGCAGAAGAGCCTCTCGCCGCTGCCGCCGACCGCGTGCGGCGAAAGTATGTGGGCGACGGCGTGCATCTTCGAGGACTCATCGAGTTCACGAATATCTGCCGGCGCAGCTGCTTTTACTGCGGTCTGCGGCGTGAAAATGAAAGGGCGGAGCGCTATCGCCTGCGCCCGCAGGAGATCGTGCGCCTGGCGCAAAATGCACGCGGCTATGGCTATCGGACGGTCGTGCTGCAGGGGGGCGAGGACGGCTATTGGCATGTCGAGCGGCTCGCCCCGATCCTGCGCGAAATACGGGCTTTGGGGCTTGTCATCACGCTTTCCATCGGCGAGCGCACAGAAGAGGAGTATCGTGCGCTCAAGGAAGCGGGGGCAAGCCGTTTTTTGCTTCGTATTGAGACGACGGATCGCGAACTCTACGAAAGGCTAGACCCGGGCATGAGCTGGGAGGTGCGCCGCGCATGTCTCGCGTCCCTGCGCGCGCTCGGCTACGAAGTCGGCACGGGTTCGCTCGTGGGGCTGCCCGGGCAGTCGGTCGAGTCTCTGGCTCGCGACATTCTCTTTTTTCAGGAGATCGATGCGGACATGGCAGGTATCGGCCCCTTCATACCGAACGGCGATACGCCGCTCGGCGAGGCGGCGGCGGGTGACATTCACTTGACGCGGCGCATGGTTTCGCTCTTGCGGCTGCTCCTGCCCGAGGCGAACATTCCGGCGACGACGGCGATGGAGACCTTGGAGCGCGGCGCACGTTCGCTCATCCTGCGTTCGGGCGCGAACGTCGTCATGCCGAATGTGACGGAGGGTGACTTTCGCCGCAAGTACGCGCTCTATCCGGGCAAGGCATGTGTCAAGGATACGCCCGAGCATTGCCGCGCGTGCCTGGGTGCACAGCTTTCGGCCATCGGCCGTTTCGTCGCCGAGGACGCGGGTTTTCGGCGCAGGAGAAGTATAGATTTGTGAGGTGTTTGCTTTGAAGATGAATGGGGCGCAGGCGGTTTTGGAAAGCCTGCGCAAGGAGGGCGTGCGCGTTGTTTTCGGCTATCCGGGCGGCGCGGTGCTCGACCTCTACGATGCGATTTACACGGAGAAGTTTCCCCATATCCTCGTGCGCCACGAGCAGGGAGCGGCTCATGCGGCGGACGGCTACGCGCGTGCGACGGGCGAGGTCGGCGTGTGCCTGGCGACGTCCGGTCCCGGCGGCACGAACCTCGTGACGGGCATCGCGACGGCATACATGGATTCTGTCCCGCTCGTCTGCATTACGGGGCAGGTCGGCAATCCTTACATCGGCAAGGATTCCTTCCAGGAGGCGGACATCTGCGGCATCACGACGCCGATCACGAAGCACAACTACCTCGTGAAGGCGGCGAAGGATTTGCCGCAGGTGCTGAAGGAGGCCTTTTTCATCGCGCGCACGGGGCGTCCGGGGCCGGTCACGGTCGACATCGCCAAGGACGTCTTTACGCAGGAGATTGATTATGTCTATCCTGAGAAGGTGCACTTGAAGGGCTATACGGCAGACTTCACGGGCGAGGCGGCAGAGGTCGAGGCGGCGGCGGCGGCAATCGCCGAGGCGAAGCGGCCGCTCCTCATCCTCGGCGGCGGCGTAACGCTCTCGGATACGGCAAAGACTGTGCGCGAGATTCTCGATCTCACGGGGATTCCCTCGGTGACGACGCTCATGGGCATCGGCTGCGTGCCGGCCGCACGCGAGAACTTCCTCGGCATGGCAGGCATGCACGGCACATACGCGGCGAACATGGCGATCCAGGAGTGCGATCTGCTCATCGCCGTCGGCATGCGTTTCGACGATCGCGTGACGAGCCGTGTTGCAGGATTTGCGCCGCGCGCGAAGATCGTGCACTTCGAGGTCGATCCCGTCGAGGTGAACAAGAACGTCGTCGCTGACTGCCGCGTGCTCGGCGACCTGCGCTGGTCGCTGCCGCTCCTCAAGGAAAAGCTGGCCGCGCTCGGCGATCTGCGCGCACGCTTTTCGGGGTGGAGCCGCTACACGGTCGAGATGAACAACGAGCAGCCGCTTTCCTACAAGAAGAAGGAAGGCTGCGTCATGCCGCAGCAGCTCATTGAGACGGTCAGCGAGCTTGCCGCTGACGATGCGATCATCGTGACCGACGTTGGACAGCATCAGATGTGGGCGGCGCAGTACTACGATGCGAAGGAGCCGCGCCGCTTCCTGACGTCGGGCGGTCTCGGCACGATGGGCTACGGCCTGCCCGCCGCCATTGGCGCGAAGGTCGCGCGGCCAGGCCGGCAGGTCATCCTCTTCACGGGCGACGGCAGCATCATGATGAACTGTCAGGAGATGGCGACGGCGGCGGCGAACGGCGTTGCCGTGAAGATCATCGTCGTGCACAACCGCGTGCTCGGCATGGTCACGCAGTGGCAGCGCATGTTCTACGACAAGCATTACTCCCAGACGCTCCTGCCGGGCAGCACGGACTTCGTGAAGCTCGCCGAGGCGATGGGCGTGGGGGCTTGCCGCCTCCAAGATCCGACAAGTCTCAAGGCGGATCTGGCAGCGGCCTTGACAAGCGATGCGCCAATGCTCATCGACGTCATCGTACCGGGCAACGTCGATGTCCTGCCGATGGTGCCGGGCGGCAAGAGTCTCGATGAGATGGTCTTGGAGAGCGAGTAAGGGAGACAGTGGGATGAATGAGAAAGAAGTGCAGCTGATCGGGCAGCTGCAGGAAGCGGCTGCTACGGGAGATGCGGCAGCTTGGCGAACGGTGGTTCTCGCGCTCATGGAAGCGTACAACCGTGCGCCCGATGAGGAGCTTTTTTCTTTGCTGCATGATTTGCTCTATGTGCCGAATGCCGATGCTATGCGCGCGAACTATGAAAGGGCACGCGCAGCGCTTTTCGACAGGGCGGTGAGATTGTCGGAAGTGGCGTCATCTCCGCAGGAGTTTCCCTCGTATGAGGAACTGTCGTACCGCCTGTTCCCCATCGATGCGGATGCTTCCGTGTTCTTTTGGAATGATGAGAACCGCTTCTTGCTGCATGAAAGCGGCACACGTCTTTTGGATGCCGTGCAGAAAATGCTGCTTGACGCGCCGGAGGCCGAACTTCTTCCGTTCATGGCGGACGCTCTGCGCGAGCAGCGCACGAATGCTCTCCGACAGCAGCTTTTTCTGTGGTTTGAGCAACGCAGCTTTCCTTCTTCGGCGAAAGCAGCATTGGCAGAGTTCGCCGCTTTGAGCCGTGATGAAGCGGAACCCCTTTTCATCGAGGCGGTTTTTCGATTTGTCGCAGGCGATTTGCCCGGAGCGCGTGTCTTGGCGGAGCGGGCGTATGCGCTTCGCTCCGTTCATGTGGAATTGTGGCGGCTGCTCGTCGATATCTATGATGCACAGGGCGAAGAGGAGCTTGCTGCGCGCTTCAAGGGACTTTGTCACAAGCATACGGGGAAACTGCAGGGAACGTCTCTTCACCTTGAGGACAGGGCTGTGCGGCGTGCTTTTCTGATGGGAAGGCTGACGGTCTTTCAGACGCCTTTTTACGAGGAAGTCAAGCTGCTTCCCCGGGGAGGGATGGAGATGCAGCGGCACACATTGTTCGGCAGGTTTCTCCTTTCACCGGAAAAGAGAGGGAGAAGGCTGTGGTGCGGCATCTACAATACCGATATCTTTTTTAATATGCGTGCTGTGCGCTTGGCTCATCTGGAGTATTCGGGCGAAGAAGATATGGAGCTTTATTCGAATATCACCTTCGACCTGCGCAGGGCGATGACTGCGACTTCTTTGAACATTCATGTATCGCCGGATGTGCCTGTTCTTGTCGCCGCCACCGTTGCACCGTTCGAATCCCAGATGAAGGCTGCCATCACGCTCGATGATGGACAGACGCGCGGAGATTTCTATACGGGGATCGGGGAATTCGGTCTTTTGCGCATGGAGAGAGACACGCGCCTTGCCTTTTCGGAAGGGGTTTTCGTTGTGACGGAACCTGTGCAGCTCGTGCACAGTCCCAAGCGAAAGCGCCTGATTTTGAATCTTCTGCTCGACGGCTTGTCCTGGGCGGCGATGCGCTGCGATGGATTCCGCGCCATGCCGAATCTCATGCGCTTTTTTTCCAAGGGTGTGATCTTTGATCAAGCGTTTTCTGTCGCCGAGTACACGTTTGCTTCTCTCAGTACGATGGAAACGGGAATGCATATGCACAGAAGCCAGGTTTTCCATGGGGATGTGTGGATGGAAATTCCTGCCGAAAACAAGGTGCTTTCCGAGCGCATGAAGGAGCTTGGCTACCATTGCGTGCAGACCATGGGAGACGCCACAGGCATAGACAATGGTCTCAAACGCGGTTATGATCGCATCGTCGCCGCTCCGTACATCACGTTTTCGGCGTACGAGGGCGTCAAGCGGACGATCGATCATCTCGACGCTTTTGATGAATGCGACAATTATGTATTCCTGCATGTATCGGACTCGCATCCGGTCGTTTCCTATGCTATCCCGCCTCAGCCGAAAACGCAGGCGAAGCTTCCTTGGCAGGAACGTGTCTATGAAGGAGTGCCGAGAGAGAGGGCATTCGATCTCAATGGAAAACGGCGCAACGTGTACGACAACGTGGCTGCCATCGAGCGCATGGACAGGGCGCTTGGCGAGCTTTTCCGCTATATCGAGGATCACTACAAGGACGATGAGTACATCATCAATGCCTATTCCGACCACGGGGTTTCCGTTCACAGCAAAGATCCGTTCTTCTTCAGCGACGAGCGCTGCGGCACGGCATTCATGATGCGCGGTGCGGGCATTCCCGCCATCGGCATGACGGATGAGCTCGTGAGCCTTCTCGATCTCCATGCCGTCGTCATGCACGAGGCGGGGCTGTCCATGGATGAAACGCTCGATGCGAACCTGCCCGCCGTGTTCGGCGGCAGGGCACGCGAGTATGTGATCTCGAATTCCATCTTCCCGGGGCAGACGTACAAGCTTGCAATCCGCACGAAGGAACATGAGTTCCGTCTGGAGACGAAGGAGTTTACGCGCATGGACGGTACGATCGACATGAGCGCTTATACATGGCATCTGTATGAGCGAGAGGGGCATCGGGAGATTTGGAGCGACGCCTTGCGCGACAAGTTTCTCGCGATCGCATGGCAGCATGTGGCGTCGTTCGCCCATGTGTGATATGATGAGAGTGCCGCCTGAGACTTCTCAAGGCGGCAAGGAAGGCGGTTGAATCAAGCATGATGCAGAAATTTTTCCTCGCGGCGCTTCTCGACAACAAGCCGGGCGTTCTCACGCATATATCGGGGCTGATCAGCCGCCGCGCGTTCAACATCGAGAGCATTTCGGCAGGCTATACGGAAGAGCCGGACGTGACGCGCATCAACATTGTCGTGTCGGTCGAGGACGAGCGCGAACTCGCGCAGGTCACGACGCAGCTCGCGAAGCTCATCGACGTCATCAAGATCGTCAACCTCAGCGAGGTGGACTCCATCAAACGTGAACTCGTGCTCATCAAGGTGCGGGCGACGAAGGAGACGCGCGCCGACATCATCAACGTCGTCAACATCTTCCGCGCGCGCATCGTCGACGTGAGCAAGGAGAATGTCGTCATTGAGCTGACGGGCGAGGGCGACAAGATCGACGCTTTGTCCGAGGTGCTTTCGGAGTACGGCATCATCGAGATCGCACGCACGGGCGCCATCGCGCTGTCGCGCGGCCCCGTGCCGGTCAAGGAGATGTGAGGGGAGCGCCGGATTTATCGGCGTTTTCGTAAGGGGGCAGTTCTTTTGCTGGGATGTAAGGATTTCTTCTCTTTTTGTGGGTTCAAGCTGGGCGGCGTGCGCCGTTTTGGGCGTCGCGCTTTGCGCACGGCTGCGGCGGCGCTTGCGCTTTCCTATGCTTTCGCGGGATTTGCGCCTGCGCTTGCCGCGCACGCGCCCGTCGCGGTCGGGACGCGCGCGCACGATGTGGGAGAGACCGAGGTGCACACGGAGCCGCAGCACGGCGGCTCGGCGCGGCGCACGATCGCCTTCGACCCACGCCCG
>ERZ773197.1971-NODE-1971-length-13517-cov-4.603031_pt1 | contig 13517 bp, 10 predicted proteins | sample MGYA00580999_ERZ773197 | MGnify/ENA primary metagenome ERZ773197 (study PRJEB29015, sample SAMEA2738166) | human oral metagenome | biome: human oral; feature: human-associated habitat; material: saliva | place: China | collected 2185 ...
AATTACATAGGTAGATGCGAGCTCTCCTTGATTTTTCCTTTCAGAAAGAATGCCTTTTCTCTAAAGTTCCGCAATAATCTGAATTTTAAGCGTAATCGAGCGCATATAGAATGCAGTTGGGTGTATCCTCTCAGTCGAGATTTACGCATTGTTTTGCAAGCCTCGCACGGTTATGGCGACTCACTGATAGACTATAATTACAAGCAAACAGTAGTGGGTGTAGGATTTACCTTCTTGAGTTTATAATGGTTAAAAAATATAAAGTTTCTTACAAAAGTAGGAAACTTTTTTTGTTTATTAAGTTTTTTTATACTACCTTTGCCCCCGAATTCAAGATGATTAGCAATTGGTAAATTGCTAATTAGCAAATTGACAAATTAATATAAGTATGAAAGAAGAAATAGTAAAGCGCGCACTGAATGATTTTATGCAGTATGGGTTTAAAACCTTTACAATGGACGATTTAGCAAGCAAAATGGGAATATCAAAAAAAACGCTTTATGAGCACTTCCCTTCTAAAAACGACTTAGTAGAGGCAGTATTAGATTATGCCTTAGATATGAGTTGCAAAGATGTAGAAGCTTTTGTACAAGGCGATGGCTCGGTAATAGAAAATGTATACCGCAATCAGAAAAAAGTAAAAGAGATATTCAATATCAATAGTGACCGTCCTATTTGGGAACTTCAAAAATACTACTCCAAAACCTACGAGCGTATGGAGATAGAATTTGCTAAGTCTGATGCGCGTTTTATAGATAAACTCTTAGAAAAAGGTTGGAAAGAAGGACTTTTTAGAGAGGATATCAATGTAAATTTTTATAAAACCTTTTACTCTAGTGTACAACGTTTGCGTTCTGTTGCCAACACTTTTCCTGAGAGAGAATTTCCTTTTTGGGATACTATCTATACCCTAATGGAATATTTTTTCAGGATATTAGTAAACGAAAAAGGTATGAAAGAATTAGAGCGCGTATTGCAGCTTAAAAACGAAAAATTAATATAAAAAAAGCTTGTTTAAAGCCTATCTAACATATAAAAACAAATATCAATGAAAAGAATCATTACAACTATTTTGCTGTGTGCTACAGCAATTTCTTTTGCACAACAAAAAGAACTTACGCTAAAAGACGCAATACATTACGCTTTAGAACACAAAGCCGATGCTGAGAAAGCGCGCTTAGATGTGAAGAAGAGTGAATACCAGATACAAGAAGTACGTGCCAATGCACTGCCTAACCTTGCAGCTTCAGGTGGTATGGTATACAACCCTAAGTTACAAGCCACTTATATTGATGGTAGTGCCTTTGGCATACCTGGTGGAGACCCTTTAAAAATGGAAATGGGACAAAAATGGTCAGCTAATGCTGAAGCTAAACTTACTCAAATGCTCTTCAGTCAGGCTGTATTTATGGGGCTTAAGGCGGCGCGTACTACTCGCGAGTTTTATCTGCTTAATCAACAACTTACTGAGAATGAGATTATCGAAAAGGTAGCTAAGGCTTATTATCAGGTATATCAAACCCGTCAGATGTTGCAAAATATAGAAGCAAACCTAGCCCTTACCGAGAAGACAGCAGGGGTAGTAAAAGGCCTTAACGAAGCTGGTTTAGCTAAAAAAATAGACCTAGATCGTACCACAGTAGCGCTGAATAATCTTAAGTCTGCAAGACAGCAAGCCCTTAACGGACTACAACTCTCTGAAAACGCTCTTAAATATATGATAGGAATGCCTATGAATGAGCAAATCATACTTCCTAAAGAAGGTTTTGAAGCTAATTATGATCTTGCTTTTGCCAAAGGGAGTTCTAACAATCGCATAGAGTTACAAGTCCTCGAAAAACAGAAACAACTTTTGGATATCAATGTTAAGGTAAAACGTGCAGCTCTCTATCCTTCTTTGATGTTACAGGCTACTTATGGCTATTTGAGTATGGGGCCTAAAATGCCTATTATTTATGGTAAAAAGGATAAAGTATATGGGGCTGACTATTCGTCTATTACATTAGGGGTTAGTGTACCTATTTTTTCAGGTTTTGGTACTACAGCTAAAATACGCCAAGCTCAGATAGAGAGCCAAGCTTTAGAAGCTACCCTCAAAGACACCCACCTCGCAATGGATTTGGCTTATGAAAATGCACATAGCCAACTAAATAACAATCTACTTACAATAGATTCACAAAAAGAAAATGTAAAGTTAGCTGAAGAGGTGTTGCTCAATACGCAGAATAATTACCAGCAGGGCTTAGCTTCTCTCACCGATTTGTTAGATGCTGAACGTTCTTTATCTGATGCAAAGAATAACTATACAAATGCACTTTTAGATTATAAGTTAGCAGAAATAGAGTTGCTTAAATCGCAAGGGAAGTTAGATACTATCAAATAAGTACTAAATAAAGACAATAAAAAAAGCTATCCTAATTAGGATAGCTTTTTTTGTACCTGAGGAGGGAATCGAACCCTCACTCCGAAGAACACGAGTTTGAGTCGTGCGCGTCTACCAATTCCGCCACTCAGGCCTACTCTTTAAATCGGCTGCAAAGGTACATAACTTTTTTTAATATGCAAAAAAAAGAGTGACTTTTTTGCATATTATTTTCTAACTACTTATACTTCAATACTTACTGATTTGTTTTTCACTAATGTATTCTCTTCAAAATAGAAGTCTATGCGCCCTAAATTGATGCCATAGCACCCTACTTGATTTACTAAAGTAGTATTGCCGCTTCTGTTAGTTACCAAGGTAGGACGTTCTAAGAAAGTATGTGTATGTCCTCCAATAATAAGGTCTATATGCGAAGTTTGGGCAGCCACTTTTAGATCGTTTACCTTTTTAGGGTTATCTTTATAGTCATAACCTATGTGCGAAAGACAGATAATAAGGTCACACTTTTCTTCATTGCGTAATTTTCGCTCCATATCTTGTGCTATTTCTATAGGGTCAAGATATACAGTTTCCCCATAATTCTGCTTAGTTACCAATCCTTCTAGTTCAACACCAATGCCAAAAACTCCTATTTTTATACCATCTACTAAGTATATTTTATAAGGCTTTGTATGTCCGTTGAGTATTGTGTTGCTTACATCGTAGTTCGAGATGATAAAATCAAATTTAGCGTGAGGCAGTTGGGCATAAAGTCCTTCTAAGCCGTTGTCAAAATCGTGATTGCCTAATGTGGCAGCATCATATCGCAACATCGACATTACTTTAAACTCCAATTCTCCTCCGTAGAAGTTGAAATAGGGCGTTCCTTGAAAGATATCACCAGCATCAAACAGCAGTGTATTAGGGTTTTCTTTTCTAATGCGTTCTATCAGTTGTGCTCTACGGGCAGCCCCTCCCTTATTGGGGTTAATGGGGTCATTTAGGGGTAGAGGGTCTATATGGCTATGAGTGTCATTAGTATGCAAAATAGTGATATGCTTTGCATTATTAGGCTTCATAGATAGCGAGCCAAGTCCTCCTAAGCCTACAAGTAGAGAGGAAGCTCCTATATTTTTAATAAATGTTCTTCTTTCCATAATAATTCTAAGGTTTGTATTCAAAACGGTGGTCTTCTTTAGCGTCTATCACATCTGTTTTTTTAAAGTAATCAATCAATACGTTGCGTATTTTATAGCCCGTATCCTCTTTTTGTATAGGGTTGCCGAAAAAGTACATAGCATCACCACCGTTGAATAGGTAGTCTGAAGTAGCTACTCTGTAGGTGGCGTTGGGGTCAAAAGGCTTGCCATTAATGGTGAATTTTACAATTTTTCCATCTTGGGTTATTTGCAGAGCTACTTGTTTAGAGAGAGGGTGGGGGAGGCGGTGCTTGATAAGGTAATCAACTAATTCTTGCACTTTTTCACCTTTCATTGTTACGATTACTACCTCGTTTTCAAACGGCATAAGGGCGTAGGCATCACCCACTGTTACAGGACCTTTAGCAAGGTCAGCGCGAATGCCACCCCAGTTCATCAGCACAAAATCTATATCGTTCCCAGTACGTTTTTTATAAATAGGCGATACAATTTCGTAAGTAGCATCACCAAATAGGTTAGAGATGGCAGTATTTAGCCGTGGGTGTTTACGGTCTTTCACTAAGTCATTTGCATTTTGGCTCAGCACTTTGTTCATCTCTTCCTCTACGTGTTTCCTGTAGGGCATAACAAACTTATCTACCTGATTTAGAGAGGGTATAGTATCGGTAATTACTATGTTTTTTGCTGTTACTTTTGTCAATTCTGGTTTGTTGATATGGGCAGCGCAAGCACTAAGAAGCCCTATCGCAATCAATGACAAGACGAAGTAATGATTTAATTGTTTAAACTTTCTCATAAATAATCTTTTAAATTTAAAATTTATTGTTACCTTTGCAATCACACGCAAAATTACAAATATTTTGGAAATAGTAAAGAATTATTATATAAAAAATAAAATTCGCAAGAATTTTAAAGCTTTGGATAATTATAATAAATTGTTTAACAATGAATTAACCAAAGTGGGCTGTATAGTGGATATGGACGTTGTAAAAGATGTTAATCCGCTTTTGGGGCTTATTAAGCATTATGCTATACGTCCCGAAAACTATATCATTTTAGGGTATAAACGTGTATCAGAAGAAACACACGCTAACGGTACACCCATTCTCATTGATAAAGAAATCAATTGGCAGGGCAAAATACGCAATTACCACGCCGACCGTTTGGCTGAGCAGGAGTACGATTTGCTTATCAATTATTTTAATGAACCTAAGCTGCCATTGTTGTTGCTTTCTTCGTCTATCAAAGCCAAATTACGCATTGGTTTTCAGGGTATTGACTTACAATATAATGATATAGTCATCGGTTGTACCCCTAATCAGGAAACTGTATTCGTAAACGAAGTGAAAAAAGTTTTAAGTACAATTATTCATAAATAGAAAAATTATGACAAGCCAACTAAAAGGGACAGGTGTTGCCCTAATTACACCTTTTACTGCCGATGGGCAGGTAGACACTAAGGCATTAGCCAATATAGTGAACTATGTGATTGACGGTGGCGTAGAGTTCATAGTAGTTTTGGGTACTACTAGCGAAGCTCCTACGCTTACTAAGGAAGAAAAAAAGATAGTGCGCAACACTATTATTGAGGCAAATAAAGGGCGTTTGCCTTTGGTCTTGGGTATCGGTGGTAATAACACGCAGAATGTAATTGATGAAATTAAAATTACCGATTTAACTGATTTTGTAGCGATACTCTCGGTTACGCCTTATTATAACAAACCTTCGCAAAATGGCTTGTATGCACACTTTGCGGCAGTAGCTACAGAAAGTCCGTTACCTATAATTCTTTATAATGTACCAGGGCGTACAGGAGTATCACTTACAGCTGAAACGATACTGCGTTTAGCTAATGATTTCGAGAATATAGTAGCCGTAAAAGAGGCTTCTGGTAATTTGCAACTCGATATGAATATCTTCAAAGATATGCCTGCTAATTTTACCTTCCTTTCTGGTGATGATGCTACTACGCTACCTTCAGTATATATGGGGGGTAGTGGGGCTATTTCAGTGATAGGCATTGCTTATCCAAAAGAGTTCTCAGAAATGGTGCGCTTAGGCTTACAAGGTAAGATGGTTGAAGCTAATAAATTGCACTATGCATTAATGCCTAAGATGGCTGCCGCTTTCAAAGAGGGCAATCCTACAGGTATCAAAGCTATTTTGGCAGCTAAAGGCTTATGTCAGCCTTATGTGCGCTTGCCATTAGTAGAAGCCTCTGAGGCGTTAAAAGAAGAAATAAAAAGGATTGAAGCTTAATTCAAAATTCATAATTCAAAATTGATAAAGCGGTTTGAAAGCTAACTTTCAAACCGCTTTATTTCGTTTAGCTGAGGGGTGTCAAGCTCGTAAATATCGTTCTTAATAACTACCTCTCCGTTGTTATCTACCCAAGCTGTGTAGTAGATAATGTTTACTTTATATTTAGTCTTCAGTGCAATGCGATACTGACTTCTTTTAGTATTCTGCATCGCTTCAGTTACTTTTTCTATTGTCCAAGGAGTCTCGCTCTCTTCATTTTTTAGTAAATGATAGGCAAGTTCCGAAGGATTTTGCACCCGTATACACCCGTGACTCAAGGCGCGGTAATCGCGGTCGAAAAAGTGCTTAGAAGGGGTATCGTGTAGGTAGATACTCATACCGTTAGTCAAGATAAACTTCACTAAGCCTAACGAGTTGTTGGCTGAAGGGGCTTCTACAAAGTAGAATCCTCTCTTATGTACTGCTGGGTCATTCCAATTTACTTGGGTAGGGTCTACTTTTTTACCATTTTCATACATCGTATAACCGCGATTTTTATATTTTTCAGGGTTAGCTTGCGATACTATTTGGGGTATCATTTCTTTTTTGATGATACTTTGCGGTACTGACCACGTAGGTCTGAACTCCACATACTGTATAGTGTCCGTAAAAATAGGGGTAGAGGTAGCCGATTTTCCAACTACTACTCTCGTTTCAAATAGTATAGAATCCTTCTCAAATAACAAGAGCTTAAAATCAGGAATATTTACTATAGCGTAATGATCGCCTAAGTAGTTGTTAAACACCCGCATACGCTCCATATTTAGCTTTAGTAGGTCGCGTGTTCTTGTATCATTCATATTGATAAAGTAGAGCGTTTGTTTGCCCAATACCCCGTCAGGGGTAAGTCCTTTGCTCTCTTGGAAACGTTGTACTGTGCGTATTAGAGTGCTATCTACTGTCTGTGGGTCAGCTTCTGCTATAGCTTCAAAACCTTTTTGTTTAAGTCCTTTGCGCAACTTTTCTATTACAGGGGCAGTATAGCCGTATACGAAATCTTTAAAGTTTGCAAAATCAATAGTCTCAGCAGAATCAAGGGTTTGTTTTTTTAGCAGAACGTATTTCTCTCTCATCTGCTGATATTGCTTACTTTGGGGTAATAAACTGTTAATTACAGTGCTTAGAGGCTGCTTATCATCTATGTTCAAAAGTAAATCTATGTTTTTCCTTTTACTTTTAGGAGGAATCCACGAGTGATTGCCATAGTTTTTTCTGCTAAGTCGCCCTTTGCTGAGGTGTTGTGTTAGTAAAAAGAATGAAGCTGTGATTTCCTTATCTAAATTAGCCTTGTATTCATCTGATAATTGGTGGGTATAAGCACTGTCTACCGCTTTTGCTAAGGCATTGCGCCTATAAGTTTCAGGGTTTAATCCATCGTTGGTAACGCTATCTAATACGCTGAGATATTCAGCAAACAGCCGCGAAGGCATATCTTGGTACAGCCAACGTGTTTTATTTCCATTTTGTGTATAATAGTTATAAGTATCTGATTGTACACCTTTTTTTTGGTCAGCATCAGCTATAAACAGTTTTTCAAAGGTAGCAGCAGAAGTATCTACGCCAATGGTTAGCGCTTCTTTATAAATCTCTTCTCCCGTGTCTCTTAAGGATGAATCGGGGTGCGAAGCAGGATTTTTCTTACAGCTTTGCAGCAGTAAAAAGGCAGTAAGTAGTAACCAAATCGTTTTTGCGTTTCTCTTGTTCATATCAAGCAATTGTGTAATTAGCACGCAAAGGTATTCTTTTTTTCTAAAATAACAAAATTAGTGCCATAAAAAAAATCGCTGCAAGCCATAAGCTGCAGCGATTTTTCTTCCTTTTCTCTGTTATACTATGCGAGCATAGTTACAGGGTTTTCAATATATGATTTCAGTGTTTGTAAGAACTGAGCACCGGTAGCACCGTCTATAGTACGGTGGTCGCATGCAAGGGTTACTTGCATAGTGTGTCCCACTACTATTTGTCCGTTTTTCACTACTGGTTTTTCGATGATAGCACCTACTGAAAGGATTGCTGAGTTAGGCTGATTGATGATAGAGGTAAATACATCTACTCCAAACATACCTAAGTTAGACACTGTGAAAGTACTTCCTTCCATTTCGGCAGGAGTTAATTTCTTGTTGCGTGCCTTACCAGCTAAGTCTTTTACTAAAGCACCTATTTGGGTAAGCGTTAGGGTATCAGTAAATTTGATTACTGGTACTACTAATCCGTCTTCTATAGCTACTGCAACCCCTACATTTACGTGTTTGTTATACACGGTTACATCTCCTTTCCAAGAGGTATTTACTTGTGGGTGCTTCTTAAGAGCCATAGCACACGCTTTTACTACCATATCGTTGAATGATATTTTTGTATCTGGCAAACTGTTAATTTGAGCACGCGATGCCATCGCATTGTCCATATCTATTTCTATTGCCAAATAGTAGTGAGGCGCTGTGAATTTAGATTCTGATAGACGTTTAGCAATTGTCTTACGCATTTGTGAGTTCTTCACTTCTTCAGTTACTTCTACACCTACAGGTATTACTGTTGGTATAGCAGCCGATGCAGCTGCAGGGGCAGGAGCCGCTGCTTTAGCGCTTGGAGTAAAGTTTTCTACGTCTTTTCTTATGATACGTCCATTTTCACCACTACCTTTTACTTCTGTTAGGTTGATACCTTTATCTTGAGCTATTTTTTTAGCTAAAGGCGAAGCAAATACACGGTCATTAGCATTAGTAGCTGCTGGGGCAGCCGCAGGAGCAGCAGGAGCCGCTTCTTTACTTTCAGCTTTAGCAGCAGGAGCTGCTGGGGCAGCACCACCACCTTGTACAGCCGCTAATACTGCATTAACATCAGTACCAGCAGGGCCTATAATAGCTAAAAGCGAATCTACTGAAGCACTTTCGCCTTCTTTCAAACCTATGTATAATAGGGTACCTGCATAGAATGATTCAAACTCCATTGTAGCTTTATCTGTTTCAATCTCAGCCAAAATGTCGCCTTCTTTTACAGTGTCACCTACTTTTTTCAACCAAGAAGCTACAGTACCTTCTGTCATAGTATCGCTCAAGCGAGGCATAGTTACTATTTCTACACCTGCAGGTACAGCAGCACCAGTAGCAGCAGGGGCAGGAGCTGCAGCAGGAGCAGCCGCTTCAGCTTTGGCAGGGGCAGGAGCTCCACCACCAATAAGAGCCGAAATGTCTTCTCCCTCTTTACCGATGATAGCTAATAGGGTATCTACTTTTGCACTTTCACCTTCTTGTAAACCTATGTACAATAGGGTGCCTGAATGAAACGATTCAAACTCCATTGTAGCTTTGTCTGTTTCTATCTCAGCCAAAATGTCGCCTTCGTTTACTTTATCGCCTACTTTTTTTAGCCACTTTGCTACAACACCTTCTTCCATGGTGTCGCTGAGTCGTGGCATATTGATAATTTCTGCCATTTATGTTGTTATTTATATTAGTGTTTTACTTTAATTACAGTCTACTGCGCAAGAATGGGTAGTTTTCTTGGTCGTATACTACATCATACATTATATGGTGTTCTGGGTATGGCGACTCTTCTGCAAATTTCTCGCATTCTGCTACCAAGTTCTTCACGCGTTCGTCTATAGCTTCCAATTCAGCGTCTGTAGCGTATTTTTTATCTTTTATTACGCTTAGTACGTTGGTGATAGGGTCTTGTTTCTTGTACTCTTCTACCTCTTCTTTAGTGCGGTAGTGTTGAGCGTCAGACATAGAGTGTCCTCTGTAGCGGTAAGTTCTGATATCCAATAAAGTAGGTCCATCACCTCTTCTAGCGCGTTCTACAGCTTCGTATACTGCCTCAGCTACTGTTTCAGGGTGCATACCATCTACAGCTTGGCAAGGCATTTCATAGCCTAAACCTAATTTCCAGATGTCTACGTGGTTAGCAGTTCTTTCTACTGAAGTACCCATTGCGTAGTGGTTGTTTTCTACGATGAAAACTACTGGTAGTTTCCAAAGCATAGCCAAGTTAAGCGTTTCGTGAAAAGCTCCTTGGCGCACAGCTCCATCACCCATAAAGGTAAGGGTTACTCCATCACGGTTTAAGAATTTATCAGCAAAAGCTAAACCAGCTCCTAAGGCTATTTGTCCGCCCACGATACCGTGACCACCATAAAAATGATGTTCTTTTGAGAAAATGTGCATTGATCCACCCAAACCGAGCGAAGTACCAGTACCTTTGCCGTATAATTCAGCCATTATCCTACGAGGGTCTACGCCCAAACCAATAGGGTGTACGTGGCATCTGTACGAAGTAATCATCTTGTCCTTAGTAGGGTCTATAGCGTGCAAACATCCTGCTGCTACCGCTTCCTGACCGTTGTATAGGTGCAAGAATCCTCTTACTTTTTGCTGAATGTAAACCGCTGCCAGTTTATCTTCAAACTTCCTCCAAAAGAGCATGTCCTCGTACCATTTTAGGTACACTTCTTTATCAAATTTTTTCATTTGTTTTTATGTATATATAAAAAAGTCTATTACTATTTTTTAGCTAATCTGTTGATAATAAAAGCCTTCTCATCATCTCTCTGGTGGAAGTCTTTAAAAATATTTGCAAAGATGCAAAAAAAATATCACGTAACCAAGAAAAAAATGAAAAAAAATATATTTTCATTTTTTAAAGTATCATTGAAAGCGATATCCGATGCCTTGCCTCATCTACTTCCGTCACCTTTACCTCTACTTGTTGGTGGAGTTTTACTACTTCATTTACATCAGATACATAACCGTCTTTCAGTTGCGAAATATGTACTAAACCACTCTCTTTCAGTCCTATATCCACAAAGCAACCAAAAGCGGTGATATTATTCACTATCCCTGGCAATACCATTCCTACCCTTACATCATCAAAAGTCTTTACATTAGGGTCAAAAGCAAAAGCTTTAGCAGCCTGTCTAGGGTCAAGACCAGGTTTCTCAAGTTCTTTTAATACATCTTTCAGATATAATACCCCCACTTCATCAGTGATATATTTCTGAATATCAATGGTTGCAATAGCTTGTTTGTTGCCTATAAGTTTCTCCGTAGGCAATCCCAAATCATTTGCCATTTTGTGTACTATGGGGTAGGCTTCAGGGTGTACAGCCGAATTGTCTAACGGATTATCTCCTTCTTTGATGCGCAAGAAAGCTACAGCTTGCTGGTATACTTTATCTCCCAGGCGCGGTACTTTTTTCAAGGCTTCTCGTTTGTTGAAGGCTCCGTTAGCCGATCGGTACGCTACTATATTCTCTGCCATTTTGTCACCTATACCCGACACATAGCTCAATAGCGACTTGCTGGCGGTATTCAGATTAACACCTACTTTATTTACACAGCGCATCACAGTAGTGTCAAGCTCTTCTTTCAATAGCGTTTGGTTCACATCGTGCTGATATTGCCCCACACCTATACTCTTAGGGTCTATTTTTACTAATTCTGCCAAAGGGTCTGATAGACGCCTACCGATAGATACCGCACCTCGTACAGTAACGTCTTCGTTAGGGAACTCCTCTCGTGCTATCTTAGAGGCTGAATATACCGATGCTCCTGCTTCACTCACTACAAATATTTCTATTGGCTGAGAGAATGCTACCGATTTTACAAAGGCTTCTGTCTCGCGCGAAGCAGTACCATTACCTATACTAATAGCCTCTATTTTATACTGAGCAACCATTGTGCGCAGCTTTTTAGTGGCAGTAGCTGTATCTTGCTGAGGCGCGTGAGGATAAATAACATCGTGGTGTAGTAGGTCGCCTTTCTCATCTAAGCATACCACCTTGCAGCCGGTTCGATAACCAGGGTCAATAGCCAAAATCCGCTTTTCACCCAGAGGGGCAGCCAATAATAGTTGCGATAAATTCTCACTAAACACGGCAATCGCTTTGCTATCAGCCTTATCTTTAGCTTCCTGAAGCGTTTCATTGGCAATCGAAGGCTCTAAAAGGCGTTTGTAACTATCTTTTATGGTTTTCTGCAAAAAGTCAGCTATTTCTCCGCTACTCTTGATGATATTTTTTTCTATGAAAGGCAAAGTTTCCTCTGTATCAACTTGTACTTTCATCTTTATAAATCCCTCTTTTTCAGCTCTGAGCATAGCCAACACTCTATGCGAAGGGGCTTTAGCTAATGGCTCGTTCCAATCAAAATATTGTGAGTATTTTTGAGCTTCCTCTTCATCAGCTTTTCCCTTGGCTACCTCAGTAACAATGAGGGCTTTGCGTTGAAAAACTTTCCTAAGAGTACGCCTGATAAACATATTCTCATTAATCCATTCAGCTATAATATCCGAAGCCCCTTGTAGAGCTTCAGCTTCAGTAGTTACCTTATCAGATAGGTAACGAGAGGCAAGCGAAGACAAGTCAGCTGGGCGTTGTGACATAATCTGTTTGGCAAGAGGCTCCAAGCCGTTTTCTTTAGCCACATCACCTTTAGTTTTGCGTCTTTTTTTATAAGGTAAATAAAGGTCTTCTAACTCATTTAGTTCAAAAGAATTCTCTATACGTTGGCGGAGTTCATCGGTAAGTTTTCCTTGCTCTTCTATCGAAGATAAAATGGTTTCTTTTCGCTTGCAAATATTGTCATATTCATTCTGAGCTTTAGCAATACGTTCAATTGCCACCTCGTCCAGATTACCAGTTTTATCTTTGCGATAGCGAGCTATAAAAGGAATAGTACAGCCTTCGGAAAGCAGTTCTAGAGTATGCTCAATAGCCCGTTCTGTCAGTTGTGTTTGATTTTTTATAAATAAAATATTGGTCATATTTTTGAAATTATGAGGCGGCAAAGGTAACACAAAAAAGCTAAAAAAACAACAGCCATTACCACCCTCTATTTATCTCACTTTAGCTACTAGTCAGCCCCTCTAATTTACCGAAGGATGACCGAACAATGAGCGAAGGATAAGCGAATAATAAGCGAAGGATAAACGAACAATAACCCTAATTACTATAAATTTTCTTTTTTTTCTTTTGCAAGTAAAAATAATTGTATATATTTGCCACCGAAATAAGAAAAAGAAATCTTTATAGATTTTCTACGAAAAAGGAAATATATAAGGAGTAATAAAACAAATTATAAAAAACTTCATTAAATGAGAGATTTAACTAAAATGACAAACATTGAGGACTTGCGTGTAGTTTGCAAACGCAATGTTCCTAAAATGTTCTACGAATACGTAGATACTGGTTCGTGGACACAAGCGACTTATCGCGATAACGTATCCGATTTCAACCCTATCAAATTTAAGCAAAGAATATTGGTTGATATGGATAATCGTACCCTCGAAAGCACTCTTTTAGGCAAAAAGGTAAAATTCCCTGCAATGACTGCTCCAGTAGGCTTTATGGGTATGATGTGGGCTGATGGCGAGATTCATATGGCTAAAGCAGCTCAAAAGTTTGGTATTCCATTTACGCTATCTACTATGTCTATTTGTTCTATTGAAGACTTAGCAGAAGCAGGAGTAGAGCCTTTCTGGTTCCAGTTATATGTAATGCGCGACCGCGAGTTTATGAAAGACCTTATCAGACGTGCTAAAGAAGCTAAATGTTCAGCTTTAATGGTAACTGTAGACTTACAAGTACTTGGTAATCGTCACCGCGATATTAAAAATGGACTTTCTACCCCTCCTAAATTTACAATTCCTAATATTATCAACCTTTCTACTAAAATTCCTTGGGGAATGCGTTATATCTT
>ERZ773197.1972-NODE-1972-length-13516-cov-4.465641_pt1 | contig 13516 bp, 10 predicted proteins | sample MGYA00580999_ERZ773197 | MGnify/ENA primary metagenome ERZ773197 (study PRJEB29015, sample SAMEA2738166) | human oral metagenome | biome: human oral; feature: human-associated habitat; material: saliva | place: China | collected 2185 ...
TGTAGTTTTTCATTCCCCTGCAGGAGTTGGAGTAATAGCAGTTACCAAAATTAATTTTCCATTTGGTCTATCTTTATAATCTTTCAATTCATGAATATTTAACTTTGCCTTATAATTTCCATAAAGCTCTATAGCTTCTTCCGGAAATCCTAAATAATCAGCTACTTCTTTGATAGGTTTCATTTTCGCTTCTTGAGCAATTTGCACATCTGTCTTCATAAAAATCCTCCTTTTTGTTAACAAAACATTTATTAGGAATCGTTATTCCTTCTTTCAGTATACAATTTATTTAAGAATATGTCAATATCTTTTACTCTAAAAAGAATCCTATATCGATGTAAAATAAACTACATACTTAAATTATAAAATACCCTTATAAATAAATTGCAAAACACTCTTTTTGTTTGTGTTTAGCAAAATAAATATTTTAACCATAGTTGATAATTCAATTTATAATAACTAATTACAATTAACTCAAAATTTATCTTATAAAAAAACTACCGAATTTTTATTACATATAATCCGGCTGTTTTTACAATATTTTTTTATTTTTTTCTCATAACTTTTGAAACTTCCGCAACTATAAAAGGTAAAAATGCTAGTGGAATTGCAACCGCTAACTCTTTTATTCCTAAAGAAACAGTATCAAAGTATGGTTGTAAGAAAGGTACATATACAACTACTAACATCATAAAGAAAGATAAAGTTGTTCCATAAACTAATGTTTTATTTGAGAATACTCCAATATGGAATAAGGTAAATCTACTACTTCTAACAGAATAACTTCTTAAAAGCTCTGCAGTTATAAGTGTAAAGAAAGCAACTGTTCTTGCTCCTTCTATATGATTAGGATAATGATACATTCCATAGAAATATGCTCCAAGTGTTGCAACTGTAATTGCCAATGATTGAGAAATTATACTATAAATCATTTCCTTATCTAAAATTGGTTCATTTGGATTTCTAGGTGGAACTTCCATAATATCTTCATCACCTTTTTCAACTCCAAGTGCGAGTGCAGGGAAACTATCTGTAACTAAATTTAACCAAAGTAATTGAATTGGAACAAAAGGCACCGGTATGTTTAATAATATTGAAATTAAAACTATTAATATCTCTCCAACATTACAAGATAACAAGAAAGATACGAATTTTTTAATATTGGAATAAATTATACGTCCTTCGTGAACGGCTGAAACTATAGTAGCAAAATTGTCATCTGTTAATATTACATCTGAAGTATTTTTAGCAACATCAGTTCCTGTAATTCCCATTGAAACCCCAATATCAGCTCTCTTAATTGCAGGTGCATCATTAACTCCATCACCTGTCATTGCGGCAATATGTCCATTTTTCTTTAAGGCACTAACTATTTGTACTTTGTTTTCAGGACTCACCCTTGCAAAAACTCTTGTAGTTTTTACAACTTCACAAATTTCTTCTTCAGTCATTTTATTTAACTCACGACCCATAATAGCCTTTGAATTATCATCCAAAATCCCTAAATCTTTAGCAATGGCAACTGCAGTTTCAAGATAATCTCCAGTAATCATTATAGGAATTATTCCTGCTTTTTTACATTCTTTGATTGCTTCTTTTGCTTCTGGCCTTGCAGGGTCAATCATTCCCATAAGCCCAACAAAAACCATATCTTTTTCAATATTTTCTGAAGTTTTTTCTTCAGGTAATGAATCAAATTTTCTATAAGCAAAAGCTAATACACGAAGTGCTTGTTTAGCAAATTGACTATTTTGTAAAAGAACTTTTTCTTTTAATTCAAGAGTAAATTCTTCTTCTTTTCCATTTATTAAAATATATTTACAATTATCTATTACAATATCAGGAGCACCCTTTGTAGCAGATATAACATTTGATGAAAAAATATTTTCATTAAATGTTGTCATCATCTTTCTAGTAGAATCAAAAGGTATTTCTGCAATTCTTTTATGTTTATTGTTTAAATCATCTTTAGAAATAGCGACTTTTTCTGAAAGAGTAAGCAATGCTCCCTCAGTAGGATCTCCTGCTATTCTATACATATTTTCGTCTTTAATAAGTTTTGCATCATTAACAAGAGTAGAAATTTTAGAAATTGAAATGAAATCTTCTATTTCTTTAGCATTAACTTTTACTCCGTCTAAAAGTACATCTCCAACAGGTTCATAGCCTGTTCCTTCTACATCATAAACTAAATTATTTACGAAAACTTTTTTAACAGTCATTTCATTTTGAGTAAGAGTTCCCGTTTTATCAGAACAAATTACTGTTGTAGTTCCCAATGTTTCAACTGCTAAAAGTTTTTTTACGATTGCATTCTTTTTAACCATTTTTGTCATACCAAGTGATAATACTATTGTAACTATTGCCGGTAATCCTTCAGGAACTGCTGCAACGGCAAGTGAAATTGCAGTTAAAAGCATAAGTAAGAATTTTTGTTTATATAAAAGTCCAACTATAAAAACTACAATGCAAACTCCTATCGTTATAAGGCCTAAAGACTTTGAAAGTCCTGCAAGTTTCTTTTGAAGTGGAGTATCTTCATCTTCAAAAGAATCCAGAGTTGTTGCAATCTTTCCAATTTCTGTATTTTCTCCTGTAGAAATTACTATTCCCATTCCTCTACCATAAGCAACAATTGTTGATGAATAAGCCATATTTTCTCTATCACCAATTTCAATTTCACCATCATAAATCTTATCAGCAAATTTTTCAACAGGCACAGATTCTCCGGTTAAAGATGCTTCATCGATTTTTAAAATAAAACTTTCAATCAGTCTTAAATCTGCAGGAATAATATCCCCTGTTTCAAGCTCAACAATATCTCCAACAACAAGTTCTGGAGAAGGAATATGAACTAATTTTCCATCTCTATAAACTTTAGCCATAGGGCTTGCCATTTTTTGTAAAGCTTCTATTGCCTTTTCAGCTTTTCCCTCTTGATTAAGTGAAAGAATAGCATTTACAATTACAATTGCAATAATTATAAAAGCATCCGTTATTTCACCTACAATTGCTGACATAATACAAGCACCAATTAAAATTAAAATCATCGGATCTTTAAATTGGTCTATAATTTTTGAAAGAAGTGATTTTTTATTTTTTTGTTTTAACTCATTTCTTCCGTTTTTTTCTAAAAGCTCAACGGCTTTTTTGCTTGAAAGTCCATTTTTCACATCACTTCCAAGCTCTTTGATACATTCATCAACACTTTTGTTGTACCAAGACATAGATTTTCCTCCTTAAATTAAGGCTTTTTTTGCATAAAAAAAACCTTGTTTAATAAAATTAAACAAAGGTCTTGCTTCCTATTGAAATAGTTAGGTGTTTAGCCGGGATAAACCGTATTGACGACTAAACAAAAATAGCTACTCCCCTTTATCAGATATATTATACTAAATTTTTAAAAATTTTTCAAGTAAAATTAATTAAATTTGAAAAGGTGTTTTAAAATTTTTTAAAACACCTTTTCATCTATTTCTTTACAATTCTAACAGCGGTACCTGAACAAGTAACCATCATCATACTATTTGATGCTCCAAGCATTTCGTAATCCATTTTAAGTCCGACAACGGCATTTGCTCCAATTTCTGTTGCTCTTTCCACGATTTCATCTAAACTTTCTTCTCTTGCACCCATTAATTCTTCTTCATAAGAATATGATCGCCCTCCGAAAATATCTCTTAATCCGGCTTTAAAATCCTTTACAAAGTTTACTCCTGTTATTACTTCACCGAAGACAACTCCTTTATATTCTACAATTTCATATCCGTCAATATTACTTGTAGTTGTAATTATCATAATTATAATCTCCTTTTTTAGACAATATTAACATATTTTTTAACCGTTATCAATATATTTTTGTTATCATAAAGTACAAGTCTATTTATTAAATTTACTTAGTTTTGATTTTTACTTTTTCCAATACAATATTACCTTTTTTCACATCCAAAAACAGTTTTTCATCACTGAGAATTTCATTCTTTAAAATCTCATCTGCAATTTTATTTTCAAGTTCAGATTTTATAATTCTTTCAAGAGGTCTTGCTCCATAAGCCTTATCATAGCCCATATCTGATAATTTTTTAATAATCTTATTACTATATCCAACATTTAGACCAATATTTTTAAGTCTTTTTTTCAATTTTTCAAGCAAAAGCTCTGTAATCTTAAATATATCTTTTTCGTCGAGTCTTGAAAATACTATTATATCATCTACTCTATTTAAAAATTCAGGTTTGAACATGATCTTAAGTTCAGAATTTACAATGTCTTTAATCCTATCATATTCTTTTTCTACTTCATCTTTTTTTGAAGAAAAACCTAAAGTGTTTTTCTTTTCGATTGCAGATGCCCCTACATTTGAAGTCATAATAATTACTGTGTTTTTAAAATTTACAGTTTTTCCTTGTGAATCTGTAAGTCTTCCATCATCAAGAATTTGAAGTAACATATTAAATACATCCGGATGAGCTTTTTCGATTTCATCAAACAAAACTACACTATATGGTTTTCTTCTAACCGCTTCTGTTAAATATCCACCTTCTCCATAACCTACATACCCTGGAGGAGATCCTATAAGCTTAGAAACAGTATGTTTTTCCATATACTCACTCATATCTATCCTAATCATATTTTCCTCAGATTCAAATAAAAGATTTGCCAAAGATTTTGCAAGATATGTTTTACCAACTCCCGTTGCTCCAACGAAAATAAAACTACCTATAGGCTTACTACCTAAAGAGACTCCTGCTCTGGATCTTTTTATCGCACTTGTAACCCTGTCAATTGCTGTTCCTTGACCAATAACAATATTTTTTAAATTATCTGAAAGGGACAAATATTTTTGACTTTCCTCAACAGTTAATTTATTAACCGGAACTTTACTCCAATCTGAAACAACTTTTGCAATATCATCATATTTTAAAGTTAAATTCTCATTATTTTTTTTGCCTTTTTTTATCTCTTTAAGCTTTTTAATCTCTTCTAAATTTTGTTCGTATCTGTTTTTATATTCCTGAGCTTTTAAAAATTCCTGATTTGCAACAAATTTCTTTATATCAGCTTTTAATTTAGAATTTTCATCTTTCAAAAAAATTATATCATCCGGATTTAAATATGATTTTATTCTTAACATAGATCCAGCTTCATCTATCAAATCAATAGCTTTATCCGGCAAAAATCTATCTGTCAAATATCTATTAGATAATTCTACAGCTGCTTTTATAGCTTCATCTGTTATTACTATCCCGTGATGTTTTTCGTATTTTTCTCTTAGACCCAATAATATATTTATAGTCTGACTAACTGTTGGCTCAGAAACTTCTATAGGTTGTAATCTTCTTTCAAGTGCAGAATCTTTTTCAATATATTTTCTATATTCATCAGTAGTTGTGGCACCAATTAATTGAACTTCTCCTCTAGCTAAAAATGGTTTTAAAATATTTGCCGCATCAATGGAACCTTCACTACCTCCAGTTCCAACTATATTATGAAATTCATCTATGAATACAATTACATTTTTATTTTTCATAATTTCATCTAAAGTATCCTTTACTCTTTTTTCAAAATCTCCACGATACTTACTTCCTGCAAGCATAGCCGGTAAATCTAGGCTATAAATAGTTTTATTTTCTAAAAATTCGGGAACTTTCCCCTCTACAATCCTAAGAGCAAGACCTTCTACAATGGCAGTTTTCCCAACTCCTGCCTCTCCAATTAAAATTGGATTATTTTTTGTTCTTCTAAGTAAAATTTGTAAAATTCTATCTATTTCTTTATCTCTACCTATTACTTGATCTATCTTTCCGTTTTTTGCTCTTTCATTCAAATTTACAGTGTATTTTTCTAGGGTTTCTGTTGTTACTTCCCCTGTAATATCCGAATCATTTTCAAAATGTATCTTTTCTTTTATATCTGCTAAAATACTTTCAGGACTGACATTAGTTTCAATAAGCATTTTATATGCTAACCCTACTTTTAATTCCATTAAAGAAATCAAAAGATGACAAGGTAAAACTTGAATATTATCTGAATTCATTGCAATATCCATAGCATTATCTACAACTTTCTTTGCGTTTTTAGATAACTTACTAGCAACATTAGAAAAGTTTCCAAAACCTCTCTTATCTATTAGATAACTTTTTAAAGAATTATAATTTGCACCTGCTGAAATAAGACTTTCAGTTTCTCTACTATTTATTTTTAAAAAAGCTAATAAAATATGTTCAGTTCCAATATAATCATCCTTAAGATAAAATGCTTCATTTACTGCATATCGGATAAACTCATCAACGCTTCTAATTACATTTTCATACATAAAACTACCCCCCTATATTAATTTAAAAACTACATTTAAAAGTTCTTTATCTCTCTCTTTTTCATTTAAAAAAGTTGAACTTCTAACAGTCATAAGATATTCATACAACTCCTTTATATCATAATCAACTATAAGATCCAAACTTTGTAATAATATACAAAGTGAAATAAATTTACTAACCATATATGGATTTATGCTTTCTCTGTTTTTTAAAATTTTCCTATATCTTTCAAATTTTTCTCTATAGTAATCAGTTTTTATACCCAAAAGTTTTCTACGATTATCTATTTCCAAATTAACAATTTCTGTAATATATTTGTCCATTTTTCTAATAGCAGAAAACTCTTCTGCATTGTGATTACAAAATTCTGCAATATAAAAATCCTCACAAAGACCTATTTTGGATAAAGAATAAAAGTTAATTCCTAATTTTTTCATTTTATTTTCTAAAAATTCAGTCATTTTATAATATTTTAATGACGGGATATGTAAAACTCCAATCATTTTTAATCCATTCCCAACTAAATTCACATCTTTAAAAACATAGCCGAAATTTGTATTAAATGAGAATTTCAGTTTCTCATCTAAATCTGACTCCAACCCATAAGCAAAATGTCCACATCTAAAAAAATTAACTCCCGGAAGTTTCCCTGTCAACCTAAGATGTTCCCCAATGTTTATATTCATAAAAACAAACTCATCATCTCTTGAAGCTATATATGAATTTTCTCTAAAAATATCATTTGAATACAAAAATATCCCTTTATTATAATATTTTAATATTTGTTTTTTTGTATTTACCTTTTCAAATGTAAACCTATCACTGTAATACAATTTATAGAATTGAGAACAAATTTTATTATATAAATTAATTTCATCTTCAAAAGTTAACATACAATTAAATTTGAATCCCTTTATATTTCTATAAACATCAACTTGACTTGAAAGAGAAACATACTTTTCAGAAATTTTTCCTAAGAAACTACTCATTTATTCTCCTCCTAAATTTCAGATTTTTCTTTTTTAAATCTTCAATAGCATTTTTTAAAATATCACATTTTAAAAATTCTTCCGTCTCTATACTATGCTCCAGCTCTCTTTCTAAATCTGAAATTTTTATTTCGTTTTCAAAAAATTCCTTAGCATATTCAGGTTTTTTGCCTCTATATTTTCTAAAATCATTGCATAATAGTCTTTTGATAAAATTTGAATAAATGAGTGTAGGTTTCAATTTCTTGTTTTCTATAAGTTTATAAATTGTCTCAAAACAACAAGGACAAACAAGTAAATTTGTATGAACAATATCCTTTACAGAAGTTTTACACTTTTTACACTTAATATTTGAATTGGAAATTTGACCTTTAAAGTTACAAAACAGTTCATCTTTTTCATAAGATTTTAATGAATTGAATAAATTATCATATTCAATATCTGTAATTTCTTTTTCATAACTAATCGTTGCAATTCTCTTACTCATTTCCCCTCCCGAAAGAATACAAAATATTAAGCAAAATATTAGCTCTTAACTTATCTCTAACTTTATTATCTACACAAAGAGAATTATCGCTTATAGCGTGTAAAATAATAAATCTTTCTCTTTTTGTGATATATCCCAATTCAAAGATTCTATCTATAATTCTTCGACCTTCATTAAAAGTTATATTATTTTGTTCTAAATACTCAATAACTGAATTTAAAAATACATCTTCATTTGAAAGAGTTGAAATTCTTATATAACCACTTCCTCCTCGACGACTTTCAATATAATATCCTTTTGTTGAAGAAAATCTTGTTGTCAAAACATAATTTATTTGAGAAGGAGCACAAGAAAATCTACTTGCTAAATCATTTCTACCTATCTCAATAATCCCATTCTCCGAATTATCTAACATTTCTTTCAAAAATTTTTCTATAATATCACTGATACCTGCCAAAAGAACACCTCCTGACCTACTTTGACCTTTATTATATTATACCCAACGAATGTGATTATTTTACTTTTGAAAAATTTTTTTATAATTTAAAGATTGTTAACATAAACAAAAAAGTTGATTAAAATGTTTAAATTCCTCTCAACTTCAACTCTTAAATTAATATAATTTAAATTTAATATAGTTTTTTATCCCACAGCAGTCATTATCTTGCCAATATAATATATTCCATAAACTAATGCTCCAATAAACAATAACCTGAACAAGGAAAACAAAGTAATAAAAAAGTATTTCCTTTTTTCTTTTGTATCTCTTCGAAGACTTAAAATAAAAGCTACAAACTTAAGTATAATGCTTATTATAAATAGAATTAACCCATATTTAAAAATAATTCCAATCATAAAGAATCCTATTTCAGAACTTCCCATTCCAAGCGCAAAACCAATAACAAAACATAATACTAAAAAAATATCTAAAGCTACTGATCCCCAAAGTAAAATTCTCATTAATTTTTCTCTATCATTTATAAAATTTTTCATAAATTCAATCTTTTTATTTTCCATAATTATCCCCAAAATATTATTATAAAATCGCATTGATTATATCATATATATTAGTTAGAATCAATTTTTGAATCTTTTTTAATTTCATAAAAAACAACGGACTTCGTTGTCCGTTGCTATTTGTATCCAGTACTATAATTTTACTTTTTTATTAAAAATTTCTAAAAATATATCTAACTGAATTCTTCACATTATCTATAAATTTTGCAAATCCTTTAGTTTTTTTAGTTGGAAATTCCTTTCCATATAAAATTTCATAAGCTTTTAATGCTTTATTCACTTTATTTACATAATTTTTAGTTTCTGATGAAGGAATATTGTAAAGACTAACTCCATCATTTGAATATTTTGAATCTTTTAGCCAAGTATTTACATTTCCTATTCCACCATTATATGCTGCATAAACTGTATCCATATTGCTAAAATTTTGCATTAAATATTTTAAATAATATGTTCCAAATTTTACATTCGTTTCGGGATCGTTTAAGTCAACAGAATTTACATTAACATTTAACAACTTTGCAACATGTTTAGCAGTATCCGGTAAAACTTGCATTAAACCTTTAGCATTAACTTTACTTACTGCATCACTTTTGAAATTACTTTCAACCCTCATAATAGCTAAAACTACCTTCGGATCTACTCCATACTCATTAGAATATTTTTGAATTTCTTCAATATAATTTATAGGATAATTTTTCCCACCGTAATATACGGCTCCCAAAAATAATGCCTTACATATAATTAATACTGTTATTATTGTTATTAATATTTTTTTCCACATTTTCATCTTTTTTTTCTTTTTTTTGCCTTTGTCTTTTTTTGTATCTTCTACTACTTCTTCTTCAAAAAACTCTTCATTAGAATTATTAATACCGTTTTTAGCAGAATTAGTAGAATCTAATTTTTCTTCACGCAAAGGACTTAAATCTGTTAATTTAGTCTTTTCCATATTTAATGAATTTTGACTTTCCAAATTTTTTAAATCAACATTTTCAGTACTTTGTTCATTTGCGAATACTGACTTCATAAAGCCATCCAAATTTTCATTATTGTCTAAGTTTTCTTTCTCTAAAGGATGATCATTAAAAACTTTCTCAGCCGTATTCATCGCTTTTAATTCATCTTCAGTTAATTTTCTAACTACATCTGCATCTTCAGTTCTGTCTTCGACAATTGCTTTGTCTTCTTCAGCTTCTTCTTGTTTACTCTTCTTCAACTTTCCAAAAAATCCAACTTTTTTTCCTTCATTTATACAACTGTTTTTAAAAAATAAATCAAGTTTATCTTTTAATTCCTCAAAATCACCATTATTTTCGACAGATAAAATATCATAATTTTCGTTTTCAAACTCTGATTGAATTTCCATAATTCTACGAGCAATTTCTTCTGTAATGCCCTTTCTCTCCATTAGCCTTTTAAATCTAACTTCATCATTTGCAGTTACATTCCATATTTCATCAACATCAATTAATTTTTCTAATCTGTCTATTGATTCGTTTAAAAGAGGAATTTGTAAAAACACAACTTCTGCATCAGAATTTTTAGCAAGATTGACCATATTCTTCAAAATAACAGGATGAGTCAAAGAATTAAGCTTTTCTCTATTTTCATCATTCAAAAATACAATTTTTCTTAATTTTGACTTTGAAATATTGCCTTTTTCATTTAGAATACTGTCTCCAAACTCATTTACTAAAACTTTATAAAGTTCAGCACCTCTTTTATATAATTCTTTAATTTGATCATCTGCATCTAAAACTAAATAATTTTCGTTCCTCTCTTTAATCAGCTCGGCTAGACTGCTCTTACCACTGGCAATTTGTCCTGTGATAACAATAAATTTTTTATTTCGACTCATACCAATTTCTCCCCTCACAAATATCGACTTTCAACGGTAAATCCAATTTATATACATTTTCCATAGAATTTTTTAAAATCTTCTTAACAGTTTCTTTTTCACTTTCTTCGCATTCTACTATAAGCTCATCGTGAATTTGCAAAATCAACTTCGCATTAACTTTTTCAACTTTCAGTCTTTCATAAACTTTAATCATAGCAAGTTTTATGATATCAGCTGCACTGCCTTGTATTGGAGTATTCAAAGCAATCCTCTCTCCAAAACTTCTAATATTAAAATTTTTGGAGTTAATTTCCGGAATATATCTCTTTCTATCCAAAATCGTTGTTACAAAACCATCTTTCTTAGCTTTATTAACTATTTCTTCCATATAACTTTTTATACTAGGATAAGTATTCAAATATCCATCAATATACTGCTTTGCTTCATTTCTGGTAATATTCAAATCCTTTGAAAGACCATAATCACTTATACCATAAACTATTCCAAAATTTACAGCTTTTGCACTTCGTCTTTGATTATCAGTAACTTCATTAATCGGAACGCCAAAAACTTCACTTGCAGTTTTATAATGTATATCCAAATCATTTTTAAAAGAATCAATCATAACCGAATCCTTAGATAAATGAGCTAAAACTCTAAGTTCAATTTGTGAATAATCCGCATCAATAAAAACTTTGTTTTTATCTGCTACGAATACTTTTCTAATATTTTTTCCTTCTTCGCTCCTTATTGGAATATTTTGTAAATTAGGGTCTACTGAACTAAGTCTTCCTGTGGCGGTAATCATCTGTTTAAATGACGTTCTGACTCTACCATCATCCATAATATATTCCAATATACCATCTAGATAAGTTGAAATTAATTTATTCAAAGACCTATATTTTAAGATATAATCTGCAATTTCATGCTTTTTAGATAATTTTTCCAAAACTTCAACATCTGTTGAATATCCTGTTTTTGTCTTTTTTACTACAGGTAATCCTATTTTTTCAAATAAAATTACACCAAGCTGTTTTGGAGAATTCAAATTAAAAACTTCTCCTGCAAGTTCATAAACTTTTTGTTCATACAAATATGCAAGTTTTGAATATTCCTCATTTAACTCAATAATCTTATTTCTATCTACTAAAACTCCTGTTTTTTCCATATCTGCAAGAACCTTAACAAGAGGTTTTTCAACATTTTCATATAATGAAATCAGATTATTTTCTTTAGCTTTTTCTATAAAAATATCATATAAAGCTGAAATTGCAAATACATTTTGTGAAATAAATTTAAAAATAATGTCCTCTTCCAATTCAAAAAAAGTCTTCTTATTTTTACCTTTTCCAAGCATTTCTTTTAAATCTAAAATTTCTAGATTTAAAAATTCATTACTAACTTTTAGAATATCATAATTTCCTTTATTAGAGTCAATTAAATATTCTAAAATCATTACATCTTCATAATTTTTAAATTCTAAATTGTTTTTTAATGCAAAAAACAATTCTTCCTTTATATCATAACCAATTATCTTTATATCTAAATTACAAAACTTTTCAAAATCTGATAGCTTAAAATCTTTACAAATATAAGCTTTCTTATTAAAATTCGAATAAATTCCGATATAAAATTTCTTCCTATAGATATACCCTCTATCAGAGAAAAATTTAATTGATATCTCATCATCATTTTTTATCTTTTCAAAAATTTCTGAAAAATTAATTACTTCAAAATCAATATTTTGATTTGATTTTACTGTACTTTCTTTTTTTATATCTTTAAAATGCTTATTTATAATACTATTAAATTCTAATTTTTCTAACTTTTTAAGATATTCATTATAATTTACATCTTTAATTTCAAAATCTTCAATATTTCTCTCAATAGGAACTCTCAAAAAAATCTCTCCAAGATATCTACTTAAATAAGCCTTATCTTTTTCATTAACAAGATTTTCCTTTAATTTTCCTTTAAGATTATCTATATTTTCATATAAGTTTTCAAGATTACCATATTCTTGAATTAATTTTAATGCAGTTTTTTCTCCAACTCCCTTAACTCCGGGTATATTATCGGAGCTATCTCCCTGAAGAGCTTTAACATCAATCAGTTGTTTAGGAGAAAGATCATATTCCTCTAAAATTGATTCTGTATTCATAAGTTTAATTTCACTAATACCCTTTTTTGTCAAATAAACAAGAATATTATCATCAACTAATTGTAAATAATCTCTATCTCCCGTAAAAATATCTACTTCAAAGCCTTCTTTTTGAGCAAGTTTTGCAATTGTTCCTATAATATCATCTGCTTCATATTCATCAAGCTCCAAATAATTTACATTCATAGAAGATAGTAAATCTTTTAAAATTCCAAACTGATAAGTTATTTCATTAGGAGCATTATCACGAGTTCCCTTATAATCTGCAAACTCATTATGTCTAAAAGTTTTTGACCCCTTATCAAAAGCTACAAAAATATGAGTAGGATTTATTAATTCCAATGCTTTGTAGTACATATTTAAAAAACCATACACTCCATTTACAAAAACTCCATCTTTAGTTGTTAAATTTCTTATCGCATAAAAAGCCCTAAAAATAAGACTTGAACCGTCGATTAAAAGTATTTTTTTCATTTTATTCTCCAAAATATATTTTATCACAAAAACCATTAAATTAATTCTTTTTATCTGTTAATGTTATTATGCTGAATTTATCATAGTTTTACCATACGGCGTAAAACTATATTAATTATAGCATATTTCCCTTACTATAACTCATTGTTATTATGCTGAAATTATTATAGTTTTACCATACGGCGTAAAACTACATTAATTATAACATAAAGTTAAGCATTTTAAAAA
>ERZ773197.1973-NODE-1973-length-13508-cov-4.844124_pt1 | contig 13508 bp, 9 predicted proteins | sample MGYA00580999_ERZ773197 | MGnify/ENA primary metagenome ERZ773197 (study PRJEB29015, sample SAMEA2738166) | human oral metagenome | biome: human oral; feature: human-associated habitat; material: saliva | place: China | collected 2185 ...
CGCCGTCCTCGCCAGGGCCGCCGTCGACGAGACCGGGCGCGGCAACTTCGAGGACAAGACGGTGAAGAACGTCTTTGCCTCCCAGTACGTCGCCGACCACATGAAGGGCATGAAGACCGTCGGCGTCATCAGCGAGGACGACTTCGCCGGAATGGTCGAGATCGCCGAGCCCGTCGGCGTCGTCGCCGCCGTCACCCCCGTCACGAACCCCACCTCGACGGTGATCTTCAAGTCCCTCATCTGCCTGAAGACCCGCAACCCCGTCGTATTCGGCTTCCACCCCTCCGCCCAGTCGTGCTCCGCGCTCGCCGCAAAGATCGTCTATGAGGCCGCGCTCGAGGCGGGCGCGCCGAAGAACTGCATCCAGTGGATCGAGGAGCCGTCGATGGAGAACACGACGGCTCTCATGAACCACCCCGCGACCTCGGTGATCCTCGCGACCGGCGGCAACGCGATGGTCCGCGCCGCCTACTCGTGCGGGCGCCCCGCCCTTGGCGTCGGCGCCGGCAACGTCCCCGCGTACATCCACCGTTCCGCCGACGTCAAGGGCGCCGTCTACTCGGTCGTCGCGTCGAAGTCCTTCGACAACGGCGTGATCTGCGCGTCCGAGCAGGCCGTCATCCTCGACGACGAGATCCGCGAGCAGGCGCTCGCCGAGTTCGCCACTCTCGGCGGGTACCTCCTGAGCGTCGAGGAGAAGAAGAAGATCGAACAGCTCCTCTTCGGCGCGAACGCCTTCACCGAGGAGGCCCGCTCCGCGAAGCTCAACCCGCGCATCGTCGGCCACTCCGCGGTCGACATCGCCGCACAGGCCGGCGTCGAGGTCCCCGCGGGCACGGCGATCCTCCTCGCCGAGTGCTCTGAGGTCTCCTACGACGAGCCGCTCACCCGCGAGAAGCTCAGCCCGGTCCTCGCGGTGCTCTCCGCCTCCTCGGACGAGGAGGGCATCGCGCTCGCCGCGGCGATGGTCGAGCAGGACGGCCTCGGCCACACCGCCGGCATCCACGCCCGCGACCGCGAGGTCATCGGCCGCTTCGCCCACGCCGTCAAGGCGATCCGCGTCGTCGAGAACGCCCCGACCTCGCAGGGCGCGATCGGCGGCATCTACAACTCGCTCATCCCCTCGCTCACGCTCGGCTGCGGCTCCTACGGGCACAACTCCGTGTCGAACAACGTGTCCGCCGTCAACCTCATCAACATCAAGCACGTGGCGAGGAGGAATCCCGTGATCCGCCCGTTCCGAGTCCCCGCCCAGATCTTCTCCGGCTCCGGATCGATCCGCCGGCTCGGCGCCATGGAGTTCACGAACGTCACCGTCCTCACCGACGCCGACACGATCGGGAGGGGGATCCTCGACCAGGTCCTCACACTCGTGTACACGCGCAATCGCGCGGTGTCGGTCCAGATCGTCGACGACGTGCCCGCGCGGCTGAGCGTCGACTACCTGCGCGACACGATCACCGAGGTCGCCGCCTTCCGCCCGCAGAACATCATCGCGGTGGGCCGCCGCCCGGTGATCAACGCGGCGAAGTTCGTGCGCCTCGGCGTCGCCCGCCCGGACATCGACATGGCCGACGTCGTCGCCGAGAACGTCGCCCTCCCCGAGGTCGTCGAGCGCCCGCAGCTCGTCTGCATCTCGACGGTGAACGGCGGCCAGGCGGCGGTCGCCCCGAAGGCCGGGTTCTTCGATCCGCGGATCAACATGACCCGCGTCATCACCTCGCCCTCGTTCCTCCCGTCCGCCGTCATCATCGACCCGGACCTGCCGGTGTGGGACAAGCAGGCGGCGGTCCTGCGCGGCTTCCAGACGATCACACAGGCGACCGAGGCCTACTTCTCCGTCGACGCCTCCGACTTCACGGACGCGCTCGCCGTCCACGGACTCGAGATCGCGTACCGGGCGATGCCCGCGGTGATCTCCGAGGACGAGGGCGCCCCCGAATACGAGTCAGCGTCCGCCGCGATCGTCTCGGCCTCCTGCCTGGTCTCGACGGCCCTGGGGAACACCTCGCTGGGCCTGGGCGAATCCCTCGCGGAGGCCGTCCACGTCACCTACGGCGTCAACCGCCGCTCGGTCCGGCCGATCGTCATGCCGAACGTCGTCCGTTTCAACGCGCGGGCGCCGCGCCGCTTCGTCACCTCGCCGAACTACGACTTCCTCAAGGTCCCCGCCCAGTGCGCGGCGCTCGCCCGCCAGCTCGGGATCGCGGTGAAGGGGAAGGGCGAGGCCGGGGCGGTGGAGTCCTACGCGTCGGCACTCGAGGAGCTGCGGACCCGTTCGGGCGTCGCGGCGACCCTGGCCGAGCTCGGGATCTCGAGGAAGGCGTTCGACAAGGGCCTCGACGCGGCTGCCGAGTACGCCTTCGATCACGCCTCGCGCGGTGGCAACCCGCAGACCGCGAAGATCGCCGATATCCGCTCGATCCTGCGCGCCTGCTTCGACGGGGTCGTCTGGACCGGCGTCGAGGAGGCCTGAGGCCCGGGGGTGGGACCCGGGGGTGGGACCCGGCTTCCGGGTCCCACCCCCAAACACGCGTTTGGCGGCTTTGTCAGCGTTTGGCGGCGATAATCGGCGGATTTTCGGGTTATAGGACAAAATGTGTTGGTCGGGTCTAGTCCCAGTCGGTGCGGTAGGGGCTGTGGTGGTGGAGTTCATGCCAGGCGATGGCGTCTCCCCATTGGGGGATGATGCCGGCGGCGGGGTGCTCGCGTGAGGCCTGTTGCCAGGCCTGTTCGATCTGGGTGTCGGTGGGCATGACTTTCAGGATCTGAGCGGCCGACAAGGGGTGCTCCGTGTGCATGTAGCACCACCAGAAGATCGCCTTAATCCTGCGCGTGAGCCGCATCCCCCAGTGGTCGCGCAGCATTTGGCGCAGGGGCGCGTTCGTGGCTCCTTCGATCTGGTTGTTCATCGCCGGCATCGCCTGCCCCCAGGTGGGGTCGCAGAACGTGAACAACACACCCCTCGCCAGTAGCCGGTTCAGGCTGTTACGGGCGCGCACGAGCCGCTCATGCGTGTACTCCCACCCGCCATCGTCTCTGGGTGTCTTCTCGGCAAGGAACACCTCCCACCGCTCACACCACCCCCTGTAGTCCTCCACCCACGCCTCGGCCTGCGAAATGTCGGTGACGCGAATGAGCTGCTTGCCCAGGGCGTACAGCTCTTTGGACGCAGGCAGCTTCGGACGGGTCGTCGTCGCTTCCTTCACCTTCGAAAACGCGTGAAACGTGCACCGCTGCACCCGCGAATCCGGCCAGATCTTCTTACGCGCCTTCTCGAACCCGCTCCCCCCATCGGTCACCACCAGCTCCGGAGGGGCGATCCTGCTCATGAGGGCCTCCCAGGCGCGCGAGTTCTCCGTCCTGGCCACATACCAGCCCACCACATGCTCACGCGTCTGAGCGATCACCACGACCGCCTTGCGGCCCAGATGAATCCCGTCAACGAACACGACCTCGTGCACCTCATCGACCACGGGAGCGAAAGGCCAGACCTCCCACAGGTGCTGGCACCGCCGCCGAAACGACCGCCCGCCCCCAGGCATATCCGCCTGACGGGCCCCGCTGAGCAACCAGGAAAGGAACTCGCCCAGGTGCTTGGCCGACGCGTCAATCTCATTCAGACCGGTGACATTGCAGGCCGTACACCTCCACCGCTGCCGTCCAGCTGACGTCTTCCCATGACGCGTCATCCGACCACCACACACAGGGCACGAAGCAGTATTCACCCCGAGAGGCAAACACACCCAACTAAAACCCGGACTTTCCCGCACCAGCACAACGAAAAGTCCCCGTCAGACCAACACGAGGTGTCCTTTAACCCGGATTTTCCGCCGCCAAACGTCAGGAAACCCGCCAAACACCGAGCGCACCGCCCATATGTACCACTTCGCGCCAGATGTGCTGAAGGAGATCCCCTCGACGCGCGAAGGTGATGCTTTCGACGAGAGGCGGGTAATGCTCTCGGCGAGGGGGCGCGGTGAATGCGAAGCCCCCGGCTCGACGAGCCGGGGGCTTTTCCGCGGAGGATGGGGGATTCGAACCCCCGAGGGCTTGCACCCAACACGCTTTCCAAGCGTGCGCCATAGGCCACTAGGCGAATCCTCCAGGACGTGCTTCGAGCGCGCCCGACCATCCTAAGCGCTCGCCCGCTCCGAACGCCAACCGCGACTCGTTCTCGACATCATGGCGTTGCTCACGAGTCGACCGCCGAGCCGCTCCCGCTCATCGAGGCGGGAGCCCCGGCCTCGTCACTTGCGATAGCGGGCGACGAAGTTCGCGGCGACGCGGCCGGCCTGATGATGGGCCTCGCCCTCACGGCCGATGATCACGAGGTAGTCGATGTCGTCCGTCCCCGGGTATCCGGCGTCCTCCCAGCGCTCGAGCGCCTGGCGGATCGCGTCGGAGTCGAGTTCCGGATTGAACTGCGTCGCGTAGAAGTCCGGGGCCAAGCGCATGATCTGCACCGGGCAGGTGATCGACTTGCCGAGGACGACCGCCCCCTCGGGCACGTCCTCCGTCGCCTCGTGGTGGTTGACGTAGGTGAGGAAGGAGCGGGGGAAGCCCTCGAGGAGCGGGTCCTCGGCCCCCTCCTGAGTGAGGAGGATCTCCGTCAACTGCGGCTCCTCCGCCCACTTCGTCGTCACGCGCCCGCCCATGAGGAGCGTCGCGACCTCGGTGCCGTAGCCGGTCGTCAGGCACGGGGTTCCGGCTTCGACGATCTCTCCGAGGATCCGCCGCAGCTCTCCCTCCGCGCGCTTCTGAGTCGGCGTCTTGAACGCGTCCGGCGTCGTCGTGCCGTACGGGGAGCCCGCGACGATGATCCCGTCGTAGGCCCGCACGTCGATGTCCGGCAGACCGAGCATGTCGAGCCGGACCTGTTCGAGTTCATGCTCGGCGAGGCCGGTCGCCTTGAGGAAGGAGCGATGCTCGGCCGCGATCGCCTCGTCCTCGGGACGCGTGGAGACCAAGAGGAACGATGTCATACACCAACCCTAGGTAAAGAATCGCAAAGGGTCGACCCAGTTCCACCCTGTGAATCCCGCTCCTCGGGACGCGCGGCCCCGCCCTCGTCGATCGTCCGCGGCGCGAGGGAAGGGCAAGGGCCGAAGGGCCCGGATCGGCGGGACGGCCTTCAGGCTCGGGGCACTCGCTTCGTCGGATGCCGACGATCCTCCCCTCTCCACCACGGCATCCACGAGGCGTACCCGTTCGTGGGAGAAGTCGGCGAGTCCGGCTCGAAGCCGAGCTCCTCGGGCGTCTGAGGAATGCCGTCGACGAGGAAGTACTTGTCGGCGTCGTCGCAGTGCTCCCGAACGATCTCGCGGAACTCGCCAAGCTCGCAGTAGAGCACCCCGGTGATCGGATTCCTCTTGAAGACGAGGATCTTATACAGCCAATAGCCGAACAGCGCGACATTCGCGACGAGGGCCGCCGCCGAGCAGGCGATGTTCGCGCGCGGATCCATCGTCGCGAAGTTGAAGAGATCCGACGGCGGAACGAGCAGTTCCGGCAACAGAGTGTTCATGGAGATCCAGAAGACGAGCGTGAAGCACCGGAACCAGATCCACTGCCCCTTCGCCCAGGTGAAGGCCGGGATCGTGCAGGCGAGCAGGAGGGCGAGAGTGCAGTACCACGTGTAATCGGCGAGCGAGTTGTAGAGGAAGGCGTGATTCCAGAGGTCGTAGGCGATGACCCACGGCCACACCATGTCCACCCAGATAAGGCCACGAACCTTCTGCTTTCCGGGCGACGTCGCGATGATCTTGCCGAGCCCCGTGATCGTGATGATGTTGAGCAGGCCGGCGGCGGCCGACATGAGGTTCCAGACTCCGCCGATCGTCCGAAAACCCGTCGCCGGATCGATTCCCACATGCCGCGCGGCGAGATTCGCCGCCACCGCCTCGTACCACGCCTGCGAATGAAGTTCAGCAGTGACCCCGCGAGCCTCGGGCAGCCCGGCGATCATGTCGATCGAGTGGGTCGCGTTCACCGACTTCAGACACTGCCAGTCGGCCCCGCAGGCGTAGTAGGCATCGGCGTTCGCGTAGATCGCAAGATCGCGGATGTTCGCCTCCATGATGTTGACCGCGAGACCGATCCACAGGGCGACGCCCAGCCAGATCGCATACTTGTGCGCCTTGACGGGATTGCGCTTCGCATAGACGAGGACGACGCCCGTCATCGTCGCAGTGAGGATCATGATCGCGTACTTGCCGAAGGGGAACCATCCGACCATCGGGGTACCGTGAATCCACGCGTACGGCATGAGGGCGATGCCCCCGACGGTCCACACCGCGAAGATCGTCCAGTTCCACCGGCGGTTGATCTCCGCTACGAGCATTTGCGCGATGAGCACCGCGAACCAGAGAAGGTAGACCTTCGGAGTTCCGACCTCCCAGAGGAAAAGCGAATGCACGATGCAACCTTTCAAACCGCCACTGAGCTGGATTCGGAGTACTACCCTAATTCTCCACAACCCATTAGGTGCGAGATTCGTCACAGTCGCTGATCGCGCTCACCCGCGCGGTGCACCCCAACATCGTCGACAGCGTCCCCACCCGGGACCGACGCCCCTCGCCCAAGCCTCAAGGAGGAGGACTCATGGCACGGACTGCTTCGCGCGCCCACCCCCTGCGCACGATCGGACTCGCCGGCACAACGGCACTCCTGGGCGGCATGTACGCCTTCAGCCAACTGAGCGGCAAGGCGACGAAGGAGGAGCAGGCCTGGCGATACCCGGGCGACGATCTCATCGACGCGAACTACGACAATGGCTACTCGTCGACCTACGCGATCACCATCAACGCCCCCGCCTTCGCCGTCTGGCGTCTGTTCAAGCAGATCGGCGCCGAGAAGTCCGGGTCGTTCTCCTCGGAGTTCCTCGAGCGCACCTTCGCGCGCCTGCCCTTCTTCAACTCCTACGAGATCCAGGAGGAGTTCCAGCAGCCCGACTCGATGATGCCCGGCGACATCGCCGCCTTCGACTTCCACGGCATGTCGATGGAATGGGCCGACATCGTTCCCGGAAAGTACATGGTCCAGTGGGTCGACACGAAGAATCCGCCGAAGGCCCCGGGGTCCTATGCATTCCGCTTCCCAGGAATGACCCACTTCGCCGCCGCATGGTGCTTCTACGTCGTTCCGCTCGAGGGCGGACGCACGCGCCTCATCAATCACTGGCGCATCGGATACGAACCCGCATCGGCCGCCATGACCGCGCTCAACTGGGTGAACATCGAATTCATCGGCGGATGCATGACGCACCTGCAGAACCTCTACGTCAAGCGGGTACTCGAGTTCGAGAAGAAGCAACACCTGACTGGCCGGTTCATGCGGGGCATGCTGGGCGGCCGATTCTTCCCCACGGGCACGCCCGCCAGCCGCTACGACGGAACGCCCCTCTTCGAGGACACGTACACCCAGTGGTTCCGCTACGGTCGCTCGGCCCCCGCGGTCGCGGAGATCCGCCCGCCCGTCACCGACGATCCATCATGGCCCCCGATCGGCCCCGGAACGCCTTGGGAGGACGAGGTCGACGCCTCCTACTTCGACGGATGGAGCGAACCGAAGTTCTCCTGGGATGAGCAGATCCGCCAGAAGAAGGAACGGACCTACCTTCCCGATTGGGGGAAGGAGCGGAAGTGAACTCCATCGTCCCCCCCGACTATCCGACCCTTTTCCTCTTCGAGAGAGGAGAGTGGTGGGACTACGCGATGCTTGTCCTCGTCATCGCCGCCCTCGCGGCGGTCGCGTGGCTCGCCCAGCGGAACATGTGGGTCGTCCTCGCCGTCTTCATCCTCATCCCCGTCTCCCTGTCGATCTTCTGGTGGCCGACGTCGACCGCGGGAACGAATTCGGCCGGATGGTTCCCGATCGTCAAGCAGTACTCGGCGCTCGCCGGATCCCTGTGCCTCGTCGCCCTCCAAGTGTTCCCGAAGCTGCGATACAACCGGTGGTACCTCCTCATTCCTCCGGTCATCCTCGCCGCGAATATCGCCGAGGCCGTCATCCGCGACTTCCAGTGCTTCGGCATCCACGGGATCGATCCCGCGCAGGGCATGGTGACGTGGGGAGGCCCGTGGAATCTTCTCAACGGCATGGCGGGAATTCTCAACCTTCTCGCGATCTCCGGGTGGATCGGCATCTTCGTGTCGAAGGGCAAGGAGCGCGCCCTGGTCTGGGGAGATCTCACTATCGGATGGATCGTCGCCTACGACTTGTGGAACTTCGCCTACGTGTACAACTGCTTGGCCGATCGCGCTTGGTACTCGGGCGTCGCGCTTCTCGCGTCGTGCACGATTCCGGCGTTCCTCAAGTTCGGGCGCGGAGCGTGGATCCAGTACAGGGCGTACACGCTGACGTTCTGGTCGGCGGTGGTCCTCACATTCCCGCATTTCATGCAGGACTCGATGTTCGCGCATCGGAGCGCGCACAATCCGGTCGCGATGCTCCTCATCTCGATAGCGGCCCTCGCCGCGAACGCCTGGGTGTTCGGCCGCCATGTTCGGGCGATCGTCCTCAAGCGGCGCAATCCCCTCACGCAGGAGGTGCACGTCGACGAGCCGACGTACACGTCATGGGTGCGCGATCTCGCGAGCCCGGAGGACCAGGACCGGATCGCCGCACGAATGGGGACGACGGCGGAGGAGGCGGGCTTCCGAATTCGCTGAGCCGCTCTCCGAAAGTCGGACGGCATGCTCCGGCCTTCGGAGGTGGGCGTTGCGCGTCGGCGGAGTTCATCGGCCGGGGCCGGGGGCTCTGCCCCCGGCCGATTCAGCGCCGATCCTCCGCCCAGAGGCTCTCAGGAATCGCAGCCGGGAAGAAGTCGGCGCCCTGGACGATCGAGTCGAGCCTGTCGAGGATGTCGTCGAGGGCGAGGCGGATCCCTCCCTGGACAACGGCATCCGCTCCGAGGGTCGACACGACGACTTCGGGGGCGAAAGGGCAGAGGCGATCGATCGCTTCACTCAAGCGCGGGAGGAAGAGGTCGGCGTCGGCCGAGTACTGTCCGCCGACGACGAGGCACTGGGGGGCGAGGGCGAGGATCATCGCGGCGGCCCCCAGGGCGAGGACCTCGCCGTATTCGTCGAGGGCGCTCAGGGCGCGCGAATCCGATCGGCGTGCGGCGAGGATGAGGTCCTCCCTCGTCAGACTCGCCCCGTCGTAGAGGGCGTCGGCGAAGCTCTCCTCCTCGAGTTCGCGCCAGCGGAGCTGGGGGAGCTCGCCGATGAGGCCTGCGGCTCCGAAGAGGCCCTCGTGGACACGGTGGTTGATGACCGAGGCCGCGCCGGTGCGTTTGCCCGCGAGGATGTAGACGACGTCGTCGAAGGCCGCGGCGGCCCCCCTCCAGGATTCTCCGCGCGCACCGAGGGCGCAGTCCCCGGCGCTGCGCACGCGGGTGCCGAGGGCGTCGCTGAATTCTTCGTCGAGGCGGACGCCCTTCCAGCCGGGCATCCCCTCTCCGCCGAAGTAGGCGACGACGCCCTCGTGGACGACACCGGGGGAGGCGAGGGTGCACGTCCACACGGGCAGGTCCCGGTTCTTCGCGAGGACCCTGCGGCCGAGGTCGATGGAAGCGTCGAGGCGGTCCCTCGCAATCAGGTCTTCGGCGAGTTCGATCCTCTCGGAGGCGAGGATCGTGCCGGAGAGGTCGGCGGTCATGGCGGTGGCGTGGTGGGCGCCGATGTCGATGGAGAGGACCTGGCCGAGGGCGGAGTGGAGGCCGATGTGCGCGGCAGGCCTTCCGAGTCTCGGGGCGGCCGGGGTGACGGCGACTTCCTCGAGCCATCCGAGTTCGACGAGGTCGGAGACGATGGCCTCGGCGGCGACGCGCGTGACGCCGGTGGCGCCGGCGATGTCGGCGAGCGTGCGGGGACCGTCGATGCAGGTCTTCAGGGCCGCGGACATGTTGGCCCTGCGCTGGATCCGTCGCGGTGCTCTCATAGTCGCCTCCTCCTGGACTTGCCTTAATTAAGAAACTTACGTTATATTTGAGAGGATTTCACAGCGAATGAGGATTCAACGATGAACCACTCGACAGCACCGTCGACTTCCACACTCCGGACACCCGGGGCCTCCTCTCGCGCGTGCCGCACGACACTCACCGCCTTTTTCTTCCTGGCACCCGTCCTCGTCGGCTTCCTCGTCTTCTACCTCGTGCCGATGGTCAAGGGACTGCAGATCTCACTCACCGACTGGGACCTCATCACGGCACCCGAATTCGTCGGGCTCGACAACTACACGAAACTCCTCGCCGACGAGAACTTCGGCCACAGTCTAGCGATCACCGCCGTCTACGTGATCGTCAACATCACCACCCAGACGGCCGCCGGACTCGCCATCGCCGTCCTCATGCAGCGGATCAGCCACTCCACCCTGATCCGCTCCCTCCTCCTCGTCCCCTGGCTGGTCCCGAACGTCACCATCGCCGTCATCACGCTCTTCATCCTCGACCCCAACGTCGGTCTCCTCAATCACGGACTCGAACTCCTCGGGACGGAGCCCATCGCCTTCTACGGCGACCCCGACATCGCGATCCTCACCGTCGCCCTCGTCAACTCCTGGCGGAACATGGGCTACACCGCCCTGCTGATCTTCGCCGGAATGCAGACCATCCCCCAGATGGTCTACGAAGCCGCAGCCCTCGACGGGGCCTCGGCCGCCCGCACCTTCTTCCGGATCACACTGCCCCTGACCCGGCCGATCCTCGTCATGGTCGTCATCGTCTCGATGATCGGATCCTTCCAAATCTTCGACACCGTCGCAGTCGCCACCAAGGGCGGGCCGATCGGCTCCACCAGAGTCATCTACTTCTACATCTATCAGAAGGCCTTCGAACAGGGGCAGATGGGCTACGCCGCCGCCATGTCCGTCGTCCTCCTCCTCATCATCCTCATCATGACACTTGTCCAACTGCGCTTCTCCCGCGCGGAGCAATCGGATCTCGGGTGAAGCCATGAATTCCACCGGTCGAATCGAACGCATCATCGGATGGGCCCTCATGGCCCTCCTCCTCGCCATCACACTCATCCCCTTCGCCTGGGCGATCCGCACGGCCCTCATCCCCAATGCCGACGTCTTCAACGGCGACTACTCACCGATCCCCCAGCGCCTCACCGACGTCAACTTCCGCAGGGTCCTCGGCCTCGTCTCCCTCGAAGAGGACATCGCCGCCGGAGGAACCGGCGCGAAGATGTACTTCTGGCTCTACCTGAGGAACTCCTTCATCTTCACCGGGATCCTCGTCCTCGGGCAGGTCGTCACATCGACGATGGCCGCCTACGCCTTCGCTCGCCTGCGCTTCCCCGGACGCGACCTCATTTTCGGAATCCTTCTCACCGGCATGATGATCCCGCCGATCTTCATCGTCCTGCCGAACTTCGTCCTCATCAAGGACCTCGGGCTCCTCAACAGCTTCACCGGCCTCCTCGCCCCCTACGTCCTCGTCAGCCCCTTCGCGATCTTCTTCCTCCGGCAGTTCATGCTCGGGCTCCCCAAAGAAGTCGAAGAAGCGGCCATGCTCGACGGGGCGGGCTCATGGACGACCTTCAGAAAAGTCATCGTGCCTATGACCTCGGCGCCCATCACGACCGTCGCGATCATCCAGGCCGTCTTCGCCTGGAACGAATACCTCTGGCCCCAACTCGTCGGCCAGCACCACACGGTCCGCCTCCTCAACGTCGCCCTGGCCGCCTTTCAGCAGAGCTCCCCCTCCACCCGCCCCGACTGGACCGGCCTCATGGCCGCAGCCACCCTCCAGACGATCCCGATGTTCCTCATCCTCATCGTCCTCGGACGCAAGCTCGTGTCCTCCATCAGCCTCACCGCAGCCAAGTAATCCATCCCCGCGCACCCCGCGCACTTCTCGAAGGAGAGAACACAATGAGACGCCACCTCGCATTCCTCGCAGCAGCGGGGCTCATGGCAGGAGCCCTCGCCGCCTGCACCCCCGCCGAGCTCACCGAGAACGGCTCCGAGTCCTCAGCCGACTCCACCGGGATCACCTACTCCCTCTGGGACCCGAACCAGCAGACCGCCTACCAGAAGTGCGCCGACGCCTTCGAGAAGGAGAGCGGCATCCGCGTCACCATCGACCAGAAGGGCTGGGACGACTACTGGAAGAACCTCACCGTCGGCATCAACTCCGGAACCGCCCCCGACGTCATCACCAACCACGTCGCCCACTACCCCGAGCTCGCCTCCAAGGGCGTCCTCACCGACCTCAAGCCGATGATCGAGAAGGACGGAATCGACCTGTCCCAGTACACCGGCGACCTCGCCTCCCTGTGGGACTACGACGGCAAGACCTTCGGCATCCCCCAGGACTGGGACACCATCGCCCTCGTCTACAACGTCAAGGACGTCACCGACGCGGGTCTGAGCGCCGCCGACCTCGCCGACCTCGACTGGAACCCGCAGGACGGCGGTTCCTTCGGAAAACTCGTCGCCCGCCTGACGATCGACGAGAACGGAGTGAGGGGCGACGAGCCCGGATTCGACAAGACGAAGGTCGCCACCTACGGATGGGGCCTCGAGACCGGCGGCGGAGTCGTCGGCCAGGGCCCCTGGTCGTGGCTCGCCCTGTCCAACGGATTCACCTACCTCGACAAGAACCCCTTCGGCACCCACTACAACCTCGACGACCCGAAGCTCGCCGAGGCACTCACCTGGTGGCAGAAGCAGATCAACGCCGGATACGTCACCCCCGTCGAGAAGGCCGGCAACCTCGGCCTTCAGCCGATGATGGAGCAGAACAAGGCCGCCCTCGTGCCCGACGGCTCCTGGAGGATCAACACCTGGTCCCAGTCCAAGGCTCAGCAGTTCGCCTTCGCTCCGCTGCCCAGGGGCCCCGAAGGCCGCAAGACGATCATCAACGGGCTCGCCCCCTCGATCACCGCGACCTCGAAGCATCAGGACGCGGCCTGGCAGTGGGTCAAGTACCTCACCTCCGAGAAGTGCCAGACCGTGATCGCCGCAGAAGCCGTCGTCTTCCCCTCGATCACCGCACAGTCCGAGGCCGCGGCGGCGGCCCACAAGACGTCCGGAGTCGACGTCTCCGCCTTCCTCGACATCGCGAAGGACCCGACGGCCCTCTCCTACTACCCGATCACCTTCAAGGCGGACGAGATCAACACCGAGGCCGACCTCGTCATCGAGAAGATCGAGCGAGGCGAGGCCGACCCGACGAGCGCCCTCGCCGAGTTGTCCGCCAAGGTCAACGCCCTGCTGAGCGAGTGATCCGAGATGATGACTCCGACTCCTCTCGAGCTCCTCGTCACCCGCGAGGATTCCGCTTGGCGACTCATCGGCGCCCCCTCGGGCACCCGAGCCCTCGGAGGAGCCGGGGTCGTCGTCGAGGCCCCGCGCCTGAACATCACCCACACGGCGGCCCCCGACGCCCAGATCTACCGCCACGGCTGGACCTCCTGGTCTCCGACCGCGTGGTGGCGCCTCGACCGGGAGCCCTGGCGCGTCTGGGGCAATCCCGAGCGCACGGCGACCGCCGA
>ERZ773197.1976-NODE-1976-length-13494-cov-2.522881_pt1 | contig 13494 bp, 10 predicted proteins | sample MGYA00580999_ERZ773197 | MGnify/ENA primary metagenome ERZ773197 (study PRJEB29015, sample SAMEA2738166) | human oral metagenome | biome: human oral; feature: human-associated habitat; material: saliva | place: China | collected 2185 ...
ATGTAGCCCCAGGTTTTTTAACATCAGATTAAAAGGTCCGAAATCCCCATTTAAAAATATCAAAAACATTGTGCCTATGGCAGTAGGTGAAATCACTGCCGGTAGGAAGTAAATAGAGCGAAACAATCTGTAAAAAATCTTGGTACGACTTAATAAATAGGCAAAAATCAGTCCTAAAGGCAATTGAAATGCCAAGGAAAACAGAATGCACTGCACAGTATTCCCAAAGCAGATCCAGTAATCTTTATTTTTAAAAATCCTTTGAAAATTTCTCAGTCCGATAAATTCCGGCATTCCTGCCCCTGACCATTTAGTTAGGGAATAGTATATTGACATGGCAATGGGCAAAATCACAAAACCCAAGTATAATACCATTGCAGGGGAAAGAAAGGCGGCAGATATCAATGTATTTCTTTTTTTTGTCTGTTTAGCATACATAATCGGCCCATCTCCCCTTACCTGTCTTCTTTTGCCTCATCTAATGCTTTTTGACAGCCTTCACTAAACTCTTCCGGTGACATGGAGCCTGCAAACAGCTCATCCAGCTTTTCCATGAAATAACTAAAAGGCTCTCCATCCGGATATGCCAACCAGTGGCAGGACATTTTCTCCTTTCCCTTGGCATTTTCAATCACTGAAAATAAAATAGGCATTTGCACTTTGTTTGGATCAATTGTAATATTCTTGGCATTTAATGTGCCGGTTTCATAAAACATAGTTTCCACCCATTCATTGGATGTAAACATATCTCCCAGCTCAATAAGGGCTTTTCTCTTCGCTGGATCTGCAAAAGATTTAGCATTAAAAACCATAGGTACTGTTGCTGCTGACAAAGCTTGCAGGATCCACTGTACTGCCCGGCATCTTCGGAGCATTGATTTGCACTGTTTTTGCCTCAGTTTCCGGGCTTAAGGCTTTAAGCTGCCAGGTCATAGTGTATACCATAGCGGCCTTTCCCTCATCATACAGAGCAAAGCTTGGTCCCCAGTCCCCATTTGCCACCGTATCTGCCGGAAATACATTGTTCTTTTTCATATCTGCAATCAGCTCTGCTACCTTGCGGAAATTTTCATTGTCTACTTTCCAGTCATTGGTCAACTCCGAAAATTTTTCTTCTGCCCCGGCATATTGGCAGAACAGTTCGCTAAAGAAAAAGTGGGCGGGATTTCCGGCCTTTGAGCCCATAGCCAAAGGTACAATGCCGTTTTCATTAAATACCTTAGAAACTTCCAGCAGTTCCTCATAGGTAGTGGGATACTCCAAATTGTACTTTTCAAATAATTCCTTATTACAGAACCAAAATCCTACATAGGACTCCGTCGGAATCCCGTAAATCTTTCCGTTAAACCTGAATGAATCAAACATTGCGTCAGGATAATCACTTTGGTTTACTTTTTCCGACTCTTTAAAGTACTCTCCCACATCTGCCAAAAGTCCCGATTTGATTAAATTACCGCTGTCTGCCATAGATCCCCAGTACATCCAGGCATCCGGCAGATTATCTCCTGCAATATCCACCTTTATTTTTGTGAGCATCTCATCACCTGCCACAACCTCTTCCACCAGATTTATACTGTCCTTATGAGACTGAGCAAAATCTGTCACAAACTTTGCTCCCACCGCAGTATCCCCTGATGGAGACCAACCATGTGCGAAACGAATAGTTACAGGCTGACTGCTCCCGGCTGCTTGCTCGCCACCGGCTCCTGTCACAGAACTTCCATTTGTTTTAGCACCACAAGCCGCTCCAAGCATTGCAAAGCATAATGTAAAGGTTAAAAAGATATTTCTTTTTTTTATCTGTAAAGCCATAAATTTCCTCCTTTAGGGAATTAACAAAACACGCAATCCCTCTTGATTTTTTGTAACTTCAAATCCCTTTTCCCACTCCTCTAAAGGAAAAGTATGTGAAATGATTTCCTGTACATGCACTTGTTTTCTATCTAAAAGATCAATACATCGCCTCCATGTTTCTCTGTCAAAGGCAATGCTTCCAATAATTTTCTGACTGTGATATACCACCCTCCCCAAATCTATCTGAGGATGCTTTCCAAACATTCCCACTTGTGTGAGTTGTCCCGCAGTCTTTAAAAGTGCCAATCCTGTATCCAGCCCGGCTTGACTGCCTGTACATTCAATCACAGTATCTACCCCACGTCCCTGCGTCAAATTCATAACAAGTTCCTGAAGATTTTCTCTTTGTACATCCAAAGTATAGTCACAGCCCAACTCCTTTGCGAGTTGCATCCTGCCTCCATCCTTTGTAATTCCTGTCAGAATCGTTATAGCTCCGGAAAGCTTTGCTATCTGCATTGCAAACAGTCCTATAGCTCCCGGGCCTTCGATTAAAACTACATCTCCGGGCAAAATTTCGGATTTATTTACAACGCTGTTGGCTGCAGAACATAGTGGCTCCAAAAGAGCCGCCTCCTCAAAGGAAATGGAATCAGGAATTGGAAATATCCAGTCATCAAAAGCTTTTACGCAATATTTTCCGAATCCCCCTTCCATACAGGATGCCACCCTGTCACCCGGCTTAAAGCCCGTTACCTCTGCTCCTACCTCGCTGATTATCCCGGAAAATTCATGCCCCAAAACTTTTCCCACATCCCATGGATAACTTCCCTCCAGAATGTGCAAGTCTGTAGCACAAACGGCACAGGCCTTCACCTCAATCTTTACCTCTTTTTTTCCGCAAATAGGTTCAGGTATTTCTCTAAGTGCTACCTCTCCGGCTGCCTGTCCATATTTTACAATCGCCTTCATACTCCTCCTTTTACTTGCGCAGCACAGCCTCAAATGAAGCCTCAAGCATATCCATGGCAGTATTTGCTTCCTCTAAGGTAATTACAATAGGTGGCTTTAATTTAATTACATTTTCAGCCAACTGATAAAACAGTCCTTGCTTAATGGCTGCCTGAAAAAGTTCTTGCATGGTTTCATTGGAAAGAGGCTCCTTACTCTCAGGGTTCTTTACCATCTCCACACCGATAGCAAGTCCCGGACCACGAATATCTCCAATTTCCGGGTACCTTTCCTGCATAATTTTCAGCCTGTCTTTAATAGCAGCACCCACCGTCTCCACATTTTCTAAAAGATGATCACGCTCAATTATCTCAATGGTTTTTAAGGCAGCCGCATAGGCAATGTGGTTGTTTTGGAAAGTCTGCATATCCTCCATAAGGTTTTCAAATCCTCGAAGTCTTTTATGGATCAAAATACCGGCTGCAGGGATGCCTCCACCAAGTCCCTTGGCAAAGGTGATAATATCCGGCTCCACATCATAGTACTGAGCCGCAAAGAAACGATTTGTGCGACAATATGTTTGAAATTCATCAAAAATCAGTAATGTTCCCATCTCGTCACAGATCTTACGTAGCTTTTGCAGATATAATTTAGAAAATTCAATCTGTCCTCCTGCAGACTGTACCGGCTCCACAATCACTCCTGCGGTTGGTCCCGGCACTCCATTGAGAATAGTGTCTCTTACCATGTTTGCATAGTACTCTGCAATTTCTTCTTCACTACCTGAAAATGGAGAGCGATATGGGTAGGGACGAGGTGCACGAATGCAATTATTGGAAAGTACACCTGCAAAATGAAACAATTCCGGATTGGCTTCCCCCCACTCATGCAACCTGCTTGTTAGGAATGTGGCATTGGCTGCACCAAAAGTGGTACCATGATATCCTCCCTGAAGGCTGACAAAATTTCTGGAACCCGGCACATTTTTTAAAGCGATCTTCATAGCAGATTCAATGGCAGGACCCCCACCTACGGTAAATGACATGCGATCCAAATTCTCAGGCGCAATCTGAGCGATTTTATGACACAAACTGTAACGAAGATCTGTTTGATGTAAAGGAGCTACAATGGTAAGCCCCTTTGCCTGCTCATAAATCACCTCGGCGATTTCCTCATTTCCAAATCCCAAAATACAGGCAAACATTTCCGAGGTAAAATCCATGTACTTTCTGCCATCCTGATCTTCCAGATAAATCCCCTTAGCTCCTTTTAAAGGAAATCCCCCTTGCTTACGGTAAGCCGGCATCAAATATTTAGCATATTCTTCCCTTTGTTCAGGCGTCAAATTCCATGCTCTTTCTAAAGTTTTATCCATACATCCTCCTGTTAATAACAATTTTTTATAAAAATATTACGAACTTTGTCGTATTTTTCTAAAAGTCAATTTCCTGCCTCAAAGCCTCCATGGCCTTTTCCCATTTTTCTAATACTTTATCCTCAAACTGCTCCTCAAGCGGCTTATCAAAGGTACCGATTTTATCCTGATGTTCAATAAAAGCTCTTGCAGCATCCTCCATGGAATACTCCCATACAAAATCCGGAAATTCCTGTTTAAATTTGTCCACAGAGAAGTAAATATTATGAATAGACAAATCCTTTAAAATACTGTCTTCTACCTCTTTTCTTTCCAGACTGTACATAAAATCCGTCGGAATGTGTACGATTTTTACAGGCATTCCCAAAACATTTGCAAAGGCCTTAATATATTCATCTTGGGTATTAAATCTATCATGTCCGCATGTATAATCCTGATCTTTACAATTATCATTTTCTGCAATACGGGCAATCATAAGTCCTGTATTATAGGCTGATCCGGTTTGTAAAAGAGCATTTCCGTCTCCCGGAACATACACCGGCTTACCCTCTCGGATTCTTGCCACAATATGTTTACCCCTGTTTCTCTCAAAAGCAGACAGTGCAAAGGTTTTTCCCATTGAATAGGCGGGTCTGGCAATTGTTAAGGAGGTGTATGTATCGGCAAATCCCTCCTTAAAAATCTGTTCACATTCTTTTTTGTTCTTTGCATACAGACAGTTCGGTTCTCCCCAAGGATCCGATTCTCGCATTGGAAGACGATTTAGAGGATATCCGTACACATCCACCGTACTCACAAAGATATACCTGGCACAGTGCATCTGCTTTACCGCCTCCACAGCCACTTTGGCTTGAAATGGCTCAAAGCAACAAAAATCAATGATAACCTCAGGATCAAATTCCCTGTATACCCTCATCAAATCCTCTATATCATTTCGGTCTCCCCTAAAAACTGAAATCTTTCCATCCAATCCTAAAAGGTTGGTGGTAGCATGGGTCAATACACCCACAGGTACTTTTTTTTCTAAAAAATAATGAATGGTAGATTCGGAGATATTCCCCGGTCCCCCTAAAATTAATACATTTTTCATATTCTCCTCTACTTATGCCATTCCGGCACTTTTACAAATCTCCATAATATTTAGAATTTCTTTTTTAAAATAGGCAATTGTAGCACCACAGATTTCATGATACACCGGCTGACCGTTTCTTTTTTTTGCAAGTTCTTCCAAACTCCTCCACAATCCTAAAGTAATATTAGTATAAAAGTGAATATTACTGATTCCTGCCTCAATACTTTTTTTATACTGTTCTTTTGTAAGACCTGAACCTCCATGCATAGTCAGAGGGACTTCCGTCATCCCCGCTATTTTTTCCACCAATGCATAGTTTAGTTTTGCTTCTCCCCTATACCTTCCATGAACATTACCGAAGGAAATAGCAAGGGAATCCACCTGACTTTGTTGAATAAACTCAAGCACAATGTCAGGATCTGTTTCCCGACTCTCTTCGCTCTCAATATCACAAAGAGCGGAACCTCCCACATAGCCCAGCTCAGCCTCCACATCGCAACCAAAAGCATGTGCCATTTTTACAATTTCCTTGGTTTTTTGTATATTTTCCTCCACAGGCAAATGTGATCCGTCAAACATCACGGACTGCATTCCCAAAGAAATGGCTCTTGCCAATATTTCATACCCTGTTCCATGCTCCAGTTGAATGGACACGGGCACAGTGGCTCTATCTGCAGCTTCCCGTAACATAGGCACTGCATACTCCAGTGGAATCATGGCAAATACCTCCGGAGCAAAGCCCAAAGCCAAGGGTGAACCACACTCTTTAGCCGCCTCTATGGCAGCCAGTGTCATTTCAAAATTTGCCCCAAGGAAATGTGGCACCGCATATCCTTTTTTCCTAGCCTCCTTTTGCATTACTGCAAGTGGTACTATCATAGTTTTTCTCCTTTCACAATCCTTGATAAAATAGAAAAATCATCCTTAACATCACGGTAGAGCTTTTCAAACAACCTGTAATACTCCATATAAATTTGGTGATTCTTTTCATTCGGTTCAATGGGATCAATGTAGTTTGCCTTATCTTTAGCAATCTGATAATCCGGAAATACACCTGCTGCCACTCCCGCAAGAATTGCATCACCGTAAGGAGCTCCCACCCGGTTTTCCACCATGGCGGTTGGAACTGCAAACACATCAGTGATTATTTTTCTCCATAGTCTGCTGGATGCTCCTCCCTCATTAAAAATAATGCAATTTCCCATGGTTTTTCCCGATTCCTTCATTAAAAGAAAAGATGAGTACAAAGCATATGCCACACCCTCCATCATGGCCCTTATCATATGCCCCTTGGTATGGTGAAAAGACATACCGAATACTACCCCTCTGGCCTCGCTGTTCCATAATGGGGTTCGTTCTCCCATAAGATATGGAAGTATGAGCAGCCCCTCGCTACCCGGTGAAATTCTTTCTCCTTCCATATCCATCATTGTGTAAGCACTCATTCCTGTGAGTTTTTCCAATGATTTTTCCGCATCCCCGAAGAAATCTCTCAAATAGCGAATGGCTCCTCCACCTGTGGTAGTGGTTGGAATGGTAATATATGTATTATTGGAATTTGCTGTAAAGGCACAGGCCAGCATTGTGTCCAGAAAGTTGCTGTCCTTGTGAATAACTCCAAAATTACCGCAAGTTCCCAAATTCATATTTATATCTCCCTCTCTGAAAAGTCCCGCTCCAATACAGCCCGCATTAAAATCGCATTGTCCGGCACTAACCAAAGTTCCCGGTGATAAACCCGTGTCCTTGGCTGCTGTTTTATTCACCTCTCCCACAATATCCTCACAGCCATAGATTTCCGGCATCCAATCCGGATTAATACCCAGATTTAACAGCAGTGTCCTATCAAAACTGTTTTTTCTAATATTATATCCCCCTAAAAATACTCCACAGGAATGATTTGTTGTATGACTTCCACACAACTTATAACGGATGTATCCGTCAATAGTATTTACTTTTTTAATTCGGGCGAAATCCTCAGGACGGTTTTTCTTTTCCCACAGAAGGTTTACAATAGAAGGATGATCCTCCAGTCGATTACCCGAAAGGGCAAATATCTGCTCTTTTCCGGGATTTTCCATCAATTCCTTTGCTTCCATCCACGCCCTTTTATCCATAAGATTATAAGCTTTTTGAATAGGTGCTCCATTTTCATCAAGCATCACCAAACAGGGTAGAGCGGAGGAGACAGCAATTGCCACAATCTCCTTTGGAACTACTTTTGCCTTTTGAATACATTCTTTTAACAGTTCACAAGCTGCTTCCCAATAAACCAAGGGGTCATGCTCCGACCAACCGGGATGCTCCACTATTATGGGATACTCACGATAGGCATAGGAGAGAACCCTTGCCTCCTCATCAATGATACAAGCCTTGGCACCTCCGGTGCCATAATCAAGTCCCGCCAGATATTTTGCCATACTTCCTCCTTATATTGCTGTAAGTTTCACCGCCTTCCACTTGGCAGGAACAAACGCTGTTTGTTTATGAATTTCATACTCCTGTATTTTTTTACAATTCCAGACATCAAACACTTCCACACGATAGTTATAAAAGCCGGTTTTTGCATTCCCCGGATAAATTCTTTTACGGGGCATATCTGTACTGAAAAACAAAAGGTACTCCATATCTTCTTTTGAAATCGAAAAGTAATTTATACCGTCGGTGTTTCTCCAATCCGGCTTCATCTCCTGAAAAGAGCATCCCAAAGCAATCTCTTTTAAAAATCGAATTCTCTTTGCACTCTCCCCTGTAATCTCCCCCCCATAGGTCCAGAAAATATCTCGATTGTTCTTTATTTTAATAGCCTCCCCATGAGTAGCATATCCACCTGCCATAAAGGACAGCCAGTGTGAAAAAACCACTTCCTCCGGGGTACTGTTGCCCCACTCATACTTTACATTCCCCTCATATTGGTATTCATCATTCACCACAGGCTTTTGATAACGCCTTTTCAAATCAATCAACAGTTGGTAGGTATTCGGATGCTGATAAGATACATGTGTCATCCAGCTACGATTGGGATAAATCTCCCCCGAAGGATAATTATGAATTGAGCGTGGGTGCTGATAAGGATCGTTAGCCTTAATGTATTCCCCTATTACATCCCAGTTTCTTCGATTTACTCTGGTGCGTACCATACTTTCCCCGTCACTGTCTGCTTCCACAGATACATCATACTCATTTGCCAAGGACCACCACACATTCCTAAAGGCACTAAAGCGACGAATCACATACTGCAAATAGAAAAGGGCCTGTTCTTCGTCCATTCGGTCAATACCAAAATGTCCAAAATCATAAAAATGAAACAAAATCACATCCGCTTCTATTCCACGTTTTTTAAGATCTGAAAGGCAGCGTTCATAGTTTTGAAAATAGGTGGGAATAAAACGCTCAAAATCAAAATTTCCGGGTTTACCTTCAAAAGGATAGCATTCAGGCTCATAAGAAATGTCCACATCTCCATCCTCTCCCTGATAATATTTCGGAGTTAACAACATTCGTATTTTATTGAATTTGTACTTCTCAAAAGATTCCAGGGTTTTTGTCCTTATTTCATGAGGTCTGTAGGTCCAACCGTAAGCAGTGGTTCCCAGTACAAAAAACGGTGTACCGTCAGCATATGAAAAATGTAGGATTTCATTCGGATATACCGGCCCATGATTATTTTCACCTGCCGGCAAAGAGATGAAGCTTCCGCTGTGTTCATTCATATTCGGATCATTGGAAAAAATGTAAAATGTATATTCGCCTGTTTCTTGTGGCATAAATCGAATCTTCCATCTTCCTTCTCCATCATAAAATCCCCACACCCTTTCACATGTTTCCTTACTTTTAAACTCTCCCCAAAGAGATACCTGACGGAAAGGATTTTCGTATTTAATGTGAGAATACAATGTGATTTCAAAAATATCCCATTTTTCTACACTTTTCGGATACTGTATAACCTGTGTTTTTTCTGATATTTCTTTCGCTTTCCACATTTTATTCATGGCGATACACCTCCCATCCAATATATTTTTCAAGAGCCTCTTTTAAAATTACTGCTGTGTGGGAGCGATTCATAGCCACATGATGTTCAAATCCATTTTGACAAATATACTTCATAAGCTTTTGCATACCTTTTATTTCCACTACTCCCGGACTTCCCGGAGTGGAAATATCTTCATGTACAAATTCTCCCGCTCCTACATAGGCTTTAATTCTTCCCTCAAAATCATCTGTACTGACTTTTGCAAAGGTGTATGGCCCCGGAACAATAACCCCCTTACATGCTCCAAAACAGTTTTCCTCACCTAAAGCCAATGAAAGTATGTCCAAATTACCGATTTCAGGTTCCATACCCAAAAAGCTTTTTGGATAGTTGGCACAGTGAATCATCATACACCGATCTCTATTGTCTGCAAATCCGTTATTCCAATCCAGATATCCTGACGGCTTTCCCGAAGCCAGATTGAGAGCCGCCATACTAACCGCCCCCATAACATCCATTTCACAGGCACTCGGCATTCCCATCTCTCCCATCATGCTCATGGCAAGACAGGATGCAATTCCATAATTTTTTTCCAAAGAGTCCCAGCACTGAATGGCACTGGCCTGACAATCATTCTCTTCCAGCCAATCCTTCACTGCCAAAAAAAAGCCCGCCTGTTTTCGTAACTTTTCCTCACTGACTTCAAAAGCCATATTTCCATAGAGGCGGATACTCTCCATCACATCTCTAACCCGGGAATCCTTCATTTTTTCCCCGGCTAAAGCCAAAATAACCGATAAATCTGTGGTTTCCACAGTAATACCTGCTTCCTGCAAAAGCTTTTCCGAATATCTGACTGTACGAAAGGCTGACGGTCTGGCTCCGATAGCTCCAACCCTAAGATTTTTTAACCCCCGCACTACTTTGCAGATTCCGGCAAAATTCTCCACATCCAGCGTAAATTCCCGACTGTCAATGCTGCATGTATGGTAAGTTGTATCTGTAAATGGAATTCGGTTCTGGTAAAGATTATTGCATACGGATAATTTTCCACAAAAAGCGTCCCTGCGGTGTGAAAGATCCAACTTATCTTTCTCATCGTCACAGGCTTGTACCAGTACAGGTACCCTAAGCCCTGAGCGAACTATGGCCTCCGTCACCGCCGCCTCATCCCCGAAATTAGGTAAAACAATTATAATACCGTCAATTTCCTCCCGATGTTTTGCAAAAAGTTCTGCACATTTTTTTGCATCTTGATAGGTTTCAACCACACCCAATGGAGTTTCTGTCGGAGATAAAATAATGCATCCAAAGCCCATTGCCTTCATTTTTTCCAAAATGGCATCTCTTCCATTTTTTGCGAGTTCCTTAGGAAAAAAATTCCTGCTACTTACAATAATACCAAATTGAATCCTTGATCTTTCCTTTTCCATATTTCCTCCTGTAAATGAGCACGTCCAAAATGAAAAACTAGGCAAATTTATCTCAATACTTATGCCTTATTTCTATATTATTTACTTTAATTTTTTTTCATCTTATTTACAATAGAATATTCTTTAGATTATTTGTACTTTTTTATGCTATTAATCTCATTTTAATTTAACATCTTTCAAGTTAATGTTTTGATAGCGTATAGATTCGTATTACTATTTGCATAATTTTATAAATAGGCGCCAATATTCATTTTTTAAGAATATTGACGCCCTAAACTTAATTACTCTTATCTTTCCTTTTTCTCCCCTTCTTTATATTCAAGTGGAGATTTACCAAAATATTTTTTAAATACCCGATTAAAATAGCTCACATCTCTGAAACCAAGCATATGAGAGACTTCTACCGCCCTTAATCCCCCTTCACATAGAAGTCTTCCCGCTTTCTCCATCCGAAGACCATTGGTATATACCACAAAACTTTGCCCCATCTCCTTTTTAAATAATGCTGAAAAATAAGTAGGATGCATGAAAACTACCCCCGCTACCTCCTCCAAAGTGATATCCCTATAGTAATTTTCTCGGATGTATTCAATTGCCCTTTGAATAGGTTCCTTCTGTTTCCCTGTATCCCTTGGAGTCTCCAAATAACTTTGAAGCTTTTTTAACTCTGCATTTATTCTCTTTTGATGCAGAAGTTCTTTTTGTTTAGTCTCCAAAATCCTCTGTACCTTTTTAAGAGCTTCATCCAACAAATCCTCCTCCAAAGGTTTTAATAAATACGCAGAAACTCCTCTGTGCAATGCCTCCTGTGCATATGAAAAATAGCTATAGCCACTGATAATAATAGACTGCATATCAGGCAAACTTTGCTTAATCCTCCCTATCATCTCCAGCCCTTCCATCCCGGGCATACGTATGTCTGCAAAAAGGATCTCCGGCTTTAGTTTTTCACAAAGAGCAATGCCGCTCAGGGCATCATTAGCCTCCCCCACAATTTCTACCTTATGCTTACTTTTTTCCACCAAATATCGAATCAAATAACGTATATCTTCCTCATCATCCACAATAACAGCTTTAAACATCTTCCCTCCTTTCTGCAAATATACTGCCGCTCTGCATTTCCTTCCGCCTGTTTTCTTCACTGTAAATTACAAATGGAATATCAAAGGAAACCCTGGTTCCCTGTTCGTATACACTTTCTATTTGCAATCCCCTTTCTCTGCCATAGTAAAGTTTTAGCCTTGAATCCACATTTTTCAGTCCTATGCTATCTCCCAAATGCTCACCCTGACACTTCTGCAACTGTTTTTCCGGTTTCATTCCCATGCCATTATCTTCAACAGCAATTTCTACACCTTCAGGCGATTTGTGACAAAATATGGAAATTTTACCGCCTTCTCTTTTTTGATCAATACCATGATAAATAGCATTTTCCACCAGAGGTTGCACTAAAATCTTAATGATGCGGTTATCCAACAGTTCTTCATCCACATAAAAAGATACCTGTAATCGGTTTTTATAACGTATTTTTTGAATATTAATATAGCTTTTCACATGTGCAAGCTCCTCTCTTAAAGTAACCACCTCATCTCGGCTGTTGATACAATAACGAAAAATCAAAGCCATAGACTTGGCTATATCGGCAATACTTTCCACACCGTTTCGAAGAGCCAAACTGCGAATAGTTTCCAACGTATTATAAAGAAAGTGAGGATTAATCTGGGCCTGTAGTTCCCTTAGCCTTGCATTAGCACTTTCATGTTCCTTAATCCTTAAGTCTTCCATTAAGTGCCTGATACGCCGGGACATCTTGTTAAACCCTTTGGATAAAGCCAAAATATCCCTATTCCCCTCCTCTTTTGCTCGAACATGGAAATCTCCTTTCGAAAACTCCTCCATATGGGTCAAGAGCCTTTGCATGGGCCGTGTGATCCTTCTAGCCAACAAATAGGAAAGTGCAGCTGAAAAAATCAATGTTAAAAGGGTAATCCCCACAAAGGTTCCCCCTGCTATTAAAAACCGACTCCTAAAATTTTCCTTAGAAACCACAGCCTCAAGCTTCCAATCATAACTTTCCACTCCATATCGGTACAAAGAAAATTCTTTCAAAAATCCGCCTTGCTCTACACCGGTTTCACTATCCAAACATTTTACAATTTTTTTTATATCCTCCTGCGTATAATTTCCTTCCCCACAGACACTTTCCAAAATTTCTCCTTCACTGTTTCGCAAAAGTATCAAATGATCATCATCAAATGTATGACTACCAAGAGTCTCCTCCAGTAAACGAACATCCAAATCCACCATAATCACACCAATTATAGTCTTAGCGTCATTGGGACTTATAATCTTTTTGACCAGGGAAATAACCTCAGGACCCTCACCAAAAAACACTTGATAGTCTGCCTTATGTCGCTGTACCGTAACCGTATTTTCCCCGGATAAAAACACCTCCTGATACCATGGCTTTTGTATTAGAGTCTCCTTGGAAAAAAAACTGCCGGATGTATAGTATCCTCCCTCATACACCATGAAAATATTGCTGATAATTGGACTTGTTCTACGTATATTCCTTAATACATTTTCAATATTCTGGGAATACAGTGCATTCTTTTGCCCTCTGGTACCTGTACCCTTTTGAAATAATTCCTGTTCTATTACCATTCCTGTAAGAATACGTTGAGTCGTTTGAATATTCTCACCATAGCTGTCCAGGGTTTTTCCGATTTGCTTTAGGTTTTGTTCTTGGTAAAAATCAATTTGTTGGCTAATATATTGACCCAAGGTATTAAAGCAATACACCCCAAGGACTAGGCTGGAAAAGGTGATAACCAAAAGAAAAGAACATGTAATCTCAAATAATGTAGTTTTATTTTTATGCATTTTTATCTACTAC
>ERZ773197.1977-NODE-1977-length-13493-cov-13.114675_pt1 | contig 13493 bp, 9 predicted proteins | sample MGYA00580999_ERZ773197 | MGnify/ENA primary metagenome ERZ773197 (study PRJEB29015, sample SAMEA2738166) | human oral metagenome | biome: human oral; feature: human-associated habitat; material: saliva | place: China | collected 2185 ...
TTGATCCGAAGCAAATACACATCACATGGCATGACGTAACATCTATGCCAAGTGGATTGCCAATGCAGTTCCCTGATGGTGAGAAGTTTAATCTTCGTTATCCATCAGTATCTATTCCACAGTCAGCATTCAACACTGACCCAGTACCAAGCAATTATGAAGTACGCTTGATAGCATCTTGTAATTTCCAAGGACTTGGTTTGATTGATGCTATCTCTAATGAAGACTTGGAGAAACAATACAAGGCAGAAGGACAGCACGTAGAGTTGAACCCAGAGTTCTGGGACAATACAACAAAGCAGTTGAAGCCTGAGGCATGGGCAGAAGATGCTTTTGGCAATAAGTTCGTAAAGCGTTTCAACTACGACTTACTCGATGGTTGTCTTGAGAACGACGTTGCTCTTTGGGACGAGTTGAATGTTCTTCGTTCAGACATCAAGCACATCTGTTCTACAGAACCATGGGCAAAAGCAATGTCAGAGAACGAGAACGTGATTAGTTACATCCAACAGCATGGTAGTAATCCAAACTCTTACGTACATCCATACTACAATGATGGAACTCGTGAAGGTATCAAGAAGGCTGTTCGTTATTTGCTTTCACCAAGCGACAACGTAAACCTCTATAACAATCCTTACTTCAACTTCAAACCAGAGGTGAGCGATGATGCCTATCACGCATTCATGGTTTGGCACAGAGGTATCGCTGTTCCACGTGCAAGAAACTTGAACGACAAGGACGTACAGCGTGGTAAGGAACTCTTCACAGGAGAGTTAGGTTGTGCACACTGTCACAAGGCCTCTTGGACAACAGGTGCTGATAACCACGGTTCTTCAGTAATCCTTGGCAACAAGCAGCTGCCTAAGTATGCTAATCAGAAGATTTATCCATACTCTGACTTCATACAGCACAAGCTCGATATGAAGAACGACATCCATGGCTCATGGTGCCGCACTACTCCACTGTGGGGCCGAGGTCTTTCATTGATTAACTCTGGTGCAGAAGACCGTCTACACGATGCTCGTGCTCGTAATGAGATTGAAGCAATCATGTGGCACGCTTATAGCAAGAACAGTCAGGCTTATAACGCAGCTGTCAAGTTCTATAACTTGCCTAAGAAAGATAGAGACGCTGTAGTTAAGTTCATACGTTCTATCTAACAAACGATTATTTACAAAAACAAAGACAAGAAGAAGATGCAGTCTACAAAGGCTCATCTTCTTCTTTATCATCTAACAAATGCGAACAAAGAAGACACTTGAGATTGTTTATATACTCCTTATCATAGTGATGGCTACGGGGACAATCATAGGGAAATACACGACCCTTGATTATGTTTCAGACAATATCTTCGGGTCATGGTGGTTCTGTTTACTATGGGCTATGGGTACTGCTGCGGGCATAGTCTACTTCATCCAAAGAAAAGTTCGCCGTCCTATCATTATTCTTTTACATCTTTCTTTTGTCATCATCCTCCTTGGTGCATTGCTAACCCACCTTACTTCTCATAAAGGGATGGTTCATTTGCGACAAGGAAAGGTTGTCAACACCTATACCACAAAGGATGGGAATGAAGCCGAGCTACCTTTCAGTATTCTGTTGGATAAGTTCAACGTCACCTATCATGCAGGCAACATGGCAGCTATGGATTATGCTTCAATCATCACAATCATCGAGAATGGGAAGAAAGAACAATATCAAGTCTCTATGAACAACATCTATTCAGGATATGGGACACGCCTCTATCAGAGTAGTTACGACGAAGATTTGAAGGGTAGCTATCTGTCTGTCAATTCCGACCCATACGGTATTCCGGTAACTTATCTTGGCTATGCCCTACTCTTTTTTGGCCTTATCGCAATGCTTATTGAGCCTAAGGGCAATTTCCGTCGATTGCTTAGAAAGAAAGCGGTAGTGATTGTCATGCTTATGATGGGATATTCTGTAGCAAATGCGCAGCCCTCATTACCACGACAGACGGCCGATGAGTTTGGTAAGATACTTATTGTATATAACGGACGAATATGTCCTATGGAAACCTACGCCATAGACTTTACAAAGAAACTCTATGGCAAAAAGAATTACAAAGACTTTACTCCTACTCAAGTCCTGACAGGCTTTATGTTCTGGGGAAAAGAGTGGATGAGAGAGCCTATCCTAAGACTAAAAGGCTCCGAACTACGCGACAAACTGAACTTAGAAGAGTATGTTTCACCAATGAGTCTATTTGGCCAACAAGGCTATATCCTCGGTCCTTACCTCCAAAAAGCACGTAGTCAAGAGAATGACAACGTAGCAAGACAGCTATTGGATACCGACGATAAGATGATGCTACTCATGGAGCTTATGCAAGGAAACACGCTGCGTGTATTCCCTTATATGTCTAAGAAGGGTACTGTCGATTGGTTCTCACCACATGACAAATACCCTAAGAGCATGGATAAGGCACAACAGCAATATATGCGTTCTATCCTTCCTTTGGCAGGACAATTGGCCAGACAGGGGAAAACAGATATGGTGAACGAACTCATACAGAAGCTGAGAAAATATCAATACACCTACGGTGGCAACACTATCCCTTCTAACACGGCTATCAGAGCAGAACGGATTTACAACCAATACCCATTTGCAACCATCCTTTTTATCGTAAACTTAACAGCTGGACTACTGTCTATTCTGTTCATAACAAGGAAGAAACGCTACAGATATTTCACTGGATTGATGGCACTCTCATGGTGTGTTCTCACCTTCACATTGGCCCTTCGGTGGATTATCAATGGTACTATCCCACTTGCCAACGGCTATGAAACAATGCTCCTGTTGTCATGGTTAATCATGATTGTGTCTATTCTGACAACAAGAAAGTTACAACTTATGACAACATTCGGGCTTATCATGAGTGGATTTATGCTTCTTGTAAGCCACCTCGGAGAGATGGACCCAAGTATTACACCACGTATGCCTGTATTGAATAGTCCGTTGTTGAGTATTCATGTGAGTATTATCATGATGTCATACGCACTGCTTTCACTCACGTTTATCAGTGCAATAGCCTATTTCTTCACCCGCAACAGCAAGAGAGAAAGCGTCATATCAGTCAACAAACAACTGACCGATTTATCGCAAATATTCCTTTATCCTGCTATCACAACATTAGGATTAGGCATCTTTATAGGTGCTATCTGGGCAAATATCAGTTGGGGAACTTATTGGGGATGGGACCCTAAGGAGACTTGGGCACTGATTACTTTCTTAATTTATGCGATACCACTTCACACCAACTCATTGCCTGCATTAAGGAAACCAGAGAAATATCATTTCTTTATGTTACTGTCTTTTCTTAGCATCCTAATGACCTATTTCGGTGTTAACTACATTCTGGGTGGTATGCATTCGTATGCTTAAATGACTTAATAAAGTCATAATAGGCAGATTGGAAAGCATCTGACAAATACGTATAACAAAGAGACAAGTTTTATCATTATATCCTTTATAAGGAGTGTACTATCTTTAGTATGCTCCTTTTTTTGTGCTTTATACATGAGTAATAATATCTTTTTTCAGCCCTAAGCAGCCTATTAAAAGTAAAAGTAGCCCTATTTTTCGAGTTCACCAACCCTATCGAGCGATGTAGCTATTGCCCCTTAGTTTCTTAGCGTCTACTCTCTATTGTTTTTGTGGAGCTATTCCAACAATCACTCTCCTCCTATTCTGACAAGTGGGGAGATGAAGACAACCTACATTCGAGTGCTTCCTACATGCACAAATCAGTATTTATCTGTGAGAAAGGAATACACCCCACTACATTAGCCAACCTACTCATCCATGCGATATTTAGTTAACACTCTGTACACAAGAAGAATTAATAACGTCGTAAAAAAACATTACACAAAGTTGAGTTAAACGCCCTCAAAACAAGTATAAATCATCTCTTAAATTAGACATCATAACCATCAATAAATCAACCAATTACATATTGCATTAAAGAAGACGCCTTTCTTGCTTCAAGAAGGGCGTCTTCTGCATCCAAGAAGGGCATGTTCTTGAACGTAGAAGGGCGTTTTCTTAAAGCATGAAGAGCATATATTAGATTCAAGAAGGGCGAAAATTCTTGACAAACAGATAAGGGATTAAGGCTGGAAAGACATCATAGTGGCTAAGACAACACCTTCTATACGTTAAGAAAGAACGATGAGAAGTAGTCGTCAAAATGAGGTATTGACTAATCAAATATCGAAGGTAGCACCTTCACGAGTAAGATAACTATTTGGGAAAATCTCTTTTGCCTCCTCTAACAACTGTGATTCGTTATTATAACGGGCTGAGAAATGACCTAAAAGCAGTTTTCCAACTGAGGCGTCACGAGCCACTTTTGCAGCGTCTTGAGATGTACTATGCCAATAGAGCCGTGCACGCTCGGCATCTTCGGCGGAGTATGTACTTTCATGATAGAGCGTAGAAACACCTTTCACAAGCTCGTGTAGTGTTTTTATATAACGTGTATCAGAGCAGTAAGCATAGCTGCGAGCAGGTTCGGCAGGGGTTGTCAGCCGACTATTAGCTATCACTTCTCCCTCCGCAGTCACCCAATCAGCTCCCGCCTTAATATTGTTTATCTGGCTAATCGGTATCTTGTAGAAGTCTATCATATCACGACGTATATGTGGAAGGATGGGCTTTTCACGGAATAAAAAGCCACAACAATCAATGCGATGTTGCAAAGGAATGGTCTCAACCGTCAGACTTCTATCTTCATAAACCACCTTATTTTGCGTTGTATCGACAGCATGAAACACCACCTTAAACTCTAATCCTTGGCAGAAGAAACTCAGTGTTTGCTCAAGAATAGGCTCGAAGGCAGCTGGAGCGTAGATGTGTAAAGGAGCCGTTCGACCTGTCATACCGAAGGTGGAAATCATTCCTGGCAGACCAAAACAGTGATCTCCATGCAGATGACTGATGAAGACTGCGATAATCTTAGAGAAGTGTATGCGCGATCTACGTAGTTGTATCTGTGTTCCCTCACCGCAGTCTATCATAAAGAGCTTCTCTCTAAGCTCCACTATCTGGGAAGAAGCATTATGCTGTAAGGTTGGTAACGCACTACCACAACCAAGGATATGTACTTTAAATGGCTCCATAATAAAACTCATCAAACACCCTTCATCTCCCACTCGAACATGAGAAGGGGATGAAGAGAAACACTATTATAATCGTCTTAAACAATCACTTGAAGGAAACAAAGCTAAGTACTTACTTCCCTCTTGTGAACACAAACAAGCCTGACTTGTTCTCTAATGACAAAGAGTCAGCGCCAAGACTTTCGATATCAAACGTATCTTTAGACAGAACCAACTTACCATTCCATATCTTCCAGGCTGTCCAAGGATTCTTTTCAGACTGAAGACTCGATGTTACCGTTCCATCTTCTTTAATCTCAAAGTTACGATCAAGGCTGGTCCAATTGCCTAACAATGTCGTTAAGTTGATTGCTGAGCGCATGAAATGGTCGCCATATTCCTTATAGCCAATGATAGCAAAGCGGTCACCATCAATCTTTCCACCCTTAACAACCTCGAAAGTATCGTTCGGATTAACAAGGTACTCCAATGTATCACCATGGTCTGTAAGTAGGACAATAGAGTTCATTCCACCCTCAACCATAATACCATAGACCGTACTGTCACCTATTGAAACAGAATCACCAGCTGCCTCAACCTCAGACAAAACAGACTTTGGTTTGTTATCCTTGCATGAGAAAGCCATCACAAGGATAAACAAAGACATGATAAAATAAAAGGTTTTTCTCATAATTATATCTTATTTATAGCTTAAATCCGTAGCTGTTCTACTTGTTGAGAGCCTTTGCTTCTTCCCATAACTCGTCCATCTCTGCAAGCGTTAAGTCTTTTATCATAACTCCCTTAGCCTTAGCAGCTTCCTCAATGTAGTTAAATCGTTTAATAAACTTCTGATTGGTAAACTCAAGCGCATTGTCGGGATTGATGTGATAGAGGCGCGCGGCGTTGATAAGCGAGAATAGAAAGTCGCCAAACTCCTCGGTCGAACGATGCTTATCTCCTCTCTTTAACTCCTCTTTCAGCTCTCCTAACTCTTCATAAACCTTATCCCAGACCTGCTCTTTCTCTTCCCAATCAAAGCCAACATTGCGTGCCTTGTCTTGAATACGATAAGCTTTAATGAGGCTGGGCAGCGAGTCTGGCACCCCAGAAAGCACAGAGGTGTTACCATCACGTTCACGTTGTTTACGCTGTTCCCAAGTAGTCTCCACTTGAGGCGCAGTAGTAGGCGCAACAGATTGTGAGCCTTCACCATTCTGCAGAACCTCATCCTTGTAAACAACCTGCCCAGTAGTATTTACGACCATGTCCGGACGTGACACGCTCCAACCCGTCCAATCGATGAAATCATGCCTAAACATGAGCTTATCAGATTGCGCATTACAAACATCAGCAACGTCGAATTCGGCCTTTTCCTCACCTAAAGTTGAATAGAAGATAACATGCTCCATGATGTCTCCAAGCTCTTTACAGATATTCTTCGAGTCGTTTTTTAAGAGCGCATCAGCCAACTCAAACGTCTCTTCTATTGTGTTAGGACGAAGACTTTCATTCGTCTGTTTACTATCCCATGGACACTCTTTACGGAGTCTTTCCTGAACGTCTAAAAGTCGTGCAAAGGCTTTCAGTTTCTCTTCTTTAGTATGCAATGTCTTGATGTTTAAAGTTAAACATAAACGTTAAAGTACTTATCAACGTACTATTATTGCTGCAAAGATACGCTTTTTAGGCGGATTTTTTGTACATTTGCACCGTTAATTTAATGATAATAAAGAAATAATAATATACGAAACAATGGAATTAGCAAGCAAGTACGACCCACAGATAGTGGAGTCTAAATGGTACCAGTACTGGCTGGACAACAAGCTTTTCAGTTCTAAGCCAGATGGCCGTGAGCCTTACACCGTGGTTATCCCACCACCAAACGTTACAGGTGTGCTCCACATGGGACACATGCTTAACAACACGATACAGGACATCTTGGTAAGACGTGCACGCATGGAAGGTAAGAATGCATGCTGGGTACCAGGCACCGACCACGCAAGTATTGCTACAGAAGCAAAGGTTGTGAACCGTCTCGCAGAGCAAGGTATAAAGAAGACCGACCTCAGTCGTGAGCAATTCCTTGAACATGCATGGGATTGGACACACGAGCATGGAGGCATCATCCTCAAGCAGTTACGTCGACTTGGTTGCTCATGTGATTGGGACCGTACGGCCTTCACGATGGATGACACTCGTAGTAAGAGTGTTATCAAAGTGTTCTGCGACCTCTATAAGAAGGGTTATATCTATCGTGGTGTACGAATGGTTAATTGGGACCCACAGGCTCAGACGGCCCTTTCTGATGAAGAGGTAATCTACAAGGATGAGCACTCTAAGCTCTATCACCTTAAGTATTATGTTGCAAAAGAAGACCAAGCTAAGGTTGAGCGCAAGGACGAAGGCAACGTAATACACAAAGATGATAAGGGTTACTATGCCGTTGTAGCAACCACTCGACCAGAGACTATCATGGGCGATTCAGCTATGTGTATCAATCCAGAGGACGTTAAGAACACATGGTTGAAGGGTCTTCATGTTATCGTTCCATTGGTAAATCGTGTCATCCCAGTCATCGAAGACACCTATGTAGACATCCAGTTCGGTACGGGTTGTTTGAAGGTTACACCTGCACATGACGTTAACGACCATGCACTTGGCTTGAAGCACGGATTGGAAACAATTGATATTTTCAACGATAATGGTACGATCTCTGAGGCAGCTGGCCTTTATGTAGGTCAGGATCGTATGGATGTACGTAAGCAGATAGCAAAGGACTTGGAGGCTGCAGGGCTGATGGAGAAGGTTGAAGACTATGATAATAAGGTCGGATACTCAGAGCGTACACACGTACCTATCGAACCAAAGCTCTCTACACAATGGTTCCTAAAGATGCAGCACTTTGCTGACATTGCCCTTGGACCAGTCATGGACGATGATATAGAGTTCTATCCAAAGAAATACAAGAACACTTATCGCCACTGGTTAGAGAACATCAAGGACTGGTGTATCAGTCGTCAGCTATGGTGGGGACACCGTATTCCAGCTTACTACTTCAAGGACACTGAGGGTAAGAACGCTACTGTTGTGGCAGAGACGGCTGAGGAAGCATTGAAGTTAGCACAGGAGATTAATCCTTCTGTCACATCATCTGACCTCGAACAAGAGAGCGACTGTATGGATACATGGTTCTCAAGCTGGTTGTGGCCAATCTCTGTATTCGATGGAATCAATAACCCTAACAACGAAGAAATCAACTACTACTACCCTACCAGCGACCTTGTTACGGGACCAGACATTATCTTCTTCTGGGTAGCACGTATGATTATGGCTGGCTATGAGTATCGTGGCAAGTTCCCATTCAAGCATGTTTACTTCACAGGTATAGTACGAGATAAACTCGGCCGAAAGATGAGTAAGAGTCTTGGCAACTCTCCTGACCCTATCATGTTGATAGAGAAGTATGGTGCTGATGGTGTTCGTATGGGTATGATGCTATCTGCTCCTGCAGGCAACGACATCCTCTTCGACGAGACTCTCTGTGAGCAAGGTCGTAACTTCAACAATAAGATTTGGAATGCTTTCCGCCTCGTTCAAGGTTGGGAGACAGCCGATGCAGAGCAGCCATTAGCCAACAAGATTGCCGTTGAATGGTTCGATGCAAAGTTGAAGGAAGTGAACGCTGAGATGAATGAACAGTTCAAGAGCTATCGCATCTCAGAAGCTTTGATGACTGTTTACCGCCTCTTCTGGGATGAATTCTCAAGTTGGTATTTAGAGATGATCAAGCCTGAATACGGCAAGCCAATCGATAAGACCACCTATCAAGCTACTCTTAAGTTCTTCGATACACTGTTGAAGATGCTCCATCCATTCATGCCTTTCATTACAGAAGAGCTTTGGCAACACATCTACGACCGTAAAGACGGCGAGAGCATCATGCGTGATGAACTCAAACTTGACGTTCCAAACAAGGAAGAGTTGGCGCTTATCGAGTCCATTGAACAGGTTAAAGCAATCGTCAGCGGTGTGAGAACCGTACGTAATCAGAAGAACATCGCACCAAAGGTAGAGTTGGAACTGGACGTAATCGGTCAGAACAATTATGAAGCTTACAACAGTGTAATCATCAAGATGGCTAACTTAAAGGCTATCGAGGTAGTAACTGAGAAGCGTGGTGACGCATCTGGTTTCATGGTAGGAACCGACAGCTTCGCAGTACCAGTGGGCGACTTGATTGACGTTGCGGCCGAGATTGAGAAGCAGGAGAAGGAACTCAAGCATCTTGAAGGCTTCCTCATTGGTATCAAGAAGAAACTCTCTAACGAGAAGTTCGTGGCCAATGCGCCAGAAGCAGTTATTGAACGCGAGCGTAAGAAGCAGAGCGATTCTGAAGAGAAGATTGCCGCTTTGAAGGCAAGTCTTGAGGAATTGAGAAAGAAATAATCGCTATCTCTTTGGCTAATGCACCCATTAGCCAAAGCGTTTTAGTACATATAAAAATAAAGAGGAATGTCTTTGCGTTCCTCTTTATTTGTTTCTATTCATAATCATCTACCACATTATTAATGAAGTCCATCATCGGCTTACCCGTCTTGCAGATGTGTTTCAATTGTTCAACCCATCCATCTCCCTCGAAGAAATCATCAGGCACAGACACCCAACAGCAGTAGTCCTTCATTCGAAGATACTGAAGATACTCATAGTCCTTGGGAAAACCCTTTGGAACAGTCTTCAAGGCAGCAAGTCCAAAACCCTTCTCACTAACCTTATCGTCCGTCCACTCGCCCTCATTGGGTCGTCCGAATAAGTTGACAAAAACCTCATTCTCAACATCCTTACGCCATTCATCAATATTCGCCATGATTTCATTGCGGCATGACGTCAGTATGTTTGTAGGCAACCAATAACAACCTACAGCTATCAAGCAGTTCCCTGGCTGAAGATGTAGATAGTAACCACCATGCAAAGCCTTCCTACCACGTGCACAGATGTATGCACCCAAATGGCGTTTATACGGACTTTTATCGGGTGAGAAACGTACATCACGATAGAAACGGTAGGTGCAATCCTTTGCTGTCAGGTGTGATACCTCTTCATCAAAGGTTGCTAAACAAGCTATAACTTTGTCGACTCCCTGCTCAAAGTCGGCTTTTACAGCATCATACTCAGCCTTATGTTCTTGAAACCACTGCTTATTGTTATTCGCAGCAATACCTTTCAAGAAGTGCATTATCTCCTTTGTATTCATATTCTTCTTATATTATATCCTTTTAATCCTTTACCTTTTTAAGTCTTCTTACAGCTTACTATTCTCCAACAACTTAGGACACATGTCATCAAAGGGACAATGTTCACAATCGGGCTTCGCACTCTTACAGACATAACGTCCATGAAGTAATATCCAATGGTGAGCATCCGTAACCTCCTCAGTAGGGATATTCTTCATCAGATAATCCTCAACTTTTCGAGGCGTATTTGCTGTTGAGGGGACCAGTCCCAAGCGGTGACTAACACGATAAACATGCGTATCGACAGCCAATGTTGGCTTACCAAACCACACAGCTTGTATGACATTTGCCGTCTTACGACCTACACCTGGCAGCGTAATGAGTGCGTTGGGGTCAGAAGGAACCTCACCTCCAAACTTCTCTACCAGCATCTTTGACATCTCAACCAAGTGCTTTGCCTTTGAATTAGGGTAAGAAACACTCTTCACATAATCAAATATTTCATCCGAGGTGGCCGTTGCCATTGTCTTTGCATCAGGATAATGGCGGAACAATTCGGGTGTAATTGCATTAATACGCTTATCCGTACACTGTGCAGAAAGGAGTGTCGCACAAAGCAATTGGAATGCTGAACCGAAATTAAGCTCCGTTGACACGTGTCCAACATGCTTACGGAAATAATTCAGTGCATAGTCGTATCTTTCTTTTCTTGTCATCTTGTTCTTATTAACTTTATACAGCTATATTTACTGCAAAGTTACTGAAAACTTAGAGATAATTTGGTTCTTTACGAAACTTAATGTACTTTTGCATCAGAAATAAAAAACTATTTAATTATGACAACTCCAATGATAGGATTGATTGCACTGCTTATCATCGCACTGATTGGCTGGGTAATCGCAGAACTTAAGGATAAGTGCGTTACGTTCGAACACTCAGAAGAAGAGGCAGAAGGCGAGGAAGAGATGAAAGAAGCTTATGAAGCACATGGTGGAAGAGAGCTTAATCTGAAAGACTTGCTTGCACATAACAGTACAAATGGTTACAAGTCTATCTAAGATTAAATAGCATATACCATAACTAACGGGAATGATATCGTCGTGTCATTCCCGTTTTCTTTGTTTTATACCCTGACCTATAAAATCGCTATAAAGAAACTTTACCACAATAGACTACATGCTTCATTGGTTTGAAAATATCTTACATTTAAGATAGAAAACACTCCCTTTACTACCACACTATATCGAGTAAAATCATCATCATAATCATCAATGAGTCAGACAGTTGTGATTAGCATTGAAGAAGACGCCTTACTGCATTAAAGAAGGGCGTTAACTACATGCAAGAAAACGCCCTTCTTTATCATTGATAAGGTTTATTTGAAACACTGTCAGGCCTCATCTCATTTCGAGTCGATGATTTTATTTTACAAAAACTGATTTTACTACTATATGAAACCTATCTTGTAACCAACCGACACTATGACACGCTCTCTATCAAGAGCCATATATTAAGTAAGGTGACAATGCCTGCTAATGAGTAAAGGAAACACATGTTCAACTTGCTATTAGCGTACTTACCCATCACTCTCTTAGAGGATGTCAAGCCTACTTGTAGGAAGACTGTGAACGGAAGTTGTACTGATAGAAACATCTGAGAGATGATTAATCCCTTAAATGGGTCACCAATAAAGAATATCATGAGGAGGGCTACACCCAACGAGAGGACTATCCCGACAATGGAGTGCGTATCCTTCGCATTATATGACTCTCCAAAAAGTCCTGAAAAGATACTACCTGCAGCCATACCGCTGGTTATCGTACTTGATATACCAGCCAGAAGTAAGGCGATAGCGAAGATGTTTGCAGCATTGTTACCCAACAGTGGCTGTAACATCGCTTGTGCCTGAGAAAGCTCATCGACGTGCTGACCATGTGAGAAGAACGTACTCGCTGCCAAAAGAATCATCGCTGAGTTAATTGCCCAGCCCACTATCATAGAGAAAAGAGTGTCGACAAACTCAAACCTCAACATGTGACGAATGCGCTCATCACCCTTCAAATGAATCTCACGGCTCTGTACTATCTCTGAATGAAGGAATAAGTTATGGGGCATGACAACGGCTCCTAACACACTCATAATAATCAAAAGCGACCCCTGAGGGACGGTTGGTACGAATGCTCCCTCTATGGCTGCAGGCCAATGAATGTCTACTAAAAAGAGTTCATAGATAAAGGACAAGCCTATCATTGACACAAAACCAATGATGGCACGTTCCATCTTCTTGTAGCTATTCGTAAACAACATGATTAATACAGCTGCTGTTGTGAGGACCGAACCCGTAGGAATACTTATCCCAAAGAGCATCTGTAGGGCTATAGCACCACCCAATATCTCGGCCAAAGAGGTAGAGATACTGGCCAAAATAGCACTCACAATAATCGGACGACCAACCCATTTCGGGGCATACTTAACAGCGGCTTCGCTAAGGCAGAGACCAGTCACAATACCAAGATGGGCTACATTATGCTGCAACGCAATCAGCATAATCGTTGAAAGGGTTACCACCCATAGCAGTGCATACCCATACTCAGAACCGGCTGCAAAATTACTTGCCCAGTTACCAGGGTCAATGAACCCTACTGTCACTAACAGACCAGGGCCAATAAACTTAAATATATCTAAGGCTCCCAACACTCGTGGGTGGTCCTTACGACGTAGTTCTTTTAATATATTCTTCATCTTTTCTTAGTTTGTATGCAAAGATACGATTTCTATATGACAATCTACAAGATACAAACGAAATATTGAAAAAAATACAAGGGAGCGTAAGTTAGTTTGGAGAGGTTCCCTCACTAATATAATAAACACAAACGAAGGTAATTCTGTTACAGCCCAATAGGCAAATAACAAAAGAATGAAACGAATCGTTAAAATGTGCTTTGAATAGTCTATTATACACCTACATATAAAATATCAAACCGTTCGAATAAACTATAAAGAAAATTATAAGCATAACTTTAAACAAACTTAAACTTATAAACTGAATATTGTAAATAAAATTAACAAGCTTCAAAACTACTGAAAACAAAAATGCCCTACGCTTCACAGCGATGGGCATTCAATCTCAATAGGTATT
>ERZ773197.1979-NODE-1979-length-13486-cov-6.220386_pt1 | contig 13486 bp, 14 predicted proteins | sample MGYA00580999_ERZ773197 | MGnify/ENA primary metagenome ERZ773197 (study PRJEB29015, sample SAMEA2738166) | human oral metagenome | biome: human oral; feature: human-associated habitat; material: saliva | place: China | collected 2185 ...
TCATCAAATCTAGCAAACTTTGACTCGGATGTTGTCCAGAGCCATCACCACCATTGACAATTGCAGTTGTAATCGTTGGACTTTCAATCAATTCCTTGTAGTAATCCACTTCTGGATGCCGAATGACGCAAACATCTACTCCCAGGGCCGACATGGTTAATATCGTATCATACAAGGTTTCACCTTTATTGATGGAGCTCGTTTTTGAATCAAAATCAAGCAAATTACATCCCAGCTTCAATTCAGCCATTTCAAAAGCTTTGTGAGTTCGTGTAGATGGTTCAAAGAAAAGATTAGAAATAGTATGTCGTTCATCAAAATGAGCTTTCGCTCCATTTTTAAATTCAATTCCGCGTTTAATCAAACTCAATACTTCCTCATTCGTAAGAGTTTCCATTGATACAACATTTTTAAGAGCGATTTGATTGGATGACATGATGTGATTTCTCCTTTTATTAGATACGAGATATTTCTTTTAATAAAGTTAGGTGTCTAAACTAATTTTTAGGTTCCGGCAGAATAAGATAGAGCACAATTCCAAGAACTGTTGATAAAGCAACTCCCGAAATTTGCAGACCTGAAAGTTGAAGCGTTAAGCCGCCAATTCCTGCAACTAAAATTACACTGGCAATTAACAGGTTTTTCTTATTATCAAAGTCTGTTTGTTTTTCAATTAAAATTTTCAAACCACTAGAAGCGATGACTCCAAAGAGCGCAATAGAAATACCGCCTAGAACTGGAGTTGGAATGGATTGTAAGAGTGCCGATACTTTTCCGACAAAACTCATCACAATCGCAAGTACTGCTGCGCCTGCAATAACATAAACGCTATAGATTTTATTTAAAGCCATCACACCAATATTTTCACCATAACTAGTCACTGGTGGTGCACCAAAAATCCCAGCTATCACTTGTGCAAGACCGTCTCCAGCAAGAGTTTTATCCAATCCCGGGTCTTTAAAGAAATCTTTTTCGGTCAAACTATTCAGTACCATGACATGACCAAAATGCTCTGTCATAGTCACAAATGCAATTGGCGCCATTGTTAAAATTGCACTTGGATAGAATTTAACGCTATAGTCTAAGAAGGGAAGATGCATAGGTGGGACATGAAACCATGAAGCTTGAGAAACTTTTGTAAAGGAAATGATGTCTTCTCCTGTTACCGCTCCAAGAACGAGCGCAAAGACATATCCTACAATCAAGCCCAACAGCACTGGAATAATTCCTACAATCTTTTTACCATAAATATTGAAAAGAATGACTGCAAAGAGAGTAACAATCCCAATAATGAAATAAGTTAAATTGTATTTACCATCTTTTAACATGACATCGTTTACCGCTGTGCTGGCCAGACTTAGTCCAATAACCATAATGATTGGTCCTACAACAACTGGCGGCAAAATTTTATCAATCCAAGCGTTTCCAGCAAATTTTACAGTGAGAGCGACAATGAAATAAACCAGACCACCAGTAATAGCTCCTTGAGCGACAGCAGCGATACCGTCTGTTTTCATCAACATTTGCATGGCTGCAATATAAGCAAAGCTAGAACCCATATAAGCTGGTACTTTGTATTTAGTAACTGTTAAATGCGCTAATGTTCCAAGACCACTTGAAAACAAGGCAACTGCTGGGTCAATTCCAACCAGAATTGGAACCAAAACCGTCGCTCCAAACATCGCAAACAAATGCTGAAATGACAATCCTACAAGTAGACCTGGCTTTGGCATATCATGAACATCGTATTTTACATTTTGACTCATTTTCTTATAACCCCTCCGCAATCAAGACACGGTCTTGACCATCCTGTTCTATCATTTCCACAATAATTTCTTCTGTTCGACTAGTTGGAATGTTTTTACCCACATAATCTGCTCGAATCGGCAATTCACGGTGTCCGCGGTCTACTAAAACAGCCAAGCTAACACGTGACGGACGTCCCAAACTAACTAAATTATCAATAGCGGCACGAATGGTGCGTCCTGTATAGAGCACATCATCCACCAAGATAACTTCATGATCTGTAATATCAACCGGAACGTGTGTCGTATCTTCTTCCACTTTAAAGTCATCACGGAATGGTTTAGTATCCAACTCACCGATAGGTACATTGATCTTTTCAAGCTGTGCCAACCGCTCCTGAATCCGTTGTGCAATGTAAACACCCCTGGTTTTAATACCAATCAAGACAATCTTGTCTAGCTCTTTGTTGCGTTCGATGATTTCATAAGTAATGCGTGTAATAGCACGTTTCATTGTCAAACCATCAACAACTTCTTTCGTTTTCATAGAAAGCCTCCTTAAAAATAGAAAAAGTCTCCTTCACAAGGAGACTTCAGAAAATCTAGGCAAGCACAAAGAAACTACCAACAGCCTCACCGTGCAACACCATCTTATACTTTGACTCCTTGTCTGCCTCACGGGACAGATTTAAAGGATTATTTAATTTTTATAACTATATCACATTTTTTGAAAATATTCAAGAGAAAACTGTAAAGTTTTCACGGAAATCCCTAAATTGATTCTGCATATAACACAAAAACCGTACTTCTTTGTATTCCCTACAATTCATTTGCAATTTTATTGATTTTTCTCAAACGATGATTGACACCACTTTTCGTCAAAGGCTTACTAAGACTATCTGCCAATTGCTGAATAGAATAATCGGGGTGGTTGACACGCAGATAAGCGACTTCCTGTAAATCAACAGGCAAACCCTCTAAACCAATTGTATCAATAATCTTGCTAATATTGTGAATGGTTTTCATGCTAGCCGTTACTGTACGAGCAATATTGGCCGTTTCCACATTATTTGTTCGATTTAAGTCATTCCTAGCCTCCCGCACAAGTTTGAGTGATTCAAATTCTGTCATTGCTTTCATAGCACCAATCACAATTAAAAAGTCCATAATGTCCTCAGCCCGCTGCAGATAGGTCACCGAACCTTTTTTACGTTCAATTGTTTTCGCATCCAACAAAAATTTTCGCATTAAGGTTGCTAACCCTTCGGCATGATCAGAATAAACCGACAAGATTTCCAACTGATATTTTCCTGACTCTGGATCGCGCATACTGCCACTTGACAGAAAAGCCCCACGCAAATAAGCTCGGCTAGCTTCGTCATCTGATAAAATAGCTTGATCAATACCTGCTTCAATTCCAAAAAAAGAGTCTGCCAAGTGCAAATCAGCTAAAATTTGTTCCACACTTTCATTTAAAAAAACAGTGTAAACACGATTTTTCCGAAGATTTGTTTTTTGATGATGGCGAATATCAGACTTAACGTGATAAAAAGCTGCCAATAATTCATAAATATGGCGAGCAATTTTTGCATTCTCTGTTGTAACGGATAATGTCAAACTTTGATTAGCAATTCCTAAGCTCCCTGACATTTTAATAATTGCAGATAATTCCGTTTTGTCTTGCCTACCTAGACCAAGCAATTCTTCTTTCACTTTAATAGTAAAACTCATTTACGCACCTGTATGATCTTCATCAGTTCATCTACCACAGACTTACCGTCATGAAAAGCTCCGCCATTTTCCAAGCGAAGAAAATTAGACGAAATGACACGAGGAACTTGTTTTTTCAGGCCTTGAAAATCATGTTCAACTTGCACTAAATATTCATCAAATTTATTAGAATTCATATATTCTTGAGGAACTTGCTCAATGTTCACTAAAACCGTGTCAATAAATGCTTTCCCAAGATGACGATGCAAAACAGCTACGTGGTCACTATCTGTGAAATGCTCGGTTTCACCACGCTGCGTCATAATATTACAAACATAAGCAATCTCTGCTTGGGTTTCCAAGAGCGCTTGCCCAATTTCTTCTATCACCATATTGGGTAAGATAGAGGTAAACAATGATCCCGGTCCTAAAACTACCATATCACTTTCTAAAATTGTCTGCACCACTTTGCGACTAGCAGTTGGTTTTTGGTCATTATAGGTGTTGGTGACATAAACTCGTTCAATCATACCTTGGTGCTCTGCCAAATGACTTTCTCCAGCCACCTCACTTCCATCCGTAAATACTGCATGAAGCGTCAAAGGTGTATCACAAGACGGATAAATCTTGCCAGTTGTGTGGAAAAACTTGGTCAACAGCTGCATAGCATTATAAGTCGAACCCTGCATTTCTGAAATTCCGGCAATAATCAAGTTTCCAAGAGGATGTCCAGCTAAAGCACCGTCTTCTTCTGCAAAGCGATATTGAAAGACTTTTTCATAAAAACGAGGCATATCCGACAAAGCCACCAAAACATTTCGTAAATCACCTGGTGGTGTTAATTGCTGAATGTTTTTCCGTAATTCACCTGAACTTCCTCCGTCATCAGCGACTGTTACAATGGCTGCAATATCTACATCTTTCTTACGCAAACTGTCTAAAATCACAGAAATTCCTGTACCACCACCGATAACAGCAATTTTAGGTTTTCTCATGAACGGTTTACCGTTTCCTTTCTACGGTCTTTATCTCGATGAGACGAATGAACAGTCCAATCATTAGCCAAATCATCGGCTAAACGTTGGGCAAAAGCGACACTTCTGTGTTGACCACCTGTACAACCGACAGCAATTGTCAAAACAGACTTTCCTTCTTTTTTGTAACCCGGCAAAATAGGCTTGATAAGTGCCACTAAATGTTGATAAAATTCTTCTGACTCCGTATGATTCATGACATAATCATAAACTGCTTTATCAAGCCCTGTTTGATTGCGGAGTTCTGGTTGGTAATAAGGATTTGGTAAAAAACGCACATCAAAAACAAGATCCGCGTCTAACGGGATACCGTATTTAAAGCCGAAACTTACCACTTCAACGCGAAATGATTGGAGTTTTGTTGAGTCCGAGAAATGCTCAGAAATTGTTTTACGTAATGCACGTGGTGTTAAGTCAGTCGTATCTACCACATTTTGGCTCATGTTTTTTAATGGTGCAAGTAATTCCCGCTCTAATTTTATCCCGTCTAAAATACGCCCATCTGCCGCTAAAGGATGGCTACGTCGTGTTTCCTTGTAACGAGCGACCAATTCTGTGTCTGCTGCATCTAGAAATAAAATTTTAAAATCAAGTCCATCGTTATTTTCAATTTCATCTAAAACTTGTTGAATTTCCGAAAAGAAAGAACGACTGCGCATATCCACAACCATGGCAATTTTGTCATTGTCTTGCGTTGTTTCAACCAACTGCAAAAATTTAGGAACCAGCGTAGGAGGCATATTATCAATCGTAAAATAGCCCAAATCTTCAAAAGACTGGATGGCTACAGTCTTTCCTGCCCCACTCATTCCTGTCACAATTACTAAATGAATTTTTTTATCTGACATATCTCCTCCTTGATACAACAATCAATTTCAATATCCTAAAGTATCGTCAATTCTTTTTTATTATAACATACCAGACGTGAATCTTATAATAAAAAAGAGAGAATAACAGCGATTAATGTAGTACTTCTCTCAATTCACATTTATATTTATTGCTTCATTATTCATCGAACCAAAGGGCAATTTCTCGTTTGGCTGACACTTCAGAGTCTGAACCATGAACAACATTTTGAATCGTTGCACCATCCTCAGCTGCGTGCGCAAAATCCCCACGAATCGTCCCTGGTAGAGCTTCTTCTGGACGAGTAGCACCCATCATGTGACGCCAACCTGAAATCACTTGATTTCCTGATAAAATACCAACAATCAAAGGTCCTCTTGTCATATACTCACGAATTGCGGGGTAAAACTCTTTTGTTAATAGAGCTTCATAATGCTGATCAATTATATGGTTTGGAACATTCGTTCTCATTTCTAATCGTTCAATTTTATAACCACGTCGTTCCACGCGCTTCAGTACTTCTCCAACCAAGCCACGTTTTACACCGTCTGGTTTTATAATAAAAAATGTTTGTTCCATGATTGACACGCTCCTCTTTTATTACCTTTATTTTATCATAAATGAAAGAAAGTTGAAAGTCTTTTCAAAACTCTCTTTTATAAATGCCTTATCAATGTCAACGACGTTAGACACATAAAAAATACGAAGAGCCAAAACCAGACCGAGCGGAAAGCTTGCCGATATGTTCCTGGATATGCACGATTTCTCCGTACATACCTTTTTATATCTGTTTTATTTTTTAATAGGAAAATGACTGCGATGCTTGCACCAATTAGCAGGATAAACAAATGCAAGGCACCTCCTACATCGTCTGGCAAAAAAGAATAGAGATAAGTTAATCCTTCTCCGATAACTAAATTGTTAAAAATATGAAAAATCATTGCCCAGAAAATAGAATACTCCAAGGTCACATAAGAGAAGATCATTCCAACAAAAGTTGCAAAAACGAACTGCGGGAGATTACCATGAAACAAACCAAATAAGAGTGAAGACATCAGAATTGCAAAGATTTTTCCATATTTTTCAAACGTTCTTAAACCTGCCCCACGGAAAATCAATTCTTCTGAAACAGGTCCAAAAAAGCTTGCATACAAAAACATAGAAACACTATCTGAACCTGCCGAAGCTGATTCGACAGCTTTAAGCATAGTAAAACCAAATAAATTAAAGATTGTTTCAAAAATCTGATTAAACAGTACAAAACCTAATTGACCTAGAAGCAAGAAAGATAAGACTATCCCAAACGTTTTTGAAGTCATGGCTCTTTTCTGCATTCGTAAATCAGACTTAAATAATTTTCCATCCCGATACAGCCAAAAGATAAAAACTCCTGCACAGACAGCAATCAAATAATAACTGCCGTCTCGTTCCATAAAATTTTCCGTTACTTTTTGAATTTTTTCAAGATTGCCAGAATAACGAATCGCTTGAAATAAGGTTACAATCGTTTGATAAATCAGACTAATCATTGCCATTACGGCCACATATAGTAGACATAAAGCAGAGAATAAACCAATATCTTTTCTTACTTGCTGATTTGTTTGCATCAGTTTCCTTTCTTTTTCAAATAACTTTTTTTACTCCAGCTATAGAGTAATAATGCGAATCCTTCATAAAAGGCAAAAAATAATAGAAAAGTATGGCGGAAAAATTCTTCCGGTAAAATCCAAATCACTGGATCTTTCACAGGATCAAAGAGCCAAGTATTGTCTCCGACAAATAAAATCTTATGAAAGAGAGTAAAAAACGCATCAAATCCGATCCCAAATGCGATAGCTCCAACAATAATTGGCAGGCAAACAATACTCAAAACGGCCTTTGAAAAAACAGATAAATAATCTTTTTTAATTATATGTTTTACAAACAAATAAACTACTGGTAAGGTTGCTAGGAAAACAATCTGAACCAGATGAAAAAGATATTTCACAGTTTGGAAATGATGCAATCCTGCCGCTGATGAGTGAAAATCGGGCATTGAGAGTTTTTGCTGGAATGGATTGGTTAGGTAATTCATCAAAATATTAAAATTGTACTGAATCGTTGTAGATTTGAGATACACTTTATTTTCTAAGTGTAACCAAGAAATTTCCAAAGGATAAAACAACCAAGTGAGATAAATCGTCAATAAAATCGTAGCTGCTAAAAGACAGAGCATGCTCAACCAAAAGATCAATTTAGTGCGCATCAAAATCCCACTCCGCTAAGCTAGAAAGTACATAATCTGGTTGGATTGGTAAGTCTGCTACCTCTTCTGGACGAGTAAAACCAGTTGTCACCAAAAGTGTAGGAATACCGTTATCAATCCCAGCTCGAATATCCGTAAGATAGTTATCCCCAACCATTATCACTTCTTTATGTGGCAATCCAAGACGTTCAACAGCTTTTTCCATAATAATAGCATTTGGCTTACCTATATAAACAGGTTTTACGCGAGTTGCTGCTTCAATTAAAGTGATAATTGAGCCCGCGCCAGGCATGAGACCACGCTCTGTCGGAATATTAAGGTCAGGGTTGGTTCCTACAAAATGGGCTCCCTTTTGGATAGCTAAAGTAGCAATCGATAATTTTTCATAATCTACTTCCCAATCCAAACCAACAACTACATAATCCGGATTGTCGGTGTCTTCGATATAACCAGCTTCTGAAATAGCATTTTTAAGTCCAGCCTCGCCGATAACATAGACTTTCTTTCCTATATTTTTATCATTTAAATAATCAATCGTTGCCAAAGTTGCTGTATAAATCGTTTCAATAGGTGTTTTAACATTGAATTGTTCCGCCAACATAGCCTGAACAGTCTCAGGTGTACGTGTTGTATTATTCGTCACAAATAAATATGGAATGTTGCGCCGTTGCAACTCATGTACAAAAGCTTCACCCGCAGGAATACGTTCTTTTCCTTTATAAATTGTTCCGTCTAAATCAATTAAATAGCCTTTATAAGTCACTCATTTTCTCCTCTAATTTAAAAGCTTAAATACTCCTCTAATCTATATAAATTGAAAATAGTTTTCTATTTCAACTTTTAAATCTATACTTTATTAATCAAATCGGGTTTCCCAGTTATTGGATGCCTGCGCCTCAAAACACATTGCAATTTGTTGAGTAGTCGTTTTAGATTCAGATAATGCTGGCAACGCATCTAAAGCAAAATAACCACAGGCTATCGTCTCAGCATTTGCTCTAAACTCCCCACCTAAGCTCGTACACAAAACAAATATTTTGGTAATGTGATGTACTGAGGTAGAGTTTCCTGGATTATTTTTATGTTTATCTAAAACGGCAATCAGTTTGTCTGCCTGAACTTCTAAACCTGCCTCTTCTCTTACTTCTTTTATTGTATTGTCCTTTACAGACTGATCCATATCACACCATCCGCCCGGCAAAGCCCATAGTCCGTTTTTTTCTTGAACAAGCAAAATCATATTGTCTTTAAAAATTGCTGCACGTGTATCCAATTTCGGTGTTTGTAACCCGTTTCATTACAAAACAGATCTTTTACTTTTTCAAGTGGCATACCAGAAGGAGTGACTAGCATTTCAGCTGCAATCTGACGAATCTCCTGAAATCGCTCAATATCAAATTCACCCTTGCTATAGGCTAATCCATTTTGTGCTAAAGTTTACAGACGAGTTGCCCATTCTAACCATTTACTATCTTCTGTCATCACAACTTCTCCATATTATACTTGCCTGGGCATTGATATCACCATCGCTAGAAATCTGATGATTACTCTCCAAGCCCTCCAAATCATAGCTAGAGGTAATTTGTCCGCCAGGTCGTACCTCCTTGACATACTTAAGATGAATTTTTCTAGGAATGTGTTTCATGAGAAAATCTGCACCCATAACCTCAAAAATCCAGTCCAAATACTTACTGTTATTAACATGGCCGTTCATATCTAAATCGTAAAAGCGAACATGGTAATCTTTGCTAATTGGTTCTTTCAAATCTGGATACTTCGGACCACGAATCAATTTTTTAGAAAACTCTGCTTCATAAGGTGCAACAATCTTTGGCTCTACTGCATGCACTTTTCTACTATCTCTATCCATAAGGACAAAAGTAGCCAACATATTAATAATAGCATTTCCTGCTTCATCATAAATAGTAAACCGACGATAACAGAATAAACGATTATATGACAAAGCTTCTGTTTCAATCGTCATTTCTTCCCCAAATTTAGGCAGCCGTACTACATCAATATCATAATCCGTGATAATCCAGACTAGATTATATTTTTCCAGCATAGCTTTGTCACTAATCCCCAAATCAATGGACTGCAGCCCTGATACCTGTAAGGATAGCAGAATGACATCAGGTAGTTTGATATGACCATTCATATCTGCCATATCAAAAGGAATTTTCATTTTCATTTGATAAGTTAAACCCATAATTTACTCCAATATAAATTTCTCTGCGACTGTATCGCCCAAAAAAAGACCTTTTTTGGTCATACGGACAATGTCCTTGTCAGGTACTAAGAGCCCTTGCTCCGTCAGTTCTGTTACAACATGACCGTACTGTCTCTCAAAAGAAACACCAAATTTTTCCTCAAAGCGTTGTTTAGAAATACCTGACTTCTTGCGCAATCCCAAAAACATTTCTTCTTCCATCATCTCTTGCTTGCCAAGGTGTTCCTCACTCACACGGGCATTACCTTTTTCGACTGCCTCTAAGTAATGACGGATGGGACCATGATTCTTGTAGCGAACTCCATTGACATAACCAGATGCTCCAGCTCCAACACCAAAATATTCCGCATTGTCCCAGTACATAAGATTATGTCGACTCTCAAAACCTGGTTTAGAAAAATTGGAAATCTCATAGTGCTCAAAACCAACTTTTTCTAACTCCTCAATGATGTATTCAAACATCTCTGCTTCCAAATCTTCTTTAGGCAGAGGGAGTTTTCCACGTCGCATCCGATTCATAAAAACCGTGTGATTTTCTAAAATTAAGCTGTAAAGACTCATGTGAGGAATATCTAGCGCAATAGCTTTGGCTACATTTTCTCGTACATTATCCATAGTTTGCTTGGGCAGCGAATAGATCAGATCAATCGAGATATTGTCAAATCCAGCCAGCTTCAGATTGGCGATGTTTTCATAGATATCTTTTTCTAAATGACTTCGGCCAATTTGCTTGAGCATGCGATCGTCAAAAGTCTGAACACCTAAAGATACCCTATTCACAGGTGAAACCTTTAAAACAGCAATCTTATCCGGATCCAAATCCCCTGGATTGGCTTCAATAGTCAGTTCTTCTAACAATGACAAATCCAGCTTTTTCGTCAGCTCTGCTAACAAAAACTCCAGCTGCTTCGCTGAAAGAGCTGTCGGTGTCCCACCGCCGATATAAAGTGTCTGTAAATGCTTTATATTATAAGAAGTATATTCTTGAAGCAAGTGCTCTAAGTAGGCGTCAACTGGCTGATTTTTGATAAAAACCTTAGAAAAGTCACAATAATAACAAATTTGAGTACAAAACGGAATGTGTACATAGGCAGAAGTTGGTTTGGTATACATAGCATTTATTATAGCATAATTTTAGTATATAGATGTTTCAAAGTTCACACTAAAATACATAGGTCTCCTATCAATATATTCTTGCTCAACAACGAAAATACCATAAGTGATAAAAACGTTCAACTTAATTCGTTACTTCAACTTGAACTTTTTTCAAATAATAAATTTGTTAGCAAAAAGGAGACCAAAATCTATCAATTATTCATTTTTGAATTGTACCTACCAACTCCACTATCTTCTGGAAAGTCTTGCCGTTTCGGATGGTTAGTTGCTTGTAAAAATTGGATTTGAGCAGTTTTTTATGATAGTTGGACTTGAGATAGTCCGCTTGGTCAGCATTGCTATAAAAGAAATCCATCTGCCCAAAATGCAGCTGTTCCTTATCATTTGCCCAACTGCCTGCCAGCTCTTGAACACTCTCCCTATCTGTCTCCGGCAGATAAAAGAGAACATCTCGCCGAAAGGCTGTTTCATCCTGCCACCAAGCAGGAAGATTGGCTGTTTCTTTTTGAAGCATGGCAGAGCTGACAAGGACGAAAGACAGGGGAAAATCATAAGACTGACTAAAATAAGCAGTCAAGCTCTCCCGAATCCTCCCCTCCTGCTCCTTGCTATCAAAGAAAAGATTGCCGTTGTTGATGTAGGAGACTGGGTTTTCAAAACCCAACTCAGCCAAATCCTTCTTCAAATCAGCCATGACGACCTTGTTTTTCCCGCCGACACTGATGCCGCGAAGCAAAAGTGCATAACGCATATGGTACTCCTTACAAATATATCTATTATTTCCAAACTAACTCTTAGAATTTCTCGAGTAGATCATTCGTTTTTCTCTCACGGCTTTTCCTAGGTCAACGCTCTTTTCCTCACCGTCAAAAACAAAACCCATTTTTTCATAAAAAGCGATAGCACGTTTGTTATCTTCTAAAACCCATAATAAAATCTCTTGATAACCATCCAAGGCAGCAAAAGCAGCCTGTATGAGCTGCCGTCCTACACCCTTGCCATAATAATCTTTTAAGACATACAAGGCGAAAATTTCACCCGCTATCGTAGCTGAATCTCGAAAATCACCGTAGCTAACAAAGCCAACCACTTTAGCATCATTCAAGGCAATCAAGGTATTTCCAGGATACTTTTGACTATAAAATCGGCACTTATCTAAAATCATCTGCTCTTGAAATTCCGCAGGTAAAATCTCATCATAAGCTTCACGCCATGTCTGCCAATGAACTCTGGACTTCCCTTCTATCTCCTCAGCTGTTTCCATTGCTTTGATAGTGATGTCCATTTGCTTTCCTCCTTGAAATATCTCAATCCATCGCCTTTATTTCCAGAATCATATCGCGAATCTGTGCAGCCAGTTCGAAGTCCAGAAGTCCGGCAGCTTCTTGCATTTGTCCCTCTAGTTTCTTAATCATATCTTTACGTTCCTGTTTGTTAAGACTTTCAATTTCAACGACTTCTTCTTTGTCTGGCAGGACAGATTTGGTTACACTGATCAGGTCACGAATTTCTTTCTGGATTGTTTGCGGTACAATACCATGTTCTTCATTATAAGCCATCTGAATTTGACGGCGGCGAGCGGTCTCGTCCATAGCCTTCTGCATAGAGTCAGTCACCGTGTCAGCATACATGATGACATGACCCTCACTGTTGCGCGCAGCCCGACCAATGGTTTGGATCAAACCACGCTCATTTCGTAAGAAACCTTCTTTGTCTGCATCAAGGATAGCAACCAGACTGACCTCTGGTACATCAATTCCCTCGCGCAGCAGATTGATCCCGACCAGGACATCAAAGACACCCAGGCGCAAGTCACGGATAATCTCAGTCCGCTCCAATGTCTTGATATCCGAGTGCATGTACTTGACTTTAACTCCCATTTCTTTAAAGTAATCTGTCAAATCTTCTGCCATCTTTTTAGTCAACGTTGTGATAAACGTTCGCTCATTCTTTTCAACACGCGCATTGATTTCACCTAAAAGATCATCTATTTGTCCCATAGTCGGACGCACTTCGACTGCTGGATCCAGAAGCCCAGTTGGTCGAATAATTTGCTCAATTACTGTATCCGTTTGTTCTCGCTCATAGTCACCCGGTGTCGCAGATACATAGACAATCTGATGAACATGACTTTCAAACTCCTCCCGACGCAGCGGACGATTGTCCAAGGCAGACGGCAGGCGGAAACCATAATTGACCAGCATTTCCTTCCGCGAGCGGTCACCATTGTACATCCCTTTAATCTGCCCCATCGTCATATGACTTTCATCAATCATGATGAGAAAATCATCTGGGAAGAAATCAAGCAAGGTATAAGGCGGCTCACCTTCGCTGCGCCCATCCATGTGACGAGAATAGTTCTCAACACCGTTGGTATAGCCCATCTCACGGAGCATCTCAATATCATACTCCGTACGCTGTTTCAATCGTTGGGCTTCCAAGAGCTTTCCTTCCTTTTCAAAGATAGCCAGCTGTTGCTCCAGCTCGGCCTGAATCTTGGCAATGGCAATCTCCATATTTTCGTCATTTGTCATAAAGTGAGTAGCTGGGAAAATTGCTA
>ERZ773197.1980-NODE-1980-length-13485-cov-9.928891_pt1 | contig 13485 bp, 14 predicted proteins | sample MGYA00580999_ERZ773197 | MGnify/ENA primary metagenome ERZ773197 (study PRJEB29015, sample SAMEA2738166) | human oral metagenome | biome: human oral; feature: human-associated habitat; material: saliva | place: China | collected 2185 ...
GAGATTTAGAGAGTAGGGGAAGAATGAAAACATCTCGTATAGATTGTACGAGGTGTTTTTTTGAAGACTTGATTTCACCTTACTAAGTTTCCGGAAAATACTTATTTTTCGGAAAAAATATTTATAGTGGATACAGTGTATTATGGTATAATCAATATGTAAGCGATTTTACAAGGATTTGTAAAATAATTTATACAATTATAAGATTTCCCATTTTTTTAGGAGTAAAAGATGACAGAACAGAATGTATTTGTAATGGCTGGAGGTACAGGATTATCTTTACCTTACCTCAATACGATTGAAAATAAAATATCAAAAGATGTCATTATTTCAGCATTAAAAGAAGAGAATAAAGATTTAGAAGATATTACTGAAAGTGAAGAAGAGTCATTCTCTATCTGGGGATATAGCGAATCTAATAATAATTTAAAAAATAACCATCCACAAAAGGGTGACATTGTATTTTTCACAAGTAATAGCGCAGCAATATATGTAGCAACAATCTTAGAAGTTTCTGAGTCTAAAGGTTTAAATCACATTTGGGCAGAAAGACAAAGTTGGAAGTACAAACTTATATTAGAAAAGGTAATTAGGATATTTATCCCTTATCCTAAAAATGGTACAAAAGAGAAGTGGTTTGAGGAACATTCTTTTTCTCCAGGCGTATCTAATATGAAGAAAGTTATAGAGTGTTATAAAGATGGTATAGGTTTTAGACGAATTATTGATTTGGATGATAAAATAGGAGCTATTCAAGCTGCTTTAAGACTTAGAATAAGTAAGGATAACGTCCTAGAAAACTTTTCTGAATATTGTATCAAAACTAATTTCGAATGTATAGTGAAGGAGATTTAAAATGAATTCAGATGAAAAGATTCCTATAAAGTTTAGTGCTAAAAATGTTGGTTGTAATTTTAATTACTATGATAAAATCGATTCATTACATTGTATTGTTGGGGAGAACGGTGCAGGAAAAACAAGATTGTTAAATTCTATAATTGAGAAAAATAGTCCTAATTATCTAGATATATCATATGAGAGTGGAACTGAAGAAAAATATTCTGTTGTAAAATTTTCTGCTTCGATAGAGTTGGGGGACTCAAAAACATTGCGAGATTATTCTTTTGATGTTTCAACCTCAGCGATGTTAAGAAAAATGAATCTAATATATTTAAATAGAGAGGATTCAATTAATCAAGTTAAAGTTATAATTGATGTTTTTAAAAAAGAAAAGTCACATAATAAAGATAGTGGGAAGTTAAATAATCTAATTAAACTTTCTAATAAAAGACTATGTATACAATTAACTTCGGCTGGTGAAGGAATACACAGATACAAAAAATCTTATTTTAATGGAGCCCCATTAAAAAAATATTTAAATGAAAGTTTAAAAAGAATAGAAAAGGTTTTAGAAAAAAATCTTAAAGATAGGAATTCGAGGAAAATAACAAATATTTTAATTATAAAATTTTTTTCAGTCCTTACGAATGAGATTATAGAAGTTGGAACGACTCTTAGTGATAAGAGAAAGGAGAAATTATATAGTTCTAAGGTTTCTTCTTTATTCGAAAACATAAATTATAGAAATTTGACCCCCAAAAAAAATTTTTATAGTGATTTAAAGGATATTTTAAACATTAATGGTGACAGAGAGTTAGATGCGGATAATGTTATAAAAGATGTAAAATACTTCTTTAAAAATCTAAAGTATTTTACAACAAATATTAAGAGTGAATATGATCTGTCTGATGAGGATGATAAAGCGATAATTGAAAACTTTTTAGGATTTATTACGTCTGACAAAGACAATAAATGGACAAAAACAATATTCTCAGTATTAGAGTTTAAATGGAAGGGGCTTAGTTCTGGAGAGTTAGCTTTGCTTAATCTATTTGGACGTTTAAATAGTGTGGAAAATCAATTAGAAAATAATATAATAGTTTTGATAGATGAAGTAGATTTAGGCATGCATCCAGAGTGGCAAAGAAAATGGATTAAGTATGTTTTGCCTATAATAGGTGATATGTTAAAAAAAGAAAACAGATCAGTACATGTGATTTTGACCACTCATTCACCGATAATTTTGTCTGATATTTTAACAAAAGATGTTTTCTATTTGTTAAATAATACTTCAGAAAATGAATTAAAACTTGTTAAGAAAGATTTTAAAACTTTTGGTCAGAACATTTATAGCTTGTTCAAAACTTCATTTTTCTTAGAAGCTGATAAAGGCGGATTCTCTCATGAAGTTATTAAAAAAATATTGACGATCTTTGGAGAGTCAAATAAGGTTATAGTTCGTGAGAGAGAAAGCTATAAAGACTTTGTTAAGAATTATAACTTGAATTTTGATGAAAAAACTCCTACAAAAGATGTCATAAGATTTTTTGAAGGTTTTATAGAGAGTATCGGAGAGGATATAATTCGTAAACATTTGAAACTACAAATAAGAAATGCAAAGTGGAGTGAAGAGGTTGATCACATTAAAGAACTTCATCTAATTTCAGAATATGAAGAAAAAATAAAATTGTTTCAAGAAAAAATAAAAGAGCTTCAAGAAGGACAAAATGATAAGAATAACGACATTATATAGCGAAAGGGAATTGGAAAGATATTATGACTATATTTTAAGTCAAAACTCTAGGATTCTTGTTACAGGAACATTTGTAGTAAATTTATTAAATGAAATACTTGAAAAGCAAAATAAGACTGAGCGGGTAACAGATTTTAAGAGTTTACTTACCATGACATTCGATGAACTTGAAAATCTTCATGATGCAATAGATATAAATAGTGATATATCTGAAGATATAATAAATAACGAAGCAAATTCTAAAAAGTTAAATACTTTTAGAAACTATTACACAAGATTTTTTACTCAAAAAATTGAGTGTTCTGAAAATGAAATTAAGAAAAATAATATTAGTCTAATTCAGGACTTAGGTATCACAGTTTGTCCCTACTGCAATCGAAATTATATTAATTCTCGTGATGATAGTTCTGGTTGTGATTTTGATCATTACTATGATAAACAAACTTACCCATTCTTTGCGTTAAGTCTATATAATTTAATTCCATCTTGCAGTACGTGTAACAGAATAAAAAAAAGTGAAAGTTATGACTTTTGCCCTTTTAAAGTTAATTCTGATGAAAAAGTTATGTTTAAGGTGGTTCTATCAAGTGATTCTTCCAAGTTACAGTTATATTTTGGTGACAAATCTCAAGAAAATAATGTTTTAAAATTAGAAGATGCTTATAAAATTCATGAAAAAGATGTTGCTGAAATGTTTAGGAAAGAGACAGAATATTGTAAAGACTATCGTGATTATTTAATTAATCTTTTGGGAGATAGAGGTAATTTAGGAGAGGAATTTTCAGAAGAATTTTTCGATTATATGATATTTGGAGAGATTGCAAATGATGGTTTTAATGATTATTTGAATTACCCGCTATCAAAATTAAAAAAAGATACCTATGATTATATAGTGCAGCTGAGATCCGAATAAACCTATTTTTCATTAATAATTTATAAGCAGAAGAACTATTCATTTATTTAGAGAGGATAATGCATTGCATTCGATTTAAATATAATGGAACTTATTCTTCAAATGTGATTCACTTCTCAGACTGATGATGCTGTAGAACTATCTAGTGAATGGATAGAATTTTTGTAAAAATTCTATATGAAAATATATCTGGAGAGAGTTTTGGAGTACCAATGTATAGTTTTGTAAATGAACATAGTGAACTCACAGTTATACCGACTGGACTATAGAAAAGAGACCTTGTCAAACCAGGTTTTAAACAAGTTCGTAAAGCATCACAACTCTCAAAATGTTAATCAGCATGGATATATTAACGTTTACATACATCCAGGAGGTATCTCTTGGGTGCTTTTTTATTTGATAAAGCTTATAACTAGATTTAAAGTTGCTGATAATTATAAAAGTGTAATAAATATTTTAAAATACATCATCTATATCCAAATTGGGATAGGGTTTCTCATTATTAAAAATTCGAATTAGAACTTCAATACTCTCTTTTAAGTAAAAAAGTTCAGAGTTTCTATCTAGATTATTTGAATTATTTTCTATAATATTGCAATGACGCTTAATATGCCATAATGCTCGTTGAATATTTTTTTCTCTTAAATTTTTCATGACTATATCATACTATAATCAGTATCAAAATAGATTTTGTTTTCTCAACTGTTCAAAATTTAACCTGAACTGTGCTAATGTATCTACGCTTTTAATCGGATAGCTTATTATTAATTAATTTTAACTGAAGTCTAAAATTAGATGTTTTAAAAAAAAGCAAGCATTTATTGCTTGCTTAAGAAATTAAAGATTTCGCTCTTGGACTTTACGAAGTAGTTTTTCTTTGTCTTCTTTAAGTTCAAGTTGATGAATTTTAGCGTGGCAATTTGGACAAACTGCAATTGCATTTTCAATTGTGTCTTCGCCGCCGTTTGATAAGTACTCAATATGGTGAACATGTAAAAATGGTTTACCTTTTACTTCAAAGGGAGCTTTATTTTCACATAATTGACAAATTCCTTTAGCAAGTTCTTTTACATATTCTCTTATTGCAGGAGAACGTTCATAAGTCAAAGTTGATACTCTTCTAAAAAGATGTTTATTTTTATTTGAATTGCTAATTCTCTAATTTCTTGAGCATTCTTACGTAATATTGCTTTTTCTAATTGTTCTTCATTTTTTATTATTGTATCATTATTTGGGAAATACTCTGAAGTTTTTAATTTTAGAGGGAATTTATAGACAATACGCTTATTATTATTTTTATCAGGTTCAGTTACTTCGTAAGGTGGTTCAGCAAGCTCAATTATACCTGCATAGGTATACTCGGTGTCTTTAAACACTTCAAATAAATGCGCAGTAACACCGTTGTTACCGGATTCCTTTAAAGTTCTATTCTGAGCAAAATCAAGTTTTTGATCACCTACTTGTCCCATTCCGGTATAGTGAAGTATATTATCTACCCATGTGTCATGGTAAACAGATTTACCTGTTTGTTTTGATATGAGAACGAGAGTATTAGTTGTATTCGATCTTCTCATACCACCTTGTTTGGAACATTTAAAAACTTTGGCAATAACGTCATTAGTATAGATGTTATTTATTTTCAAATCATCAATAGTTTTGATATTACCAATATTCTGAGTGTCTGTCATAAAAACCTCCAAGTTATACTACTAATTGTAGTATACCATAATTTGAATACATATGTTAAGATTTGAAGAATAGTAGTTCAACTTGTTTCTACATATAAATTCACCTTTTCGGGCAGAAGAATGTACTATTAAACAGAGGAAATCTATAAAGATTAGATGCATTATTTTAAAACGACTTAGATTTTTCTAAGCCGTTTTAAAATAAGTTAAATTCTGTGTTAGTGTTTATTATTCTATTTTTCGCCAATTCTACAAATTCGGATTCTTTCTCTATACCAATAAAATTACGATTAAGTTTTTTACAAGCAACTGCAGTAGTCCCGCTTCCCATAAAGGGGTCTAATATAAGTGCATTTTCTTTTGTAGAAGCTAAAAGTAGTCTTTCCAAAAGATACAAAGGTTTTTGTGTAGGGTGTTTTCCGAACTTTTTTTCTTTTGGTGAGGTAAGTGGCCCAGACCAAACATCTTTCATTTGTTTACCGTTATTGATTTCTCGCATTAGATCATAGTTGAAAAAATGTTTATTATTTTTAATATCTTTTTTAGCCCACAATACTGTCTCGGTACTGTGAGTGAAAGATCTTCTTGCTAAATTCGGCGGTGGATTGAGCTTCTGCCAAGTAATATTGTTGATAATTTTAAAGCCTTCTTGCTCTAGAGCCATGCCGATGGAGTATATGTTGTGAAGAGTACCACTAATCCAAATAGTACCATCATCAGTTAATACTCGTTTACATTTTTTAATCCAGTTTCTATTGAATTTGTGTTTTTCAGCAGTAGTTAGGCTCTTATCCCAATCCCCTTTATTTACACTAACTTGTTTTCCACCAGAATTTGTAAAGCCATCATTTGATAGAAAATATGGTGGATCAGCAAAGATGCAGTTGACCGATTTAGATTTTATTTTTTTTAATATTTCAAACGAATCTCCATTAACAAGAATAGTAGAATCATTTTCAAAATAAGGAGTAAAGTTTTTGGGAAATACTTTTTTCATTGTTAAACCTCAAGTTCATAATTTGTAATTATGACTTCTTTCCCAACTCTATTTTTAGCATCACTATTGATCATACGTTTTACATTGACTTCTTTGACATGAAAATCTTTGTATAAATCTCTGATGAACTCTGTATTATGATTGGTGAGAATACAGTAAACTCCATTTTTTGTTAATTTTTTAAAAAGGTTTGCTAAACGAATGTGTTCTTCCGTGCTAAAACCTTCTTTAGTGTAAGAATCAAAAGAAGTAGGATTTAGTGGAGCATAAGGAGAATCGAAGAAAACGAGGTCTCCTTTTTTGGCTTTAACAGCTGTTTCTTCGAAATCTTGATTGTAAATATCTACCGTTTGTAGAAATTGAGATATTTGCACTAAATTATCTCGTTCATAAATGTTGATAGTAGTTTTTTGATTAAATGGGACATTGAAAAGTCCTTTAGAATTAACTCTGTATAGACCATTGAAACACGCTTTGTTCAGATACAAGAAAAGTGCACTTCTATTTAAGGATTCATTATCATCAAAAATAATTTGGTTGAAATTATCTCGTTGTTGATAGTAGAATTCTTTGGCTTTTTCTTTATCGCCACACGAATTGTGTTCATTTTGAAGATTATCCAGTAATGGAAGTAATTTATCGAGGTTGTGTTTTATATCGTTATATGTCGCAATTAAGACGTGATTATTATCGCTGATAACTGAATTTTTATGTTCTAATTCAAGGAGTAGAGCTCCACCACCGATAAATGGTTCAAGATATTGATTGAAATTTGAGGGCATAATTTTTGTTAATTCGGGAATTAATTGTCTTTTTCCACCCGCCCATTTTACAAAAGGTTGCAAGTGATAGACCTCCTTCTTAATTCTATTGATAGAACGTTGGTAGGTTCTATTATATCAGATAATTAAAAGAATAGAAAATATCTGAAAAGTGATCTATAATAGATCAAAGTGATTTTTGTTTGAAATTGATTGAGTTGATTTAAAAATAAAGATAGAATGAGGAATTCTGAAATGAAACTACATGAAGCTGAAAGAAAGTTGAACGAGATTGCCAATATTAAATTTAAAGACTTATTTACTGCCGAAGAATTGCAAACTATCATAGTTAATAAAGGCAAAACCGGACAACTTTTAGAATTAGCTTTAGGAATGCAACTGTCCAACACAAATAGAGATTTTGAGGATGGAGAATTGAAGACTAATAAGTGTGACGAAACAAGCAATCCAAAAGAAACGATTTTTATTACTCAGGTTAGTAGCATGATTGATGATTTATTGCAGAATAAACCGTTTGAAGAAACATCACTATTTGAAAAAATTGATAATATTTTGTATGTTCCCGTTTGTAAAGTTGGGGTACCGGCAGAATGGATGTTTTTAGAGAGCATCCATGTTGATTTGAATGAAGAACGATTCTTTAGTTTAAGGGAACAACTACACAAGGATTATGATACAATTTGCCAGTTGTTGAACCATCATATTGAAACCAGTGAAGATGGATTCATCCATACTTCAAACGGGAAATTCATGCAAATAAGAAGTAAGGATTCTAAACCATATCATCCAATTTATTCAAATGTATATGGTAGGGAGGTTTCGAACAAAAATCATGCTTTTTATTTCAAAAAGGAATTTGTCTATGAAGTTAGGAAAATTGTGGGGAAGTATTAATAATAAGGAAGGAAAACAGTGATCATGTCAACTAGAATGCCAAATGTTTATGGTGGTGGAGCTAATACTAATGTCAATGGATTGAAGTTCGAACAAACTACCTCTCTTGATTCTACATTAGAGAGAAAAGGGTTCGAAATTATAGATAATGAAGTCTATTACCAAGATAGAAAAATAGGCTGGAGTGTAGGAAAGAACAAATTATATACAAAATTTCTTACACCTCATGGTATTTATTATAAAGATTATAATTCAAAGAGATGGCAACCAGATGAATGTTTTATTAATGAACTTAATCAGACTGCTTATATTATTGAAAAAAAATTTCAGACATCGAGAGGTTCTGTAGATGAAAAAATACCTGGATGTCATTTTAAAAAAATGGAGTATGAAAAATTATTTTCACCATTAGGTTATAAAGTTCAATTCATCTATATTTTTAATGATTGGTTTGAACAAGAGGAATATGAAGATACCAAAGAATATATTTATATGATGGGATGTTCGTATTTCTTTTATGAGATTCCTTTAACGGTATTAGGTATAGACTTTTTGTGAGAATTGAAAGTGATTAATATAGAGTTTGCGAAAGATTTTATATTTATTTTCCTAAACGTTATAGTGTCACTGAGGTAAAGTAGAAATGGCAGAATATAAAATAACTAAATCTTTTTCAAATGTTGGTACGAGAAATGAAGTACGAATGCGTCTAGTAGAAGAATTGTCTAAAGAGATTCCAGGAAATGGCAAGGATGATTATGCTTCTAGATATACATATTATGTGGAAAAATTATTAGATGGTCGTCGTATCTTTCTAAGACGACCTGCAAATTTACATAATGGTTTTGATTTTTTAGTTTGTGTCGAAAATACTAACTTTTCTGATGAAGGGAAACGGAAAAGAAATTTTCCTAAACATGACGAAATTGTAAACGATTTATTGATGAAAAAAAGTGAGTCCCCTCAGCAATTTTTTCAGTTAATGAATATGATTGAAGACATTTATCTTTGTAAAAAGAACTACCAGGCATCAGACTTTAATCGCTTTTCATTTAGACAGGGTTTTCCTGCAGACTTAATTGCTCTGACTTTAAAATGGTTATTTATAGAACAGGATATCCGATATTGGAATTACTCTGGTCGAGGAATGCTTTGGATAGGACTATCTCAAATTATCAATTAAATTTTATAAAGAGGTTTTTATGATTTCGTGGATTACAGTTCATAATGGAGGAACATATCGTATCAAAGTTGCTAAAGAGCAACAACAAAAAATGAAAGAATATCTAAAATCTCAAAACTTAACTAAAGACAAATTTAAACAACGAGTTATAGAATATACTATTGAAAGTTTAGATAGCTTAGGCATTGATTTAGATACAACAAATAAGTACCTAATCTTTCCAATTAATAAATTTGAACAGAATAGACTTAATATTGATTATAAGAACATCCAGAAAGAATTTGATTTAGCAGATGTTAGAGATATAGTTTGGATGAAGTTTACTTCTAGTGGGGCACTCGGAGTTGTTGCTAGCAGTAATGATGTTAATTTTCAAAAACCGAGTTCTATCAAAGAATATGATGAAAAACAACAAAATGGAAGATGGAAATATAATACGTCGGGTATCATTATTGATTGTTTAGGGGAGACATGGGATGAATCATTTGTTCTTATCTTCCCAATAAAATCTATTCCAAAGGGTATGACTAGACATGGTGTGGAAAAAAGAATCGGAAATCATTTAATAGATAAAGGTATTCCAATATTAGACTATTATTCACATCGTATTGGAGGAAAGTAAATTATACTTTTTAATTAAATCCATTAAAGTTTTAATAATAATAAAAAAGCACTGTCGGAGGAAGTTTTAGCCCACAGTGCTTTTTTTTCAGTTTTGTCAGCAAGGATAGTAGGAAAATTTTAGGAATGATACTATTCTTAGCTTGTTTTACTAGAAAGATAGTAGGAGAAAGTTTTTTATTACTATCTAATAGTTTAAATATAAGGAAGTTAATGAAAAATACTAACAGTAAGGAGGAATAGTTTTAAAATGGAATTTAAAAAACTAACCTAACTGAAAAGGTATTTTTTGTACTGATATCTCATCGGTACAATAATAGTATATCAGATAGTCTATAAAAATTGCAAGGAGTTCTACGCTAATTTATCTTAAAATTTAGATTTTTTTCTAAATTTTATAGAGGACAAATCAGTAGCTGTATTTTTCTTTAGGAATAATCTTGATTTTTGACGAAAAATCTGACAATCTAAATGATAACAATCTGATTCCTTCAGCCTTCTTAACAAAACTCTCTTATTTTATGATATGATTGTATTGAAAATAGAATCGGTTGGTGAAAATATGAATTCTCAAGAACGACTGCTAACAATTTTTCTTCGCTTACAAGCCGGTAAAAGACTATCAAAAGCAAACCTATCTGAAGAGTTTGGTGTTGATCCCAAGTCAATTCAACGAGATATAAGTAAATTGAAGAGAATACTTGAAGAGCAGTCATTTTCAAACTCAGAGATAGCATTCAATACCTCTGACAACACCTATCGTTTGATTGGGAAAACTACGTTCAATAGAAAAGATATTTTGGTAATCTCAAAAATTCTTTTGGAGAATCGTGCGCTAAACAAATCAGAACTCAATTCGTTACTCGAAGGTCTTCTCGCTTTACTCTCAATTGAAGAAAAGAAAGAGGTAGAGGCTATTATTAGTAGTGAGCGTTTAAACTATAAGTCATTGACTAATGACAGGGACAGAATTGACATAATTTGGAAATTGTCGGAAGCAATTCGTAGGGAACAGATGCTCGACATAAGATATAAAGCTCCGTCAAAAGATGCCAAAAGTCATAATATTTTTCCTGTTTCCCTCTATTATGATGCTCACTATTTTTACTTAGTTGCCTACAATTTGAAACATGCGGATAATACAACGTTTCGTGTTGATAGAATTGAGAGCCTTAGTGAATCTCATGTAAAAAAACCAAAGATTTCGTATGGACGGAAGTATAGAGACGGGGATGTACGAAATCAAAAGGTGGATGCCTTCGAGGGGGAAAAAATTAAAGTAGAATTACTTTATACAGGGAATCCGGAAATTGTTTTCGATCAATTTCCAAATCATGAAGTTCTTCCAAGTGACAAAGGGGAAGTGATTGTTCGAATTGAGACTCAGAACACGCCAGGTCTTAAGAGGTGGATTTTGGGGCAAATGACAGAAATAACTGTTTTATCTCCTCATAGTTTAATTGAAGAAATTAAAGAATTATTAGAAAGAACTTTAAAAAATTATAAAAAATAGGAAGAGTGGACAAAATACGTCCACTCTTTTGTCTATAATGGAGTTATAAATAATGAAGGAAGGAATATTATGAAAAGAGATTTCGGAAATTATGGAGCAGACTTTCAATGGTTAAATAATGAAAATGAAGTAAAGTCATTTCATGATAATTATTATTCTGCAGAAACTCTATCTATGTCATTAGACGATTTAAAAGAAATGATAAGCGGGAAATATCTTGCTTGGACATTCGAAGAGAAGGAGTATTCACATGTTTTATATTTAGACGATGCTGCTAAAAATTTTTTAAAAAGGTTGTTAGAGGATAAACGCTAACTAGGAAAAATTACGGTTTTTGAATTTGAAAACGAATACAAATAGACATATTGGTATGTTATAATTAACATAAAAGATTGTGATTAGATAAGCAAAGGAGAAAAAGATGGTATTAAAGGATTTTAAAGATATTTATGAACAAGAATATCAAAAACTGAATGAGCAACAGAAAAAAGCAGTTGATACTGTGGAAGGACCAGTGATGGTTATTGCTGGTCCTGGTACAGGTAAAACTCAGATTCTTTCTCGTCGAGTAGCCAATATTTTGACAAATCATCAGACACATCCAGAAGAGATTGTCTGTTTAACATATACAGATGCGGGTGCATCTGAAATGTTAGATCGTCTTGAAGGATTAATTGGTGAAGAAGGTCGAAACGTTAGAGTATCGACTATTCATGCCTTCTGTAGTGAGTTGATTTTAGCAAATCCTGAATTATTTGGTAAAGAACCAACAGTTATTACAGCAGCAGCTAAGTATGAAATTTTAAAAGAGATTATGGATAAGCATGTCACAGAAGGTAATCTTTTATATAAAAATTCTGGAAATCGTTATTCTTCTAGTGAACAGCTCTTAGAACTCTCTGCAAAAATGAAACGTGAGAATCTGGATAAAGATAATTTTGAAAAAGAGATAGATAAATATTTTGAAATGATTGATTCATCTGAAAAGGGTGATGAATTCTATAAAAAATTTAAATATTCACAAGCCAGGAATGGTAAAAATATAGGTGATTTTAAACCAGAATATGATAAAGAACAACAAAAAATGCAAAAGTTACTTGCTGGAGTTGAAATTGTTGAAAAATACAGTGATGATATTAGCGACCATAATTATTTTGACTTTGATGATATGATTCTATGGACCATTAAAAAGTTGAAGAAAGATAAAGCTTTCCAAAAGAGTGTATCTAATTCTATAAAATATTTATTTGTGGATGAATTTCAGGATACTTCAGTTATTCAGAATAAACTCGTAGATTTATTAGTAAAAGGGAAAAAGAAACCAAATATTTTTGTTGTTGGAGACGATGATCAAAGTATTTATCGTTTCCAAGGAGTAAGTGAGGATAATATTAGAGATTTTGATAAGAAGTATAAACCAACGAAAATAGTACTTAAAGAAAATTATCGTTCATCGCAAGCTATCATCGATGCTTCGAAACAACTAATCAGTCATAACCCAAGAGAAGAGAAAGAGCTCGTTGCAGCTGGGGCTAATAAAGATTATGATTATCAATTGCCAATCTTGAAATCTTATCCAAATGCAGAAGCTGAGATGTTTGGTGTGTTGAACGATATTAAAGAGTTGCTTCATTCAGGTGTGTCTCCTAAGGAGATAGGAGTCATCTATGGAAGAAATTCCTATGGAGAAAAGTTTGCGAAGATTCTTCGTGATAATGGTATTTTCGTTCAAATGAAAAAAGAAGAGAAGAATTTATTTATAGATCCCTTCTTCAAAAAAATACTAGCTATTTTAAAATATATTTGCCAACCATCAAGAAATGTTAGAGAACTTCGAAAAATTTTATATTTTGATTTCTTTGAGGTGGAAGTCTCAGAAATCGCAAAAATACGGAATCTCAAGAACGATGAAAAAATTTCTATTCCTTCTATAGCAGAAATTGATAAAAAATTAGAAACGATTCGAAAAAAGGTTAGTAGATCAGACAAATACTTATCTCCTATGTATGTCCTAAGCGATATATTGAAAACTTTAGGAATTGATGAATATATCATGAAATCAAAAGAAAAATATCTTTTGGTTTCGGTTCTAAATGAACTTTATAAGTTAATGTTAACGGAATGCCTTCTCCATCCTAAATTGACTGTAAAAGGATTTTTAAATCAATTATCAGCCTTACAAGAAATGAGGATTAGTCTGCCAATTGAAGAACTTTCGGGTTCTCCAAGTAATTGTGTTCAATTAATGACAGCTCATGGTTCTAAAGGTCTAGAGTTTGAACATGTATTTATGATGAAATG
>ERZ773197.1981-NODE-1981-length-13479-cov-8.876639_pt1 | contig 13479 bp, 10 predicted proteins | sample MGYA00580999_ERZ773197 | MGnify/ENA primary metagenome ERZ773197 (study PRJEB29015, sample SAMEA2738166) | human oral metagenome | biome: human oral; feature: human-associated habitat; material: saliva | place: China | collected 2185 ...
ATAATTGTAAATAATATATAGAATTAGTAATCGGGAGTTTTTCTATTTATGAATACATCTAGCTTTTCTTATGAACAATTCTTTCATGGTCGTTCAGCTATGTTTATTGTTCCTCACGAAGATGACGAAATCAATATGGCTGGTGCCACTATATATGGGGCGCTACAAGAAGGGCTAGAAGTATATGTAGTTTTCCTTACAAATGGTGATTACGAATATACTTTTGATGTGCGACGTAATGAGGCCTATCAAATGGCTAAGGAAATTGGACTACCTCAAAAGAATATTATCTTCTTAGGATTTGGTGATTTTATTGGTCACGAAATTATTCTGAATAAATCGGTTATTATCACTAGTCGTGCTAATCATGATAAAACCTATGGTTTTGATTTTGCTAGTCTTGTTATGAATGAGACTCAACCTTATTCTTGGTCTGGTATTATTCAGTCTTTAATTGATGTTATACTGCACTTTACACCAGATACAATTATTGCCACGGATTACGATACTCATGTAGATCATAGATTATGTACCTTTACAGTAGCGAGTGCGATAGAGTGGATTATAAAATATACCGAATTTAGACCTCAGTTTCTTAATGGTTTTGCTTATGCGACAGGATATGAAACAGTTGATGATTACTATGAAAATAATCTATTATCTACAGTGATTAATAAGCAGGCATTGCCATCGAATGAGTTTAGTACAGGAAATCCTACACTATCTTGGACACACCGTCTCCGAATTCCTGTACCTTATGATTGTCGAGAAGGTACATTAGTCACTAATCCTATTTTTAAGGCAATGGCGGCCCATATGAGTCAAGAAGGCTATAAAAGGGGGGCACGTCTTATAAATGGGGATCAAGTATTTTGGAGACGAAAAACAGATAATTTAGTATTACATGCAGATATAACTGTATCTTCTGGCGAGGCTACACAGCTAAATGATTTCATGCGTTTTAATATAACAAATGTGAAATTAAATACATATAATCCTGAGGATTATATGTGGATACCAACAATAGATGATATAGACCGTAAGGTCCATATTGTATTTGATAAAATTACAGCTGTACAGGTTATACAATTATTTGGTAATGTATATAATACTTATAATTATTGCTCTATTCGTATAGAAATGAGTAATGGTAAGCAGATTTTATTAAAAGAAATTGCTTATATGGGACAAGGTATATCTTATGTTTTTGATGAACCTGTGTCTTTAGAATGGATTGATATATATATAGATAAACAATGCCTAGGTTTATCTGAAATAGAGTTATATAGTAATAATAATGATATATATGATTATTGTCATATATTAGCAGATAATCAGTTTATGTATGATTGGGTTGTATATCCTGGTGAGAAAATTCCGATGATTACCCCTTATATTGAAAGTCTCAGAAAAGATATGATTACATATGGTGAATCAATACGAGAAAACTCTTATAGGTGGCTAATTAATAATAAATATGTTGATATTTCTGCTTTACAAAGTACAATTGAGCGAGAGTTAAGTACTAGTCCTTTACAATTACGATTAGAGTCTAGTGATGGATTGGTATTTTGTGAGTCTACGATTCGTAAGAGCAGTTTTAAGGATTGGTGTTCTTTAAAATGGAATCAATTACAAGATAAATTGTCTTATATAAGGGTTAAATCGAAATATAAACAGGGGTATAAAGCGGCACAGGCACATAAACAAGGAGGTATATAATCATGGAGAATCAGAATAGACCATTAGTATCTATTGTTATTCCTGTGTATAAAGCAGAAGACTATATTGGTAAATGCATCGAAAGTCTACAACAACAAACATATAGTAACTTACAAATTATCTTAATTGAAGATGGGTCACCCGATTCCAGTGGGCGTATTTGTGATGATTATGCTGCTAAGGATGATAGAATTACCGTTATACATCATAAACAGAATATGGGTGTTAGTAAGACTCGTAATGATGGACTGGCAATTGTAAAAGGTGACTATATCGCCTTTGTAGATGGTGATGATTATGTAGCATCTACAATGATTGAAGAGTGCTTAACATCCATTCAAGAAAAGCAAGTAGATGTAGTGGTTTTTGATATTTCTGTTGTAGAAAATGGTAAGACTAGTCCTCGGCATATGGATGAAAACTATTTTGTAGATATAAAAAGTGCATATACAGCATTGATTGAGGACAAAATTCCAAACTATTTATGTAATAAATTCTTTAAAGCAAATGCTTGGAAAGAAATTCGATTAAAAGAAAATACAGATTTTGAGGATTTAATGATTATGCCGTTGGTTTTTAAAAACCTTTCATCTGTATACTATTTACAGAAATCTCTTTATTTTTATAACTGTGATAATGAAAACTCTATCACGAGTAATTGGAGTGCAAAGAGTAAATATGGATTGTTCTGTTCCTATTTATATCGTCAACCATTAGCTGAAGAATTGGGTATGACAGACTTTGTGCGATACTGTCGTCATAGAGCCATACGTAGTGCTGTAGGGGGAATTGGTTTTAACTTAGCAAAACCAGAACTACAAGAAAAACAAGTTGAGCATATGTTAGAGTATTTAAAACAAGAGGAACAGTCTGCTGATATGCCTGCTATTGGTGCCAAATATCAGGTGTTATTATACGGTGCACTCCATGCTCCATTTATTTCAAAACTGTATGGGAATATGATGTTTGGATTAGAACGAATTAAAAAATCTTTATAATTGAATATGTAATTTTATATATAGATTTGAAATTATATGAATATTGAGGCAACTTATGTCAACAATTACAGCTATTATATTAGCTCGCAACGAAGAACAGCATATAGAAGACTGCATAAAAAGCATTCAATGTGCAGATGAAATACTTGTCATAGATGATGGTAGTATAGATCAAACTGTATCTTTAGCAGAACAATTGAGCGCTAAGGTTATACATCATGCATTGAATGGAGATTGGGCACAACAACGTCGATTTGGTATTAGTCAGTCTTCATGTGAGTGGATTTTATTTATTGATTCTGATGAACGGGTTTCTTCTGAATTAAATGATGAAATAAGACAAGCTGTACAAAGCGGAGAAAAAAAAGCATATTGGTTATCTCGTCATAATATATTTCATCATAATTCTGCAACTCATGGTTCTATGCGACCAGATAAAGTATTGCGCTTGATGCCAAAAGAAGGGGCAACTGTTGAAGGTTTTGTACATGAAACTTTTATTAGCCCATTTCCACAAGATACGTTAAAAGGAAAACTGTTTCATTATACTTACGATAATTGGACTCAGTATTTTAATAAATTCAATAAATATACATCAGCAGCAGCTGAGAAATACCATGAACAAGGGAAATCATGTTCTTTTTGGAAGGATATTATACTTCGCCCTCACTGGGCATTTTTTAAGATATATATTTTGCAAAAGGGATTCCTTGATGGCAAAATAGGTTTCATCTTATCTTTATATCATTATATGTATACAGTTACAAAATATGTAAAGTTGTATTACTTAAATAAATCAAACGGGAGATTGTAATTTACTTTAATATAAGAAGAATTAAGGGGATATATAAGAATCTATAGTGAGAGAAAGTCGTAATATATAATGAGTGAACAATTTTTTCTATCATTACAACAAAATATAAAATTAATGATATGGGCTCCTATTTTAAGTATCATATTCCGTATAATATTTATGCGTACTTATAATCCATATCCTACGTGGCAAGGACGTTGGCAATCCGTTTTAGGTGCACTACGCTATGGATTTTGGTGGGGCATGGACTTTGATGCCTATGTATTCTTACTACCTTTAGTTCTCATTACTATACCAGCATTATTCTTTGGTACATATCATCAATATGAAGATATGGTGCGCCTCATTGGATTAACAATTTATTCTTGTGTATTATATGCTGCGTTTGCAGGTAAGATGATCTTTTATAAGCATTTCCATGATACGTATAACTATATGGTTCATTATGGTAAACATGCAGAGAAGAATAATCTTATCGATGTATTTTTTAACCAAGATAGAGGTCTATTAGTATTGGTTGGATTTATTCCAGTAGCTATCATTTCCTGGTTTGCTGGTGGCGTTGTTTTATCATTGCCATCTATTCCTTATCCTGCTATAGATAGTACTTGGATGACAGTAGTATGGAATATATTACTAGCCATTGTATCGGTTGTTGGCTTTTATTGGTTCCGCTATGGTGGTACTTTATCTCATGATGATAAGCCAGAATGGGATACGATTCCTACTGTAGTAAAAGAAGATATTTTCTTTGCTCGTGCGACTGTACCTGATCTATGCGCATTGGAAACGGTTTATAAAAATCCGTTGCGTTCTGAATATACTGCATCTGAAGAAGATATTGATAATGCCATTAATCGTGTTGTGCCTAGTGAATATAAAGATAATTGGCATGAACTTGATAATCCGTTATATGCTTTCAAAAGAATTGCTAAAGGTCCTAAGATTACGAAACCTAAGCATATTTTCTTTATCGTTGGTGAAAGTATCCCTCAGTGGTCATTAGATGAAACGCATAAGTCTCTTAATATTTGCCCAGGATTATGGAATTTTAAAGAGCAATCGCATACAGTTCAAATTCCTAATTTTTTACCGGCAGGTAATGTATCAAGACCATCTATTGTTAGCCTTATGAGTGGCATCTATGATGCGGGATTGGAAATTAATGAGAGAGAAAGTTTCTGGAAGGGTGCATTTCCTACATCCTTTGCACATCAAATGAAGCAATTAGGATATCAAACTATATATTGGTATGGTGGTAATGCATCGTATGGTAACTTTAATCACTTTGGTAAAGCACAAGGTTTTGATAAAGTAGAAAGTGCTTCTATCTTCTGTGGACCTGATGCTCCTAAAACATGGGTTGGTGTTTATGATCATGTATTCCTAGAGAATATTGAGCAACAAATTAAATCAATTGATATACCTACATTCCATTTTATTTATACAACATCCAATCATGGACCGTATAAGATGGAGGATTCATTACTCGATTATAATCCTGAAAAGGTTATGCCAGATGTGGGTGAAGATTTGCGTTCTAATAAAACGCGTAATAAGGAATTGGCAACATATCGTTATAGTGATAAGGCTATATTTAATTTTATTAAAGCTATGAAAGATGCCTATCCGGATAGTCTCTTTGTTGTGACAGGGGATCATTCTAATCTATTTGGTTCTTTGAATAATACATCGTTAATTCATCGTGATTATACATTACGTGATACATTCTGTACGGTTGTTTTATTACAACATCCCGAGTTAGATAATACTATGATTGTTACTAAAAAAGGTACCCATATGAGTATTATGCCAACGATTATTGAGGCAATTGCCCCTAAAGAATTTGAGTATTATTCTATTACTCCATCGTTATTTGAGGAGCAGCCTGAAACTTTGGTAACTCCTTATCAATGGATGACTGATACTATGATGGGTGATGTCCGTATGGATTATGGTGAAAGCAATATGCCTTCAACTGAGCCTGTGGAACAAGTTCGACCTATCGATAATCATGCTGATGAAGCACGCGATTGGGCCTTACTAACAACTTGGTTAATTAATCATGAAAAGACACTGTTTTCTAAAAAATAGATGAAAAATAAATTCATATATGATTAAATATATATAGTTAATCACAATATATATTTTAAGGAGGGTATCTATGTCGATACTAAATGTAGTAGGCGCCAAAGTATGGGGTGGCGGAGAGCAATATGTATATGATATGTGCGACGAACTACATCGACGGCAGATACCCTCTTTTGTTTTAGTAGATGAAACAAATCAGGAATTACAAGACCGATTTACGTCAGTAGCAGAAATCATTACAGCTAATCTTTATTCGTGTAAAGGTTTTTTATCTATTGGTTCTATTGTTAAACAAATGAACCAATATGGTATTGATGTTATTCAATGCCATTCAGGTAAATATATTTTGTTATGTATGGCATTAAAACGTTTAACAGGTGCAAAACTAATTTTTTATAAACATAATATAGTTCAGGCAAAAACTGATATTTACCATCGTTGGATTCAATCTCATGTAGATGCTTTCATTTGTGTATCTAAACAAGTGTATGATGCACAAGTTATACCTTCGATTTCTCAGAAATATCATCTAATTTATAATGGTATTAATACACATCGCTTTCCTACTATTGAGAGCAAACATAACGAACCTAAGCCGTTTATCGTTGGGTATGCGGGCCGCATTACAGAGAACAAGGGTATATATGAGTTATTAGAAGCCATTAAAATAATACATAATTTTAATGATGATATTCGATTACGTATGTGTGGTGATGGTATTCATGATGATATTCAAGAATTGCATCATTATATTATGCAATATGATATGAAAGAGTATGTGGAATATCTTGGCTTTCAGCAGGATATGAATCGTTTTTATCGGTCTATTGATTGTCTAGTAGCCCCATCGAAAGTACGAGAAGCATTTGGCCTTGTACTATGTGAAGCAATGTATTGTAAGGTCCCTGTCATAGCAAGTACATCTGGAGCACAGGGGGAAATTATTGAAAATGGTATGTCAGGTATTCTTATTAATACAGTTAATAGTGAAGTCATTGCTATGGCTATTCAATCGTTAATGCAGGATGATTTAATTCGAGTATCTATGATAGAACAGGGATATAAGCGTGTAGAATCTACATTTACCATCACTAAGATGTTGGATTCTATACTAACGATTATTCGTAATATGAGGTGATAAGGTGTTACAGTATATACAAAATCAATGGGCAAAGGGCCGTAAAATATATGGTAAGCGTAGTTGGAGAGAAACACGTCGCGTCATATTGCATACCGTTCGTTCTATGAGCCGTCGTCAGCAAATGAATCGTTTAGAAAACTATTTTGCTAACTATAAACCAGATCCAGAGCTATTATACCGTCAAATTGGTTTATATGAGTTAATGACTCGTATTTTTTTCTATAAAGATTCCACAGTGGATGAGCGCTTAGATGCTATCATTAATCATTTTGATTACATACAAAATGTATTTAGTGATGAAGCTATTCAGTCTATGTATTCTGTCGATAAGGATAATTTCTTAGACGATGTGAGCCGTATCAAGCGAGGGATTATCGTATGGCAATCTGAAGAGCTAAAGATGAAAGCTCAATTATATTATGGTGCAGGACAGCGTAAAGAAGGTTTATTAACATTATTATTGACTCTAGAATCTCAAGGGGTATACCACGCTAACTTTAGATTTGGTAAAGGGTTTAATGGGGAAAAAGCCATGTGGATTGGCACTATTCAAGGATATAAAGATGGGTTGGCCAATGCAAAAATAGCTACGAAAAAAATGTTCGGCTATCGCCCAAAAAACTTTATCATATATTTGCTTAGATTGATTGCACAGCAATGTGGAGTAGAAACAATCTATGCAGTATCTGATGAAGGGTTTTATGCAAATACACATTTAGTACGCGGTCATCGTGCGAAAGTAGCAGAGTTAGATTCCTTGTGGCAAGAAAGCGGTGGAGAACTTTCACAAGATTCTAGATTTTACATCATTCCATTAGAGGAATACCGTAAACCGATTGAAGAAATAAAATCACAAAAGCGTAGTCAATATCGGAAACGTTATGATATGTTGGACCAATATGCAGTGGAAGTACAAGAAATTTGGAAACCGTATATGAAATAGATAGATGAAGTATAGAAATGTATTAATTTATAATAAGGAAGAATTTTATGCGAACGGTATTTATATCTGATAAGAATAATGAACAGCGACGACAAAATGTACAAGATGAAACTAGTAAGATAGGATTAGAATTTACATTTTTTGATGCTATTATGGCCAATAGGATGAATCCTAAGGAAGTTGCTTCAAAGGCATTGCCTAATACATTTTTAACATCTAGTGAAATAGGTTGTGCTCTTAGTCATTTAGGCGTGTATAAAGAATTTTTGTTATCAAATGATAAAAGTATTTTAATATGCGAAGATGATATATATTTTACAGATGAATTTACACTAGAACGAGTAGAAGCTATACGACAATTTGTAGAGGGGACCGATGAACCAAGAATTGTAGTACTTCAAAAAAGTATATATCACAATGTTTGTGTAGCAGATATAGATAAATCACTGTCAATATATTCTGCACTGAACTTATTTGGAACGTTTGGTTATATAATTAATCGTAAGGCAGCAGAAAATATAGTACAGATACAGAATATAGTTCGATTTGAGATTGATGCATTTAAATTTTATTACTGGTTAGATAAATGTCAGTTATACTGCTTGAATAGAGATTTGATCTTACCTATTGCGGAAGATATTATTACATCTACTGTTAGTGGTAATAATAGTAAAATATTGAATATGATTAGTAAACAAGAATCTTTTAAACCGTTATATCAGCAATTGTCATTTAGGGGAAAAATACTTTGTCATTGGCGACGTTTACGTAAAGCTTTGCATAAACCATTTGAAACATTAGACTATTAAATGATTTTGGGGAGAGTCATGAAACAGTGGATTTTGAAAAAACATGAGTTAGTATTAACTATTTTACTAATTATTATGATGTGTACAACCAGAATGTCTGTGGCCATTGGGAATGTGGTGTATGGATTATTGTTATTGATTACAATTTGTACATGTTTTATAAAGCGAAAAGAATTGTGTATATCAAGTTCTATAAAACAATACGGTATAGCTTATGGCATTATGTTACTATGTTTATTACCATCCGTATTTTGTAGTGAAGATATTGGTAGGGCATTAAAGTACTTTTTTAATATATATGTATGGAAAAGTTTAATCGTATTACCTATACTGTTATGTATTAAATCTAAATCTAAATTATATACTTTATTAATAGCATTTTTCTTATTTATGGGAATTAATTCCATAACGGCTTTTGTTCAACAACTACTAGATTTTCGTGTTAATGATGGCCGTTCTGGTGGTTTATTTAATGGATCTGTTATGGGATTGGCTATGTTGTTAGTATTGGCATTCCCTATATCTTTGATTGCTGTATTTGATAAGACATTCCCTAGCAATATTCGGAAATCTGCATTATTTTCTATTGTGTCTATGTTATTTGGCATGTGGGGAAATCAAAGTCGCGGTACCTGGCTATTTAATGGTATTAATGGATTATTAATCACATTGCGTTATGGTTTATCTAATATAAAATATTTGCTTATTGTAGGCTGTATTGCTATTGGTATTGTTGGGGTTGTGAGTCAGCATGACAATTATGTGGATCGATTTAAATCGACATTTAATACTACGACGGATGGTTCAAACCTTGGCCGATTATATGTGTGGGAAGCTGATAAACATATGATTATTGATCATATAGTTGCAGGTGTAGGTCCTGGGTTATGGCAACGTACGTATGAAGAACGATATAGATTACCTGAAGAAACACAAGGGTTAGGACATTCACATAATAATTTTTTACAAGTAGCAAGTGAATCTGGATTATTGGGGGTGTTAGGATTTTTGGTATTTAATATATTTGTACTATATAAATCTATTCGGATGTATTTGAAAAATTATAATCCCTATGATTTAAGTATTATCTTTGGATGGATTAGCTTTATATTCTTATTTGGGAATATTGATTACACATGGGGGAATTCATCGGGCCTTAAAATTTTCTGGATTGTTATGTCAACGATGCTCCAGTTAAAAATATCCCATGAAATTATTGATAAGAATAAATCTACAATATAAAAAGCCTTAAATTACAATGATTTTAATAATTGTTTAAATGAATAATATATGAATCTATAGTATACTAATACTAATAAATATTTAGTGAGGTTGTTAGTTATTAGTAGAAGAAAGAAGGTTGTTTACTTAATGAGTATATTAAGCGAGCAATCTTTTTTTATTTGGTGATACTATGACGATATGTAGACATCAGAATGTGCGTCTCGTATTGGTTAAGATAGTAACTATGCTGATTGATTATATATCCATTGTCTTAGGATTATTAGTAGCATATAAACTAAGATTAGCTATGCCTGAAGCCATTGTAAGCTCAAATTTTAGTATAGATATTATATATATATATGGTATTGTACCTATTATTTTTTTATTAGTATTTGTATTAAATAATTCATATGACATTGAAATGCCTTTGTGGGATAAGACTAAATCTATTGTTCGCAGTATCACTATTGGTGTTGTAGTAGCTATTGTGCTTATGTATACGGGGCATGTTACGAATAGTGTATCTCGTTTATTTGTCGGGTTTAGTTACATTTCGATTACAGTTTTTGTTACTTTATTTAGATTTATTACGCATAAGGTGCTCAATACATTTGGGATATTATATATTCCAGTGTTATTAGTAGGCGCTGGGAAAACGGCAGAACTTGTAAAAAAATCATTGGATCGTATGCCTATCGCGTATTATAAAATTATAGGTTTTGTAGACGATAATCCTAAATCTAAAAGTATAGCTACTACGATTCCTTGTTTAGGTAGATTTATAGATGTAGAGGAGATTATAAAAGAAATAGGTGTACAAAATGTACTCGTTTGTGCTCCAGGGTTAGATTCAAAACAATTAGTAAAATTAATTAACCATTTACAATTATTAGTACGTAAAGTGTCATTTATTCCCAATATATTTGGAATTCCTGCTAGTAATATTAGCGCACGTGGATTAATGGAAGAGCAAACTATAGTTATACGTGTACAAAATAATTTAGCAAAAAAATCAAACCGTATCATAAAACGCATCTTCGATATTATGGCTACCATATGTGGTGTTATTTTTATCTTACCAATCCTTGCTATCGTAGCTGTATTGATTTATCTAGATTCGCCAGGTCCTATCGTATTTGGCCACAAGCGCGTTGGTCAAGGTGGTAAAGAATTCCTATGCTATAAATTCCGCTCCATGGTGCCTAATGCACAAGAGGCATTGGAGGTATATTTGAAAGAAAATCCTGCAGCTCGTAAGGAATGGGAACGAGATTTCAAATTGAAAGATGATCCTCGCGTTACAAGAATTGGTAAATTCCTTCGTAAAACGAGTCTTGATGAATTGCCACAATTGTGGAATGTTCTCGTTGGGGATATGAGTCTTGTAGGGCCACGTCCTATTGTTCGTGATGAAATCGTAAAATACGGCGATTATATTAACGACTTTTACCTTGTACCACCAGGGATTACTGGTGTATGGCAAGTGAGCGGTCGTAGTGATACTACCTATGAAGAACGGGTGTTAATGGATTCTTGGTATGTTCATAATTGGTCCGTGTGGATTGATATAGTCTACTTGTTAAAAACAGTTTTGGCTGTAGTTAAGAGTAAGGGTGCTTATTAGTAATTATATATATGGAGAAGATAGAATGAAATTCATTACATGTGCAAGTTATTATGGTGTTGGATCTAGTGCAGTGACAGATTATGTTTCTGAATTTTCCTCTATTTTCTCCTTTACTAATGAGGAATTTCGCTTTATTCAGGATCCAGATGGCATATCTGATTTAGAATTTAATTTAGTGGAATGCTTTAATCGGCATAACTCCGGACATTCGTTAAAGAGGTATAAGAAGTTAGTAGATTTTTATAATGGTAATTTTTTATTTCCTCGATATCAGTCGTTTTTTGGAAATAAATGGAAAGAGTTGTCTTATCAGTATATTCAAGAATTGACAGATTTTACTTATCCAGGATGGTGGTTCTATGATTTGTATGATAGAGGGGAATTTTATTTATTTAGAAAACGATTTATTAATAAATTGTTACATAAAACTATTTGGAAAAATCAGCCTGATAGAGTATTTAATACAATGAAAGATGAGATTACATATTGTAGTCACCCAAGCGAAGAAAAATTTTTACAATGTACTAAGAATTATATTTACAGATTATTTGAGTTCGTAAAACCCAAAAATATAGATGCTATTATGGTAGATCAATTAGTGCCGCCAATGAATTTATCTCGATACTTACGTTATTTTGATAATAATATTAAGGTTGTGGTGGTAGATCGTGATCCTAGAGATATATTTTTTTTAGATAAATATGTTTGGAAAGATGGTATTTTACCAAGTAACGTGGAAACATTTTGTAAATGGTTCCGTTATACTCGAAGTCACCGTAAACATGAAACCATGAATAGCGAGCACATTAAATTTGTACAATTTGAGGATTTAGTATACAAGTATGATGATACTACAAATGATTTAAGAGAATGGCTTGTCCTCGATGAAACACAACATAGTAGCAAATTAAAGTTTTTTAATCCTTCTATATCAATTCATAATACACAGGTTTGGAAACAGTTTTCTCATGAGATTAAAGAAAAAGAGTTTATAGAAAGAGAATTATCTGAGTATCTATATGATTTTCCAATGATATGAATGAGATGATTAATTCTTAGTTTGGGAGGAACAATATGAAAATTGCTATGGTTTTTGATGGCTTACAAATAGGTGGTATTGAACGAGTAGGTGCTGATTATGCAAAACTATTGATAGAACTAGGTCATGAAGTTACTGTTTTTAATCTTGTACCATCATTATCTGAAATGGAGTCTCTATATCCTAAGCAATGTAGGTTTGTGCATATTAATTTTCCTAGAAAAATATGCCCTGAGCAATATAATAAAATCATGCGTTGGAAATCTTGGGGAAAATGGGTCTATCCGCCAGTTAGTTTAGCTTTAAGTGGAGTAGGTTTAATCTACAAAGCATTTTTAAAGAAATATAGAGCGTGTCGAGAAAGATTTGATTTGGCAATTGCTTTTGCTGGGCATTATAATGATTTAACATTTGTAGCTAGTGACTATATAAATGCATGTCATAAATTATGTTGGCTTCATGGAACCCTATATAGCTATATTTTAGCTTCTGATGGATTTATTAATTTATATAAACAAATCAAAAACTTAGTAGTACTTATTAGAGATTGTGAAACAGAAGTATTTGCATATAATTCATTTTTAAAGCTAAATATAAATCAGTTGTATAATCCTGTTTCATTTAGTGATAAACAATATTCTAGTAGAAATATAGAATTATTGAAGTCTAAATATGGTAACTATATATTAATGGCATCACGAATGGATATGCCTCATAAACGACCAGATATAGTTATCGATGCATTTGAAATTTGTTATCTAAAGTATGGGTTGAGAAGTAATCTTGTTTTGGTAGGAGATGGACCTGATTTAGATAAATTAAAACTTTATGTTAAGAGTAAACCTGAGCCTGTAGCAAAGCATATATTCTTTGAAGGTAGTAAAATGAATATTCAAGATTATTATAAGTCAGCTAAATTATTTGTATTTTCTAGTTCTTTTGAGGGCTTTGGACTTACGATTATTGAAGCTCTTCAGCTAGGCGTACCTGTTGTTGCAAGTGATTGTCAAACAGGTCCTCGTGAAATTTTGGGCGATAATGAATATGGTCTTTTATGTAAGGTAGAAGATG
>ERZ773197.1982-NODE-1982-length-13476-cov-58.682736_pt1 | contig 13476 bp, 5 predicted proteins | sample MGYA00580999_ERZ773197 | MGnify/ENA primary metagenome ERZ773197 (study PRJEB29015, sample SAMEA2738166) | human oral metagenome | biome: human oral; feature: human-associated habitat; material: saliva | place: China | collected 2185 ...
TTAGCTTGCAAAGTAATGCTAAACAGGAATAGAGGTAATAATATTCTAGAATTAACGGAACGCCCTTCTCGATTAGAGAAGGGTGTTTCCTTATGTCGAAAAGAGCCTCTCTTTACATCAAAGAGACGCTCCCTTTATTTGCAAACAATGGTTTTCACTCCCCTCTCCATTCGGAGAGGGGGCGGGGGTGAGGCTGTAGCTAGTTAGGAATAAGCCTGTAGCTGGTTGCGAATAAGCTTGTAGCAGGCTCTCTTATTAAGCTCCCCTCTCTTTTACAAAGATATACTCCGCATCAGAGCTGACGTCAAAAAAAACGCTAAAAAGTTTGGTCAATTCATTAAAAAGCTATACCTTTGCACTCGCAAAAACGATTTGAGCGCCCTTAGCTCAGCTGGTAGAGCAACTGACTCTTAATCAGTGGGTCTAGGGTTCGAGTCCCTAAGGGCGCACAACTAACAGGTTTTTGACCCAAACCAATCGTTTAGCTTGCGCCCTTAGCTCAGCTGGTAGAGCAACTGACTCTTAATCAGTGGGTCTAGGGTTCGAGTCCCTAAGGGCGCACAAAGAGGATTTCTATTTATTAGAAATCCTCTTTTTTTATGCTTGCAAAGATGGATATGTAAGGTTAATGACGAATTATCCGTAAGATAATTACGGATAAATGGAATTTAAATATTACCTTTGCGAAGAAAACATCAATTATGGTACTATGCTAGTTAAGTTCGCTGTAACCAATTATCGTGGGTTTGCTCAAAGAATAGAATGGGATTTGAGTAAGCCGAGTAATTATTCATTTAATACTTTCGCTATAAAGAATGGCATTATAAAGAATGGTATTCTCTATGGTCCCAATGGTTCAGGGAAGTCGAACTTTGCCTTATCTCTGTTTGATATTGTCAACCATTTATCACAGAGATGGAGACCATCAGATTATTATAATAACTTTGTGTTTGCAGGGAAACCCACTTCTCTGGTAAGTTTCGAATATACATTCCGCTTTGGTCAAGACGAACTTTATTATACGTATAAGAAAGGTTTAACAGGAATAATAAGGAGTGAGAAATTATTAGTAAATGGTAACCTTGTGTTCTCTCGTACGGAAGGAAAACAACTGGAACTTAGTTCCGAATATCCCATCGATAGTGCAGTTAGATTGAATCTATCCGATAATGTCAATAACGTTTCCATAGTAAACTTCCTCCTTGCCACATATCCTCTTCCTGCCAACCATTATCTCTTTAGACTACAGGAATTTGTAAACTCCATGTTGTGGTTTCGTTGTTTAGAACAGAGAGAGTTCATTGGTTTAGTTTCAGCACCTATCAATTTGGATGAATACATCATCAAGGAAGGACTTGTAAAAGACTTTTCTAGTTTTTTACAAAGGGTTAGTGAACAAACATTCAACTTCGTTACCCCAGCAAAGGGAGACCGGGTCTTGCAGTGTATATTCAATAGCAACAAAGTAACATTCGACTCCATAGCCTCTACGGGGACACATTCGTTAATGCTACTCTATTATTGGATCAAACAGATGTCAGGTGCTTCTTTTGTCTTTATCGACGAATTTGATGCCTTTTATCATTATGACCTTTCCTATAAAGTATGTAAGGAGTTATTCTCACTTGATAACTGTCAGATATTTACCTCTTCGCATAATACTTACCTCATGACCAATGATTTGTTGCGACCAGATTGTAATTTTATCATTAACAACAATAAGATTAAACCATTGACAGATTGTACTGACAAGGAATTACGCTTCGGACATAACATAGAAAAACTATTCCGTGGAAAGGCTTTCACACTATGATCTTATTCATCGTAGAGGGTTCTAAGACTGAACCAAGAGTATATGAGACTATTAAAAGGTTATATTTCAGAGACGAAGAAGATATAATTTGCATCTTTGGGAGTAATATCTATGGACTTACAATCGTTTGAAGAAGTATAACGCAGACTTTGACGACATTGGCAATGTTGCTAACATTGTCGATGTTATCAGGGAGATGGATTCTAAGAATGCAGAGGTATTAAAGAATATAAAGCTTTCTTCTGATATTGATCAGGTTTTTCTGTTCTTTGATTATGACTTTCAACATGCCTTTCATGTACAAGAGCAGCACCCAGAACATTCATTAGAAGAGATACTAAAGGAGGATAATAAAAGACTAAAAGAGTTATTGGACTTCTTTAATGAAGAAACTGATATGGGGAAGTTATACATTAACTATCCTATGATAGAATCACTGAAATATACGAAACAACTCCCTGATGCAGATTTCCAGACATACAGAACAACATTAGAGGAGTGCCGTGGTCAATTCAAAAAAGTAGCAGAGGAGTTCTCAGACTATAAGGCTTATAAGGGGATTCTATGGGATAATGCACCTGCTGAGATTGATGAGATAAGGCGTAATTGGGAGCTATTAAAACAGCAGAATGTTATGAAAGCAAATTACATTTGTACCCTCTCTTATAGTATGCCAGCTAGCAAGGAGGATGTCTCACAACAACAAGTATTTGCACACCAAATCAATACATATAATAAAAACAAGTCGATTGCTATCTTAAATTCATTCCCTTTGTTCTTGTATGATTACCTTAAATAAGATTCTAAGATAGCAATGGATGGAAAATAACACTTATCTCTTTCATTATAATAAGATGAATGGTAAGCAGTGGTACAAATGCTGAGAAGTAAGTTTATATACACCTATTATTATATAAACTGACAATTAATAAGATTCTTGAGAATTGATGTTTTCCAGTGGAGAAAAGAGTTGAGCGGAATACGGGAATCGAACCCGCCTCTCAGGCTTGGGAAGCCCGTGCACTACCGATATGCTAATTCCGCAATGGAGCCGATACCCGGACTCGAACCGGGGACCTACGCATTACGAATGCGTTGCTCTACCAACTGAGCCATATCGGCGGTCTTGCAGATGCAAAGATACTGCAAAAAAAACAAACAACCAAATTTTACTTCTTTTTTGTGTAGCATTTTCTATTGTGGATGAAGCAATAATAAGAAAATCATCCAGTGTTCTTTGCAAAGATCCCCTATAGACAACCAAGGGGAAATGATATGCACTTGATGGCTGTAAGGGGCGAACTATCAGAAACTAATCTACATAAAAGAGGAACTGATACTACATGAAAAGTGAGCTGAAACAGCACCCACAATTACTTGTAGGAGCTGCCCAGCCCACTTACACTTAACAAACTAACCTAATTATTTCTTGATGACTTTCAATGTCTTGTAAGTCTTTCCATCCTTCATTACTTGTACGAAGTAGATACCACGAGCACCACTGATTGCGACATTTACAACCTGTCCTTCTACTGCATCAAACTGGTTGCTCTGTAAGAGTGAACCGGTTGCGCCAAGGATATTTATTGTGTAATGACCATTCTCAGCAAAGCGCATGTTCACACTTTCAACAAATGGATTAGGATAAACACTCAAGCCTGTTTGAGCCTCAACAGTAGAGATTCCGTCTGGAATTGCAGTGATATCAACAATCTCATTCACCGTCTTCTCATCTTCACCCCATCCGTTCTTCAACTTCAAGGTAACGTTCTTCTTACCTGGAACAGCATAGGTTACAACTGCAGTCTTATCACTTTCTGATGAAATTCTGCCATCACCTAATTCCCATGTAGGAGTAGTCTTCACCTCGTATGTACCAACAACACCTGGGAAACCAAGAACATTGTTGTCTGGTTGTTGGTCTACATAAGCAGCAGTAGAAGTGTTTTCACCACCGCTACCTTCTGTAACTACAACAGAACCATCAAAGTCACGACCAGCAGTACCAAGGTTCTTGAACTTCTTACCATCAACCTCTTCAAAGGTGAAGTAAGCCTTCAAGTTAGAAGGTATTGAACCTTCCTTATAACCCTTCATAGCCTCTAGAACTTCTTCTTTAGACAATGGTTTATCCCATACCTGAACCTCATCAATGACACCATTGAAGCCGCTCTTGTAAACACCACCACCACCAATAAAGATGTCAGCTACCTCATAACTGCGGATACGGTTATCGTTTGAATCCTCACGACGGATAGAGTTTGAGAAGCTGTGACTAGCAACTTCACGACCATTGAAATAAATCTTTTGAATGTTACCATCCGTATGGGTTACAACAATGTGATTCCATACTCCAGGAGTAACACTATAACCTGTTGTCATCACATCCTCGTAAGGAATATCATGAGAGGTCCAACCCATCGTATTGAAAGATACTTCATTCGCTGGATGGAGAGAACGACCTTGCCACTCAGGACGGATTGTTACCCAAAGATCACCCCAGTTGTTATGTGGCCAGCTATCCTTGATTGAGTTCTTATTGATAAGGTTTGTACCCTGTTTATCATGGTTGAAATTATCAGCCTTGAACCACAATGCATAAGAATAAGACTTACCTTTTTGAACATCACCAGGGATGCGGAACATCTTAGGATCGGTGATAACCAAACCATGTGAAGCCATACCCTCACCCAAACGAGCGTCGTAAGTGTAAGAAACAGGCTTTCCTGTTTGCTCTGTTTGCTTATCAGCTGTAAGTGTATTGATGTGAGGAACAGCACCAGTAGCCTCTGGTGTAATCTTCACCTTACCACGTGTTGTGGTTGACTTACCCTCACTATCAACAACAACGAGGTCGTAAGTTCCTTCCTGCTCAACCTTGAATGTAGCACTTGTACCACTTCCTGCGGTTGCTACAGTAGCCCCAGTCACAGCATCTTTCAATGTCCATGAGGTAGCAGCAGGCACCATCTCATCAAGATACTTGAGTGTGAATTCCTCTCCTGGCTTGATAACTGGACGGTCAGCAACTACATCGCTCAATGGCTGGTTGTATTCAACTCTCTGGTAAGGAGTCCAAACAATCTCAGAACCCTGCTTGCCATCAGGTGCAACGGCACGTACACCAAAGCGACAATCACGCTTATCGTTGCCTGATACCATTGGAGCATCAACAACATATGCAGCCCAAGAAGTTGTAGCGGTAAGCAACTGCTGTGGCTGGTCTTTCTGCTGGAAGTAGATTTCATAATACCATGTTCCAACCTCGTCATTATAGGTTTTCTCCCAGTCTGACTCATCTTTTGAAGCATATTGCAACTTGAAGTCACAAGCATTGTAACGACCACGGAGCACCTCTACTTGCTTAATGGTTGGAGTTGCAGTATTGAATAATTGAGTCGAATTACGCAATGCCATCTCACCAACATGGAGCTGGTAATCAGCAGGACTATTCTCTACAACAAGTCCCATCATAGCCACCTTATCACCTGCAGCAAGCCCTAAATCGGAAGCCTTAACGGTGAATGTGCTCCATTTACCTGCTGTCTCTGTAGCTGGTAAATCAACTTGTTTGTAGTCAGTGGTGTGATCCTTCAATGCAACAAAGAGTTTTGCATGAGAATCTGTACCCTTCAATGTCTTATAGGTAACCGAGAACTCATAGTCAGGTTGCACCTCAAGCATGGTCTTAAAGAGCTTCACACGAGAGAAGTCAGTCTGTCCAGAGAGTGACAAACAAGAGCCTCCCCAATAAGCATCATCGAAGGTGAGTTCTGCTTTCACTAGTCCGTTGATGTTGCTTCCATTCACTTCATCATTGCTATCAGTGATCCACCAACGCCATGTTGGCATGAAGTCTTGAGTATTGAGGTTATACCACTTATGATCAAAAGCGACCTGTCCATCCTTGCGGAAACTCAATCCATTACCAAGGTTGAAACGTGAGACAAATGGTATCTGCTGTATGGTTGACTTCGCTGTAAGGAAGGTTGCAAGACCATGGAAGTTCTTCAGGCTAGAGTTAGCCAACGTACAATTTGTGTTGATATCAGGCAGATAACCAGGGTTGTTATTACCTCCACTGAATATCAATTCTTGCTTCTTTAGATAGGCTTTCTGTATTGCGATGTCTGAAGTTCCATCGTCGGTTGCACTCTGATGGATGAGACTTTGCGAGTGAGCACCCCAAAAGCCAATAGAGATGTCATTGTTTAATAATGCACTCCAGTTGTTATTTCTCAACGCACGTCCTTGTATATCGAAACCTGCATAATAGTCGAAGCTACTTCTACCTAATCTATTAGCAGTGCTGACAGAACCGTTTAGATGCCAATTACCCCAGTTGTAATTAGCAAAGAGCATATCAGTAGCAATGTTGTCCTTATCACCAAAGATCTTCTTGTTATGATCACCTAGACCACCATCAAAGTGAATACTACCACGATCATCTGTACCATCATACCAATGTACTTCGAACTTCCAATCAATCTTCTTAGCCTCTTTGTGACATTCAACGAAGAACTCTGTCAACTGCGTCATCACGTCAGCAGAGGTGTGGAACTCCGAGTTGAAGCCAATTCCATTGATACCATAATACTTCATTAAGCGCACAAATGGTGCCGCATAAATGAACTTTCCACCCTTCTTTTGCGTCAACTTATATAATACACGACTATAGGTATCTGGGCGCCAATTACTTAGATAAACATAAGCACCATAACCTATTGACATTACACAACCTACTGAAACACCATTCTTATGGGCTACATCAGTAAGACCAGCAGACGAACGAATCCATGGAGAAGTCCAGTTTCCATGAATATCAATGTATGACCACAAGCTGAAATTATCACCTTCGAAGCAATAACGAGGTAATGCTTTCCACTTAGAAGTAGGGTCGTCAAGTGGTGTCCAAAGACACATCTTACGTTCTGGATTAACACCTTGACGCACCTGATAGTCACCATCTTTAATGCGCTCCAATGGGCGAACACGAGAGATGTAGAACTGGTCGTCAATAGCACTGACACCTTGTGGCTGTTTCATCTCACCTTTCATCCAGGCTTCTAGATAGTTAGGGAGATCTTCAAACTTGGCGTCCTGAATGTCTAACGGATGTGTTGGGGTGCGCTGTGCAGTAGCACTCAAACAACTAGCTAGAGCCAAGGACGCAAAAAGCGTAAACCTTTTCATAATTTAAATGTTTAGTTAATAATTGGTTTAAGAGATTATTATTTTAGGTTTTTAAGGGGAGTTATTTTGAGAAGTGAAAAGAGTTTTGAGAAGTAAAGGGAGTTACTTTCACTTTATCGAACTCCCCTCACTTCTCAAAAAACATCTTATCTGCAGATTAACTTAACGGTACGAAGTGTCTTACCATCCTTCTTTACGTTTACAATGTAAACGCCTTGAGCACCAAGATGGAGGCGAACATTATCGGTACCATTAACAGATAGACTCTTACCAGCTACAAGCTGACCATTTGTAGAGTAGATCTGAACAAGATAGTTACCCGCTGTTTCAATGTCGAGTAATACGTCACGATCAACTGAATAAACCTTCATGTCAGCAGCCTCAGTGCCGTTGATACCTGTTGGATCAGCCTTCACCTTGATTACCTTGAAGGTACGAGTGTCAGAACCATGTGCGTTCTTCAATGTCAAAGTTACTTCATAATCACCTGGTTTAGCATACGTTAGTTTAGCACTACCAGCGAGATCGTTACCCTCATGTGATACAATAGTAGCCTTCTTAGCAGTCCACTCTGCTGTAGTCTTTACTTCGAAGTTACCAGAAACGAATGGACTACCAGCATCGTAAGTAGGTTCATCTGGTATGAGTGCAGTTACACCTTCACCCTGTCCAGCACGCAATTCACCATGAGCCAACTTAGCATTACCAACCTTGCTTGCGAAGAAGTAGTCACCATCAGCATTGTTCTCAAAGTCCCAATAAGCCTTCAAACCAGCCTCATTAGGATCGGTTGACATCATTGACGCTGTTGCTTCAGCTTCAGAGAGATACTTATCATAGAACTTAACATCATCAATGGTTGCATTCATAGCAGCTGTTTGATGGCGACCAAGACTAATACCAAGAACATTCTCAGACCACCAGCTCTCACTTGCATAACGCTCAGAACACAAGCCATTACCCCTTCTATCTCCAATCTGCCAGTTGTGTGCCTTAGCTTCTTTACCATTGATATAAACCATTGGTTTGGTATCTGCTCCATTACCATTCATTGCCAAGATGAAGTGTGTCCAAGCACCTGGAACAAAGTCAACCTTCCAACGCTGATGGTATTCAGGGTTACTCTCACCATTTCTCTTACGAAGAGTTACATCCAACACACCTGTACTTGGGTCGTATGAAGACCAAAGAGTTCCCCAGTTATTTGCTGGCCATGTATAACCTGGGTAACGCATATCAACAATTTGAGTATTACCAGAGAAGCTATTGAACTTCACCCAGAAAGCAAGAGACCAAGCATGTTTGTTATCCGTCATGTCAAGTTCAGAAACCTTAACGCCAACTGGCTTTTCAAGCGTCTTGATACCTCTTGAACCAGAACCATCAGCCTTCTTACCCTCGTACTTCATTGTTACTTGTGCATTGGGAAGAACTTCGATAGAAGTTGTCTGATCATCAGCTGTTAGAGAGTTGATATGAGGAACGGCACCAACAGCTTCAGAAGTAATCTGAATGTAGTTAGAGTATCTTACTTCCTTATCAGTGCGAAGACCATTTTCATTCACCTTACCTGTAAGTACAAGATCATAGAAACCTGTAGCACTTAAACCATCAACATGAATCTTCTTAGATTGCTCGCTGGTCTTAACAACTACACCATTATGCTCAATCTTCCAATCTCCTACTTCATGGCGTGGGTCTACATAAGCAATAGTAAATTCTTCATTAGGCTTGATGACAGATTTGTCAGCCTTAATTTCATCGCTGTAATCGTATCTATTAAAGATATTATGTTGCTCTGTGCCCCATGCTATGTCACTCTCCTGCTTCATATCAAGAGATACGGCAGAGACACCAAATTTAATAGTACCCTCACCCTCGAAATTAACAGGAACAGAGTAATACATACCAGCCCAAGAAGTTGTAACACCCATTAAGATTGGCTTTTCATTACCCTGCTGTGCCCAGAGTTTGAAGAGAGAAGCCTTCACATCAGTATTGTAGCAAGGCTCGCCTGGACCTTTATCATTAGGCATGTTGAAGATAATCTTACCATCAACACCATTCTGTGCAGAGTGTAACAAAGCTGTAGATACAACCTGTGGCATTTCTGGCTTTTCGAATGTTCCACGTACAATAGAGAACTCGCCAAGATAGAGATTAAGGTTGTTTGCATTCTCCATCTTCAATGCAACGAGGGCAAGGTGCTTATTTGCTAAGTTACCATCAACCGTGAAGGTCTTCTCTACCCACTTATCTTCATCTGTCTCATCAGAAACATTCAGAACCTTATAATCATTCTCGGCATTTACATTATCCTTTGTTAGAAGAACCAAAGAAGCATCTGACTTACCAGCCTTTACCTTATAACGGAAGGTAATCTTATCGCCTGCCTTCAACTCAAAGTCAGTCTTGAAGAGGTGGAGATACTCCTTAGGAGTGTTACCAAAGATTCGTACTGTAGAACCACCAAGATATGCATCATCCCATACGAACTCAGCATCCAAACCTGTTCCATCATCTGGAACATCAATAGGTTCACGGCCTAACAACTTCTTAGCAAACCACCAACGCCATGTTGGCAAGTAGTCCTGAACACCTACGTTAGCCCAAGGACGGTCGTTCTTACGCTCACCATCATAGTTGAAGAACTTACCATTACCCAAGTTGAAATAGCTGATGAATGGTTCTTCGGCTAGATTCCATGACATGGAACTACGTGCCGTCATCATGGAAGACATACCTGCAAAATCAAAGTTATCAGCATTGTAATTCAAGCTATTATCAATCTCAAGGTTGTTAACAGGGTTACGGGAACCGCTTGAGAACCAACGCTCCGTGCGCAACATATAGGTACGCTGCTTGGTTTCAGGGTCACTTCCCTTCTCACCACGGCTCTCAAAGAACATGTTCTGAGAGTGAGCACCCCACAAGCCAATAGAGATTGGATAGTTTTTCAACAATGTCCAACGAGGAGTTGAGTGTGGTTCACCACCTTGCATATTGATACCCGCATAGAGATACAATGGGTCACGATGGATTTCTTTAGCCTTCTCTACAGACTGACTTAACAACCATGTACGATTCCAGTTATAGTTGAAGAACAATGAAGCAGCCTCACTTCCCTCTACACCAAACACATTCTTGTTATTATCTGTCAATCCTTGATCGAAATAACGACTACCATTTTCTTGTGTACCATCATACCAGACATTCTCGAAAATAGGATTAAGCGACTTCATTGCTCTATTCAGATTAACATGGAAATCCTTAATTGCTTTCGTCACTCTACCACGAGTATAAATCTCTGTGTACTCTGAGTTATAACCAAAACCGTCATAACCATAGTAATTCATGTAGGCAGCAGCCTTGTCAATCTCAACTTTTGAGAGAGTCTCTAAAGCGGATCTCCAGCCACCATCTAGATTACCATAAGGAATACCAGCAACCGAAGATACAGGCACACCATTCTTATGTGCTACGTCCAACAGCGCTGCAGGAATACGACCTAAGCCACAGTTCCAGTCGCCCCAGTGTGTAACGTATGGCCACATTGAGAACACCTCAGAATCGAAGACACCATCAGGGAGAGCATTCTTGCTAGGCACGTTCCATGGTAACCAAGCGATAAGACGCTTATCATTCTCTGCTGTAATGTTTGTTCTTACCTGTGTGTCAGGGTTGCGGAAACGCACTTTTGGTTTCACACGAGAGATAAAGAAGTTATCGTCCGCGTTAATCTTTGGATTTGTTTTTGACCAATTCCTTAATCTATTAGGGAACTCTTGTGACTCAAATCCCCACGAGATGTAGCCTTCCTTCAGTTCCTGCGCCATAAGCGTAGAAGGAGCCAAGAAGCAGCCCAAAAGGAGTAGATTTAATTTCTTCATAAATAACTTAAGTTTTGATTTTTATTAATTAGGTTTTCTTTAAATCACTTGCTTTTACGTCCCCACCATTTATTTCTTAATTATAAGAAAGGTATGGACTTCTTTGTTTTGTATCATGACATGAAACAAGGTTAACCAACTTGTGGTATCCAAGTTGGATAACCTTATTTCGTTTCTATTACTTGATTACTATCTTTTGTGTGCGAATAACATTCTTATTCAACATCTTAACGAGATAAACACCTGGTACTAACTCATTTGTATTAAATGTCTTTGGTTGAACCATACTCTTGATAGTCTGACCATCAGCAGAGAATACCCATGCACGTTCAACATTGTTGAAAACAACCTTACCATCAGTAACAACGACAGAAGAGGCAGCACTAGCGTTAGCTGTTTGGATGTTAGTTGAACCGCCTTCGAGCATCTCTGGCTGCTCAGCTGTACCCTTATCGTGGGTATCAGTCTTACCACCACGAGCTGCATGAGTACCTGTAATGGTTACTCCGAAATCGATAGCAAAACCCTTATTGAACTTACCCGTTGGGGTCAAACCACCCTGGAACCATGCATCACAGAAGACAAGACGGAGACGACTCTTACCTGGTTTAGCATCTTCTGGAATGGTAAACTCATATTCATTAAGCTGTTGTACTTGTGCTGGTACACCAGAACGCACCTTACCAAAGAATACCACACACTCACCCTCACTAGGATTAGTTGAAAGATTATCTGGGTTGAATTGCTTGTCACCATCAAAGTCCATCCAAGCCTTACCCATGCAGTAACGAAGGTCGTCATGGCTATTATCACGCGCAGGAGTAGCCTCGTAACCCTTAATCTTCACTTTCACCGTAGCACCCTGTGCCACTTCGAGTTCTTGACTCGTAGCATCAACATAGTTCGTCTCGTTTCCTGCAGGACCGTTAGCAGTATAGTCGATATTCTTTGTGCCACCCTCTGTCTGGAACCTCTGAACATAACGAATCTTACGAGCTGTTTCTGCACCAGCAGCAGCATTGTCGAGTTCAACTGTTCCGTAGCCCTCTTCTTTAGCATTAGGAAGATCTGATTGCTGAGCACGTGGAACCTCTATCCATACTATCTTAGAGTAAGTTTTGAGGTCAGTTCCTACAGAACGAACACCAATAAATGGTCTATCATTTACATCAGTAAACTGTATGTTTGGAATGAGAGTAGCCCATTGTGATGTACGCCCTACTTCAGATACGGCACCATCCGGACCATTTTTATAAAGGATTTCGAAGTGATCAATGTTTGCATCATCGTTGTAGATGGTAGGATTATCACCTGGATCTTTATCAATACCCCATACAGCCTTAACAGAAAGAGAGTTTTTAGTCTCTTCTTTTACCTGGACAGTTAGCCCCTTCACATTTGCTGGTGTAGCTGTCACGTCATCATTGATTTCGAGCTTACCAACAAGTACTTTATAATCTGCATCTGGATTATTTACACGCAAACCAATACGCTCAATCTTCTGACCAGCGGTGATATCACTCAATTCAATACTCTTTTCTGTCCAATTGCTGTTATCTGTATTGCCTACTGGATAAACCTTCCAGGCTCCATTTACACGTACAATTAAAGAAAGTTTAGAGTCTGTTGTCCCTTCCTTTCCTGTCTTGATAGCCAGCTTTGCTACAACCTTACCCTTAGAAGGAGTGAGGTTAGTCTTATAGAGGACAACGTCTGTTGCACTAGCATTACTTACACCTTTCAAGCTTAAACAAGCACCACCAGTATAGGCATCCTCATTGGTCAAAGATGGTTGAACTGCTGTGCTTGCCGTCTCAGTACCTGCATCAACAACCAACCAACGATAAGTTGGAACGACATCTTGACTACTCATGTTGTACCATGAGCCTGCTGTTTTCTTACCTTTATAATTATAACGTTCACCATTACCCATGTTAAAGTGGGTTGCGAAAGGAAGGTTGCCTGAGATAGCTGTGCGCTCAGGAATCCAAGAAGCAAGACCAGCGAAGGTTCTCAATGGCGGTGTACCACCTTGTGCTTCAACATTATTACCCCTATTGCTAATTGCTGGACGTGATAATGGATTACGATTACCACCAGAGAAAGCACGCTCAAGATACTCTTGATAGTTAGACATACGAGACATTGCGTCACCACCTGTATTATAACTCCAGAAGCGACTTTCTGCATGTTCACCCCATAGACAGATACCACAACGCTTAGCATCTTGGTTGTTAAGACTATTCCATCGTCTGTCCATACTTACTATCCATACACCAGCATAAAGCCCATCAGCAGAGCCCATTGTGCGTTCTGCCTCTTTTACAGATTCTCCCATACTCCAACTGAAGTCGTTGTTGTCGTAATTCAACATTACTTCACAGATACGATTGTCCTTGTCTTGACCCCACATATAGCTCGAGTTATAAGAGGTAAGTCTAGAACTCGTTGTGTAATACATAATCTTGAAGTCGTTGAAACCTTCAGCCTTCGCAATCTTATAGAGTTCCTTGTGGAAAGCAATATTATCTGCATCCTGATACTTGTTAGTGCTTTCCCAGTTATAGTTGATACCATCGA
>ERZ773197.1985-NODE-1985-length-13460-cov-9.069452_pt1 | contig 13460 bp, 9 predicted proteins | sample MGYA00580999_ERZ773197 | MGnify/ENA primary metagenome ERZ773197 (study PRJEB29015, sample SAMEA2738166) | human oral metagenome | biome: human oral; feature: human-associated habitat; material: saliva | place: China | collected 2185 ...
CAAAACGATTTTTAGCAGGGAGTGTGGCTATCCTATCACTAGTGGTAGCGGGATGTTCTCAGTCTAAATCAACATCAGAATCAACAAAGGAAACTACAGGAGCGACAAGTGAAGTAACAACACAGGTAGCTTCTAATCAAAGTACGGATGCTAAAAATCCAGCAGCATCATTTGATTGGAATGCAAAGGTTGCACCACTGACAAAATACGAACAAACTTTAGTTGAATCGAATAGTGGTAAAACAGTTACCAACAAATTGGATGGTGTTAAAAAAGCAGTAGAGACCTTGAATGAAAAGAAGAAGAGCATTACTGATAAGAAAGTTCTAGAAGCTTTAAAACTTGTGGATGCCGTCTTTGTCAATCAAGAAAATTTTGACGTGATTCTAAAAGCAACAGGGACTTCAAGCCAACAAGAACTCTATACTCATATTTGGAATGATTACATGGTGAACTACTTGAAGGAAGCACGCCCAACATTTACTAATGACGGGGAAGTGGAGTATCAAGGAGTGAAGTATCCCGTTAAAGTCTACGCTCCAATGTACTTAAAGGTAAATACGAATGCCTTAGGAAGAGCGGCAGCTTATACGCTTGAAGATTATAAAGTGGAAGGCGATACCGTGTATTTGAAATTAAGAGCGCCACGTGTTGACTTATACCAATATGAAGTACAAGCAAGTTATCAAACAAATAACAAAGCCTTCTTCGATGGACTGGTTGAAGAAGTACAAAAACTGGGACAAACAGACTTTACAAAAGCGCTCTTGTATAAATTTATTTACCGCTTAGCTGCTGTTGGATTTAGAGGAGATGGCTATGTCAACTTAGAAGGAATGGATTATTACGATAGAAACGAACATTATTTGGCCATTAAGGTTGATGACAAAGGTAATGCAACTATCGATGATAAGAACTTAGTGAACCTTCTACAAATCGATATGAAGCCAGCAAACGAAGCAAATAAGACAAAATTTGAATAAAGTAGTTAATTGCCTGAAAAGATCTTTTTGATGGTCTAGTAGCGTATATTAATCAATAAAGTTATAATGAAAAAGGAGCGTTTTAGCTCCTTTTTTGTATGAAAGAAGGAATGAAGATGAGTGGTTTTTTAATAGGAATTGTTACTGTCGGAGTGATAATCTATTGTGGAATACTTTATGTAAGAAAAGTTGAAGAGCGTTCTTTTTTAAGCTATCTGATGGAAAGATTACTCTTTCTGTTTGTAAAACCGTTGACTTACTCAAAGGATAAGCCAGCAAAATTTGAGCAAGAGTTAAATAAATTGGCTAAGGGGAATGATATTCCTATCACAAATCCGAAAAAATACATTAAAGTAGATATCCAAGAAAAAGATGTAGATGGCATGCAAGTGTTTGTGTGGAATGACAAGAAAGACGCTAATCAAAAAGTAATTCTATTTTTACATGGTGGAGCGTATGTGCTGCAACCATCGATGATGCATTTTACCCTGGTGCATAAAATAGCACAGGCGATAGATGCAAAAGTGGTGTTTCCAATTTATCCAAAGGCTCCAAAACATCAATACCGCGAGACGTATGAAAAGTTAGAAAAGTTATATCGCGGACTTTTAGAAGAAAATATAAATCCGAATTCTATTATTTTCATGGGGGATTCTGCAGGAGGAGGACTATCTTTAGGTTTTGCTATTTACTTAAAAGAACTTTCTTTACCACAACCAAAGGAACTCGTTCTATTTTCTCCTTGGGTGGATATTGCAACGGATAATCCTGAAATCGCCTCGTATGAACCATTTGACCCAATCCTTAAACAGAGTGGAATTCATGAAGTGGCAAAGTTCTGGGCAGGAGAAGATTTGAAACAACCGCTAGTGAGTCCACTATTTGGAGATTTATCAGGATTAGGAAGAATTAGTATTTATATTGGGACGCATGATATCCTTTATCCGGATAATCGATTGTTACATGAAAAGCTTCTTAAAGAAGGAATCGATCATCGATATATTGAACGCAAAAAGATGAACCATGTGTATGTGGGGCTCCCCATTAAAGAAGCTAGAGAAGATATTCAAGAATTAATTGAAGAGTTGAAAAAATAAGGAAAGCAATGCTCCATTTGGAGCATTGCTTTTTGTTTTTAAATAAGTTATCGATTTTTCCTATAGCTTTTTGGAGTACATTTATAGTGTTTTTTAAATTGTCTAAAAAAATAACTCGTGGAGGGAAATCCCGATTCAAGAGCTATACTTTCTAGTGTTAAGTCAGTAGATATCAATAACTCAGTTGCTTGAAGTAATCGACGTTCTAACAAAATTTCTTGGAAACTTTTCCCAATACTTTTTTTAAGCATATTGCTTAAATAATTAGGATTATAGTTAAAGTGTTTGGCAACTGTTTCTAGTTTAAGCTCTTTAAAATGAAAATCGATATAAGCTAGAACCTCATGTATTTGAATTCTTGAAGAGAGGTAATTTTGAGTTGCGTTTTGGCTATATATTCGAACTAATTCTAATAGAATCAATTGAATGTAGTGTGAAAGAAATTCTGAACCTTGGCGTTGGTAAGACCAATACTCAGTTAAGAGTAATTGAACTAGTGAGTGAATAGCTACGCTTTCTGTTGTGTCAAAAACAACATATCTGTCATGACTAGTTTGTTCATTAAAAATGTCGGTCAACAGACTGGCTTCTAGACTAGTTAAATTTTGCTGTTTAAATAGAAAAAGAGAAGAAAATGTTTCTTCATTTATTAGTATGTTTATTAGAATATCTTCTTCGCCTAAAGCATCAATCGAGTGTGGTACATCTCTATCTAATACGCATAAACTTCCTTGAGAAAGGTGAACAATATTTCCATTAATCTTTTGTGTGCAACTCCCAGAATATACATATGTCATTTCAATAAAATCATGTAGATGTTCAATCATTGGGGCGAATCTATTGTGTTTGTTAATATAGATGTTTTCTCCGTCACGGAAAAATAGTGATTTTGGAAAACGAAAAATATTAAATTTGGGATCGACATAGCTATCAAAGTTTTTGTCAGCTCTAGAAATATCATTCACAGATTTACCTGTTTCACGTTGTTTTTTCTCAAATACATTAATATGACGTAAATAAATTTCTAATTCTTCTAAATTCATATAAACCCCCGCTTAATCTGTAGATAGTTCATTATAACCTGTTTTTAATGCATTGTGAATATATTTATTTCCAGGTAGTATAAACCTGTAAACGCTTTTAATTAATAGAGAAGGGACAGAAAAATAATGACAGAAAAAAATAATTTATCAAGCGTTCCAATTGGAGAAAAAATAACGTATGGATTTGGTAATTTAGCAGCCAATCTGATGATTACAACAGCAAATGGCTTTATTACTTATTTCTATACAGATGTTGTAGGGTTAACAATTTCAGTAGTGGGGTCAATTTTATTATTTGCTCGAGTATTTGATGGAATTACTGATATTCTAATGGGAGTGGTTGTTGACCGTACATCAACTGTAAAAGGAAAGGCTCGTCCATGGATTAAACGAATGATTATTCCATATGCTCTGGCTCTTATTCTTTTATTTACTTCCCCATCGTTCTTACCGCAAGAAATGAAGGCTTTTTATGCATTCGCTACGTATGTTATTGCTTTAGCAGGGGTCTATACAATGACAATGGTACCTTATAATACTATGTTAGGAACGACAACTTCTGATTCGAAAGAACGAGGATTCTTATCAACATCAAGAACGATTTTTGGATTTCTAGGAGCCTTTTTAGTTAACGGAATCGTATTAAAAGTTGTTGGAATGTTTGGTGAAGTAACAGAAGCATCATCTTGGACTAAAATGGCTGCAGTTTTTGCTCTCGTGTCTGTAGTATTATTAACAATTCTTTATAAAAATTCAAAAGAACGTGTTTTGGAAACAAACGAAGCTTATGTAGCAGAACAAGTTGAGAAAGTACCAGTTATGTATAATGTAAAAGCATTATTTAAAAATAAATATTGGATTATTATGATTTCAACAATGTTAATTGGGTTTATTAGTGCAGGGTTAGGTGGTATTAATATTTACTATGCACAATATATCCTCGGAGATATTGAAAAAGTAGCGGTTATCGGGATGTTATCATTTGCGCCGATTATCGTAGGGTCATTCTTTACACCAATTATTATGGCTAAAATGTCAAAAAGAAATGCTATGATTTTAGGAAACCTAATTGTTATTGTAGGAACAGTAATTTTAGCATTATTCCCTGAAAATTATGATCTTATCAAAGTAGGATTAATTGTTCGTGGTCTTGGTTTAGCGCCAACAGCAGTTGCTAGTTATGCAATGCTAGGGGATGTAGCAGACTACGGTGAATGGAAAACTGGAATTCGTTCAGATGGATTAATTTTCTCTGCTGGAACTTTTGGTGAAAAAGTTGGTTCAGGTTTAGGAGGATTATTGATTGGTATTGTAATGTCAATCGGTGGATACGTAGCTGGTGCAGCGGTTCAAACACCAGGGACGATTTTTGCAATCAAAGCTTTATTTGCATATATCCCAATTTTACTAGGTGTGATTTCAATTGTATTAATGTTCTTCTATGATTTAGATAAAAAATTACCTGAGATTGTAAAGAATCTTCAAGAACGTTCGCAAGGACTATCAAAATAATAAGATGTTAAGGGAGAGGCAAAATGCATTCTCCCTCATTCTGCTATAAGGAGATAAAGATAATGAATTTAAAAGAAAAACCATTTTATTTAGATGACTCTGCTGTTGAATGGGTAAACAAGACTCTAGAAAAATTAACTGAAGACGAAAAAATAGGACAATTATTCTTTCCAATTGGATTTTCTAATGAAAAAGAATATTTGAATCATTTAATCGATTTAGGTATTGGAGGATTATTTTTTAGACCTGGAGAGGCTAAAGAGGTCCAACAAGCATATGAATATATGCAAAGAAATAGTAAAGTGCCTTTGTTAACAGCTGCTAACTTAGAAGATGGAGGAAATGGAGCATCCGTCGAAGGGACTGCTTTTGGGAATCAAATGGCAGTTGCTGCAACAAATCGAACAAGTGATGCATATACATTAGGGAAAATTGCTGCAACAGAAGGAAAATCAGTAGGTGTAAATTTTGGATTTTCACCGGTTGTGGATTTAGATTTAAATTTTAGAAATCCAATTACAAATGTTCGTACATATGGAAGTGATGTAGAACGAGTAATTAAGAATGCTAAAGAGTATATTCAAGCCTTTCACGATAATGGAAGCATGACGTCTATAAAACATTTTCCTGGAGATGGGGTAGATGAACGAGATCAGCACTTACTTACTTCCATTAACTCTTTATCAGTAAATAATTGGCGAAAAACTTTCGGTAAAGTGTATCAAGAGTTAATAGATTTTGGTTCGAAAGCGGTCATGGTTGGACATATTGCTTTTCCTGCATACTCAGGGGATAACATGCCTGCAACATTAAGCCCTAAACTAATTAATGATTTATTGAGAACGGAACTTGGGTTTAATGGGCTTACGATTACAGATGCAACTCCTATGGTCGGATTTTGTTCTGCTATGAAGAGAAGTGAAGCAGTACCATATACCATTCAAGCAGGTTGTGACATGTTATTATTCAACCGTGTTTTAGAAGAAGATATCCAATATATGAAAGAGGGTTTAGCAAAAGGAATACTTACAAAGGAAAGATTAAATGAAGCAGTTACCCGTATTTTAGCAACTAAGGCATCGTTAGGATTACATGAAACTATAAACCATGGAAGTGCATCTTTCGAAGATTATAAAAAAGAACAACTAGATTTAGCAGATCGTTCTATTACTCTTGTAAAAGATACACAAAATATGCTTCCGTTAAATTTTGAGAATCATAAAAGAGTTCTTTTACAATTATTAGGTTCGTTTGACTCGAATGAGCGAGTGTTAAAGAAAGTAACAGAGGAATTAGAGAAACGAGGCTTTGAAATTACAGTTTATGAACCTGAAACAAACTTTTTTGATTTAGGGACAGTAGAGTCATTTTCAAATGATTTTGATGCAGTGTTGTACATCGTTAATATACAGAATGCTAGTAACCAGACTGTAGCTCGAATTCATTGGCATACATTATTTGGTTTAGGGAATAACATGCCTTGGTTTACAAAAGAAGTTCCTACTGCTCTCATTAGTTTTGGGAATCCATACCATTTGTATGATTTACCAATGGTTGAAACGGTGGTTAATGCTTATTGTAACTACGATCATTTTATTGAAATGGCTATTAAGAAGTTAACTGGTGAAAGTTCATTTAAAGGTGTAAGTCCAGTAAATGCATTCTGTGATAACAGTCTGTTGGAGGGATTAAAAAATGAAGATTAGTCATTTAAAAGTGAATGGAGTAGAGGCTCCATTAGGTTATCGATTTGATCACTTAACTTTTTCTTGGAGACTTGAAGGGCAGTTAGAAGAATCAGTGGAATGCAGAGTAGAAGTTTCTAAGGCAGAGACATTTTCTGAAATTTTATGGAGTGGAACAACTAAGAGTAGCTTTAACATCATTTCTACCGATTCTAATTTTCTGGAACCAAAAACAAAATATTATTGGAGAGTATGCTTTAGCAATCTTGAAGCTGTTAGTACTTTTGAAACTTCAAAAATGAATGAACCATGGAAGGCTAAATGGATTTCGTACAAAGGAGAAACAAAGGAGTCTATATCGTTCTCTAAGAAATTCTCGTTTTCAAAGGAAATCAAGCAAGCACGATTATATACTGTGGCCCATGGATTATATGAAGTAGCTATAAATGAAGTGAAATTGAGTGAAGAATATTTAACACCTGGGTATCATAGCTATGATTTATTGCAACAATATCAAACCTATGATGTAACGGAGTGTTTAATAGAAGATACTGAGATTTCATTTATTGTAGGAAATGGTTGGTATCGCGGCCGTTTTCTCTTTGAAGGTGGTTTTGAAAATATTTACGGGGATAAGCAAAAGTTAATTGCAGAGTTGCATGTTGAATATACAGATGGGACTCTGGAACAATTTTATTCTGACGAAACGTGGACAGTAGAAACAAATTATATTCAAGAGAACTCTATTTATGATGGAGAAATAATTAATTACACTGCTGAGATAAATGCGTTAACAACTGAAGTTATTGATGTTACTACATTATTGTTAGCACCACGTTTAGATTTACCTGTTGAAGTAGTAGCAGAATTTCAGCCACGCATATTTTTCGATACTAAAAATCAAATGGTTCTAGATTTTGGCCAAGAAATAACAGGGTGGATTTTCACAGAGTTACTTGAAGATAAAGAGTACGTAAGATTTCAGTTTGGAGAATTATTACAAAATGGGGCATTTTATACGGAAAACCTTAGAACTGCCAAACAGGAATTTGTAATAAAAAATGCCAAAAAAGGTGTGAAAGTGCGTCCACATTTTACATATTTTGGATTCCGTTATGTAAAAGTAGAGGGGCTAACGCAGGATGAAGCAGTTTTAGTGATTGCACAAGCGCTGCAAAGTAAGATGGATGAAACGTTTGAATTTAGTTCATCCAATACTAAATTGAATCAGCTGCTAAGTAATATTCGTTGGAGCCAAAAAGATAATTTTTTAAGCATACCAACCGATTGTCCGCAACGAGATGAACGTATGGGATGGACAGGAGACTTAACAGTCTTTTCAAATACAGCTTGTTACAACATGGAAACAAGAGCCTTTTTTGCACACTTTATGGAAAATCTGAAATTAGAGCAAAGTTTACTTGATGGGGCTACACCTTTTTTTGCTCCGGTTCCAAAAGTAGATGATGCAAAAAATCCATTTTTATCAAATGCAGGAGCAGCAGTTTGGGGAGATGCTGCAACATTTATTCCGTATAATCTCTATCGCCATTATAGAGATAAAGGGTTGTTAAAACAGTATTTGGATTTAATGACGGATTGGGTGGATTGGATTTATCGACAAGATGAAGCTCGTGGTGGGAATAGACTATGGGACTTTGGTTGGCAATTAGGAGATTGGTTGGCGTTAGATAGTGGCATTAAAGGCTCAGTATTTGGTGCGACAGATTCTGCGTTGATTGCTTCTGCTTATTATCATATTTCAGCAGATTATACTGCAAAAATGTTGTCTGTGTTGGAAGATAACAGAAGTGAATTTTATCGAACTTTAGCAAAAGAAGTCCGGGAAAAAATAATTCATACCTACTTTAATGGAGACGAATTAAATACAAATCCAGTGACGCTGCAATCAGAGGTTGAAAATATCCGTCAATCTATGGCGCAAAATTACGGAGGAGTTACAATTCCAACTACAATCGATACGCAAACAGGATTAGCGGTATTGCTTCGTCATGGATTGTATCCAAATGAAGTTGCACGAGACAAACTGGCAAAACGGCTTCAAGAAAAAATGGCTGAGCATAATGGATATTTAACAACAGGTTTTGCAGGAACTGGAGATTTGCCACATGCATTACTAGACTCAGGGTTACGCGAAGAAGCTATAAATCTGTTGCTTAAAAAGGAAACGCCAAGCTGGTTGTTTGAGGTTGAAATGGGCGCAACTACAACATGGGAACGATGGGATTCTATCCTTCCTAATGGCGAAATTAGTGGTACTGATATGAATAGTTTAAACCATTACGCTTATGGCGCAGTTGAAGATTTCATCATAGAAAAACTGATTGGAATTCAATTGCCAAATGTGTTGGACAAAACAGAGACGTATGTTATTCAACCGAATTTTACTAACCGTCTAGAATTTGTGAGAGGTGCTCTTCAAACTGCTAACGGCGAATTATCGGTTTCTTGGAGACTTAGTGGCGATGACGTGTTAGTAGATATTGTATTACCCGGACGTACACTTGCTAAATATGTGTCATCGAATGGTGATGAGGTCTACCTTAAACCAGGTCTTAATAAAATGAAAGATGTGATTGTATAATGAAAGGTGTGTTATTTGATTTGGACGGTATCGTGACAGATACAGCAACTTATCATTTTTCTGCGTGGAGTCAACTGATTAAAGATGAGTTTGGACTGACGTTACCGGATATTGTTGAAGAACGGACTAAGGGTGTCAGTAGAGAGGATTCGTTACGAATTATTCTTGAGGAATTGAATCTATCGGTGGATAAAGATAGATTCCAGTATTTAACAAATAGGAAAAATCAATGTTATATTGAATCGCTTAATCAATTGACGAGCGAGGATATTTTGCCAGGTATTTTTGAATTAATAAAAGAATTAAAACAAAAAGGTATAAAAATAGCATTGGCATCAGCAAGCCATAATGGTCCTTTTATCCTTGAGAAAATTGGATTGTTTGATTCTTTTGACACTATTGTTGATCCCGGAAAATTATCTAGAGGCAAACCTGATCCTGAAATTTTTGAAGTTGCATCTGCACAATTAGGTTTAACACCCAAGGATTGCGTTGGTATTGAAGATTCGATTGCAGGTATACAGGCTATTAATAGTGCAGGAAGTTGTTCTATAGGAGTTGGAGATGATAAACTTTCTGAAGCTTTTCGGAGAGTTTCAAGCACAAAAGAACTAAGTGTTACACTACTTCAAGACTCCTGGAAAAACTTTGTAAATGATAAACTATAAAGATAAAGAGCTGTTCTTTTAGAACAGCTCTTATTTATTGCGTATTTGTGAGGGCAGTTTCCCAAACTTCTCTTGGAATTGCTTATAGAAATATGTTTTGTTGGAGTAACCTACAGTTTGGCAGATTTTTTCAATCGAGAAGTTAGTTGATTTTAAGAGTAACTGAGCTATCATTAATTTCTTCTGATTGAGCAGTTCGGTAAATGTAGCATTTCCTTTTTCCTTAATTAGGTTACTTAAGTAGTTTTTATTAAAGTTCAAATGCTTAGCAGCCTGGGCAAGAGTCAAAGTAGAGTATTCCTGGTCGATTAATTCAAGGACTTGCACATACGGGTCATTCGTAGCACGAACGGTATCGCTAAGAGTTGGCAATGAACGAGCGAGTTCGAAGAGGAGAATGCTTAAGTAATGTTCCAAGATTTGGTTGGAAAATGGTTTTGGATCAAAGTATTCATTTAGCATTAATTCGATGATGTTCTTCGATTTGTTCGTTTTGTCCGACCGAAGAACAATAAAATTTTCCGCTGATTGAATATGCGTATGACTTTTTAGGAGAAATTGATACAAAATGCTATTTTGCCCCTGCAGTTCCTCCAAATTTTTTAATGAAATTTGAGTATCTTTAAAAACGATATTAATTAACAAATCGTCCTCGCCAAGTGCTTCGATTGCATGCGCGCTCCCAGCATCCATCAACAGGATGTCCCCCTCGTAAAACGTATAGGGTGTATCGTTAATTATTTGTTGGCACTGCCCCTTCAGTACATAGTTTAATTCCAAAAATTGGTGCGTGTGTTTTGGATACGGAGCATAACGATTATGTTTGCTGATATAAATTGAGCGATTGGCTAGAAATAAATCGTTTGTCAGACGAGGAAGGTCCGCTTTTTGGCTGTCATAATCGGGAATATGTTTTCCAGTTTCTTTTTGCTGCGATTCAATGGCTGTTTCTTGGGTTAAATAATCGATGATTGAAAGCATTTTCTTCTCCTGTATATTTGATACGATTTGGATAACTTGTTGTTATTGTAGCATAAGTCAAAACATAGTTAAATGAATTTGAGAGAACCGTAAAGGAGTGAAGTTATGAGTGCGCATGTAGCAGTAGATATTGGTGCTTCGAGCGGACGTGTCATTGTAGCAGAATATGAAGACAATCATTTTGAAGTAAGCGAAGTTCATCGCTTTAAAAATGGCTTTCAACAAGTGGACGGACATGATCGATGGAATATCGATGACTTGTTTCAAAATATTTTGATGGGTTTAGCAAAAGTAAAAGAGTGTGGCATTGAGGAATGTACGCTTGGAATCGATACTTGGGCAGTCGATTACGTTCTGGTAAAGGATGGAGAAAAATTAGGACATCCGATTGCGTATAGAGATTCGCGTACACAAAAGGGTGTAGAAAATGTCTTTGAGAAAATTACAAAAGAAGACCTTTATTCAAAAACAGGAATTCAATTTCTGCCGTTCAATACGGTATTCCAATATGCAGCCGAGGGAAACGACGTATTACGAAGTGCGGAGAAGAGCTTACTGATTCCGGACTACTTAACATATCAGTTAACAGGCGTAATGGTTGCAGAAGAGACAAACGCCTCAACGACTCAATTATTAAATCCGCATCACAAAACTTATGATGTAGAGTTGCTTGAAATCGCTGGATTAGACCCTCATCAATTACCTGATTTAGTTGCTGCAGGAACGTATATTGGGGATGTGACCGATGAGTTAAGAGCGGAGTATGATTTACCCGCAACCCATGTGTATGCAGTAGCCACACATGATACAGCATCAGCAGTTGTTGGTGTCCCAGCAACTAATGAGCGTTTCGCCTATATTTCAAGTGGTACGTGGTCATTAATTGGAACGGAGCTGAAGGAACCACTCATTACCGAAGAAACCCAGAAGCAGAATTATACCAATGAATGGGGAGCTTACGAGACCATTCGCTTTTTAAAGAACATCACCGGAATGTGGAGCATTCAGGAGATTGCTCGCATGCTGGACTACCAATATTCCTATCAGGAAATGGCTGATGCAGCAAAGAAAGTAGCTCCATTTGAACAATTCGTCGATTTAAATGATGACCGATTTACGAATCCACAAAACATGATTGAGGAAATTCAAGCGTATTGTAAAGAAACCAATCAGAAAGTACCAGAAACCGTTGGTGAACTGACGATGTTTGTGTACTCGAACCTCGCATTACTTTATGCGCATGAATTAGAACACTTAGAACGACTCACCGGACATTCCTTTGACGTGATTCATATCGTAGGTGGAGGGTCAAATGTATCCATCCTCAACCAATTGACAGCTACGGTTACAGGAAAAACGGTTGTGGCAGGACCAGGTGAAGCAACAGCTTTAGGAAATCTATTAGTACAAATGATTGCGGATGGGAAACTTGAATCCTTGCAGCATGCACGTCAGTTTCTAAGAGAACAAATCAAATTAAATATTTTTGAACCAGAAGAAAGTAAAAATAAACAAATATTAAAACAATGGAAACAAATAACAGAAAGAGGGAAGAACCATGACTAATTCAGCGGTAAAACAAGCGTATGAAGTTGCGAAAAAGAGATACGCAGAAATTGGTGTCGATACTGATGCAGTATTGAAGAAATTACAAGACGTTAAAATTTCTATGCATTGCTGGCAAGGGGATGATGTTCACGGATTTTGGAATGCAGACGGAGAGTTAACGGGTGGAATCTTATCAACCGGAAATTACCCAGGAGCGGCAAGAACACCAGAAGAATTAAGACAAGATATTGAAAAAGCATATTCTTTAATTCCTGGAAAACATAAATTAAACTTACATGCGATTTATCTTGATACAGATGAAAAAGTAGATTTGAACGAAATCGAACCACGCCATTTTCAAAAATGGGTGGATTGGGCCAAAGAACATCAAGTGGGGTTAGACTTTAATCCAACATTCTTTTCACATCCAATGATGAAAGATGGTTTTACACTTGCAAGCTCTGACCAAGAGGTGCGAGCGTTTTGGATTGAACATGGGAAACGTTCACGTCGTGTGGCAGAATATTTCGGGAAAGAACTCGGTGAAACTTGTTATACAAATTTCTGGGTGCCGGATGGATTTAAAGATAATCCAGTGGACCGCTTAGCTCCTCGCAAACGTTTGATGGAATCACTTGATGAAATTTTCAGTGAAGAAATCGACGAGCGCTATAACAAGGATGCCGTAGAAAGTAAGCTATTCGGTATCGGAGCTGAAGCTTATACTGTCGGGTCTCACGAATTCTATATGGGATATGGTCTCACACGTGGAAAAATGATTTTATTAGATGCTGGGCACTTCCATCCAACAGAAACTATTTCTAACAAATTATCTTCACTTGCATTATTTAGTAAAGGCGTTATGCTTCATGTTTCAAGACCTGTTCGTTGGGATAGTGATCATGTAGTGATTATGGATGATGAGCTTCAAGAGATTGCAAAAGAAATCGTCCGTAATGATTTGCTTGATAAAGCAGTTATTGGATTAGATTTCTTTGATGCGACGATCAACCGTATCGCAGCTTGGGTTGTTGGAATGCGCAATACTCAAAAAGCATTATTGAAAGCTTTATTAGAACCAACAGAAGATTTAAGAGCCATTGAACTGGAACAAGATTTAACAAAACGATTAGTCGTGACGGAAGAGTTGAAAGACTTCCCATATGCTGATGTTTGGAATTATTTCTGCGAAATCAATGGTGTACCAGTCGGCTTGGCATGGTATAATGAAGTCAAAGCTTACGAAGAACAAGTATTATCACAAAGAAACTAAGGGAGAATTAGAAAATGACAAAATTTATTGAATCACCATCTGTTAAAAAATTATGTGAACTTACA
>ERZ773197.1986-NODE-1986-length-13457-cov-64.678705_pt1 | contig 13457 bp, 8 predicted proteins | sample MGYA00580999_ERZ773197 | MGnify/ENA primary metagenome ERZ773197 (study PRJEB29015, sample SAMEA2738166) | human oral metagenome | biome: human oral; feature: human-associated habitat; material: saliva | place: China | collected 2185 ...
GTAGCTCAGTGGATAGAGCGTCTGCCTCCGGAGCAGAAGGTCGCAGGTTCGAATCCTGTCTGGGGCACTTTTCCTGCGCAAAACAGCGCGGTATTCAATTGGCGTGCCAAATCGCAAACGAAATTGGGCGCCTACCAAAGTAGACGCCCAATCTTTTGTTTAGCAGTCAGCTAGTAGCTCACATCAGTAGCTGGAGGGAGCGCTGCCTCCCTGGCCGTAAGGAGCCTGCGGACCACCCTGACCATAGGGGGTCTGAGGGGTAGGCTGGCCGTAAGGAGCCTGGGGAGCACCCTGACCATAGGGAGCACCCTGGCCAGCAGGACCCTGGGCGTATTCGGGCATCATCGGGGCGCCATAAGCACCCTGAGCGTAGGGGTTAGCGCCACCGAGCATGTGGGCCTGCAGGGCGCGTGCCTCGTCGTCGAGCCAAGAGGGGTTCCAGGAGGCGGGCTTAGAAGGCATGATGCACAGAACTAGGGTCACAATACTCAGACCGACAAAGTTAAGCAGAAAAAAGAAACCTGAGTAACCAGCGTCGTGCAGACGGCGAATGGTCACGCCCAGTCCAGGCAGGAATACCGCCAAACCATACAAGCCAAGAATCAACATCACGACTACGCCCGAAGCCCCGGCAGCGCCCTCGTCACCGCCGCCTGCCGCAACCCCAATAGCCAGGACAATTGCCAGGAAGTATAGAACACCGCTAACAATGGCGTTAAACAGAACAAACCACCAATACTCGGCAACGGAGGCGACGCCGTCGAACTTGGCGTACTGACTAAAGGCGCGCTTAACGGAGTCAGCGAAGCCGTAGTGGCGCGGATCCATACCTACCGGATCTACATAAGGTTGATAGCTCATTTATTCCTCAACTCTAGTTATTAACGCTTAGCTGCGTCTAGCCACAGTCTAACGCGATAAACCTGGGAAAACCCTAAAGGTGGCACTAGACACATTCAATATCAGTCCACCATACGGACATATGATTTAGGTGTTAGCGGTTTATATGCTACTTGTCGTAGCGCTTTAATATATGTGGCTTAATACCTAGCGCAATTGCTCCGCAGCAAGTATTAGCAGCCGGGGCGCGTTAATATAAAGCATGAGCAACGTAACAGCTTTTGATGATGGTGCTTCCAATGCGCAGGCAGTAGGCATGCGGGCGGGCGGCAAGTATGCGGTCGGGCGGCACACAAGCGGACAGCGCACAGATTTCTGGCACGCAAGCGGCCAGCGCCCAGGCGGAAGATCGCGAGAACCTTACCTGGCAGGGGTTTGGGGATGCCTGCCGACAAATCGCTCAACAGATAGCAGATTCGGGTTGGATACCTGATCTGATTGTGGCCATTGCGCGCGGCGGCATGCTGCCGGCTGGGGCTATTTCATATGCGCTAGGCGTTAAGGCTAATGGTGCTATAAATGTGGAGTTTTATACCGGCGTAGGCAAAACCATGGCGGAGCCGGAAATTCTTGAGCCCTATATGGATATTTCCTCGCTTGAAGGCCAGCGGGTATTAATTGTGGATGATGTGGCTGATTCGGGTAAAACCCTGAAGCTGATCATGGATTTAATTTCTGAAAAAGGCTTATCCATGGGCGGCGACAGCGCCAAAGTGGATGCTCGTAGTGCCACAATCTATTTAAAGCCCACCAGCATTATTAAACCAGACTATATTTTTAAGCAGACGGATAAATGGATTAATTTCCCCTGGTCTGTGCTGCCACCGGTCACTGCCTAACTACAGGCAAAAACAGGCAAATACAGGCAAAATCGTCCCTTCCCTATAAAAATTTCATGGGGTTTTATAGGGAAGGGACGAAATGTCAGTATTTGTGCGACCACTACTGGCATATCCCAGCACTAGAGAGACTAGGTCTCAACAGTTGGTATGTATGAACTTTTAGAGGCAACATGCATCAACTAGCACCTGTCCCCTCCCCCTGACTGACGACGACGTCGGCCCTGCCCCCTAAGTGGCGGCGTCGGCCTAGCGCACCCACGACGCGGCCCCGCCTGACCGCACCAACCCGGTCACCGACGCCGTCGACCCAACCCAACCCGCCGACGCCGTCGACCCAACCTGACCAGCAGAACCTGCAACGTTGCCCCGCCTAACCAGCAGAACCTGCAACGTTGCCCCATCCGGGCCCCATAGCCAAGCGTTCACAGCCCGCCAGACTCACTCATCCACACGCCCCACACCCAACCACATGAGAGTACAAGCCAGCTCGCACTGACAAAATTAACCACAGGTGGATAAAAACCAAGCGCAAATACACTTATCCACAGCCTCCAAGCGTTAACTAGCGTTTAGGCCTCATCATTGTTCTATGAACATCAAGGACATCCCGGTATACCGCAGCAGCGACCTGGCCACCACCAATTACCGCATGGACTCCTACTCGCGCCAGTCCAAAGGTAACGACCCGCAGCTGGCCAAAATCATGCCCGGCTGCTATATCCCCATCAGCGATTATGAGCGCGTTACCCAGGAGGAGCTGCATCTTTTGCGAGTTTATATTGCTGCCGACGCCGCTCGACGGCGCAACACCCCAGCTCGCAAGCTTGCTCAGGCTGGCGCTGAGGTGCGCGGGCAGTGTCGCGAGGAAGGCCCCTGCCCGTGGCCTGTGTTTGCCGGAGAGTCCGCCGCGCTGCTTCACGGGCTACCCATGGTTGGCCCTATGCCCAACCAAGTGCAGGTAATTAGTGGTTTGAAGATCCACGCATCGGTCACCACCTGGCGGCGCACCCGCAGCTGGCATTATGACTCTCAGCCGGTGCAGGTCGAGGGGATGTACTGCACCGATGTTTTATATACACTTGCAGATTTGCTGTGTTCGCGTGATTTCTATTCAGGAATTGCAAGTGTGGACTATGTTTTGCGCGAAAAAATAGCTACAAAGCAGCAAATTTTGACTGAATTGGGGCGGCGTATCGGTTGCAAAGGAGTTATAAAAGCTCGCGACGTTGTAAAACATGCCGATGCCCGCAGTGAATCGGTGGGTGAATCACTTAGCCGCGCAGTCATGCTCAAGGGGCACCTGCCCATGCCACGCCTGCAAGAAACCATCTACGATCACGGAAATTTTGTAGGCAGAGTCGATTTTTACTGGCCAGATTTTAATATAATCGGCGAATTTGACGGCCTGGGTAAATACAACAGCGGCACTTACACTGACCTCTCGTCTGGACAAATAGCCCAAAATGAGCGCCAACGCGAAAATGCCCTGGAGCTGGCCACCGGTGCCCGCGTGGTGCGCTGGACTTGGAGGGAGGCAGTGGACAAGGATGCGCTGCTGGTCAAGCTAGGGCGCGTCGGCATCGAGGGCTACTAAGCACTCACCTACTAAGGACCGCTAAGAGTCCAAGGCAGCCGTCAAGGTCCCTAAAAGTCATCTGCAATTTCGTAGGACTGCCGTGTAAGGCTGCGCCGCATGACGCCGCCTTGCCCTCAGCTTCAATCTGCTGCGCCGACGACGCCGCTAACAGACTGCCCCTTCCCCGCCCACGCCATCACACACAGATACGCAGATTTCGTCCCTTCCCTATAAAACCCCATGAAATTTTCATAGGGAACGGACGATTTTGTATATAAATAGGCACTGGCACTGTGCTGTGCAACCTGCCGGCGCTATCACCGCCACCTATGTTGCCGGCACCGTCGCCGCCGTCGGCGGAGTTGCCATCTTCAGCTTGCACCGCTCAACAGTTAAGACCCACCGTCTCCAATGCTGGGACACAGACGTAGTTGCCGCACAGATACTGACATTTCATCCCTTCCCTATAAAACCCCATGGAATTTTTATAGGGAAGGGATGATTTTGCCTGTATTTGTATTTTGCCTGTATTTGTCTGTAGTTGGTGTGCTCAGTTGCCACCACTGGTGGAACCATCAGAGTTAGATCCCCCAGTGTTTCCCTCAGAAGTCCCAGTGTTGCCGTTAGCTCCGGTACCACCGTTAGTGCCAGTGTTGCCACCGTTAGTACCAGTTCCAGAATCATTAGTGCCAGTGCCGGAATCACTGGTGCCCGTGGAACCATTTGAGTTATCGTTCAAACCAGCCGAGTTACCACCAGTGCCGCCGGTGCCGGTGCCATCGCTGGAGCCACTATCAGTGGTGCCGGTGGAGCCGTCACCAGTACCGCTACCGTCACCCGTGCCAGGAGTGGAGTTGTCGCTGCTGGACTTACAGTCGGTAGACAGCTCAACCGCCTTGTGGTCACTGAGCCACTTCATCGGGTCAACCGTGGAAGCATCCGCTGTGTCGTTCTTAATTCGCACCTCAAAGTGCAGGTGGGGTCCGGTTGAGTAACCGGTGGAACCAACTGCTGCAATCAGCTGACCAGCCTTAACCTGCTGACCCTTCTTAACGAAAATACCATCCTGGTACATGTGCAGATAGGAGGTGTACCAGATCTTGCCGTCAAGCACGTGCTTAATGGTGACCGTACCGGTGGAATCGACCATGCCTGCCTCAACCACCTCGCCGCCAGCAGCCGCATAGATGGGAGTACCAGCCGGCGCAGCCATGTCCTGACCAGCGTGCATCTTGGATGTGCCCAGCACCGGGTGGATACGGTAACCCCAGGGGCTAGAAAGCGTGTAGGTACCGGCAACCATCGGCTTAAACACGTCAGGGGTGGTGTTAAAGGCCGTGGTGTCACCGCTGGCACCCTGCTGCGGGGCACAAGTAACCACCGGGTTCTCGTAAGCGGCCCGGATACGTGCCTTAGTGGCCGCATCAGGCACGTTACGCAGTTTCACATCAGAGCTTTCCAGCGGCGAGTGGTCCACGCTACCGGCCACAGAGTCTTTACCGCTGATGACCTGGCGCGAACTTTGGCCTCGGTGGGCGCCCAGCGCGGTTTTTAGCGGCGAGTCAGCCCCCATCATAGCCGCCGACACCGGCGCCACAATTGTCACTAGCGCCAATGCACTAACCGCGCAGATCTGCCCTACGCGAGCAAATGCGGCTCGACGGCGTGCTGCCGCGCCTTTACGCTTAACTGGCGGCGTGGTGCCGCAGCCTAGCCGGGTGGGCTCGCTCAGGGAGTTGGTCTCTACTGGGTTGCTGGTCTCTAGTGGATTGCCGCGCGCCGGGGTCTGGTCTGCCTGGGCTGCGGGAGCCTGGGGGGTTAGGTTAGCGCTGTTAGCTGCTGCCGACGTCGCCTGGGCGGCTATGTTTAGTCCTTGCGCTCCAGCCGCCGAGGCTGCTGTGTGCGCACTAACGGCGCTGGTCACACTAGCTGCGCTAGCTACACTGGCAGTACTGATAACGCTGGCAGTGCTGACAGCGTCGGCTGCTTTGGCAACCTTGGCGGATGCTGCCGCGCTCCAGTTACGGATAGCGACGTCGTCGATAATCTCGTCTTTAATTGCTGAGATTATCTGGGTGGGCTGGTAGTCCACACCGTCGTCGACAGGATTTTGGACGGCGCCCGGATGAGCAGCGCCCGGCTGGCCAGTGGCTGCCTGGCCGAGGCTTGACTGAGCAACACCCGGCTGGACGGCGCCCGGCTGGCCACCACTCCAGGCGGTGCCTGCAAAGCTCGACGGGGCGCTGGGCGCACTTGCCACCGTGCCGCCGGCGAAGGGACCCGGACCAAAGCTGGCAGCTGCGTCGGGAACGCCACCGGCAAAAGGACTGGCACCAAAAGTAGAGGCCGCACTGGGCGCGGAAGCGGCAGTGCCACTAGTAAACGAAGCCGCCGCGCTAAAAGTAGAAGGCGCACTTGCGGCAGTGGCAGTATTGAAATCAGCAGCCGGCGCGCTGAAGCTTGAAGGCGCACTAGCCGCAGAGGCCGGCGCACCAGAGCCATAGCCGCCGTTATAGGAGCCGTTGTAACCGGCGTCGTTGTAACCGCCGCCGCCGCCGTAAGCCGCATTGGCGCGCCCGGAAAAACCGCTGTCGTTAGGAGCCTGCGAAAGTAACTCACGGGCGTTTTCTCTTTGTAGCTGGGCCTGTCGCTCACGCTCAAGCTCACGTCGCTGGCGACGCGTCATCGGCTGATCGCTCATCCACACCCAACTTTCTACGGACTTATGTCATTCAAATACCACCGGTATCAGCGGTATCATACCTTGGTCACTTTAGCGAGGCGGCTAAACTGACGCATCTAACACTTAGCGTAACTGGTGGCGCTGCAAAGCGTCACGCACTTCCCCTACCAGTTCTTCTAGCACATCTTCGAGGAAAACTACACCGACCATTTGCCCATGCTCATCAGTTACCCGCCCCAGGTGGGCGCCAGTACGCTGCATGGCAGCCAGTACATCTTCAATCTCATCGTGAGCACGTACGGGCACCAAAGCCCGCAAACGCCAGGGCGCCACCGGCTGTTCACGCTCTTCGGTGCTGGCATAAAGCACGTCTTTAAGGTGGATATAGCCGCTGATTTTGCCCTGCTCGTTAGTGACCGGGAAACGCGAGTAACCAGTGCGGGTTACTTCCGCCTCCACCTGGGCCGGAGTGCACCGCTCAGACAAGCAGGTGAGTTTATTTAGTGGCACCATCACTGAGCCGGCGGTTTCCTCAGAAAACTCTAGCGCCCCAGCTACCAGCCCAGAGTCATCCTTGAGCACGCCCTCGTCACGCGAACGCTCCACGATTGAAGCCACTTCTTCCATGGTGAAAGCCGTTTCAATCTCATCGCGCGGCTCTAGCCCAAAGAGTTTAAGCACCACATTGGCCAGACCATTTAAGGCGGTTACCGCCGGGCGGGTTACCCGCTCGCAAGCCACCAGGGCGGGGGCGAAAATCAGCACCGCCTTATCAGGCATGGAAATAGAAACATTTTTGGGCACCATTTCACCCAAAACCACGTGGGCGGTAACCACCAGCAGCAGCGCCACCACTACCGCCAGGCCGTGGGCCACTTCAGCCCCTAAACCTACTGCGTGTAGCGGAGTCGCCAGCAGGTGCGCCAACGCCGGCTCGGCAATTACACCCAAACCGGTGGAGCATAAAGTCACTCCCAGCTGGGCGGTAGCTAGCATCTCGGAAATATGCTGCACGGCCCATAGGGCTGTGCGCGCCCGCGAGTTGCCTTCAGCGGCTAAAGGCTCAAGTTGGCTGGTGCGCGAGGAGGTAATGGCAAACTCTGCGCCCACAAAAAACGCGTTACCAACCAGTAGGATAACCGTCAAAATTAGCGCCAAAGTGGGGTTCACTGTAGAGCCTCCAGCTCCTGCTCAACCGGGGTGATGCGCACGCGGGTGACGCGCCGCCCCTCCATAGCGTCAACCAAAATGGTGCAGGTGGGCAGGGTTACTTCGTCGCCAATTTGGGGTATGCGCCCTAGCTCATTCATGACCAGTCCGCCCAGGGTTTCGTAAGGGCCGTCGTCGAGAATGCGGATGGCGGTGCGGGCCGTAACCTCGTCGGGGCGGCTCCAGCCGGGGGCGATCCAGCGCCCAGCTGAGTCTAGGTGGATGCCGGCGCGACGACGGTCGTGTTCGTCAGATACTTCCCCCACGATTTCTTCGACGGCGTCCTCCAAGGTCACCACTCCGGCAGTGCCCCCGTACTCGTCCACCACAATGGCCATTTGCAACCCGAAAGATTCCTGCTCGCCGTATCCACGTAGCTCCACCAGCAGGGAAGCTAGGGGCATGGTTTCTGGTACGCGCGGGGCGGGAGTCATGATTGAAGAGGAAGTCACTGGCACTTGGGCGCGGCGCTCATAGGGCACCGCGATGGCGCGACGCAGGTTGACTAGCCCAAGTACGTCGTCGGGAGAGTCACCAAAGACAGGGAAACGTGAGTGCCCGGTTTGGCTGGCTAAAGCCACCAGGTCAGCGGCGGTGGCGGACTCTTCCAGCCAATGAATGCGCCCACGGTCAGTCATTACATCTACAGCGCTGAGCTCATCTACGCCAAGTGAACGGGTAAGTAGGCGGGCGGTGGAGACCTCTAGTGTGCCCTCCTCAGCGCTGCGACGCAGCAGAGCGGTAAGCTCGCCGGCACTGCGGGCGCCACTAGCCTCCTCAGCAGCCTCAATACCAAAGCGCGATAGTAAAGCATTAGCCATACCGTTTAGCAGATTTACTAGCGGCCTAAACAGCCAGGTGAAACCGGTGATAAAAGGGGTAACAAAACCGGCAGCAGCCAGCGGATCAGCCAGGGTAGCGTTTTTGGGGATCAGCTCGCCAAACACCATGGAGAAGGCGTTAACAACAATCAGGGCGCTAACCACGGCGATGGTGGCCGCCAGGGTTTGCCCCAGCCAGGGGCTCAGCCATTGCGAAAGCAGCTCGTTAAGGGCGGCCTGCATGGTGTAACCAAGCAAAATGGTGGTTAGCGTAATACCCACCTGCGCGCCCGAAAGCAGGGTGGATAGGTGACGCAGCGCCTTGGATACTCGCCCGGCACGTTTATCTCCGGCCTGAGCGCGGGCGTCAACAACCGATGGGTCTAGGGCCACCAGGGCGAATTCTCCGGCCACAAACACCGCAGTTCCAGCGGTAAGTAGCACCCCCAGAACTATCATTAGCCATTTAATGACCATGCAGCGTTTAGCTCCCTATCAAAATCTAGTTGGTAGCACTAACGCTATACCAAGCCCGCAGCTTTAGCACGCAGCCAGCTCACAGCCTTGGTGCCGGGCGCCGTCGTCGTCGCAGCGCAGCCAATTTCAGCCCTAGCAACCCCAAGCGATGCTCAACATGCGAGAACATTTAAAAAATATCTAGGACTAAAGGCTACAAAGTACTCTTCAAGTCAGCTTTGCAGTATTAGACTTAAACCACAGTTTTAGCACGCAATGCCATATAAGGAGCAGCTAACCGTGTCTGAGAACGACTTCGCTCAGGGCTTTGGCACCAACGAATGGATTGTCGAGGATATGCGGGAGGCTTACCTAGCCGACCCGGCCTCAGTAACCCAATCATGGCGCGAGTTTTTCAGCGAAAACCCGCAGTATCTAGCAGGCCAGTCGCCGGCCACACCCTCAAAGCCGCTTAGCGCTAGCGTTGGCGTGCAAATCCCCGGGGCTGCCACCGCCTCCGCTAGCCGACGCCCCGTTTTGGCCAGTGAGGATGTTTCCCGCTCTGACCTGCCCCCCGCCCCCACAGCCCAGTTCAAGTCTCCCACCTCCCCTTATGCCTACAACCAGGCGCATAGTGACGCTAGCGAAACCAGTAACGGCGTGGTGGAAAGCGTTGACACCCTAAAGGGAGCCAGCGCCCGCACCGCTAAGAATATGGAGGCTTCCCTCCAGATTCCTACCGCTACTTCTGCCCGTGCTATCCCGGCTAAGGTGCTGATTGAAAACCGTCTGCTAATCAACACTCACCTAGCTTCCACGCGTGGTGGCAAGGTTTCCTTCACTCACCTGATCGCTTGGGCCCTGGTGGAGTCTCTGGCAGAGATGCCGGAAATGAATGTGGCTTACACCCTGGACGAAAAGGGCAAGCCGGCTCTACACAACCCCGCCCACGTAAACCTGGGTCTGGCAATTGACGTGCCCAGCGCCAACGGTGAGCGTCGCCTGCTAGTGCCTAGCGTTAAGAACGCCGACACTCTGGATCTAGCCAGTTTCATCGATGCCTATGACGCGCTGGTGGTTAAAGCCCGCAAGGGGCAGCTAACTGTCGATGACTTCAAGGACACCACCGCCACCCTGACCAACCCCGGCATGATCGGCACCCTTAACTCTGTACCGCGCCTAATGCCCGGCCAGGGCTTGATTATGGGTGTAGGCGCTATGACCTACCCGGCCGCGTTTGCTGGTGCCAGCCCCGAAACCCTGGCCCGCCAGGCTGTAGGCAAGGTCTTGACACTGTCTAACACCTACGATCACCGCGTCATCCAGGGCGCCCAGTCCGGCGAGCTGCTACGCCTAATGGAACGTAAGCTCATGGGCCTAGATGGCTTCTGGAACCGCTCCTTCAAGGCCCTGCGTATCCCCCACGAGCCGGTGCACTGGGACCAGGACGTCACCTACGACCCGCTAGCCGACGCCGGCAAGCCCGCCCGTGTAGCTGAGCTGATTCACGCTTTCCGTCAGCGCGGACACCTAGCCGCCGACACTGACCCGCTGGCCTACCGCCTACGCCGTCACCCTGATCTAAACTTCTCCTCCTACGGGCTAAGCCTGTGGGACCTGGACAGGGTCTTCCCCACCGGTGGTCTAGGTGGCAAGGACCGTGCCACCTTGCGCGAAATTTTGCAGATGCTGCGTGACGCCTACTCGCGTTATGTGGGCGTGGAATACATGCATATCCAAGACCCAGCCCAGCGTCGCTGGTGGCAAGAACGCATGGAAGGTGTTACTCCCAGCATCGATACTGCTGAGCGCCGTCGCATCCTAACCAAGCTGATGCAGGCAGAAGCATTCGAAGTGTTCTTGCAAACCAAGTACGTGGGCCAAAAGCGCTTCTCGCTAGAAGGTGGCGAGTCACTGATTGTGCTGCTGGACCGCCTGATCGACGACGCCGCACATGATGGCATTGAAGAAGCCGCTATTGGTATGGCCCACCGTGGCCGCCTAAACGTGCTTACCAATATTGCCGGCAAGTCTTACGGCCAAGTCTTTGACGAGTTTGACGGTAACTACCTGACCAACGGCCAGGGTTCTGGTGACGTCAAATACCACCTGGGCACCACCGGTACCTTCACCGGCACCGATGATGTGACCACCAAGGTTTCCCTGGCTGCCAACCCCTCCCACCTGGAGACAGTAGATGGGGTGCTGGAAGGTATTGTGCGCGCCAAGCTAGATCGCAGCGGCTCCGGCGCTGACGGCAGCTACAATGTTTTGCCGATTTTGGTGCATGGTGACGCCGCATTTGCAGGCCAGGGCGTGGTTTACGAAGTGCTCAACATGAGCCAGCTACCCGGTTACCACACCGGCGGCACTATCCACGTGATCGTCAACAACCAGATCGGTTTCACCACCGGTAATGCGCTGGGACGCTCCACCACCTACCCCTCGGACCTGGCTAAGGGGCTACAGGTGCCGATCTTCCACGTAAACGGTGACGCCCCCGAATCTGTGGCGCGCGTAGCCCGCTGGGCTTGGGAATACCGCCAAGAATTCCACAAGGACGTCATTATTGACCTGGTTTGCTACCGCCGTCGTGGTCACAACGAGGGTGACGACCCCTCGATGACTCAGCCGGTCATGTACAACCTGATCGACCGCAAGCCCTCTACCTTCTCGGTTTACACCACTAACCTGGTGGGGCGTGGCGATCTCACTGAAGAACAGTGCGAGCAGCTACTGGACGCCTACCGCGACAACCTGGAGCACATCCTTAACGAGGCCCGCGCCGGTCACCTCAATGCTGACACCCCCGCCTACAGTGGCCCTAAGGCTGGCGAAACTTCACACTCACAGCCCACTGCGGTAGCCCGTGAAGTGATTGAGCGTATCGGTGACGCCCAGGTATCTGTCCCTGAAGGCTTCCAGGTACACAGCAAGCTGATGAACCTGCTACGCAAACGTCAAAGCATGAGCCGCCAAGGCGGCATTGACTGGGGCTTTGGTGAGCTGCTGGCCTTTGGGTCGCTGCTGATGGAAGGCGTACCAGTACACATGACCGGTGAGGATGTACGCCGCGCTACCTTTGCCCAGCGTCACGCCGTCATGCACGACCAGCGTAACGGTTCAGAATGGACCCCGCTGGACTACCTGACCCCCAACCAAGCCAAGCTGTCAATTATTGACTCGCTGCTAAGCGAATACGGCGCTATGGCCTTCGAATACGGCTATTCGGTAGAGCGCAGCGAGGGCCTAAACATTTGGGAAGGCCAGTTCGGCGACTTCGCTAACGGCGCCCAGACCGTAATTGATGAGTACGTCTCTTCCGCTGAGCAAAAGTGGGGCCAGCACTCTGGCCTGGTTCTGCTGCTGCCGCACGGTTTGGAAGGCCAGGGCCCGGACCACTCTAGTGCCCGCATTGAGCGCTACCTACAGCTATGCGCTCAGGACAACATGCGCGTGGTGCAGCCTTCCACCCCGGCTAACCACTTCCACACCCTGCGTGACCAGGCTCGGCGTGAACCGCACCGGCCTTTGATCCTGATCAGCCCCAAGCAAATGCTGCGTTTGAAGGTCGCCGTCTCGCCGGTAGAAGACTTCATCAGCGGCGGCATGCAAACTGTCATTGGTGAAACTGATCCGGAAGTTTTAGCTGCTGCCGCCGCGAACAAGGTGGATCGAGTGCTGCTATGCTCAGGCCGTATCTACTGGGATCTGCTGGCCCACCGCCAGCACGCGGAAGATAAGCACACTGCCATAGTGCGTCTAGAGCAGCTCTATCCTCTCGACGAGCCGGCCCTGTTGGAGGCCCTGGCACCGTTTGCGGGAGCCGAGCTGGTTTGGGTCCAGGATGAGCCGCGTAACCAGGGCGCTTGGCCTTGGTTGGCCCTGCACCTGCCTGACTCGATCACGGCTGGACGCTTGCCGCGAGTGGTGGCTCGCCCTGAGGCTGCCGCCCCGGCTGTGGGTACTTCAGCAGCTCACGTAGCTCAGCAAAAGCTGATCCTAGACGAGGCTTTTGCCCGCTAAGTAGGGCTTTGCTCGCTAAAGACACGCGCGTATTGGCCCGGTCAGCATCTGCAGGCCGGGCCAATGCTACGATTTTTCCCTAGTCAAGCAGGAAGGATGCTGGCCGTGAGTGAGATCAACCTGATCTTCATCGGCGATGAGCTGATTACAGGTCGCGGAGATGCACGGGCCCTGGGCTGGGTGGGGCGCGTTATGGCGCGCACCAACTCGCTAGAGGTTATTGATGCCCCCTCCTGGTCTACGCTGGCCGTTCCTGGTGAAGTTAGCGCCCAGCTGTCTAACCGTTGGCGTGATGAGGCTGCCCGCCGGGTTGTTCCTGGCGCCCGCAACCTACTGGTAATTGGGGTTGGGGTGGCAGATGTTACCCACAATGTCAGCACGGCCCGCTCTAGCCTGGCTTTAGCCAATATCATCGACGCCGCCGTAATGTACGAAAAGCTTGAATGCCTGATGGTTGGCCCGCCGCCGCTAACCGTAGCCAACCCGAAGGCGCTGGCCGCTCTAAACAATGCAGCCCGTGAAGTGTGCCGCCGCCGTAATGTCACCTACGTGGACACCTATACCCCGCTGGTTAAGCACGAGCAGTGGCTTACTGACATTGCGCTTAACGACGGCGCCTACCCCGGTCAGGCCGGTTACGGCCTATTGGCTTGGCTGGTACTGCACCGGGGTTGGAACCAGTGGCTGGGGCTGTAAAAGCTGTAAAAGCTAAAGCTCGGCCGCGCTAGGGCTCGCCGCCTGCCACTGGCTGCATAAACAAAAAGCGCTGAGCACCTTGGGTGCTCAGCGCTAAGTTTTACTCAGGCGTTGGGACGCTTACCGTGGTTAGCGCCGCCCTTGGCACGGGCCTTACGCTTACGACCGCGCTTGGACATACTGGCCTCCTCGTAATAGGGACTAACACCCCACGAGGGGGCATATAACTAGGCTATTTTTACACATTC
>ERZ773197.1987-NODE-1987-length-13456-cov-9.757929_pt1 | contig 13456 bp, 2 predicted proteins | sample MGYA00580999_ERZ773197 | MGnify/ENA primary metagenome ERZ773197 (study PRJEB29015, sample SAMEA2738166) | human oral metagenome | biome: human oral; feature: human-associated habitat; material: saliva | place: China | collected 2185 ...
CACGGCTGCGCCCGGCTGCGTGCCGGGGCGATAGCTGCTGCCCGCGCCCTGCTGTACGACTGCGCCAGGCTGTGCGCCCATGCCCGTCGTGCCGGCCGGCACGACAGACGCGCTGCCCGTGTTGACGCCCAGATCGCGATAAGCGAGGGAAGCGTCCACATCGCGGCTTCTGTCGAAGGTGTTGTTCTCATCGTAGCTTGCATGGATATAGGCGTCGCGATCCGGGCGGAACGTGCGATCCACGCCGTCCGTGCCCACGGGGGCGACAGCGAGCGTGCCCGGAACCTCATCGAGGATGAAGTTCTTGTCGTAGATTCCGCGTGCCATTGCACGGTTGGCGCCGCTCCCGTACCAGCCATGGATGTCATAGCGGCCGGGCGTCATGTAGTTCACCGCGCCAGCCGGAGCGTAGGAGAACGTTCTAGCGTTGAGGTCGTTGATTTCCCTCGTAATTTCCGGCGTCGTCGCGGCGCCCGGGTTCACGCCGTCTTCGATGCGGCCGGTGAAGTTTGCCTCCCCGCGACCCGCCGTGACGAGCTTGGAGTCGGAAACGACCTTGAGATGACGGCGGTCGATCGTGCCCTTGCCCGTGACCACATTGCCGTAAACGGGCGCGGTGCCATCCGCGTTCGCGAATTCGTAGTTGTTCATGACGGCGGCATTCGCGTCAAAGGTGTATTCCACCTTCTTGTTCTCGCCGGCGTCCTTGCTGTCATCATAGGCTGCCGTCGGATCCGACTTGACGTAAACTGCTTCCTTCAGGGCACGTTCGAGCGCGCCTTCGTCACCTTTGACGATGTTCTTTTCTCCATCGCCGCGCTTCTTGAATTCGAAGTCGAGCTTCTTCCATGCGTCCTGGACAGCCGCCGTGGCGTCGTAAGTCTTGCGGGCGTCTTTCGCCGCGACGTCAACCTTGCGCTTCGTGATCTCGCCGGCATTCGTCTCGATGCTCGCCCGGTATACACCGTCTGTGTCAGGCGATGCGCCGGCCGTCAGGTTCGCGCCTGCGAAAGTATAGTTCCCGGCCTGCCACTTGATGTCGTACTTGACGTTCTTGCCGGAGCCGGCATTCGCGTCGCTGTACTCGGCCTTCTCTACATCCCACGCCGCCGTATGGTTGATTCCATTGTATACGGCGTTCGGATCCGCCTGCTTGATATTGTCCGTGAGGAACTTGCCGTCCGTAATGGCGGCGTTGTCCTTCACGGCCTTCGTGCCGTCGTATTCCTTCGTGATGGCGTCATTCCTGAGGCTGAGGTTGATCTTGCGCGGCGTGATCTTCGCCGCGTTCTTCTGCCTGTAGCCGTCCTTCGCCTCGGCGACGATGTAGTTGGCGCTTGCATCCCCGCTCGTCGTGCCTTCGAGAGCGAAGTCCTTGTAGACGACATCCTTGTTGATGATGTTGAAGTTTTCATCGCGCTCGACATCCTTCGGGGCGTATTTGCCCGTCGCACCCGTCGGCGAAGCGAAGTGGCCTGCCACATCCGCGTTCGTCAGCTGGATCTTGCCCAGATCCGCCGCGATGACGCCCGTGTCTCCGGATGCCGCATCTTCCAAGCGGAATCTGCGCGTGAACACCGAGTTGTCGGCGCTGCTGCGGACGAAGTCGTCGCCGTCGTAGATCTTGTCTTCGGGCGCCTTCGTGTCGTCGACCACCACATGCACCATGCGCTTGCTGATGTCGCCTTTGCTTTCCATATCGGCGTCGAGCTTGTAGTTCGCCTTCTCGATTTCGGGATCCGCCGCCGTGCTCGTGAGAGCAAGCTTGTACTTGACCAGCTTGCCGTTCGCAGCGGCTTCGCCTTCTTCCTTCATGGCTGCCGGCTTGTCGGACGCCATGGCGTCCTTGGCGGTGACGCCGTCCTTGTCCAGGAACTGCGCACCCGTCGTGTCGACGGTGAAATCCACCCTGCTGTCGGCGAGCATCTTTTCGACTTTTGCCTTCTCCTTTTCATCGACAATCCGTGCGCCGGAGGCGTCCGTCTTGTACTCGGTGAGGGCGATCGCGCCGCGAATCTTCGCCGCCGTCCACTCGGGCGACAAGTCTGCCGTGCCGTCGTACGTCTTGGTGATGTACGGCGCACTCTCCTTGTCCACCGTCAGCGTGCGGGGCGTGATCATCGCCGTCGTATGATCCGGCGTCTCGGAGCCTGCACCCTTCAGGCGAACCTCCGTGCCGTCGCCGAAGGCTGTGGCAAGAGCCGAGTAGTCGTAGTCGATATTCGTGTTCGGGGATTCTTCCAGAATCGTCTTGATGGACTTCAGGCCCTTGAGGGTGTAGACCATGTCCTTGTCCGTCGTATTGCCGTCGCTGTTCTTGACGTTCTTGTCGTCGTAATGCGGGCGGAGCGCGGCGGCGTCCGCCTTGTCCTCGCCGTACATCGTGTAGTCCAGCTCGACGGAACCTCCGGTGCTCAGATCGAGCATGAGTTTGAGCTTATTCTTGAAGTCGGCCGCATTGCTCGTGCCGTCCGTCTTCAGCTCGCCCATCGTCAAGCCGCCGATCTTGGCGTCCTTCGTGCCGTCGTATGTCTTGCTGAAGGACGACCCATTCCAGACCCTGCGCACATTGCCCGCCGTGACGGCAAGCGGCTCGATCTTGCCCTTGTTGTAGACTTCTCCATCCTGGACGAAGTAGTTCTTCGCCGCCGCGTTCCGAGTCTTCAGGTCGCTGAAGGCCGGCTGCAGGTTTCTATACTGCACGTCGCGGTCGATGACCGTTCCGTCGGCGTCGCGGTTCACATGCTCATTCTGCGTGAAGACGCCGTTCTCGTTCTTCGTGCCATAGTAGGCGCGCACGGCGCTGCTGTTGCCCGTCGTGTCGAAGGACGTCGCGTCAAACTGGACGTCCTCGCCGTTCTCCTGGCCGCTGAGGTAGAGATGATCCTTCGCCGTAGCGTCGAGGACCTTGGCGCTGGTGTCATACGTCTTGTTCGCCTGCGGCGTGGTCTCGACCGTCAGCTTCTTGCGATAGATGTCGCCCTTGCCGAGCACGCGGTCCTTGTTGCCCGTGACCGCATCGACTGTGGCCAGCTCCGTGCCGTACCGATCGACGAACGTGTAGTTGTCGCTCGGGTTGTCCAGTGTCGCATCGCCCTTGAGGCGGACGGTGTAGGCGACATCCTTGACGATTTCGCGGCCGAGGTTGTCCCTGTCGCGGCTTCCGAGCGTGCGGTTCGCATCCTGTGCGTCCGCCGCACCTGCAGCGCTCTCCACATAATGCGCGTTGACGTTCGCCACGTCGAGCACTGCGCCGTCGCTTCCGACGAGACCCGTATCGTCCTTGAGCGTGCCGTCGTCGTTGCGCTCGGCCTTCTTCAGGACGAGCGTCTCCGCCAGGTCGGCGAAGACATTGGAATTCTCCGTGCCGTCGCCCTGGTAAGAGCCCTTCCTCACGGCATCCGTGCCGTCGTAGATCTTCTCCACGGGGTTGACCGTCAGGAGGACGTTGCGCTTCTCGATCTTGCCCAGAGCCTTGCCTGCGGCGTCCCGATCGTAGTCGCGCGTATAGTGGCGCGTCGTCGTGCCGTCCGCCCCGGTCTTCGACGTGACGCCGGTCAGATCCGCGAGGTCAAAGTTCTTGTCGTCCAGCGTGAAGCTGAAGGCGACGTCCTTCTCGATGCCCGCGTTCTTGCCGCTGCCGCTGCGTCCCGACACATCCTTGTAGACTGCGCCGTCGACGCCCTTCGTCATGGCGACCTGCTTCGTCACGCCGCCTTCCTCATATTCCACAACGACGGAGTTCACGAATCGAGCGGCGTCGCCCGTGACGTTCGCCGTGCCGTCATAGACCTTGGAAATCGGCGCACCGGTGAAGTTGACCTTGAGCTTGGCGTCGCCGTCGATCACGCGCTTCGTGATCCTGCCGCCGCCATGGAAGCTGTAATTGCCTGCCGCATCCGGCGTGAGGCCGTTGCCGTCGTAAGCAAGCGTATAGTTCGCGGCTCCCGTGCCCGAGAGCCTGATCCCCTTGTAGTCGACGCCCCCCTCGTTGACATTCGCATCGAGATATTCACCGCTATAGCCTGCCAGGATGCCGATGCCGCTCGGCGCACCCGTGAGGCTGAGGATCGTCGCCAGGCCCTTGACGTCCTTCGTGCCGTCATACTGCTTGTCGGCATACCCTGCATGGAGCCTGAGCGCGGACTTGTCGATGACGTTCTGATACGTCGTGAGCGTCTGGACCATGTTCGTCGGACGAGCCGCGTCGTAGATGACGTAGTTGTCCTTGAACGCATGGCCGTTCCCATCGTCGCCGCCAATGGCGAGCGTGTACGTGACCTGCTTGTTCTTGCCGGCGTCAGAGTTCTGATAGGCCGCCGTGGTCTCGTTCGTGCCGTAGCCCCCGACGAGCCCCGTCGTCGCCGCTTCCGCTGCATTGCTGCTCTTGCCGAAGGTGACGTAGGCGTCTTTGTTCGTCGGCACTGCGCCGCCGATCAATACATCCGTCGTCCCGTCGTACTTCTTCGTGACGGGATCGTTGGTGACCCGGGCATAGACCTTGCGCTTTTCGATGTCGCCCTTCGCCTGCAGCGTCTTCGTGTTCGCGCCAAGAGCGTTGAAGGCATAGTTGCCCGCATCCGTGCCCCCGAGCGTCGATGTGTAGATGATGTTGCGGGCGTTCTGCGAAGCGGCGCCGGGATTGATGGTCGCATTCGCATCGCTGTAGACGGCAGTCTTGCCGTAGGTGAGGCTGTCCCTCTCGAACGCACCCGCGATCTTGAGGTTGTCCGCGTCCGCTGCCGTCGTGCCGTCGTAGACCTTGCGCAGGTTCGTCGGCTGGTCGAGCGTCGCCGTCAGAAGCTTCTTCGTGATGTCGCCCGTCGTGTAGCGGTCATACGTCTTGTCCCGCAGCATGTGGTTGCCGTCGGCGTCCGGCGTGTAGATCGTGTTGTCGAATTCGAGATTGTTCAGCATCTCGTCCGTGAACTTGACGTTGAAGAGGACTTTCTTGCCCGCTCCCGCGTCCTTCGCGCGGCTGCCTCCACCTGCCTGGTACTCCGCCTTGTTCACCTTTTCAATATCGTTTTTGAGGTTGAGAAGCGTCGATCCGTCCGCCTTCTTGATAAAGACGTCGGAGATGTAGCTCTTCCATGTCGCGGCGTCGTCCGTGCCGCCGACCTTGGCGTTGGTGTCATACGTCTTCGTGATCGAGTTGAACGTGAAGACGAGGTTCTGGTTCGAGACCTTGAGCGGCGTGATCGCGCCCGTGCCTGTCATCGTGAAGTAGCCTGCTGCCGTATCGGCGGCAAGCGCATTCCCATCGGCGTCGGTGAGATAGTAGTTGCCCGCGTCCGCGCCCGTGAGGGCGAGATGCGTGTATTTGACGTTGTCCTTCTTCGCGGCCTCCGTCGCCGTGACGTTCGGCGAGACATAGACGAGCTTGTACGGATCTGCAGCCGCCGTGGCAGGATAGGGATTGAGCGTCACGAGGTCCTGGGTTCCGGCCTCATTCGTCAGGCCGTTCGCCAAGAGCAGCCTGCCGTCGCCGTCCTCCACCGCCAGTCCTCCGTCGTAGCTCTTCGAGACAGGCGCGGAAGGATCCTGGCGCACGGCGAGCGCCGCCTTCTTGATGGTGTTCGTCGCCGTCGAGATGATGTAGCTGCCCGAGACGGGAGCGACGAGCGCACCCGTGCCGTCGTAGAACGCATAGTTCGGCGCGTTCGTCGGATCCATCTTCAGCGTGTATTCGACCGTCTTCGTGCCTTCTGCGGCAGTCTTGTCGACATACTTCGCCGTCGAGACGTTCTTCGCACTGCCGATCGTGACGATGCCTGCATCCTGCACGACCGTGCCGTTCGCGAGCTTGTTGCCGAGCGTCAGGAGCGAGTCGCCCGTGAGCACGGCGCCGTTCCCGTCGACGACGTCCGTCTTCGCGTTGTACGTCTTCGACACATTGCCGTTCGGGAGCGCGTAGACAGGGCGCTTCGTGATCGTGCCGACGCCCTGCGTGCGCGCGATCGTGTTCGCCGTGCTGTCATACTTGTAGCCTGCAGCCTGTCCCGTCGCGCCGTTGAGGTCGGCGAAGCTGAAGTTCTTCAGGAGGCCGCTGTCGAGCTTGATCGTGTAGGTGACATCGCCCGTGCCCTGGTTCGCCGCCACATTCGGATCGGCATACGAAGCGCCGACCAAGGTGTAGCCGTTGCCTGGCGTGAAGTCTTTCCTGGAACCCGGCCCGAGGTTGACGGAGACATCGCTGATATAGCCGGCCGCCTGTGCCGCATTGCCATTATTCTTGACATCCTTCGTGGCGTCGTAGACCTTCGTGACGCCTGCGAAGGCGAAATTGAAATCGCCTGCGCTGACCTGGCGCTTCTTGATCTCGCCATCGCCTCTCTGGCTGTCGGCGATCGTGTAATTGCTGTTCGAGAGCGCATTCTTGATGCCCGAATACCGCACGAGACCCTTGTAGAGACCCGCGTCGCTCTGCTGCGCGCCCTGCGCGTCTGCATAGATTCCCTTGAGCGTCGTGCCCGCAGCCGTGTTGAGCGTCGGAGCATCCTGTGCAAGGATTGCCGCCGTCGTCGTCTTGTCCGTATCGCCGTTGAGCGGTGCGAGCGTGTAGCCCCAGGCAGGGTTCGTCGCATCGAAGTTGACGGCGGACGTGCCGTCGTACTCCTTGACGGCGTCCTTGAACGTCACGCCGATCTCGCGCGGGTTGATGATCCCCTTGCCCGTGAGCGTCGTGATGGATGGGCCGCCGTTCGTCCCGACGAAGTAGTAGTCATCCTTATAGGCGTCCGATACCTTCAGCGTATACGTCACGGTCTTGTTCGTGCCGACATTCCAGTCGTCGTATGCACCCGAGGACAAGTTGGAGCCGTTGCCCCCGACGAGATCCGGCATGTTGATGATTCCGCCGCCGCCGGTGGGCTTCCCGTTCTCATCGAGCACGTCCAAGGCACGGTTGTAGGTCTTCGTGACCGTCGGCTTGATGATGGTCGCCAGGATTTCCTTCGGCTTGATATAGCCGGCCTTCTTCGTGCGGGCGACGATGATGCCGTTGTATACATCGCCCGAAACCGTGTAGTCGCTGGCGCTGCCGCTGGCATCCTTGCCGACGCCGCTGAGGTCGTAGTTGCCCGTGCCGCCGCCCGAAAGCTTGATCTTGTAGGTGACGTCCAGCTTGTCCTTGCCGGTGAGGAGCGCGCCCGCACGATCCGTATTGGCATGTTTGTCCGCATATTCCTTGCCCAGCGTGCTGTAGGAGTTGGGATCCGCCAGGAAGTTCACGACCGTGCCGTTTTCCAGCGTGATATTCAAGGTCGAGAGCGTTGCGCTCTGCGGCACAGTCGTATTCCCGTCGAAGGTCTTCGTCACATCGGCGAAGTCCATGGTGAATTTCTCGCTCGTCGGCTTGTACTGCCTGATCGTGCCCTTGCCGTCCGCCACCGCGCCGGCGATCGCGTAGTTGCCGTTGTCGAGCGTCGGCGTGAACGTGTACTTGACCGTGTACTTCTGCTGCGCGGGCAGCTTCGTGCCGTCCGCGCGGGCGTTGGCGTTCTTCGCCTCGGTCGTCTTCGTCGCATCCGTATAGTAGGTGCCGACGACGTCGCCGTCCGCCCCGAGGGCGAGCTTCACCGTGTCGCCGGCGAGCGCGCCCGCCACCGTGTCATAGCCTGCATCCTTGAGCTGCTTGGCGTAAACGTTCGACGTCTGATCGTAGGCGCGCGTCACATCGCCGGGCGCGGCAAGCGTCAGCTGCTTCGGCGTGATCTTGCCCGTGCCCGTCATCTTGACAGAGCTGCCCGTCGTCTCCGAGCCGCCCGTCGGCGTGTAAGAAAGAACGTAGTTCGTCGCGGCATGAGCGCCCGTGAGGCCGATCGTGTACTCGACGTCCTTGCTGTTATCCTCCACTGCGCCCGTCAGGACGTTGCCCGTGCGATAGACTTCGTCATCCTGTTCCGTATGTCCGCTCTTCTTCTTGTAGACGGCAGCCGTCGCGGTGATTGCTGCGCCGTCGTCCGCCGCGCCGTCCTCCTTGACGAGCTTGTTCGCGTTCGCCGCCGCCGCACGATAGCCGAAGTTCGTGCCGAACTTCTTGTCCGCATCGAGGACATTCGCGCTCTTGTCGTACTCCTTGTCGATATCCGTCTTCTTCAAAAGGTCGACATAGACCGTGCGCGGCGTGATCTTGCCCGCGCCCTTGACCGTGTAATCGACGTTTTCCTTCAGCGTGTCGAATCCGCCGCCGGAAAGGCTCGCGATCTCGTAGTTGGAGAGGTCTTCTGCCGCCCCGTGCGCTTTGAGCGTATAGGAAAGGCCGACAGCGCCGTCCGGCGAGTTCGTGGCCTCGTAGACATCCTTCGTGCGGCTGCCATTCGCGTTGATGTAATACGCCTTATGATCCGGCGCACTGATGGTAAACGAGATCTTGTTCTTGTCCGCCGCGACAACGTTCGTATCCGTGCCGGCGACTGCATCCGGAGCCACGACCTTCTTCGCCACGCCATTGACGACGACGTAGTCCGTGCCGTCGTAGACCTTGTCCGCGCCCTGGGCAACGGTGAACGCCGTGTTGTCGATCCTGCGCTTGTTGATGTTGCCCGTGTGCCAGAGCGTGCCGCCCGCCGTCGTCGCCGCGCCGATGTAGCGCTCGTTCCCCTTGTTCTCTTCCTTCGTCATCTCCGTCGGCTCGTTTGCAAGCGCGGCGCGATAGAGCTGATTGCCGGCAGCGTCGACGAGACGATAGTTGTTCGCCTTTCCGGTCGTGCCGTCGGCGAGCTTGATGTTCTTGTAGGCGATGTCGATGTTCGTGCCGGCGTTCTTGCGCGTCGTGGCGGAAGCGTCCTTGCCCGTCATGTAGTTCGCCGTGATATCGTCGTAGTTGAGCTTCAGATCTTCTGTTACCGTGCTCGTGCCGCCGCTCGGATCGGGGCGCGTGACCATGCCCGAGAGCAGCAGAACATCGTTCGTATCCTTCGGATTGACCGCGCTCTTGAGCGCCGACGTGCCATCATACGTCTTGTTGTAATCCTTCGTCGTGTCCGGCTTGACGACGACCGTCTTCTGGCGGATGTTGGCCGTCAGCCCGGAAGGAAGCGTCAAGGCGCCGGACGTTGCGTCGATATCCTTATAGTTGACGGCGTCGCTGCCCGTGAACTTCAATTCGCCGCCGACCGTCAGCGCCTTTCCATAGCCCGCATCTGCGTTGGCGGTGGTCGCGGTGAGTGTCGAGCCGCTCATGTCGATCGCTACATTGTCGCCCTCCACGAGCCCGTTCGTCGTGATGCCTGTCACAGCCTTTTTGAGCGCTGCGGCCATATCCGTCGTTCCGTCGTACTCGCGCTCCACCGGACGATCCGTGCCAAGTCCTGCCGTGACACTGCGCTTCTCGATGTCGATGTTCGCGCCCGTGATGTCGTAGCCATGCTGGCCGGCGTAGAGGACGGCGACCTTGCCCGCATTGCGGCGGCCATGGTCAGCGTCGAGCGTGATCTCCTTCGGGTCGGATGTCGCAGCAGGAGCGGTGTAGCCGATGATCGTGACGTCGGAAACGTCGCTGACCTCCGAGCCATCCGATTTCACGAGCTTGCGGAACGTGGCGTCATAGGTGCGCCCAGGCACACTGGCACCCTTGTTCGCGACAGTCGTGTTCGCGATCTTCTCCGTATAGGTGTTGGCGGTATTGCCGCTGTGCGCGCCGCCCGCCTGATTGAACTCGGCATACGAATACTCCGCCTGCACCGTACCCTGCATGAAGGCGGTGAGAAGCGGCGTCGAATGTCCGGCGAAGACGCGCCACGTCTTGTTCGCGCCGCCCTCGTCGGAGATGTCCCATTTGTTGTACGAAGATGCCTGCTTGGCGTCTTCGTTGTTTGTGGCAGAACTCAAAGGAGTTGCTGTCACCTTGGACGCATTGGCCAGCACAGCCTTGTTATTTGCGTCTATCTTATAGGAATCGTAGGCGCTGGCCAAATTGTCCGCTGTTCCCAGCTGTGCGCCTTGCGTCGTATACGAATCCTTGATGAAGGATGAGCCTGCAAGTCCCTTGTAAACCGCACGTGCTGCGCTATGTTGGAGAGCTCCTGTATTATAAACAGCATAAACACGACTCGTCCCCTGGATGCTTCCCGCGATGCCCGCCGCCTGTTCAGCGATCGGTGCGGTATTGTAGGCGTTGTCCAGAGTGACCACGTCGCTCTCGGCAGTGCCGCCGTCCAACGTGCCAGCAATGCCTCCCGCTGCATGAGCGCCTGCCTTGCCAACCGTCTTCGTGGCTGCGGGCACAATGTCCGTCACTTCGTTGTAGACAGCAGATATATGCGTGCCTTTTCCCGCCTTGCCGACGACGGCGCCGCCGTAGTCAACCGTGGAAAGGTTCGCATCGCGGATGCCGACGTTCATGATCTCCGCGCCCTCGGTATTGCCGAAAAGGCCAGCATAGTCCGTGGCCGTGCCTGCCGCCACGGTCATGTTCTTGATCTCGTGGAACATGCCGTCGAATTTGCCCGTGAACGGCGCGGCATTCGTGCCGATCGACGCATGCGTCGCATCGGCATAGTCGATGTCGTTTCGCAGCATATAGTTCTTGCCAAGGCCGCCGAGAATCGTTATCGCGTCGAGATCCGTCTTGTTCGAAACAAGCTGATACATATTGTCCGCGGTGAGATTCTTGTACTTTCCTGTGCTGCCCGAGGTCGGATCAAAGCCGGCAGCATAGCCCACATGCACATAGCCTCTGTGGAGGCGCACGGTCTGCGTGCTTCCAGCCTCTACCTTGAGCGCACTCTGGTCGGCGACGGCAGAGACATCCGGCGAATCGATCTTCGCATCGTTCAGGATGCGCACGCTCTTGCCCTCAAGGACGATCTTCGTCGCCTTGACCGAGCCGCTGCCGTCGACAAGGCTGACGATGTCTGCCTGCGCCAAGCCTGCCGAGCTTGCCGCGCCCGCATTGATCACATTGTCCGTGACACCGGAGCTCGACGGAGTGCCGAGGTCGATCGCGCCGCTCGCGACCGATGCGCCGATGGCATCGGCGTCGAGCTGCCGCGTCGTCACATAGAGACTGCCGACATCGACGCTGGCGCCATCAGCAAAGACGACGCCGTGCGGATTGGCGATATAGACGTTCTTGCCACCCTCCATCTTGCCCGCAATCTGCGATGTCACATTGCCTGTGACGATATTGAGGTAGTTGTTCGTATTTGCACCGTTGTCAAACTTCACGGTCTCGCCGCTCTTGACGGAGAAATCCTTCCAGCCGATGACGTTGTTCGCCGTCGTGCTCGTGATGTTCGTCGTCGCGCCCGACGCTGTGATCGACGCGCTGCCCGCGCGCACGCCGTCATGGTTCGTGCCGCCGCCGTCATGGACAGGCGCACCGTGCGCCGTCGAGGCAATGCCGAGGAGACCTGCAAAGAGGCCGAGACTGACCCTGCAAGCCAAGGCGTCCTTCTTGCCTATTCCTCTCATCTCTCATCTTCCTTTCTATCGCAAGAGAAGCCACCACAAGATGTGGTGGCTTTTCTTTCCTTCTCGACCCTGCCGCAGCAGGGGCATAGGCGGCGGAAGCCACCTTGGACGGAATATTACTGCAGGAGGCTCAGGACGCCGCTCGACGACTGGTTCGCCTGCGCGAGCATCGCCTGTGCCGACTGCGTGAGGACATTGCTCTTCGTGTAGTCCGTCATCGCCTTCGCCATGTCGGCGTCGCGAATCGTCGACTCGGCGTGCTGCGTGTTCTCGCTCGCCGTGATGATGTTCGCCGACGTGAATTCTAGGCGAGCCTGCGCCGCGCCGAGCACCGTCTGCTGGTCGAGGCACATGGCGATGGCGTTCTCGATGACGTTGACCGCCGCATTGGCGCGTGCACGCGTCGTAATCTGAATCGCCTTCGCGTCCGAACCCATCATGCCGAGCGCCTTCGCGTGCATGTCGGTGAAGCCGACCTTGACCGCCTGGTTCGAGCGCGTGCCGATCTGGAAGTGCATGGCATTGTCGGGCGTCGGATCCTGGGCGCGCACCGTCATCTGGAACTTGTCAAGCATGTTGTTCTGCGCCTTCTTGATGTTGCCGCGCGAATCCGTCAGGCAGAAGGTCACGCCGCCGATCTGCGCATTGACGCCGCCGTTCGCCGCGCGGATACATACGGCGTCCTTGCCGTCCGCCGTCTGCACGGGCAGACCGTACTGATCGACGCCGACATAGGAGAGATCCGCCCCGCCCGTGTAAGCTTCGAGATCCTGTGTGCCCGGATTGGGCACGAAATTTCCTCCAGCCGTCGTGAAGCAGTCCGCCAAAGTGTAGTTCCCCACCTTGAAGGTCTTCTCATACGTCTTGCCGTCCTTGACGTAGGATACCGTCATCCAGTCCGAAGACAATATGCCGAGCGTGTTGCCGTTCCTGTCCGCATATTCGGAGAGGGGCTTCATCGTGGCGTTCGTCCCCTCCTCGAAGGCCTGGTTCGCCCACGTGGACTGTGTGCCGCCGTTATCCTGGAGCACCATATTGTTGTACGTGCCGCTCATCAGGATCTTGCCGTTGTACTGGATGTTCGCGTTGTCGTTGATCTGGTCGACCATCGCGTCCATTTCCTTCTGGATCGTCGCGCGGTCGTCATCGGTGTTCGTGTCGTTCGCCGCGTTGATGCACTTTTCCTTGAGCGTGCGCAGGATGTCGACGGTCGAGGCGACAGCGCCCTCGGCGACCTTCATCATGCTGTTGCCGTTCTGCGTGTTCTGGTTGTCCTGATCGAGCGCACGGATCTGCACGCGCATGCGCTCAGAGATCGACATGCCCGAAGGATCGTCCCCCGCGCTGTTGATCTTCATGCCGGAAGAGACTTGACCAAGGCTCTTCGCGCGGTCTTTCTCGTTCTTGTTCAGCGTGTTCAGCGTGTTCGTCGCCTGCATATTGTTCTTTACTACTAATGGCACAGCAAAAACCTCCCTGATCATATGACGTCCCAGCCAAAGAAGCACACTCCTCCCAGGCTGCAACTGTCTTCCCTGATATGCCCAAGAGGCTTCTTGCAGCCTCCCACTTACTTTACAGCAATTATATCGTCTCTTCCTCCCAATTTCTTAAGCAGGCGAAAGATTTTTTTCCAAAGCGCCGCCTCCGCTGCCCCGACAACGTCTCGCCGCGCCTCTGTTCTCACAGGAAAAGCGTCGGCGGAAGCTGCCATCGACGCAGCTGGGACGAGGAAACCATGTCCGCGGCAGACGCACCGACTGCGAAGCGTGCTCCCGCCGCCTCACTGCTCCAGCAAGGTCTTGTATTTCGCCCGCTTTTCGAGCGGAATCAAGAGCGCGTTCATCGCCTCGTCTTCCGATAGCCTCATCGTCTGCATGATCGTCCGCAAGCTCTCCAGACGATTGCGCTCCATGCCCTGCGCCATGCCACGCTCCATGCCCTGCGCCATGCCGCGCTCCATGCCCTGCGCCATGCCACGCTCCATGCCTTCCTGCCAGATTTCATCCATGATCTTGCACATTTTTCCCCGACCTCC
>ERZ773197.1992-NODE-1992-length-13442-cov-5.020991_pt1 | contig 13442 bp, 9 predicted proteins | sample MGYA00580999_ERZ773197 | MGnify/ENA primary metagenome ERZ773197 (study PRJEB29015, sample SAMEA2738166) | human oral metagenome | biome: human oral; feature: human-associated habitat; material: saliva | place: China | collected 2185 ...
AATGATGCTGGCGAGCGCGGCTATCCTGTTTTTGAATACGAATTGCTTAAATAATTCAATCGTACTAAATTAATTTCAGATTTTACGTTAGCGCTTGTTGTGTATAGCTTGAGCGAACGATGAGCGAAGGTTGAGCGAATGAATCGCCTTCTAACGACTAACGACTAGCGACTAACAACTAACAAACTAACGACTAAAAAAAGTGTTTAAAAAGAATATTTTACTAATTTTGTGCTTTGCTTGGGCTATAGGGCTACAGGCACAAGAGTATTGGAAGCAAGCGGGCTTAAGCAGTCGCAGTGCCGAGGCAGCTACAGCGCATCACCAAGAGTATACGCTCAATAAGAAAGCCTTTGCCAATGCGCTACATAGTGCTACGGCACGTGGCAATACCGCTGAGGTAGTAGTAAAACTCCCTAATGCTAAGGGCGAACTCGAGTCTTTCCGCGTGCGAAAAACCAGTGTACTTTCTGACGAGCTGGCAGAGCGCTACCCACAGATAGAGACTTATGCGGGCTACTCGCTTTCTCAACCCGATAAAGAGGTAGCCTTTACGTGGTCGCCTGAGGTGGGGCTTTCAGCTATGTTCGATGATAATACCGAATACGCCTTTGTGCAGCCTACTAACCGCAGTGGGGTGAAGCATATGGCCTACCAGCGCAGTGCTTCGGTAGAGCAAATGACTTTTGATTGTGGTACAATGGCAAAAGTCAAAGCAGCTGCTGTTACTCCTGCTTCACTGACTCAGCGTACTACGGGCAACCTTTTTGCTACCGAGCCTACCCTGCGCACCATACGCATAGCCATTGCTGCTACCAGCGATTATACTTTGCGTTTCGGTAGCCCAGAGCGCGCGCTTGCGGCTATTGTTTCTACCATACAGCGCACCAATCAGGTGTATCGTACCCAGATGTCTATCCAATTCCGATTGGTAACAGGGGTAGAAACCATTATCAAGAACAGAAAAGACGACCCTTTTCGCAATAATATGCGTGCCGAAACGTGGAATGGCGACCCTCTACAGAAGTTTTTAGACGAGAAAGTAGGTGATGCTAATTATGATGTGGGACACGTATTTCACCATACTAAGCAGCCTAATGGCAATGCTGGTTGTATAGGTTGTATATGCGAAAAAGGCGAAAAAGGACGTGCTTTCTCAGCAGGCGACCTCTCTAACAGTGTAGAAAAAGATGTGTTCGACATCGATTTCTTCTGCCACGAGCTGGGTCACCAAATGGGGGCTAACCACGTGCATAACCTCAATAACGAAAACACAGGCGCACAAGTAGAACCCGGTAGTGGCTCTACCATTATGGGCTATGCGGGTATATCGGGGGCTAATAACGTGCAAAGGCGTTCAGACCCTTATTTCAATCACGTAAGCGTAGAGCAGATGATGAAGCACATCACTGCGGCTACTTGTCCGGTCAAAGCACCTATTGCCAATTCAGTGCCCGTAATAGGCGAGCTCAACGATTATACTATTCCGCGCAGTACTGCCTATCATTTAGTAGGTACTGCTACCGACCCCGATGGCGATACGCTCTATTATATGTGGGAGCAACATAATAGCCCCCAACCTGGCCGCATCACAGTTACTTCCGATAACTTTGCCGATAATCTAACGGAAGGACCTATGGCTCGTTCGCTAAGACCCAGCCGTTCTAATGAGCGCTACATTCCCCGTCTTTCTCAGATATTAGAAGGGAAATTAAGCGAGCGCAATCCTGGTCCTACTTCCACTTGGGAAACGGTTAGTAGTGTGAAGCGCACCCTCAAATGGGCATTTGTAGTAATGGATAAGAGCCTCGGTAGGCGAGACGACCGCGAGACAGATGTAAGCACCGGTAATACCGTGTATGCAGGAGTGAAGATAAATGTAACGAATAATGCAGGGCCTTTCGAGGTCACTTCACAAGCCAGAAAGACGTATTGGTTTGTAGGCAAAACCTGTACTATCACTTGGAATGTAGCCGATACCGATAAACAGGAAGTGAATACCCAGCGAGTAAACATTCTTTTTGCTCTCGACGGACAGACTTTCACGCATACTCTTGCGGCCAATATTCCTAATAATGGTAGCTACACCTTTACCGCTACTGCCGACCTCACTACTACTAATGGCCGCTTTATGATTCGCCCTGTCGATAATATCTACTTGGCGGTCAATCTCGGCAAGATAATAGTAAAGACTGATGGCGATATTGATGGCGATGGCATAGTCGATAGTCTTGATAATTGTATAGAAACCCCTAACCCCGACCAAGCCGACCTTGACGGAGATGGTATAGGCGATGTGTGCGATGAGGATATCGACGGCGATGGGGTAAATAATGCTACCGATAATTGTGCGCGTATACCGAATACAAATCAGAAAGATACCGATAAAGACGGCAAAGGCGATGCCTGCGATGACGATGCTGATGGTGATGGTATACCCAATGCGTCTGACAACTGTCCATACCACGCTAACCCCGACCAAAAAGACTCTGATGGCGATGGAATAGGCGACATCTGTAGTGGCGACCGCGACCTCGATAAGATACCCGATGAAAAGGATAACTGCCCCGATATCGCTAACCCCGACCAGAAAGACCTCGACAAGGACGGTATAGGCGATATTTGCGATGACGACCGCGATGGCGACGGTATCCCTAACGACCGCGATAACTGTCCCGATTACTCTAATCCCGACCAAGCAGATACTGACCACGATGGTATAGGCGATGCTTGCGACCCCGATATAGACAATGACGGTATTCCTAACGAGAAAGATAACTGTCCGTTTGTGAAGAATCCATCGCAAAAAGACCTCGACAAAGACGGCATAGGCGATGCCTGCGATGACGATGTAGACGGCGACGGGGTGCCTAATGATAAGGATAATTGCCCAGAAACCTACAATCCCGACCAAGCCGATACCGACCGCGATGGCATAGGCGATGTCTGCGATAACGATGCTGATGGCGATGGGGTGCCTAACGATAAAGATGACGAACATCAAACGGTCTTAATCCCTAATGCTTTCACCCCTAATGGCGATGGTGTAAACGATACCTTTGTAATACATCGTATATCGTTCTACCCTAACAATGTATTGCAGGTATTCACCCGCGAAGGACAATTAGTATACGAAGCGCGTGGCTATCATAATCAATGGAAAGGCTTAGGCTTAGACGGTCAGAAGTTGCCACAAGGCTACTACTTCTATAAGTTTACGATTAAGAACAAACGCACCCAAGAGGGGTGGTTATTCATTAACTATTAATATACTTTTTTGATGAAAAAACTAATACTATCAGCTTTGCTCTTGAGTGCTGCTATCGGCAGTGCTCAAGAGGCAAACTATATATTCTATAATCAGTTTCAGAATGTAGTGAACCCTGCGGCTATAGGGGCTGAAGGCAACCATACTATAGGGGCGCACCTACGCTATCAATGGGCGAAAAGCGCTTCTTCCGATAGTCCTCAGCAGCAAACCCTCAACACTACCCACCGCCTGAGCAATCACGTAGCCATAGGGGCATCGGTAGTGAGGGAAAAGGTGTTTGTGCAGCACCAGACCGCTTTATTTGCCGATTTTGCTTATGCGCTCCCTCTTACTGAAACTGACAACCTCTATTTGGGTATCAAAGCAGGAGGCAACCTCTTCAATATAGATAGTAGTCGCTTTAAAACCTATAACGACCAGTACGACCCTTATTTGCAAGGCGTATCGGGTAGATTTCAACCCAATGTAGGGGTAGGGGCTTATTATCAGCAACCGCGCTTCTACGTGGGGCTATCAGCTCCCAACCTATTAGCGTCAGATAAGACTAAAGTAGAGAATGAAGTAGTAACTTCAGTAGCCGAGCGTATCAGCTTTTATGCGCAGGCGGGCTACTTCTATCCCCTCACTACCGACTTTACGCTAAGTCCACGTGCGCAAGCGTATATCAATCAAAAGGGCGACTATCAGCTCAACGCCTCAGCAGCTGTGCTCTACAGCGATTATATAGAGGCTGCTTTAGGCTACCGCTCTGATAGTGCTGTCAATATCTGTGCGCTTTTCAAAGTGCCTAAGTACCACCTATCTGTAGGCTATGGCTTCGAAACCAATGTCGATAATAATGTAGGGGCAAGTGTGCGCAACTTTCACGAGTTTATGCTAAAAGTATATTGGTAATTCCTTAAAAGAAGAAGTGATGAAACGTTTATTATTCGTAGCAGTGTTAGCGTTTTCAGGGTGGCATTGCACCAAGCAGAGCGACCCAGAAGAGCCTAAGAAAAAGGAAGAGAAACCGTCTGCAGCAACTGCCTATAAGCTCAGCGATGATAAAGAAACCCTACTAAAGTGGCTCGATACAACTACTACCACCCTTGACCTCAGTACGCACCCTACCCTCAAACGGATTACGATTGTAGGTAAAGAGGCATTTAAAGGTACGCCTATAGTGAGTATCACCCTGCCCAATACAGTAGAGAAGATAGAAGAAAAGGCTTTCGAGGGCTGTACTTCGCTTACTACAGTTACCTTGCCTAAGAATGCTAATTTTAGAACGATTGCTTTAAGTACTTTTGAAGGTTGCAAGCGCCTTACACGTATAGACATACCCGATTCGGTCAAAGAGATAGAGAAGTTTGCTTTTGCCGATGCAGGACTTACAGAAGTAAAGTTGCCTAAGGAACTTTTTGAAATCAAAGAGCAGGCTTTTGCAGGCAATGCCCAACTGAAGAGTATCACCCTGCCTAAAACCATTTCGCATATTAGCACAGGTGCTTTTATGCAGACGGGGCTTCAGATAGTTACTCTTAATGGAACCGAGCCGCCCCGCCTTTCTTTTCCTAAAGGCGATGTGCAACTGCAACGCAAGGGCGCACCTTTCCCTTTTGAAACTCTTGTTGATATTATAGTGCCTCGCGAGGCTACCAATACCTATCGGGTAGAGAAAGCCGATTGGGCTCCTTATAGGCGTTATATTAATAGGAAAATAGCCTTTACCCCTCTTCGATTAGAGAAGACAGAGGTCACCGTAAAGGTAGAAGAAATACAAGCCTTTTCGATATACGGCAGCAAGCGCTACCAAATACGGCAGACCAAAGATAGCGAGGCGATAGCCATAGTAGGTACGCCCGACCAAGATGCTAATAACGTTACCCGCATAGCCGTAAAAGGACTCAAAGAAGGCACTTTCACTTGTACTATCACTGATGTTATAAGCGACCAAGATGCGCAGCTAAAAGTAACAGTTATTAAAAAGTAAGTCTTGCACCTACTAACTGATAGCCTTCTAAGGTATACGAACTGCTAAATTGCCATTGGTATTTTGGTTTTACTAAGGCATTGCCTTCAGTATAGCGCTTACCAATACGTCTGTTAGCTATCGTCTTACCAGTGATGTAGCCTACAAATAGAGCTACAGGGTAATCCGAAGCCCAATGCACTTTGCTTTGCATCATCTCAAAACACATAAGCCCTAAGGCACTATAGCCTACGGGCTTTATCCATTTATAGTCAGGATAGTTTTCGGCAATAACAGTAATAGCCGACATAGCAGTAGTAAGATGTCCGGAGAACATCGCATCGTAGTGAGGGGTGTCTTCCTGATAGGCTTTAAGGCTGGGGGCAAACGTCCAATAGCTGTGCCAACGACCCTCATTAACTGTTATAAACGGACTTTCACGCCCAGTGAGTCGTTTAAAAGGTTGTACAAATGCTCCTGATACTACAATACTCTCCAATACTTGCATAGCGGTACTCTTGGCGCGATAATCGCCTGTGATGAGTCCGTAGGTAGCCATTCCCCCACTGATGATGATAAAAGTAGTACCGTTCCCGATGAAGTACAATGCCGAATTGACATCAGCAGGTACAATCTTCAGAAAGCCCAGCTTTTTATAAGTATGGGCTTCATTTAGTCCTAAACTTTCGCCAAAACTTCTACTTTCTCTTATAAGCCAAGGGTCAGCAGGGATTATAGCTGCAGTAGCCCCAATAGCTGCCAATCCGTAAGGATAATTAGGCTTAGAGACCATCTCTACTGCCGATTTACCTATGTTGCGTGGTATCTTGTTGAAAAGGTCAGCAAAACGCGGTTTTTGGTATATATAGGTCAGCTTATCGTTGATTTTGTATTGCCTGCTCAATAAATCTGCTTCAGAGGGGTGCGAGCCTTGCAACGCATTTGTAATGCTATCTGATAGCGATTGTGGAATAGAGTCTTTTTCTTGTGCTGTAACAGCAGAGAAGGTACAGAGGAGCAGAAAGAGTAAAAGGTATTTCATTTATCTTTATCGAATTAAATCATTCAGAAAACTATCGGTGTCTTCGTTGTTGTAAAATGAACGTATTTCTTCAGCATTTTCTTTCATTAGCGTTCTGATGAAGGCATCGTAAGTGGTCTTGCGGTCTTCTAAAAAACCGTTGAAGTACCGCTCGCTTACCTCCATACCATTAGCTTTCTCAATCTTTAGCAGTCGCTCGTATAGGGGGGCGATATGTACGTTAATCAAATGCTTAGGCAATGCCTTGCGATACGACACATAGTGGGTGATTTCGTCTTTCTCATTCCTGATAATCTCAAAATTAGTAATCACCCAATAATATCTGCCGCTCTTCGATAGGTTCTTGATGATAGCGTGAAAGTTGTTCTTCCCTTTTAGGTTCTCCCACAGTATTTTAAATACCACCTTGGGCATATCGGGGTGGCGTATGAGGCTGTGAGGCTGATCGTACAGTTCAGCCTCAGTATAGCCCGATACTTCTTGAAAAGCAGCGTTGCTCGCCATAATATGTCCGTGCTTATTAGTACGGCTCATCAGGGTGGCGCGCTTGTCCCATTTCACCTCTTCATCAATAGGGATAGGACGCTTTATCGTTGGATTTTCTATCATTTTTTATCTAATTTGTGTAACCAGTTGCGCATATCAACCTCTTTGGCAATAGCGGCGCGGAGTTCAGGTATTGCGATGCGCACTTGCTCCATAGTGTCGCGGTGGCGCAAGGTAACGGTATTATCTTCTAAAGTCTGATGATCGACCGTTACGCAGAAAGGCGTACCTACTGCATCTTGACGGCGATAACGTCTTCCTACCGCATCTTTTTCGTCGTAAGCTACATTGAAATCGTATTTTAGCTCGTTTACTATCTGTTCGGCTACCTCTGGCAGACCGTCTTTTTTCAGCAGTGGCAATACGGCTACTTTGGTAGGCGCTAATACGAAAGGCAAACGCAATACGGTGCGGGTGTCGCCCCCTTCTAAGGTCTCTTCTTGTAGCGAATTAGAGAGTACCGCCAAGAACATACGGTCTAAGCCGATAGAGGTTTCGAGCACGTAAGGGGTGAAACTTTGATTGTCTTCAGGGTCGAAGTACTGCATTTTCTTGCCTGAGTATTTCTCGTGGTTGCCAAGGTCGAAGTTAGTACGAGAGTGGATACCCTCTAACTCTTTGAAACCAAATGGGAAACGGAACTCTATATCGCAGGCAGCATCGGCGTAGTGCGCTAACTTTTCGTGTGGGTGATAACGGTAGTTTTCCTCACCCATACCAAGCGATAAGTGCCATTTGAGGCGGGTTTCTTTCCAATATTCATACCACTGTTGTTGTGTACCTGGTTTGATGAAGAACTGCATTTCCATTTGCTCGAACTCGCGCATACGGAAGATGAACTGACGAGCCACTATCTCGTTGCGGAATGCCTTTCCGGTTTGCGCGATACCAAAAGGAATCTTCATACGTCCTGATTTTTGTACGTTGAGGAAGTTTACGAAAATACCTTGAGCGGTTTCGGGGCGTAGGTATAAGTCCATAGTAGCATCGGCAGAGGCGCCTATTTTAGTGCCGAACATTAGGTTGAACTGCTTTACATCTGTCCAGTTGCGTGAGCCAGTTTCGGGGTCAGCTATTTCGAGTTCTTCGATAAGGGCTTTTACATCGGCAAGGTCTTCTTTTTCGAGTGATTTGCCTAAGCGGTGTAGTATTTCTTCGCCACGCTGTTTGTATTCAAGCACTTTTGGGTTAGTAGTGACGAACTGCTCACGGTCGAAAGCCTCACCGAAGCGTTTTTGAGCTTTGGCAATTTCTTTTTCAATCTTATCGTCTAATTTAGCTACGTAATCTTCAACGAGCACATCGGCACGGTAGCGTTTTTTAGAGTCTTTATTGTCGATAAGTGGGTCGTTGAAAGCATCTACGTGACCAGAAGCCTTCCAAGTGGTAGGGTGCATAAAGATAGCGGCATCGATACCCACTATATTTTCGTTCATTTGTACCATTGCTTTCCACCAGTATTCGCGAATGTTTTTCTTGAGTTCAACTCCGTTTTGTCCGTAGTCGTACACGGCGCTCAAACCGTCATAGATTTCGCTTGAAGGGAATATAAAGCCATATTCTTTGGCGTGTGCAATTACTTTTTTAAATAAATCTTCTGTTTTTGCCATATATTTTTGTGAATTTTTTATTAGTTGAGGGCAGGAAGCTGCTTATTAAGGGGCAAAGGTATAAAATTATTGTCAATTGTCAATTAACATTTTTTTTCTCGCCTGCTATTTGTCTTCGTAATGGTTTAGGAATTGTGATATAACTACTGTTTTTTCTTCTTCTAAAACAACATATACAACTCGGTCTTTCTTGCTGAGCTCTCGGCTATATCCTATGCCTCCTTTTCCTTTTAGCTGTTCTACGCTTAAGCCTTTCGTAGGGTGCTTTTGTAGCTCTTCAACAATGCGTTCTAATTTGCTTTTTACAGAGGGAGTGGCTGATTTTTTAATAAGTTCGAGCTCTTTTTTAGCACTTTTAGAAATCTCAAGTTTGTATAACTCTTCTGTTTCTATATTGTCCATAAGGTTTCAGGAGTTATTTTTACAGTTTCACCCTTTTTGTGTTCTTCAAGGGCTTTTATAATCTTATTTCCTGTTTCTTCTGAATAGGTTTTCATAGTATCTTCGAACTTAGAGACTTTAAAAAGTATTGTTTCTACATAATTATTAATGCTTCTATTTTCTTTGGTAGATACTTTTTTTATATGCTCGTATAGTGCGGGGCTTATTCTCAGAGAAATGGTTTTTCTTAAGGCAGTTGCTTCCATATTACTATTCTTTTTAGGCAAAGGTACGAAATTATTGGGAATTAGCAAATTTAGGTGTTAGGTTTTAGATTTTGGGTGTTGGTGGGGGTAGGATGTTTTTCTGGTTTTTGAGCGATAATTAGTTGTTTATACTTCGGTAATCTTTCGCCTATCCTTCGCTGTAAGTATATCCTTCCTATATCTGAGGTAAAGGGGAGGTGTAAAAGAAAAAAATGCACTTGATGGTGGAATGGGCAGACTATTTTTTATAATACCATTATTTGTTTTATTTATAAATAAACACTACCTTTGCCCCGATTTTATAACAATTTTATGAAAATAAGAAATGCTCTTTTCTTACTATTTTCAGTTTTTGTAGTAAAATCTTTTGCACAGGCAGTAGAGCAGCAGAAAGATAGTGTACAAAATTTGGAGGAAGTAGTAGTTTCGGCTCAACAAATATTAGGTAGTAAATTTCAAGCACGCAACCGAACGGGTTCAGCATATTATATTTCCCCCCAAGAAATCCAAAAAATGGGGTATACCGACATTAACCGTATGTTAAAAGCCGTACCGGGGGTAAATGTATATGAAGAAGACGGCTACGGACTGCGTCCTAATATCAGTTTACGAGGCACTAAGGCTGAACGAAGTGAGAAAATCACCCTAATGGAAGACGGCATTTTAGCCTCTCCTGCCCCCTATTCAGCTCCTGCAGCTTACTATTTCCCCAATGCGGCTCGTATGCAAGCGGTAGAAGTGGTCAAAGGCAGTAGTCAAGTGCAATATGGTCCTTTTACTACCGGAGGGGCTATCAATATGGTATCCACAGCCATTCCTACTAAGTTTTTAGCAAAGCTAAACGCTACCTATGGCACTAATAACACTCTAAAAAGTCATATTAATATAGGTGACCAAAAGAAATATTTTGGCTATATGGTCGAATACCTACGCTACCAGTCCGATGGTTTTAAGCATTTCGAAAACAAACAATACGCAGGCTTCAAACGCAATGATTTAGTAGCTAAATTCAGAGTGAATACTGCTAAAACCGAAGGGGCTAATCACTCTTTTGAACTCAAAGCGGGTTATGCCGATGAAGATTCCAACGAAACCTACGTAGGGCTCACCCAATCCGACTTTGCCCGAACGCCTTTCCTACGTTATGTAGGCTCTCAAAAAGACCAACTCACTACTCGTCATTACCAATGGGTGGGCACCTATCTACTTCAATTTTCTCCTCGTTTAAAATTCACTACAAATTTCTATTATAATACCTTTTTCCGCAATTGGTATAAACTCGAGTCGGTAAAATATGGCACTTTGGCTAGCGAAAAGCGAACTATAGGGCAAATCCTCGCTGACCCCGAAACTAATGCCCCTTATTTCGATATACTTTCAGGTAAAACCGATAGCCGCGTGTTCTATAATGACTACGAGCGCCTTAAAAATAACCCAGGTCTTTCTTTGCGGGCTAACTACCGCACTTATTTCTCTCGTGGGGTACAGACCAAAGCCGAATACAAAGCGATATGGGGTAATTGCTATTTAGACAACGAATGGGGGCTGCGCTATCACACCGATGAGGAAGATCGCAACCAGTGGGACGACCTCTACGCTATGAAAAACCAGCAAATGCAATTGCTTTGGAAAGGCATACAAGGCAGTCAAGCCAACAAGATAACCCGTGCCAATGCCTTAGCGGCTTATTGGCTTTCTAAGGTGAGTTATAAAAAGCTAACAGTAACAGCAGGCTTGCGCTTTGAGCATATCGAGTTGTTAGAAAAAGACTATACCACTGCCGACACCCGCCGTACAGGGCAAAAGCGTATCGAAACCAGCAATATCGCCAACGCAGTGATTCCTAGTTTAGGGCTGCACTATAACCTCAGCGCTAGTTTATCAGCTTTTGCGGGCGTACACAAAGGCTTTTCTCCTCCTGGGGTAAGCAAAGAAAAGCGCGTAATGGACAGAAATGGCAATATCACCCTGCTCACCGAAAACCAAAAACCTGAAAGCAGCATCAATATCGAAGCTGGCTTGCGCGTAAGTAAACAGCAGTTCAAAACAGAATTAATCGGTTTTTACAATAACTACAGCAATATGCTCGGTAGCGACCTTGCCGCTATGGGGGGCACAGGCACCCTCGAACAGTTCAATGTAGGCGAAGCAGTTGTAAAAGGGGCTGAGTTCATCGCTCAATACCAGCCGTTCCCCGAAGATGCTCCTCTAAAAACTCCCTTACAGCTCTCTTATACTTTTACCGATACCGAAATGAAAAACTCTTTCGAGAGCAACTCTTGGGGGCGAGTAGTGGCAGGCGATGAGATACCCTATATCAACCGCCATACGCTCAACCTAAGCGTAGGGGCTACTTATAGCCGTTATGAGTTAAATATAGGCATTCGCTATAGTGGTGCTGTGCGTACCGAACCCGGTCAGGGGCTTATTGCCGAGCGCCAAAAAATACCCGCTTACACTATACTCGATGCTTCTGCAAAAGCTAAAATCAATAACTCTCTTACCCTAACAGTAAATACTATCAACCTCACTAATAAAACTTACTTAGTATCACGCCACCCATCAGGTTTGCGCGCAGGGCATCCGTTTGGTATTTTTGGTGGTATCATTTACAAAGTCAATTAACGATGAACAAACACTTATACATACTCCTTTTTTTCCTCGTAAGCCTATCTGCTAGCGCCCAAACCTTTATCCTCAAAGGAACGGTAAAAGAAGCTAATGGCACTCCACTCTTGGGGGCTACCGTGGTAGTAAAAGAATCTAACACAGGCACAAGCTCGGATATCGAGGGGCATTTTAGCATCAAGGCACAAGTAGGACAAACCCTCGAGGTCAGTTATGTCGGAATGAAAACCCAACGCTTCAAAATCAAAGGGGAGAGCTTGCAAATTGTTCTCAAAGAAGAAGCGCAAGCCTTAGAAGGGGTAGTGGTCACTGGTTATCAGAAAATTCAAAATCGCGTATTTACGGGGGCTGCGGCTTCGGTGAAGATGGATAATATCAAAATGGAAGGGGTTGCCGACATATCGCGTATGCTCGAAGGGCGTGTGGCTGGACTTTCTATACAAAATGTAACGGGCTCTTTTGGCTCTGCTCCGCGCATCAACATTCGTGGGGGGGCTTCTATCATAGGCAATGTACAGCCGCTTTGGGTAATCGATGGGGCTATCTATGAAGATTTAGTACCTCTAAGCCTCGACCAGTTGGTCTCTGGTGATGCAGTTACCTTAGTAAGTTCTGCTATCGCCGGACTCAACGCTACTGATATAGAGGATATACAAGTGCTCAAAGACGCTTCGGCTACCTCTATGTATGGTGCGCGTGCCCTCAATGGGGTCATTGTCATTACTACCAAGTCAGGCAAGCGCGATACGCCTAACCGTATCACTTACAGCTACGAACAGAGTTTCCGCACCATTCCTTCGTATAAAGACTTCGACCTGCTAAACTCTCAAGAAACAATGTCGCTCCTGCAAGAAATGAACAGCAAAGGCTATTTCAACCTGCAAAACACTCTCTACGGCAGGCGCAGTGGCATCTACTACCAATGGTATAAGGGGGTGAGTACCATCAACCCCAATACCGGCAATTACTACTACCCCAATACGCCAGCGGCTCAGGCTGCTTTTATGAAAGAACGCGAATATGCCAATACCGATTGGTTCAAACATCTTTTTTCTATCAACCCCATACGCAGTCACACCATTACTTTCAGCGGTGGTGGCAAGAATAGCACAAGTTATGCTTCGTTAGGCTATTATCACGATAGCGGCTGGACGATTACTGATAATGTAAAGCGTATTACTGCTAATCTCAAAAATACTTTTTATATCAACGACCAACTAAAAGCTACCTTTACTGCAGTGGGCAACCTGCGCAACCAGAAAGCCCCTGGTACCTTTGCTCAACGCAAAAATACCGCGATAGGTGCTTTCGAGCGCGATTTCGACATCAACCCCTTTTCGTATGCTTTAGGCACTTCACGCACTTTGCGACCTAAAGATGCCAACTGCAATTTAGAGTACTACCGTAACAACTGGGCGCCTTTCAATATTTTGGAGGAATACCGCAATAACTATATGAAGATTGATGTCCTCGACTTCAAAATACAAGCCGAAGCCTCTTACAAGCTCAATCCGCATTTAGAAGTTACTGCCTTAGTATCAGCACGCCAAGCACAAACACAATCATCGCATTACATCACCGAAAATTCCAATGTTATTAAGGCGTTTCGCGCCAATGAAACACCTCAAGTAGCCAATGATAATATCTATTTGCTCAAAAATAAAGATAATCCTTTAGCGCCTCCGCAAATAGCACTCACCAATGGGGGTATTTTTAACAAAACTGAAACTTCTCTGAAAAGCTATAT
>ERZ773197.1993-NODE-1993-length-13440-cov-3.752036_pt1 | contig 13440 bp, 10 predicted proteins | sample MGYA00580999_ERZ773197 | MGnify/ENA primary metagenome ERZ773197 (study PRJEB29015, sample SAMEA2738166) | human oral metagenome | biome: human oral; feature: human-associated habitat; material: saliva | place: China | collected 2185 ...
CAGGGTCTTGATCTTACCGTTGAGTCCCAGCATCAGAGAGGGGAGGAGAAAGTCGTTCCAGATCCACATTCCGTTTAAGATGGTGACCGTCGTAATGACCGGCTTTAAGAGCGGGAAGATAATCCGAAAGAAGGTCCCCTCGGGAGAACAGCCGTCAATGGCCGCCGCCTCCTCCAGATCATAGGGAACTCCCTTGATGAAACCGGTCAGGATGAAGACTGTCATCGCTCCTCCGAAGCCCAGATAAGCGAAAATAATGCCGGGGATCGACTGCAGGAGGCTGATACCCACGAATTTCCCCGCGTCCCGGAAGGTCGAGATCAGAGGAAGCATAACAACCTGGAAGGGAATGATCATGGACGCGATAAAGACCATGTAAATGGCCGCGGCCCACTTCTTGCGATTGTTTCTGGAGATAACCCAGGCCGCCATGGATCCTAAGACTGCCAGAAGCACCAGAGAGCAGACTGTGATCACAACGGAGCTTCCGAAGGCGGACCAGAAGCGGAAGTTCGAATTATTGACGACACTGTGCAGGTTGCTGATCAGCTGGCTGAAGGAAGCCCCTGCAAAGGAGACCGGGTTGGCCACAATGGCGCTCTGCTTCTTGAAGGCATTTAAGACAACCAGATAGAAGGGAAAGAGAATATAGACCGCAATCACGATTCCCAGAAGGGTTAAGAGAATTTTCTTGATCTTGCTTGACGTACTCATTACAGCTCTACCTCCTTACTGTTCATCGTTCTTACCTGGATGAGCGATACCGCCGCCAGAATAATAAAGAAGAGGACTGCCTTGGCCTGGCCGACCGCGTAGCTGTTCTTGGAAATGGCCGTATTATAGATGTTCAGGGCCAGCATCTGGGTTCCGTTGGCCAGGTATCCGCCCAGGAAGCCATCGACGGATCCGGTTCCGTTGGTCAGGGCCATGTTGACGTCAAACTGCTTGAAGGCGGAGGTTAAGGTCAGGAAGGTGCAGATGGTAATGGTGGGCATGATCAGGGGAATTCGCACATGGAACAGAACCTGTTTGGAATTGGCTCCGTCGATCGAAGCCGCCTCGATCACATCCTTGGGCACCTGGGTCAGACCGGTGATGTAAATCAGCATAATATAACCGGCATACTGCCAGATATAGACGATGATAATTCCCAGCATGGCCGTCTCTGTATTGGCCAGGAAGGAGGTCTTGGTCATCTGAATCAGGACATTGTTGAAGACGAACTGCCAGATATAGCCGAGTACGATCCCTCCAATCAGGTTGGGAAGGAAGTAGGCTGCCCTAAAGAAGCCCGTTCCCTTGATCGCGGAAGTACAGAGCAGAGCCAGCGCGAAGCCGATCAGGTTGACCATGATAATATTCAGAATCACGAAGAGGAATGTGATCAGTACGGACCAGAGGAAGGCCGGATCGTGGAACATACTGGAATAATTCGCCAGCCCCACGAACTTGGTGATCTTAATCCCCGTCCAGTCCGTAAAGGAATAGCCCACGCCGAGAACCAGAGGGATAATCACCGTCACGGCAAAGGCAAAGACCAGGGGAAAGAGAAAAATAAAATAGACAATTCCCCTGTGGTACCTCTGGCTGGGGAAACGGTAGAGGCCATAGAGAGCAGCCAGGAGACCGATAATCAGCATTGCTCCTCTTGCGCCAAATTTTATCCCTGTAATATCAATGATCAGCGCGCCTACCATAAGAACAATTCCCGTGGTGAGCACGCCGATGGAAATAGGTTTTCGTATCGCGGAAGTCTTATTCATCCCTCTTCCTCCTAACTCTATTCCGGTGCGTATTCTGCCGGATTGATTGTCAGTTCTGAAACTGGAAAAAAAGGGGGGCCAGGCCCCCCTATTCCAAGCAGCGCTTACTTGCTGTAATAATCCTTGATCGTTGTCGCCATCTTATTGGTGAAGTCCTCAGGAGTCGCGATCTTGCCCTGTGCGAAGTCGTTGAAGACCTGACCAAGCGCGTTCTGAGCCAGACCCTCCTTGTTTCCGGGCCAGGTCCAGCCGGAGGTCTTGCCAGCCTTCTGATAATCGGTCAAGGTCTGAGCGAAGGGATCAGACGCAACGTACTTGGAAGATTTGAAGGGGCTTACAAATCCAGCTTTTTCAACCAGGATCTGCTGTCCCGCATCACCCGCGCACCACTGGAGGAACTTCTTGGCGGCATCGCTGTTGTCGTTCTTGGTGACAGCCCAGTAAGATGGAGAGTCAGACTCCAGACGATCCATACCTTCCTGGAAAGCGTATGGAAGAATACCGCACTTGAAGTTGCCGGCCGCCTTATAAGCGTCCTTGTCATCCTTGCCGGTCATCGTCGCGCCGATCCAGGAGCCCTGGGTGACAAAGGCGTACTTGCCGGAGGCGAAGTTTAAGATCTGCTGATCATAGGTACCTGAGACCAGAAGCGCGGGATCCGAGTACTTATTGAAAAGAGCTACCATCTTGGAGAAGTCGTTGAAACGGGTCTTGTCGATCTCTCCCTTGGAGAGCATATCAAAGTACTTGGTATCACCTCTCTGTAAGCCCCCGTCCTGGTATGCGGAGAAGATGTGGTTTCCGGTAGACCAGTAGAGGTTGACCGGCTCAGCGGAGTAGCCCAGCACTGCGGTCAATCCAAGCTCGCTCTTCTTGGCGTCCAGAGTCTCGAAAGCCTTCTTCATGCTCTCAGGTCCGGTAATGGACTTGGGGTCAATGCCCGCCTTCTGCAGAATGTCAGCGTTGTAGCAAAGGCCGATCGCCTCCTGGGTGTAAGGGAAACCGTATACCTTGCCGTCCTCCTTGTAGGCCAGCTCCGTGTCCTTGGTCCACTCCTGGTCACTCAGGTCAACGATGTTGTCCTTCCAGTTCTTGAAATCACTGGAGCCGCCGCACACAAAGATGTCGGGCATATTCCCGGCCTGGTTGTAATTCTTCAGCTGGCCCTGGATATCGACTCCGCCGCCCATGGACTCGATGGTGACCTTAGTCCCGGTCTCCTTCTCATAGGCCTCGGCCAGCTCCTTGAGCTGAGCATCGACCTCGATCTTACCGTTTACCAGGCGAAGCGACTTGCCGGAAGAATTGTTATCACCGGATGAGGACCCGCCGCCGTTCCCGCCGCAGCCGGCGAACACGGAGGCAACCATGCAGGCTGCCATTACAAGAGCTAGCGTTTTTTTCTTCATATTCCCTCCTACTATGACCCAGTGAAAAAACGATTCCAACGTTTCAAAAACAACCGGGTTCAATGTTTACAAGAGGTATTATAGCACTTTGCTAAGGTCTTCCACGAAATATTGCCCTCTCCCGGTTAATTTGGTTAGGCTCACAGATTTCTCCTCTGACTTTTGTGCATTTTGCCAATTGAAAACCTTTCCAATATCGTTTATAGCCCTATTTTTCTTCAAAAAATGGTCATTTTGTCAGTATTCCCCTGAGATTGCTCCTTTTCTGCCCATAGGATTCAGTAAAATTCTGAATTCTTCAAAATCAATCGCGCAATCACTCACGCGTCTCTTTCTCCCCGTCTGTCGCCCTGTCAATCTTCTTGCCCAGTTTCTCATCCGTCTCCTCGCACCGCCAATCGACCAGCTTATCAAAATAGATGCGAATCAGAGAGGCCACAGGAACGGCCAGAAACATGCCGGTCACCCCGCCCACCGCGGATCCGACCAAAAGAGCCGCGATCACGAGAACCGGGTGAACCGATACGGCATTGGAGAGAATACGGGGATTGATCACATTGCCGTCAATCGTTGTGACGACGAAGACCGCGATCAGGGCGATCAGCAGCTTGCTGTGGTCCTGGGCGAAAACGCAGACGAAGGTCACAGAGACGTAACCCACGGCCGGCCCTACATATGGGATCAGGTTTCCGATTCCCATCATCATGCCGATCAAGAGGGCATAGGGAACCTCGATCAGAGACAGGATAATGGACATGGTCACGCCGACGAAGACGGCGTCCAGCAGCTGACCCCGGACATAGCCGATGAAGGCGTGCCCGGCATTTCCCAGAAACTCCATGAAGTAGCCGTACTCCCGCTCAGGCAGGATAGACTTGGCTGCCTTGGTCCAATAGGCGATAAAGCCCTCATGATCCGCCATGAAATAGATGGAGAAGATCAAGCTGAAAAAGGCGGTGGTCATGAATCCCGTGACCCCTTTAGCCGCGCTGGTGGCGGAATTTCTCGCCCAGTTGGAGGCGTTATTGACCGCCTCCTGGAGGAAAGACCGGTCGATATGAAAACGGTCCATCACCTCCGTCACCAGACTCCAGATCCCGGAAATCGACTCCTGGAAATTGTTGGCGATAATCTTCAGGTTCTCCACACTGACCGCCTGCAGGCTGTTGGTCAGAGAGGACAGAAGCAGGGAGGCCACAAGGAAGAAGACCAAAAGCGCGGCCAAAACCGTAATTGCCACGGAAAGACCGCGCGTCCTGTGCTTGCGCAGAATAGGGACGTGCGAGAACCCCCTCTCCAGCCTGTGCACCACGGGCGAGAGCAAAAGAGCCACCATGATCCCGAAGACCAGGGGCTTTAGGATTCCTGTAATCCACCCGATGAAGGTGCCCGCCTGCCAGAGGATCGTATCCATGTGCCGATAAGCCCAGACCATAATCAGCATAATCAGAAAGGTCAGGAGAACATAGCGCATGATTTTATTGAGAAAGTTATCGTTGAAATTCTTCATGGTTGCCTCTTCTTCTGACAGATTTTACATTGGGCATTCTCATCCTTCGGCTCATGATGAGGCTTTTTCCCCTCTCCCCAGATTTCCCAGGTGGAAGTGACAGGCAAGGGCATACGAAAAAACGGCCAGAGCAATTCCCGCCGGAATGTCGATGATAAAATGCTGTTTGGTCGTCACCGTACTGATGAAGATCAGGATGCAGAATATGCCGGTAAAAATCTGGTATCCCCTGGAGATCTCAGGCCTCTTATAGACCACCAGAAAATAGGAGGTCGAAATCAGACAGTGAAAGCTGGGAAGGAGATTGGTCCCATAGGTCAGCCCATCCGCAGCATAGGTCCACTGCAGAATTCCGTTGAAGAAGCCCGGGTTATTGTTGAGCAGTCCCTCCGCAGCCCGATTCATCCCTGTGGGATAGAGAACGAAGACGGCTGCTCCGATCAGCTCCGCAATCACGACCCCCGCGATGAAGTCACGATAGTGCGCCTTGTCCACCTTCGAGGCCGCGACCGGCCCTATGATCCAGAAGATATGGCTGAAGAGATAGATGATAATCCAGAACTCCGGCTGCAGGGGGATCAGATCGTCGAGCAGGGGGATCTTGGTCGTATGCCAGACCACCCCCACCCGCTCCTGATACATACGGATCTGCTCATAGAGCAGGTTCTGCAGGGCATAGAGCAAAACAGCCGTCAGATATCCATACAGTGGGCAACCCAGCAATTTTTTCTCGAGGAATTTCATGAATCCGTTTCCTTCATACATTTTTGGTAAATCTTTTTGTCGCTTTTTTACCTCCTTAGTTTAATCGGTCGGGAGCGGAAAAGCTACTGTTACCTAACCGGCGCCTCACCTGCCTCTACAACCTCTTATTCTTGTTCGGTATCATCCAGTTCCACATAGGTCTTCTGGCTGGTGAACTTCCCCTCCTGCACTTTCTTCGCGATTTCTTCCTCGCTCATACCGGTCGCCTCCTTAATCTGCTCAATGGCAACATCCTGATAGATATAGGCTCCCTTAGGATCACAGAGGAAGAGATCCGAATAGCAGACCGTGCGGTTCAGATCCAGAGGCTCTACCTCGATTACTTCAGCCGCTTCCATAAGACCGCTCCCTGTTCTCTTTGCATCCTGCAGCGCTGTCAGAAAAACCTCCAGATTCCCTTCAAAAAAGTCTGTCAGGATCTGGCGGACTTTTGCCTTCCTCTCATAATCTGCCAGAAGTACCTTAACCTGATCTGGGCTCATGTAAACGCCGGCAGCGTAATTCTCCGTCAGCTTCTCATGCTTTGGTGATGGAATCCAATCCGGCAGGAAACTCCTCCAGGAACTGCAATACTCCCCCATCTGCGGCTGCCTGTCCAGGAGGAAAGAGTAAGCCGTGCCGCGAACATACTGGTATCTGGTAAAGAAACCGCTGATGACAGCCATCCCATAGAGCAGTCCCTTCTCGGTCGGCTGATTGGGATCCCAGCTGGCCAGGGTCTTCATGATATCAATGTACTTCTCCGCGAAGAACTTCTCCTGCTGCTTGCTGCGTTCCTCAGCGACCTTCCGGATAAGGCTGTCATCGCCCTCTCTCAGCGCCTTCATCGGCGCGAAAAACCACGCTTCCATCTCATCCTCTCGAATAGGATGATAACTGATATCAAAGCCCATTTCCCCTCCTTATCTCCCTTGACCGCCCGTCCTCTGCCTGCAGAAGATGATGACGAACGTCCTCCGAATTTCCCTGTTAAAGTTCTCTTACCTGCTCTCCCCACCGAAAAAGGACCAGATAGGTTCCCAGGCTCAGGCACATGGCCAGGGGCAGAATCATCATCCCCATCCCGTATCCGACCCGGGCAATCACAAGTCCGAAAATTGCATTGAACGCAATGTCAAACAGGGTTCCTGCACTCATAATCGCCCCCGTCGCAGTTGTTGTCAACTCCCTGTGAAAGTAGATCTGAATGCACAGTGTCATGGTCGGGTAAATGACAGACAGACCCAGCCCTGCCGCGAACAGGAGAAAGAAGGCTCGCTGCCCCAGAACAAAGGACAGGATGTAAACTCCCGTACCGGAACCGAGAAAAATCAGAAGTGCCTTTCGAATTTTCAATTTGGCGATCACAGAGGCGAAGAGAAGGCGTCCCAGCATCATACCCCCGTAGAAAAGACTGGGGATGAGGGCCGCGTCCCGGGCGCTCATTCCCAGCCCGTCACGACAGTAGATATTCATCCAGTTCATCACCCCGTGCTCGCCGATAAAGTAGGTGCCGAAAATAAGAATAAAGAGCCAGAAGGCCGGTCTGTGCAGAATCATGATATAGGGAGCTTCTTTTTCTTCCGGATAGGGAGGCTTCTTTCTCTCTGAGGCTCTCCCGGCGGCTTTCTGAGGAATTCCCTCTCCTGTCTCCGCCCTGTCCTTCTTATGGATGTTTCCGGCAGTCTCCCCGCTGATCCTCTTATTGATTTCTTCGGCCGCCTCCTCGCTGACCTTCCTACTGATCTCTTCGGCCGCCTCCTCGCTTGCCTTCCTACTGATCTCTCCGGCCGTCTCCTCGCCGACTTCCCTACTGATCTCTCCGGCCGCCTCCTCGCTGACCTTCCTACTGATCTCTCCGGCCGCCTTCTCACGGATCCTCCTGTCGTATGAGAGACCGGCATCCCCGGATGACAGCCTTGCGAAGGCGAGCAGGGCGATGACCCCGATCAAGAGGAGAACCAGGCTGACCAGCTTCCAGGCAAAAAAGGAGGTCGCAAGGCGTCCAATTCCGCCCTGGGTAAGCGTTGTCCCAATCGCCTGGATAAAGAAGAGAATATTGATTGCGGCCCCCGGCACTGTAAAAAGGCGCGGGCTCATGACATTCATCAGCATATTCAAAAGGGTCGAGGTCCCCATGGCGAAGAAGACGCCGACCAGAAGAGCCGGGTAGTGATCGGTCAGAAGATAAAGTGCCTCCGCGCCTATCCAGCAGCAAAGAGAGCTGCAAAATGCCCTCCGAAGGCCAAAATGATCGGAAAGCCTCCCTCCCAGGAGCATGAAGACGAAATTCCCAATGTAGCTGACGGTAATGATCAGGGACAGCTGCGAGGTGTTGAGGGCAAAGTGCTCTCGGAACACAGGGGCAAAGACGCCCCGCAGGGCGTCGCTGCTGCCCAGCCCCAACATCAGGAGTCCCAGGATCAGATAATAGGCTATCGTCCGGCTCTCAAATTTTGATTTCACGGTCTCTTTCTCTCTCATTCTTCCGACAGCTCAGAAAAGCAGTCATTTCTCACACGGCGGCAGGACTCAAATTCCACCGCCTCGCCGAACGAGCCCCCTGACTTATCCGCAAAACGGACGGAACAATTCTCCATCGCCAATCCATCCACATGGCGGAACAAAAAGCCGCTGCTGGGGCGCGCTTCGATTCCCTTCCCATAGCCCGGCCGCAGGTCATACATCCCCTTGGGCCACCTGGACTTGCTCGACATGCGTACCTGCACATTACGAAGATAGACATCCTGTATTCTATCATCTTCTCCGCTGGCTTTTCCTTCAGATTTTTCTCCGAATTCCGCGCCGGATTCTTCTCCGAATTCTCCGCCTGCTCCTCTCCTACTTTTTCGCGATAAGGACAATCCAGGGCTTTGAGGGGTGGTGGATCGCCTTGATCTTGGAGAATCCGGCCCTCATAAGATCCGCCTGAATTTCTTCCGATGTATAGCAGCGCATGCCGTCGATGATCTTCTCAAAATGCCTGCCTGCCGCGTCCATCCCGTCGCACTCATTGACAATCAGGAAAATCCCGCCCGGGCGCAGGACGCGGGCCACCTGTTCAAAACATCTTTCCAGTCCGGGCCAGAAGTAGATGGTCTCAAAAGCCGTGACAAGATCAAATGTCTCTGAATCGAGACTCAGCTCCGAGACGTCTCCCCGAATAACCCGACATCTTCCCTCCTCAATCTGCTTTTGGTTATATTCTCTGGCCTTCGCCACAGAAAGAGGAGAATAATCGACAGCCGTCAGCTGAGCCGCAGGGTATCGCCGCAGCAGCTCTCCCGCGTTTCTTCCCCCTCCGCAGCCCAGATCTGCAATCTGCTCCGCCTCGATCCGCGGCAAATGCCGCATGCCCCAGTCCGCCATCTTCGCGTGACTGCGGTTCATACCGGAAATCATAACTTTCCCCAAAAAGCCTGCCGGCTTCCTGGTCTGATTAAAGAAATCTCTCAACAGTCCCATCTTTCCCTCCTTCTGCCTGCTTGCTTTTTCTTGCTCGTCCACTGTTTGTCGCCTGTTATGCGAAACTAACGCCTATTTAGATTATGACCTATTTCCGCCCATTTGAAAATATCCGTATGATGAAGACCGCATTGCACATGCATGTCGGAAACCGCGTACGTCTCAGCGCCATGAACACTGGCAATAAACCGCACAGAGAAAAAGCGATCGAGTAGGAGGCGGTGATTAGCCCCATCCTCTCACACCGCTGTGCGTACCGTTCGGTACACGGCGGTTTCAACAGTTGACGTGCATGGACTGGTATGCTGAGGATAGATCAAAGAATCCCCAGTGTATCAGTCTTTCTTTTATTAACACCCTCTTGACCACTCCAACATTCGACATACGCCAGTAGGACTTACGGCTATAAGCTCCTTCGCAGGCTGCCCATTCAGGCAGGCCCAGCCCCAAAAGCTTCCGTTTGCGTGTCCTTGGCCGTTTCCACTGCTTCCAGATGCATATGCGGATTCTCCTGTACAGCCAGCCGTTGATGTCTCCGATATTGCTTTTCATATCTGCAATGCTGTAGTAGTTCAGCCATCCCAGCGCACTCTTTTTTATACGCTTCAGGGTATTGGCCATGCTGCCGCATCTGCTCCGGGCGGATTCCGGACTTGCACCGGTTAGAAAACGTGCGCCGCCAGGCGCGCCACCACAGTGTTGGAGCGGACTCCCGAAGGATCCTGCCTCAACATTTGACATAGAACCTATTTTGCCCACCGATCCGAAAAGAGCGCGCAAGGAAGAAGCCTTGCGCGCTCTTATTCATTGCAGAGGAATACCCGCGGAGCGTGTATTCCTCTGTTTGTATGAGATGATTTAACTTTTTCCCCTATGCTTGTTCCGTGAGAAGCGTAGGAAGAAAAATCACGGAGATCTTAGCTTACTTGGTCTGCCTTCTTCTCCTCGCGATCAGAATCAGGACAGCGACAACTGCCAGGAGCAGACCGGCTCCATACAGGGGAAGATTGCCGAGATCACCGGTCTTAGGTGCCTTGGAAGGTGTATTGGGCTGATCCGGTGTCTTGGGCTTAGGCTGATTCTGAATGTTGGTAATCGTAAAGCCACTTGCGGCGTCTCCGCTGATACTGCTTGTATAACCGGCTACCGCTTCCTCCTCAACCGTATACTTGATTTCTTTTCCGTCCTTGTACTGGTCAAGATCCTTGAAGGTATACTGCCAATGATTGCCCTTGGACAGCTTCTTACTGTCAACCTTCTGGCCATCAGCATAGAGGTTCACCGTGACTTGCTCTGTCGGGTTGCCGATCCACTGCTTGGTTACGGGGACAGATACCTTACCTGTTATGGTGTTGGTAACCGTAAAGCCATTTGCGGCATTTCCTGAAATACCGGTGCTGTATCCATCCACCTTGACCTCGTCCAGAGTATAGGCAATCTCATGTCCGTCGCCCGTATCATACTTGGGCAGATTCGCAAACGTATGCTTCCAGCTGGAAGCCCTGCTAAGAGTAACGGTCTCTTTCAGATTACCGTCTGCTAAAAGCTTAACTGTGGCAGAAGCCCCTTCGGGGCCGACCCATTTCTTCTCGATCGGAATGGAAATCTTCTCTGTATTCGTATTGGTAAAGGTAAATCCTGTCGTCATGTTTCCGCTCACCGCTGAATCATAGCCTACGATCGGATCCTCCTTGACCGTGTACTGAATCTCTATCCCACTCTTATACTTGTCCAAATTGCTGAAGGTATGCTGCCAGTGATTGCTCTCATTCAACGTTACGGCATCCTTCTCAACGCCATCCGCATACAGATGAATCCTGGCAGAATTTCCCTTTTTGCCGACCCAGGTCTTGGTCACGGGAACAGACACCTTGCCTTCAACGGTATTGGTAATTGTAAAACCGGTCTGTGCGGTTCCGGAAATCGCCGTTGTATAACCGGTTACCGGGGTCTCCTCTACCTTATAGTCGATTTCATGTCCGTCATTGGCGTCATACTTGGGCAGATTCGCAAACGTATGCTTCCAGTGATTTCCCGCCTTTGTCAGGGTAACTGTATCTTTCACCACACCGTCAGCCGTCAGTTTGACCGTAGCGGAAGCTCCTTCCGGACCGACCCACTTCTTCTCGACCGGAATCGAAATCTTCTCTGTATTCGTGTTGGTAACTGTAAATCCTGCCGCCATATTCCCGCTTACCGCTGAATCATAGCCCGCAAGCGGATCCTCCGTAACCGTATACTGAATCTCAACGCCGCTATTATACTTGTCCAGATCGGCGAAGGTATGCTGCCAATGATTGCTCTCATTCAGCGTTACGGCATCCTTCTCAACCCCGTCCGCGAGCAGGTGAATCCTGGCTGAATCTCCCTTTTTCCCGACCCAGGTCTTGGTTACGGGAACAGATACCTTGCCCTCAATGGTATTGGTAATTGTAAAACCAGTCTGTACCGCTCCGGAGACGACTGTTTTATAGCCGGCGACAGGAACCTCCTCGACATTGTAGGCGATTTCATGTCCGTCATTGGCGTCATACTTGGGCAGATTCGCAAATGTATGCTTCCAGTTATTTCCCGCCTTCGTCAGGGTGACTGTATCTTTCACCGCACCGTCAGCCGTCAGTTTAACCATAGCGGAAGCCCCTTCCGGACCAACCCACTTCTTCTCGACCGGAATCGAAATCTTCTCGATATTTGTGTTGGTGACGGTATATCCTGCCGTCTCATTCCCGCTTACCGCTGAATCATAGCCCGCAATCGCATCCTCTTTGACCGTATACTTGATTGTGGAGCCATCCGCCTTCTTTTGCTTCAGGTTCTCAAAGGTGTACGACCAGCTGTTTCCGGCATCCAATGTGGCTGTTTTCCCTGTATCCGCATTATCCGCATACAGGTGTACGGTTGCGGAAGTGCCTTCCTTACCGATCCACTTCTTCGTCACCTTGACAGAGGTTTTCTCCGCCTTATCCTTGACGGTAATCGTTCCTCCGACATCATTATACACTTGTACCGTATACTCATTTGGATCGATATCATATCCGGCAGGCGCAAGGATCTCCTTGACTTTATATTTGCCCTGGACCAACTCCTGGGAAACAATGGTCCCATCGGCTCCGGTCACAAGCTCAAAAGTGGATCCGTCCGACTTCGTAACCCGGAACTTGGCACCGGCAAGACCTGTTCCGTCATCAACATCAATTTTACGGATTTTCAAACGTTTCGCGAGAACACCGACGGCTCGCCGCCGGAACTGCGGTACTTCCATACGCCTTCACTGGTCTGGGTTTCAAACGTATCTGACGTGATCTTGGCGCTGTTTGTCTGCACAATATCGCCGTTCTCTACCGTAGACTTGTAGGACAGAAAATAAGACTGTGTGCCGATATCGCCGAGGTTCAGAGTGAATTCCGTCTTATCCGCATTGAAGGTAACCTTATCGGAAATATCAACGACTTCACCATTATAGGAAATTACATTCCCTGCCGCATCATAGTCAACCTTAAGAAGCTTGAACTGCTCTGTCGTTTTGACGGCCGGCATGGGTGACGGATCCAGGAAGTGACCATTATTAGATGTAATCTTATCTGTAATGACAACATTCTTGAGGTTCTGCTTGGTCCGATTGACCCGGACTCCCCAGGCGGCAACAGTAGCTGACGTTGCAGATTTTCCCCACTTTCCGATAATCTCTTTCTTGGAAAGCGCCGCATCCGGCTTCACCTTAAGCGGAACCGGATCAGGTGTCAAATCCTCACGATTGTTCACCTTGGTCTTGACATGAATGGTCTCATTATCTTTTACAATCTTCTTATTCAACTTGGTGTCAAAGAAGAGATTTCCCTTAAAGCTATACTTGCCATTCGCTTTCTTGGTAAAGGTAACGCGAACGTTGCCTCCGCCATTGCTTGTTGAAGTGGCAGTGGGGGAAATGGTAGCCTTGGCAACGACATCCCCGTTCTCATCCGTGACATCAAAGGTCAGGGGATTGGTCGCAGCCGTCGTCAAATCCATTTCCTTTGGGATGGTGATATCAAAATAATCGCCCTCGTGCAAAACACTTGCCGGCGTCTCAAAGTTGAATTTCATTTTGACGGTAGCAGACTTGTCTACCTCCGTCGCCGGCTGTCCCGCAATCGTCTGAAGCTCCAATTTGGTGATTTTGGCATCGACAGCCGATCCTGCTGCGAGCGCCGCCATTCCTGTCCCCGGGGTCAGAACACTGATCACCATCAGCAGGGACAGAAAAATCCCCATCCATTTCTTTCCATGATGATTCTGTTTGTCAGTCGGGAAGATCCTGTGTCTGATTTGCATCCCTCATCAACTCCTTTCAGAACTCTTACCTCTTACTTTGTGTTTCGAATTATGATAACACATTTTGTTCACTTTTGTGTTGTTTTGTTGTTTTTTATTTCCTTTCATTTCATATCCGCTTTGGGGTGAATTGCGATCTGAGCTTCTACCCCCTCCTCTTAATCACTGGAAGTAATCCTTCCAAATGTCAAGTAGACCTTAATTCTTCCGAAAGAACTAAAATAGCTACTGGGGTTCT
>ERZ773197.1995-NODE-1995-length-13429-cov-2.941902_pt1 | contig 13429 bp, 11 predicted proteins | sample MGYA00580999_ERZ773197 | MGnify/ENA primary metagenome ERZ773197 (study PRJEB29015, sample SAMEA2738166) | human oral metagenome | biome: human oral; feature: human-associated habitat; material: saliva | place: China | collected 2185 ...
CCAGATGAAGAAAACCTTCGCGGTCTCAGTATCATGACTAATGAAATTTCTAAACTGGGTGACAAATACAAAGTACCAGTTATTTCACGATACGCCGACAAGGCTTACCAAATCAACCTAAAATATGGTGATGGTAAACGTTATATGCCAAGCAATGAAGAAGTTCTGACTAAATATTACCAATTTGGAAATAACGATGTATGGCAATATAATCAATCACAAGTTTGGGGTCGACTAGCAAAAATCAACGGACTTAGTGATGGTCGATATGGGGCAAATCATCTCAAAGCATTGACAGACCCGAGTCGTGGACTCACCAAAAAAGACGTCAAGGATTTCTTCACGCTCAGAGGAAACCAACCAATTATTCCGGCACTTATGAATGATGATATGATTGGTATGCCCGGTATCAATGCAAAACAAACAACTGATAATTTTTATATGGGTAATCGACTCGTAAGTCGTGGTGCAATTTCATTATCAACTATGGGTAGTGGATATGTAATCCCAATGAAGAATAAGAATGGTGATATGGCTAAATTCCAAATCGGTGCTGACGTATCGGCTTACAACCTTACATTGAAGGCAAAAGCAGCTGATGGGGTATCTATTCAGAACTCTGAAATCTATGATAAAGATTCTAAATTATTCAAATTCAATTTCACTGATGGATATCCAACGATGCTCAAAGTTGCGCAAGCAAATAATGAAAAAGTTGTGTTTGAAGATTTGCTCGGACAATTTGTAGTACCACTAAAACAGGATATTAAACCATTTTTGGTGGAGCGTGGATATGAAATTCCTGAGTTGATTGATACCTTAAAACCACAACCAAAGGCAAAATATAACTGGCCAGCACCGGGTAATATGGTTGGTGTAGCTGAAAAAGGTGGGCTCGATGTTCCTAAATTGGTATCACCTAGTTGTGCCGGGTTCATCCCCGTATACCCACCAGCAACACCTGACGCGGGCTATACACTTCTTGTTGTGGAAGGTGCACTAAAAGGTCAAATTGTTGCCAAATATCTAGAACATAATAACACTGACCCGATTTCAAACCAAATTGCCAAAGATGGTAATGGATTGATTGTGGCTCAAGTACCAGGTGTTATTCGCAAATTTATCGAATCAACCAGAGACATTTATGACACGTTTGATATTCGTGATGCGGTCGTTGCTATGGATGCCGACGGTCGATATAATCGAAATGTTGCAAAAGGTATCGCCGATGCAGAAGAAATCCTATCTGCTCAAGGTCCTGTACGTGTTATGTCATGGAACCCGGAACAAAAAGGATTGGATGATGCGCTCATTGCATTCTCTAAACGTGAAATCACTCTCGATGACCTAGGTTTGACATTTGGTACGGCCAATGAGTTATTCCCACTTGCGCAAGCAACACCGCCAAATCCATATCGACTCGATGGTACACGCGCTAACAAACTTGATTGGCAGCTCGAATACGAAGATGACAAACAACGTAGCGACGCTGAAAAAACTGCAGTCATGAATATCTCTCGTGAACGAGATGAACAATTGAGACACGGTGGTGTCCAAGAAGATGTCCCGCCGATTTATCAGGTACCAGATGATGCCTTAGCTCGTATCTCAGAAAAACGAGAACAGGGTGAATTATCCGACGAAGATATTCGCGCATTTATGCAATCCATATCGGAATTGACAAAGGATTTACAAGACCGCGTATCATCATTTGCACAATAAGAAAAACCTCATCAATTGATGAGGTTTTAATATGTCTTGAATTCGGCTTCAAAATAAGAAGCGATATCAGATGGCACATCGGATGCGTTTTGTACTGATACCAATTTACCACGGACGATTCGTCGTTGAGTGGCTGACATATCGTTACACGTCACAAGTGTGATGATATTCTCACCAGTTTCATCAAGAACTTCGACCGCTGTTGGCTCAACTAATGTTACCGATGTAATCTCATAGGTATAGACCTTAGACAAATCTGTTAAGTAGATTTTCATACCGGCACGAGCTCTGATTAATGGCGCAAATAAGAGTGTTTCATCATATGCGTCTGAATAGTGACTAGCTAGGGTATAATTACCAATACCCATTTCTTGACCTGGTTTCATAGTTGCAGCACCAACCAAAAGGTTATCGTCCGACATCCCTTTGACAATAGGTAGGTTGATACCTACGTCGGGAATTGCGATTTCACCAATCATAGGCACTTTTGATTTATTCTGTTGCGCCGCTAGAATAGTATCAAGAGAAATTGAATGTACCGCATCATAATCATAGGATGCTTCTGAATTTTCGGCAGATTTGACGTCTTCGGGTGTCAGTGCCTTTAATTCTGATTTTGTAGACTCACTCTGTTGCTTCATTAAGGTTTGCTTAACAGGTTGAGTCGCTATTAATGCGATACCAACAATCAACAAAATAACAGATACAACATAACGTGCAATTTCGAGTTTACTGACCTTCTTCTTGACCGGTCGTTCTTTTTTATATAACATGATTGTCCCTCAATAGTTGTGACCATGTTTCTAACTCATAAAATTTTGTATCAGGAACCCATTTTACTGATAGTGTATCAGTTTCTGTCACTGTTACTTCTTGGTCACCGATATTTGCAATATAAATCAAACCAACATGCACCTGACCAACATCGTTAGAGTCATCATTGACGAGTCCATACAACCCGATTTCTACTGGTTCAACTCCAATTTCTTCAATCAACTCTCGTTTTGTATTTTCGAGAAGCAATTGGTAACCAGATAAACCGTCAACTGGATTCATGTGACCACCAACTCCGACAGATGATTTTCCGTGAAGTCTAGATTCTCCACCACCTGATAATCGTGTGTAAAGGAGCGTTTCACCCTTGTTGTTTTTTACAACTACATAGGAAATGAGTTGCTTATATGATGGGTCTTCTTCGACATCACCTCGACGTTTGATATCGAGGTGTGTCAAGGTTTTTGTCAGTTTTGTATAGGAGTCTGAAATTGGAATTACTCCTGTAAATGACTTATCAAATAAATCACTAGTCGGAACTACCAATACCAGTTCATCATTTTTGTCCATAAATGAGATTTTCCTTTCTAATTAAAGCTCAGATAGAATCAACTGTGGTTTCACCCTACCCATGAATTCATTCTTCTTCAATTCACATTTGCATAGGATGATACCGTCGTTACCTTCTTCAATTCGCGTTTTTAATTTGTCAGCTAATGGAATATCGAAAGTCAAAACTTCAACACCATTGATTTCGGCCTTGAATGTTTTCCAGAACCCTAAATTGAGGTTGCAATTTTGAATCTCAAATGGGTCTAGCAGGAAAATAAACTCTGTCTCGGCCTCAAAACCTTTACCAAATGGCTTGAGCATATCAAAGAATTCAATAACATCCATTAAATGTTTTGCAAATTGAACGTCTGATAGGATATTCCAATGTAGAGTGTTACCAGTGTCGGAACCGTCTGTGAAACTAAAAGTCATTCGGTTTCTTGGTCGGGTGTCAACTGGTTGATTTTCTGCAATTTTGAGAACTTCTTGGACAATAGTGTTTGTTGCAGCATCAAATAATGCGCGGAATTTATCCAAATCTTTGTAATAAATTGCATAACCAGCAGCTTGTGCGTGACCACCACCACCAACAATAATACCCGGTGATTTTGAATCTACTTCGGCAACAATATTAGGTAATGGCGCTAACTCTGTCGAGCGCGCGCTACCAGATATGATAGTTTCCGATGTAACATTTTCAGGTATTGAGAACACAATCGTTGCTTTTTGACTTCTACCAACAAAGTGTCCAGCAACTAGACCCGCAATACCATGAGGCGCGTGAATATCGATGACATTTGAGTAAATACCTAAAGTATTTGGGTCGACAGACTGAATGGCCTCATCACGCAATTTAGATTTGAGTTCGTTCTGACTCATCATTTCTTTGATATTATCAGCACGGACTGATGTGTCATGGTGCAACAAACCTTTAAATGCCGTTTCCGGTGTAGCAACAACGCGGCGTGGTGCATTCAACAATGGTGAAATATACCAACCAATCAATTGTTCGTCGCGTGGTAATGGCGCCGGCTTCTTACCTTCCTTTTTGCGTTTTTCATCTCGATAATATTGCATTAACGTGACTAGGTCAAACAGACCGCGCAATGGGGTGTCGTATCCTGGGACACCAATTGATGGTAATGGTTTACCATCTTGAAATTGATTTAGTGTTCGTACAGCTTCTCGCACCATAAAATGGTTTTCGTCAAGAATGGGCATGACGTCAGAAACGTTAGCGATACCCGCAAACACGATTAATTTGTATACATCATCTACTACTTCAGGTTTGTACGTGGTTGCATAAGCCATCATAGCCTTCCATGCGACTGCTGCTCCGGCGTTTCCTTTAAACGGGTAGGTGTCAGTTTGAACATTTGGATTGACAATTACATCAGCGTTTGCCAACTCTGATGAACCCAAGTGGTGGTCAGTTACCAAAACTTCAATTCCTAAGTGTTTTGCATAAGCAACCCCTTCATACGCATTTGTTCCGTTATCCGCTGTCAAAATACATGATGTATTTGGGAATTTTCTACGCATATCATCAATCGCATTTACGTTCAATCCATACCCGTCAACCATACTCGGTATATAAATACGGTGATTGATGTTGAATAACGATAATGCAGCGGTCAATACACATGCTGACATAATACCGTCAGTGTCATAATCGGTGTCGATAATCAACAAACGGTTTGAGCTCTTGTCTTGAGAACGTTTGAATGCATGAAGTTTATCAACTAATACCTTCATATTGGTATAAAGAAAAGGGTCATGCAATGCTGATTCAGGTGTTGCGAAAATAATGTTTTCTAGTTCTGTTTTGCTCCATGACAGGGCGTCCAGAATTCGTTGAACAATTTTATCCTTCATGAGCACCACCTTGTTTTTGAATAGTTTGTTTGAATTCGTCTTCAAACCCTTTTATAATGTCTTCGCGACAAATAGTCAAGTCTCCACCTTTAGTAGCATAGCGGTTATTTTTGGCAAGAATAATTTTTTGATAAACATTGCGAACCAAACCACCGTTACCACCATTTGTGATGCGTCCATTTACATCAGGATGTGATAGATTCAAATCTACTAATTTTGCGAACAAGCCTTGAATAATACGCGGGTCGACATCTGGAGCATATTCGTCCTCTGCCTTCTTGCGCATGAGTTCAAAAATACGAGCCATTTCCTCAGGCGAGTAATCTTCAAATTCAATCCATTGGAATCGACGCCCTAAGCCGGGGTTTGACGCGATAAATTGTCGCATTTCTTTCGAATAACCGGCAGCAATTACAACAAGGTTATCACGATGGTCTTCCATATATCGAATGAGAACTGAGATAGCGTCGTCATTAAAGGTGTTTTGTCCATCTTTGACAGCTAATTGATAAGCCTCATCAATGAATAGTACACCGCCCAATGCCTGGTCTAAGATTCTGCGAACATTTTCACCCGTCTGACCAACATAACCCTTGATGAGGGTATCACTTGTGGCCTTTGTACATTTATTTTCGGGAATAGCACCCACTTCAAATAATGCTTGCGCAACGATATCCGCAACTGTGGTCTTACCGGTACCTGGGTCACCTGCGAAAATCATATGATTTGAAAAATCTTTTCCACCACCCAAATTGATAGTATTCATTAAACTATCGATAGATTGTTTAACATTATTGAGACCGACTAATTCATGAAGTTGGTCCATGGCACTCTTATATTGAGCATTGCTGTTGATTGTACTTTGCACTACTTGGAAACTTGAATCATCAATGTTCCAGTAATTCTGGTCTCTTGTATTTTTAAATGCAATGGATGATTTCACGGCATGATGCCCTGTGTTCTGATTTTGACAATTGGTGTCAACAATATTAATATTGGCATTTACAAAATAAAATCCCAATGTGTCATCATCTATTTCGTCAGATTGATAATTGTTGATATTGATTTTACCAGTTCCATATATATGATAACTGTTGTTAGTAGTGTTGGCTAATGGACCACGAGCCGGTTCTTTTCGTAAATCTTTCTCACGGATGACAAACGATTTGAAAATTTCAGGGGCTTCGTCACTCAATAAAATATTATTTAATCTGGCGTCTTCTAGTCGTACAAATTTTCCAATCACTGGTCCATTCATATCTACATCATAAAATGTTGATGACCATACTGACCCACCATTAACCGTTGCAGCACCCTTCACAAGCGAGCACTCTGAACGGTCTGATGTCTCAATATGGGGACCATAATAAGAATAAAATGTACAATCATCGAATGTTACACTCGTTTCCTCATCAGATGTCAAACCAGTCAACATACAATTCTCAAAAATATGAGACCCTTTGCGTAGAAATATTGCAGGGTAAAATGCCATTACAGGTCCGACAATTTTGACGGTAACATTGATAGCTGTAATATTAGAATCCCCAACTAAGGCATTAGCTCGCCCACCAACTAAAAAGTTGATATCTTCGAGAATAACAGGACTCTCAATTGATACCCCTAATGTTCCGGGCTTGACCGTCCATTTATTACCGTTCCCCTTAATTGTCACGGGCTTTTTGATGGTTACTGATTCGTCAATTGATTTGTGCAAAATAATAGTGTCATCAACTGATGCCAATTTTAAGGCTTCAGAGATAGTTTTTGTGCGGTGGATTGGATTTAACCCACCAACGTGATAAGTTGTCATGGAATTACCTTTCACAAGTTATTATTGAAACGATTAATCATTTCTTTGTCGAAGGCAACCATAAAACGGTCAGTTGTGAAATAAACATCCACGAATTCTTTCAGCCCTGGTATTTTAGTTGCAAAATCTGCAATTTTCCATGGTTTGACTGGAATTGGTTGTTCGGTCGTGAACACCAATGTGGTCAATCCATTCTCGCGTGTTTGTGTGACGCGGTCAAATACCAAATGTTCTTTTTGGTTGTCAGTCAACAAAATATCCAATTCTGTTACCGGTGTTGGTTCACCGTAACAACGAATGATTAGTTTTGTAATCATTGAATTCTAATCCTTTCTAATTTAGTGTATCATAAAACAGTCAAAAAATCAACTATAGCAAGGGTTGACCCTTGCTATAGCAACATATATTTTTCGGTCGTACGTTTATAAGGAACCGACCAAATTCCGTATAATCCAATACTCATCAAATTGAGTATATCATGGATTAAAAATTTCAAAGTATAGAGCGTGAGACGTTTGATATCCTTCAAGGTTCTTGGTCTCGATTCTCGATAAGCCTTCTTCAAATCAAGCGTTTGTAAGGTTTCATGTGTCAACCCAAAATGAGCAATCCGCTGACATATGTAAACAATTACAGCAAAGACAGCCCACATACGCCCAATTGTAAGTGATTTGCTTAATACCACTGATAGTGACAATCCAATCATAGATACCAATACATATAAGAACACCCTAACCCCTCGCACCAGATAGTGCCAAAACGGAATGATAGTTTGTTCATAAATTAACCTATCCAGATAACAATCTGCCAACATTCGACCAAACAATATACCCGCAATTGTGAGTTCATAATCTATTATGTTAGTCGTATTGGCACCATAATCCTTAAACGCATAGTCAAACGCCAAAGAATTCATCAATAAGTAAATTGTCACCATTAATGATGTAGTCATAGCAGCTCTAAATATGGCTGCGACAAATACCAATTTGTGAGTTTTGAGAAAATGTCTTGCGTCGCGTTTGGCTTCGGAAACTGGTTTCCATTGACGGTCATAAATCATCAGTATCCTCCGTATGAATAAGTACCCCACTTACGCAACAATTGGTGAACGCTTCCACCAAATCGATTGTTAATCTGTTTGTTAACAAAGTTTCGATGACTCTCTGGTGTATCAAATCCAGCATATCCGTCACCTGTCTGACCAAATCCTGCACCTTCAATTCTATGAATAACATGGATGGCCTCAGCCGTAGAAAGTTGGTCGATTTTGGCGTCGAGACCGTTTGCATGATATCCGGCACCGTTACTATGACCAGGGATTGATAACAAATCATTGATGACCGATTGAGCCAACGAAGATGCTGTCTCAACTAACAAACCGTCCGCTCCAAATTGGATTCCATCATACGACGTTGCAGGTTCTTCGGCAACTGCTGTTGTGGTTTCCGGTTGAGATGTGGTTGTGGTGGTGGTTGTTGACTCGGTTGTCGTAGTCGTTGCAATTTCAGGTTGTGGATGATTATTAACTTCTAGAATCTTTTTAGCAATTGCTTTTTGTCGTGATTGTAAAAGTTGAATTAAATCATCAAGCCTGTCACCAGTTGCAGCAACCTTATCAATTGGTAGTTGATTGGTTGTCTGCTCAATGGTTTGAATAATAGAGCGTAGGTTAAACCCATCAGCGTGGACGGTTGTTGTGTTACCAATTAGCCCACCAAAAAGCAACAATGAGAGTACCGAGAGTGTGGCGACGTGGTGTTTTTTCAAAAATTTCAAAAATTATCCTCCGATTCCTAGTAACCATATAATGGATACGATGATAGCAATCGCTTTCCAAATTATACTACCTGGCATTCCGAAAAATGATTGCCCAACCTTATAAATTGGTTGAAAAATAAAACGATTACCTTTTACAACGGATGCTCCGTTGCCATAATCTTTATACTGTTGCAGTGGGTAAAACCATGCAATACCGCTAGTAGAAAATGCGTCAGCTACCAAATGACTAATATATCCGACGATGAACCCGAATGCATATGGCAAGATGATGGCACGTGTAGCTTGTACGCCACCTAGATTCATAAATTCTAACCATTTGTATATACCGATTAATATAAGCAACATCCAAATGGTGTGAGTGAATCCACGATGTCGGATTGGTAAGTTGCGGTCAATATCCGGATATGATGCCCCGAATATGGCGCCAAGAATTAGTAAAAACGCAGCGAACGTGTGTACCATCGATGTATTAGCCAATGCAAATACGTCACTGATTGGGATAACAGGATTCGTTTGACCGATGTCTGGGATAAACGAACGTGTGATGTCAGTCCCCGTCACCGCATGATAAACGAGCCCTGAGGTAGCCATGGTAGCTACCCCAAACGCTCGGTGTGTTTTTCCAAGCATAATTAACCTTTCCGAGCCTCACGCAATTTCGTTCGAACTGCGCGGTCAACACGATTGTTTCGGTCATTCTTATCATGACCTTTCACAAATGTCACAATTGAATTGTTTCGTTCAACCAAATCAATAACAGTTTTCCAAAGCTCTTTGTATTTCTTAATTTTCCAAAGTTTATTCAGTACGTTTACAACGTATAATGAGTCAGTATAGATATGAACTTGTTCATTAGGAAACAATGATACCGCCATCGCAACAGCTAATAATTCAGCTTGAGCTGAATAAATACCTTTAATGATACGGAAATCTTCTTGCACCATTTGGTCATCTTTGTAGACCATCATACCAATAACTGCGTGCAATCCGTCAGCGGACGCATCGGTGTAAATTTCAATCATTCATTCACCACTTTCTGAATACGTTCATAAATATTACTTGGCGAATTTGATAGAGGATTTCCATCCTTGTCACCGATTGTATATACCGCCTCATGCAGGGCACCACTTTCATCAACTTTTACAATTGAGCCGTAGTGGTCAATTTGTACATCAAATTTCTCAGATACTGGTGTATGTTTTTGTACGTCTACAGTCTTAATCTTCTTACCAAAGTGTGTTTTGTTATATAAACTTACAGCTCGTAACATATTAGATTGACTAGCATTACAATATGAGCAATCAGTGTTATACACAACATAAGTCACACCTGGTTCTAGTGAATCTTTATCGCTGACGCCGGTTGTCTCAAATGGCGCAACCAACCCCCACAAGAACATCACTACGTTACTAGCTACAAGCAGTAACAAGGGAACTAGTACCACATAACATAGTGCGATAATTTTACCAGAAATTTCGCCACGTTTGTCATAGACTAAGCGCAATGCTCTACAACCTTCCCAGATTACCCCGACAGTTACGCCGATATAGAATGTGTATGTGAGCAATCCAATAGTATAGGTCTGATTCAAAATAGTCGTTGCGATGGATGAAATAATTAATAGAATTGTCCATTTCCAATTACTCAGTGTCTTCAACATTATTTGGTCCTCCTGATTCTGTTTCTTGTAGGTTTGGATTAGGGATTAAATCAGCTGTACCGTCAAGTGCCACACGAACAACATGTGGTTCGGCATTTACAGCCTCTTCCACGAGGGTCGAATCACCCATGTAGTAACGCGCTGCGTTCGCCATAAAACGAGGAAGATAAATGCGCATAAATTGCTCTTGCTTGACAGGATTATCTGGGTAAATATGTTGCGCCATGGGTTTTACAACTTGATTGACCAACAAATGAGCATAGACCTGTGTCAAGTCATAAATTTCTAAATCAGATACGTTTACTTGAGACAGCAAGTTATCCGCTGTTTGAATGATAGCTGTAATGAGTTCTGATTTATCAATGGTGTTTGATTTCAAAACTTCTAGCAAGTATGCGCCGTTATCGTTTCGAAAAATATAGAACCCATCGTTAAATGTCCTATCGAAGGCTGTAACAACCATACCACGTTCTGTTTGGATGCGTCGACCATCAGTATGAGCGACAAACTGATATCCCAATGATGGGATGATTTCGTCCAATGAAGATTCCTCAAATGCCATTAGATGTAGTTCGAGCTCATTTAAATTATTTTGGATAATTTCAAACTCTTCATCTGTTAATGTATACGTCAGTGGTTGGATTTTATCGTCCATAATGACCACCTTTCTAATTTTATTCTTCCTATATTATATCATATTCGTCACAAATTGCAATGTTTGACTCGGACGAAAAAAATGTAGTCAAAAAAAGAAAAGAGAAGAGGTTTCCCTCTCCTCTCGAAAATTATCCGCGTTTACGACGGATAAGTCCAGTACCAGCACCCAATCCAACAAATCCTGCAAGGATTGTCATGAATGATTCGGCTGTACCAGTATTTGGCAATTCAGCACGATTTTCACCGCGTGTACCATCGAAATAGCTGTTAGCAATTTCATAAGCATGGCTTACTGGATTACCTTGAGATTTCCATGCGTTAGCTACATGAACATCTAGTGATTGCGTATCAATCTCGTCTGATGGTTGGTCGGCAACGATTGATGGTTCATCATAATGAGTTGTGTCGATATTAACAGTTAATGTTGGTAATTCATCGACGGTAGGTGCTACAAGTGTGGTAGCTCCAATTCCATCTTCATTTTGAGTCACTTTGTAACCGTTCAATTCAGCATTCAAATCAAACGCTGGACGTTCTACTGGTGTTGTCGTTGGTGCATCAACTGTTGTAGCACCAACACCGTCTTCATTTTGAGTTACTTTGTAACCGTTTAATTCAGCATTCAAATCAAACGCTGGACGTTCTACTGGTGTTACAGTTGGTGTTTCACGAACAACTGCAGAAACAGTACCTGTTGTGTCTTGATAAACTGCAAGAGCTTTGTCAATTGCGAGAATATCAGTTAAACGTTGAACATTAGATTTAGCGTCAGAAAGTGCTTTTTGAGCTTCTGTAAGAGCCACTTTTGCGTCTGCCACACGTTTGTCAGCAGTTGCTTTATCACTTTCAGCTTTAGCCAATTTAGCAGCCAAGTTACCAAATTTACCTTGCAAGCGAGCAGCTTTATCACGAGTTGCAGTTGCTTTGTCAATCTCACCTTGGATAGCTGATAGGCGATAAGCCAAATGGTCAGCATAATCTGTAGCACGGTCAGCTGCAACTTTCTTTTCTTCAAGAGTTGCTGCAGTTGCTTTAACAGCCAACTTAGCGGTTGCAAGCGTTGCAGTTGCATTGTTCAATTCATTTGTTGCCTTTGTGATAGCTGCAGCACGTTGTTCTTGACTACGTGTAGCAGCTGCCAATTGGTTATTCAATGCTGTTTGACGTGTGACAATGGCATTGCGTTCACCTTCTTGACGAGCTTTGAGGGCTTTCAAATCGTTAAGAGCACTTACTAGAGCACTATTATCACCTTCTTGTTTGTGAGTCACAAATACAAAGTGATGGTCAGCGAGGAATTTCATCTTACGACCATAGAAGGTTGGGTTGAGTGCATTGTCTTTGAAATTGTGGATGTTATCCCAGAATTTCTTGCTAGATTCACTCTCTTCTTCAAGGTAAGTTGTGCCATCTTCGTCAGTTGAGTATTTGCTACCTGTATGCGCATTGTTTTCAAATGCAGCATAACGTGATGTATCGTTAGAACCTACGATGTTAGCGAGTGCCAGACCCATCTTACCACCCATAGGTGCTAGAAGGGCACGACGGTGACCATGGTTAGCACCTGTTACGTTTGTGTAGTCGTCATACCAATTCAACAACATGTCGTAAGCCAACGTTTCATTGGTCACGATACGGTCAAAGTTAATGTATCCGTCTTCTGTACCTTTAGCATCACCGTATCCGGAAATGGCGTTTTCAAGACCTTTTTCGTACTTGTTACCTGGTGCAGTCAATACTGTTTTATGACTCAATTTGTTGTTACGTTGCATTTCATTAGCACGTTGTTGAGCATAGTCCAAGTAAGCGTCGTCCACTTGCATGTTACCAACAACACCGTTTGCTTCACGCAATTCATTTAGCAATTTCACAAAGGCTTGAGACAATCCACGGTTGTCCACTTTATAGCGGAATACTGGACGTGTCTTGTAAGTACGAGTTGCGAAGTCATATGGCGCTTTGCGATATTCTTCAAGAGCTTTTTGGAAATCCAACATATCTTGAGTAGCTTCGATTTCAACAACCTTGACACCTTGGAAGTTTACAGGTTCCATTGTTGGGTTACCTGATTCATCTTTTGGTGCATTGTTGCGGTTGTGTTCGTAATCCATAAGATTGTCATGAGCTACTGCATTACGTTCAGACGGATTCAAATCAATTGTTTTGATGACTGGTTTGTAATTATCCACTTCTTGCTGTTTAGCGTCGATACGAGTGCTGGTAGCCGCAATTTGTGCAGATTTCGCAGTCACTTGACTATTAACATCATCCAATTCAGTTTGGATTTGTTTAGGGTCTTGACTAGTTGTTGCGGTTGCTTGGTTCAAAGCAGCTTTCTTGTCTTCGACAGTTCTCTCTGCTACTGCGACAGCTTTTGTAGCGTTATCATGGGCTTGTTGAGCTGCTACGAATTCACTTTTTGCTGTTTGTTCGGCGATTTTTGCGTCTGAAAGTTCAGCATTGAGTTCTGATTTCTGTTCAGTTTTGGTGCCAATAACCTTATTTTGTTCTTCAACAATTGTAGCTGCTTTTTGCGCCATCTTGATGTCTTCTTTGACATCCGCTACAGCTTTTTCAGCGGTTGACTGTTGACCTTCTGC